>Ga0208459_1000020_pt1 | contig 187845 bp, 129 predicted proteins | sample AD_UKC087_MetaG_FD_184433 | JGI IMG/M metagenome (GOLD analysis project Ga0208459, IMG submission 184433) | Active sludge microbial communities of municipal wastewater-treating anaerobic digesters from USA - AD_UKC087_MetaG (SPAdes) (version 2) | ecosystem: Engineered > Bioreactor > Anaerobic... | reverse complement strand
CGTTCACGCTCGTGATCGGCAGTGCGACCATCCAGGTTGAAAATCCGACAGGTACCCCAGCAGTTCCGGCTGGTTCTTATGCCGTTGCCAAAATGAGTGGGTATAACTTTAGGATAACATATACCTACAATGATGCGGCCCTGACGGGTGGTACGGGTTCACCAAATGGAATGGCTGTTGCCCTCACCATTCCAAACGATTTCCCTGCACCATCAGTGACACCAACCAGCCAGGGTGCGATCAACATCTCCGGAGCAAGCGGTGCTGTTCTGACTTCTGCCACTCCAACAATAAGCGGAAGGACCGTTATCGCTTACTTCTCTGCCTTGCCAACCGGCGGACAGGTTGTTTTCAATTACGGCAATGGCAACCTGACGATCCCCGATAAAGTAGGAAGGCATAATTTTGTTGTTTCAATAAAACCTGTTAACTCCACATCTGGTTACCCAACCGGGTATGAAACAGTAGTGCCTTCGCCGTATGTTGATGTTATAACCGCTCCTGGTGCTGGAACGGCCGAAGTCCAGAACCCAATGGGCACTCCAGCTTCTGCAATTGCCAAACAGAGCGGATATGACATACATTTCACATATACCAACTCGGATGTTGCCCTGACAGGAACCGGAGCACCAAATGGTTCCGCAGTTGCATTGGTGATACCAAACAACTTCACTGCACCATCACTGACTCCAGGTACTCCAGGCTATATAACCATCTCTACACTCAATGGCGCCGTACTTGCGGCCCCAACCCCGTCAATTGTCAATGGAAGGACTGTTCTGGCGTACTTTACTGCCCTTCCAACCAATGGCCAGATAATCTTCGATTATGGAAACGGCAACCTTGTAATGCCGGATGTTGCCCAAAAATACAATTTTGACATGTACCTGAAACCCCAGGACACAACATTCCCATATCCAAACGGCTTCCAGCCGGTTGTTCCTTCTCCACAGGTTACAGTCCAGAGTGCAATAAGTGGCTCAAGCGGCTCTTTCTCGGTCGTCGTTGAAAACCCGATTGGCACAACTGCAAATGCAATTGCAAGGCAAACAGGCTACAATCTCAGGTTCACATACACCTACACTGGAATGAGCATATCTGGTGGCACTGGTGCGCCGAACGGCATGGGTGTGGCAATCACAATACCAAATGACTTTCCTGTCCCGTCGCTCAATCCGACCGACCAGGGTGCAGTTTCCATTTCGGCTGCAATGGGTACAGTTCTTGCCTCACCAACTGCGACCATAGTGAATGGCAGAACGGTTATTGCTTTCTTTACAGCATTGCCAAATGGCGGCCAGATAATATTCAACTATGGCAATGGCAACCTCAAAATGCCTGACAGGCCAAACAGGTACACTTTCAACATGGCCCTGAAACCCCAGAACACTACATCGGGCTATCCTTCGGGCTTTCAGACGATCATGCCTTCACCGCAGGTCAATGTCCTGACCAACATGACCCCTGCAACACTCATTTTCAGGCCTGATACCGCATCGACAAGCACAGAACTGGAAATATCATTCCAGCTTGGCGCCGGCGAACAGAGGTCGCTTTTCAAGGGAGACAGGATCAAGGTCTGGTTTGACTGGGATCCGATACTCAATCAGACAATCAACAGCCCGATAGCCTACCCGAACAATGGTTACCTTGGACTTAATGTCCCCCTTAATCTTAGAAAGGAATCAGTAAAGATAAACGGAACGACCTGCACGGTCGGTCCGCAAGTCACATACCAGTCTTCTGGAGCTGGCGCTGCAACAGCGCTGGTAGACTTCTTTGTTCCAAATGACATCAGATGTTCAACCACCACTGGTCAAGTCATTCGTATAAACATTGACAAGGCTGCTGGTCTCATACAGGGAAATGGCGATCTCTCGATTGTTCCGGCCGCTCCATTCACAAGAAGAGCCAGGGTTGCAACCCTCAATGCCAGCACATCAATGTGGATTGAACCAGACCAGTTCCTGTTCCCCAACCCGGTCAGGATGTATCCAAATATTACAAACGACCTTTTGGATTCAAACATCTATGAAATCAAAACCAGAATAAATACCATTACACCATCTCCACCACTTGTTACCGTCACCCCGACCACCGTTGACCAGGAAGCCCAGTATGTCATTGGTGCAAGTGCCTGTGGCGTTTATGGTTCGTTCCAGGTCGGGTCAAACGGCTCCCTCATAGAAAACGTAGACACCATCACCTTTGAATTCCCGCAAGGAACCAAGATTCCAACGTCAATTTCCCCGGCTTCAATACTGGTTACCAAATTCCCGCCGATCACCCTCCCGACCGCACTCAATTCACCGCCGCAGATACAAGGAAACAGGATTACAATAAAAGTGCCATTTACGGTAAACGCGAACCAGTGCCTTACGGTCACTTTCACGACTTCGGCACACATCTTCAACCCGTCTGTGGGTGCCAACGATTACTACATAAAGATGTGGACATCCAAGGAACCAACAGTAGTCAACACTCTCAACTATTCTGTTGAAAATCCTGGCTGGGCCGTAGTAAATGTTGATCCAAACGTTTCCTTTACGAACCAGCTGAAATTTGGCGAATGCTACAAATACAGCAATGCCGATCTCGACAGAACTGGTGCAAGGTATACCATACAGTTCCCACTTTCCGCATCTTGCTCGCTTATTGCCAACACAACGCCGATAGTTATAACATTCGATAGTGCCTACAATGGCATACTACCTGCCAGCTTCAGTGGCATTGCTCCTGATCCAGCACCATCGAGTGTTCTGGTCAATGGTACCCCATGCACGAATGTAACGATTGCTGGAACGGTAATAACTATAATGTCGCCGATAAACTTGCAGAATGGAAGCCAAGTGACGGTTACCTTCCTGCCATCAGCACAGATCCAGAACCCTGACATTACCGCTGAACAGGAATCGTTTATCCTTACGATAAATGTAAACGGGCTTTGCCAGCCACTTATCCAGTCAAATAGCTACTTCATCAAAACTGAAGTCTCGAATGTTGAGGTGCTGGATACATCAACCGAGTTCCCTGGGGTGAGTTTTGTGCCATCAATAAATGCACTCACGCCGTGGCTCATTCACTTCTGCAGTGGCGATTATGGTGATGTTGGAATGGGCATACCAAATCTTGTCAGTGGTGACACCATCACAATCAAGTTCCCAGAAGGCACCGCGATGCCATCCTATATCGAGAATGGCGCTGTCCAGCTGGCTGTTGGTGCACCACAAAATGTGCCCGTCCTCAATCTTATCAATCCAAAAATTGAAGGCACTTCTGTAACGCTTACCATTCCACCATCCAACATAACAATTACTGAAAACAATAATTTTACGCTTTACTTCAAAGACACAATCGGAATAAAGACACCATCAACACCAGGAACTTACTATGTTTATGTTAATACTTCAAGAGAAACGACGCCGGTTGCAAGCTCATACTTCACAGTCGGAACAGTGGTGGTCAAAAACAGTGTTATGGCCGATCCCAACACCTCAAGGTCAATAGATGCGTCATGCGCCCCATACTTCTCCGAATACACGATCAGGTTTACGCTTGGCCAGTCCGGCATGCTTGTTCCTGGTGTTGACTACATCAACATCATATTCCCGCTTGGATTTACAGGATTCCCAGCCGTTCCTGGTGTTCTTCCAGCAAATTCTGTAATACTTAACGGAATTCTTGTTCCAAGTGTCGGAGTTTATGGCCCCAATCCACCAAATACTGGGACCCAATTAACAATACCTGTCCAGGATTATCTTGCACCAGGTTCACTGGTTGAGGTGATCATCCTTAAATCTGCAGATATCCGGAACCCACAGATAACGACAACGCCATCCTTCTACACATTCAAGCTGTCAACCACAAGGGAAAGGGCATGGGTGCAGTCAAATGCGTTTGAGATTATCTCAAAAATCTGCATGAACTGTACATCCACATACGGCTCTGTCCATTTTGCCGGTGATGGTACATTCGCAACCAACACAATCATGATGGGTACTGTTGATGGCTGGCTTGTAGGTTTCTATCCTGGTGATCTTGGCACGTTTGTTGACAATGAAACAACGGTCACCATTGAATTCCCGCAGGGAACAGGTGTTCCTGCGATTATTCCAAAGGAATACGTGAGATGTTTCTCTGATCTTACGCCGCTTTCGATACCTGGTGGAACCTGCACCAGTGGAAGCATGGCATACAGAGTAACAGTTTCTGGTTTGAAGGTAACAGTCCAATTCCCGAATGTTGGTGGTGCTCCATCATCATCGAACGCCGCCTACATTTACTTCTGCAAAGAAGCAAACCTGACAGCCCCAATGATGCCTGGCAATTATACCATCAAGGCATGGACATCAAAGGAACCAACGCCGGTTGAATCGTGCAACTTCACGATCATGGCAAGGGGGATGACGCCAGCGATCGTAACACCAGTTCCTTCAATTGCTGGTGCACCAAATGTCGAGTACACGGTTGATTTCAACCTGGGACCGTTTGGCGGTCTCAGCAAGGGTGATACCATCAACGTCGATTTTGGTTGGTATGCAGGCAATATCAACTTTCTGACTTCAATTGCCGCACCCGGTTTTGCTGGCAATCTGATTCCACCGATGTATATAACTGTCAATGGCATAGCATGTGATCTTCCTGTGAGTTATGACTCCATGCCGGCACAGGGAATCATATTCCATGTGCAAACACCAGTTGCAATACCGCCAGGTGGAAATATAAGGATCGTTTTCAAGCCGGAGTGCAGGATCACAAATCCGCTTCAGGGCTCGCCTTTCGAAAATTATGCCCTTGATCCCTCCCCGCCGAATTACTTTGTGACAATCACTACAAATAGAGAAATAACTCCAATCGAATCCCAGGAGTATGAGATAACGAGGCCGGATGCACCAACAAGGCCAATAGTGCAAAATGACCCGTGCGTTGCTGGATTGCCATCAATCTATACCGTATCATTCATCACCCCTGTTCCACTGACTTTCAATGCTGCAACACCGGCCACTGCATCATGGATTGAAATAAGATTCCCGGATGGTTTCTATTTGCCTTCATCAATGCTCCCTGGCCAGGTGAAAGTCAATAATTACCAGTGCGTTGTGGCTCCAATAATAAATAACTACACCGTAACCCTTGCAGTACCAACAAATGTTACCGCGTGGGGGAGAGTCGCAGTTGCTTTTGATCCTTCATTGATGCTTTATAATCCGAATTCACCAGGTGTTTATCACATTGATGCAAGAGTTCAAAACGCTGCGAATTTTATTCGAGGTGATTTTAACGTGTGCGAGCAGATCGATATCTGCAGGGTCGACATATCACCGTCAGGCTCGATAACAGTTCCAGTCGGAGGGACACAGCAGTTTGTGGCAAAAGTATTCAACTGCAATGGTGCTCTTATGAGTAATGACCTTGAAGTCAACTGGACATTCAGCTCACCGGCAGGATATATCTCTCCGATCAGGGGGATCAGTACCACATTTACGGCGTTCCAAAAAGGAAACGGTGTACTCATGGTCACCGCCACCTATGGCAACAGGACCATGACATCAACTGTCAATGTGATTGTGACCGGTAAACCGGCAAGCGTTATTATCAATCCGATTGGTCCAACCACGCTCATCAAGAACCAGTGCTATACATACTCGGCACAACTCTATGATGACAACAATCCGCCAAATCCAATCTATTCGGGTGTCACCTACTCATGGGAGCTCACAACCAATCTTGGTTCGATTACACCAAACAATGCAAAGATTGTCAGCTTCTGCCCGACAACTGATGGCCAGGGTGGAATAGTCTGCAAAGCGACTTATGAAGGTGAAACACTCACTGCCAGGTCTGATTTCTTTATCAAGTCTGGAATCTGGACACTTGCTCCGATACCAACTTCTGATCTTGGCACCATGAGGATTGGCCAGTTATCGCCAGACATGATGTTTGAATTGAGGAATGACCTCAATCAGGCAATCACTGCACCTGAAACCATCATAGTCAATGTTGAGTGCACCTCCCCAACCGGAAGGTTCTCAAAAGACAAGATACACTGGACAGACAATAACAAGATAGCCTTAAGCATAGTGACCGGATTCAGCAAGTCTGAGCCTGTTTACTTCTCAGATTCCACCCAGGGCAATGTGACCATCACTGCAAGCGCAACCAATATTAATCCAACGTTTGTCAGGGTATCTTTCCAGGGCACGCTTGCCAGGTTGCTGTTTGTCAATGAGTCGAGGGTCGTTTCAGCTGGTGCGCCGTCTGGTGCCCTTACACTCTCTGTGAGGGACGAGATGGGGCAACCTTCGCCGCCATCATCGGATACGATGATAGTGCTTTCATCCTACAAAATAACTGATGGAAACGTGGCTTCCACTCAGTCTGCCACAGGAACATTCTCCATCTCCGATACAACATGGTCGCCACTGCCAGGCAATACCATAACAATGCGTTCCGGGCAGCAAACCATTGACGTGTTCTATAAAGATTCGAGTATCGGAACATACCTCATAAAGGCGACATCGATCTTCTATGGAACAGCTGCACAGCAAATAGTTGTTACGAATGCCGGGTCTGTTGGCGGCAATCTGCTCGTAAATGTCGAGCCACCAACGGCAAAGATTCCTGCAAAATACATGATCAGCTTCAGGGTTGGCTCCGGTGGTGCGCTTGGCGCAAATTCAGGCCACATCTATCTCCAGTTCCCACAGGGAACAGACTTCCCGACACTCAGCCAGGCCGAGGTCAAGGTCAACAACAATCCGTGCCAGGTGCTTCCACTCATAGACAGGACAAAAAACATAATCGATATAGTTACACCGGTGCCGATCAGCGCAAACTCGGATGTGAATATTGAAGTGCCGAGAGTTGTGAACCCGATGGAAGGCACCTACACCCTCAAGATATGGACCTCTTCCGAAACACAACCAACCAATTCAGTTCCTTATATCATAGGCGTTTCAACGGTCCAGAGACTCAGGGTTACTGTTACGCCAAATTCTGTTGGCCTTCCTGCCACCTACATGATTGAATTCAAGACAGGCCTTAATGGAACGCTTGGCATTGATGACCAGATAATAATGCAGTTCCCAGTCGGAACAGTGTTGCCAGCTTCGATGGAGGGAAGGTTCGTTTCGGTTAACGGAGTCAACTGTGTCAAATCACCGCTCATAAACGGCCTCCAGATGACTGTCTTCAACCCGATGCCGATCCAGGCCGATCAGGATGTCACCCTTGTGATTGATGCAAAGGGGAACATCAAGAACCCGCCAATACCGAAAACTGATTATGTACTCAAGCTCTCGACCAAGGCAGATGCAAAATTCGTTGACTCAGCGCCATACGAGATCAAGCAGGCATCGACTGTCAGCAATGTAAAGGTGCAGGTTGTGCCTCCAACGGTTTCCGAGAAGGCGAAATACGTTGTAATGTTCAGCATTGGTGCCAATGGTTCACTTCTCCCGGGTGATGAAATATACATCCAGATGAATGACCAGACACTCCCAACCTCCATTGCCGCTCTCTATGTGACAGTAAATGGTATCAATCCAACACAGGATGTTCTCATCGATGGCAAGAGGATAAAAATAAAGGTCCCGACCGGAATAGCCGCCGGACAGCAGGTAACGGTCTCGCTTGAGGCCTCGGCTGGAATCAAGAACCCGGGAAACCCGGGAACAGACTACAGGCTCTCTGTGTTCACAAGCAAGGAGCCATATCCTGTAAATTCTGATCCATTCACTATTGAAAGCTCGATTGTTGTTGAACATTCGATAGATCCACCAGCACCAAATGGTGAAAGGGGCTGGTACACTGTTGCTCCAACAATCACACTCAAGATGAATGGCACTGGAATGATCACTTACAGGTTCGAAGGTGATCCTGCCACAACAGAGAACCCGTACACGCTCCCGTTCAAGATCCAGAAGACCGGCCAGGTTGTGATCTACTACAAGGGCAAATCTTCGTCCGGAGTCGTCTCAGCCGAAAAAACAATTGTAATCAAGTACGATCCGGAAGCACCGGTCATAAAGGTTCTTCAGCCTGCTGAAAATGGAACTGATTGCATCAAGGTAAAAGATGGTGGAATCACAATCGTTGGTCAGGTGACTGACATCAACGATGTCGAATTCTCCATAAACGGGCAGATTGTTCCTGTCAGAAACGGTTCGTTCAGTCTGACAGTCCAGCTTGCTCCAGGACAGAATATCTACACAATGGTTGCCAAAGACTTTGCCGGCAACCAGTCAACAAAGAGATTCTGTGTCGAGCTGAAGAACAAGCCACCGGTTGTTGTCTTTGACGAACCTTCGTTCATGGCCAGGGTGACTGCAATCGAGTTCCCGGAAATTTCTCCAAACGTCCACCAGCTAAGGATGAAGCTTAGAGTAAAGGGAACCACCGAACCTGGCATATCCCAGATAACAATCACTCCATTAACGGTACCTGGAAACATACAGTCAGTGAAGGTCAATCCGGATGGCAGATTTGACCAGGAACTTGTATTCGATGCTGTGGCTGGTGTAAACGAGCTCAATGCCGAGTTGTCAGATTCGCTTGGAAACAAGGCAACCCAGAAGCTCATGCCAGTCCTTGCTGTTGATTTCAAGCTCCAGTCAGGAAATACCACCTCCGATCTGAATGGAATACCTGTGACTCTCCAGTCGGCACCATATATAAATCAGGGCAGGACCATGATTCCATTCAGGATCATGGCAGAGTCAATGGGTGCGAAAGTCGGATATGAAACCAACCCGACAACAAAGGCCGTAACACTTGTTACGTTTGAACTTGGTTCAACAAAAATCGTTCTTTACATAGGCAAGAACACTGCTACCGTTACAGTTGCAGGGCAGTCCAGAACAGTCAAGCTTGATGCACCGCCTGTTATCAAAAACGGTGTTACAATGGTGCCATTCAGGTTTGTTGCCGAGAACTTTGGCGCCAAGGTAAGCTGGGATGGTGCCACAAAGACTGCCAGGATGGTATACCCATAATAAGGAGGACGATACGTTGAAAGACCTTGTTGAAAGGGCATTAAGAAAAGCCCGCCTTGAAGGGGCCTCTTATGGCGACATCAGGCTGATAACTGAAACCAGCGAACATGTCAGTGCAAAAGATGGAGTCATAAAGGCCATTGTTTCCGACAGTTCGGTTGGTTTTGGAATAAGGGTCATAGCTGATGGTGCCTGGGGATTTTCCTCCTCGTCGACAGTGACCCCTGATGAAATCGATAAAGTGGCCGCAGAAGCTGTTGCGATAGCAAAAGCTTCTGCGAAAGTTACGCACGATCCAGTCAAACTGGCCGAGATAAAAATCCATGTTGATGATGTTCCATCCGGAATAAGCGATGATCCAAGGAAAGTCCCGCTTGAAAAGAAGGTTGCACTTGCCCTTGATGCAACAAGATCAATGGAAGCTCAGGGCGTGATAGCAAGAAACGCAAACGTCTATAATTCCTATCAGGAAAAACACTTTGGCTCCACTGAAGGCGCCATGATAAGGCAGGAAAAGATTGAATCAGGGGCCGGAATGGAAGCGTATGCCTCTGATGGAAAGACCTTTGTAAAGAGGTCTTATCCGCAGTCTTTTGGTGGAGATTTTGCGAGGCTTGGCTGGAGTTTTGTCGAGAACATGGATCTTCCAGGAAATGGCAAAAGGGTCTCACAGGAAGTGCTTGCGCTTCTGAAAGCCAAACCGTGTCCAAAAGGCAGGAAGGACATTGTCATAGACGGTGCCCAGATGGCATTGCAGGTCCATGAATCGCTTGGCCATCCAACTGAACTGGACAGAGTTTTTGGCACTGAAGCAGGATATGCTGGCAAATCTTTCATGATGCCGGACATGCTCAACAAACTCCAATATGGCTCGAAGATCGTGAATATCACTGCTGATGCAACCATTCCCGGTGCCTTTGGTGGTTTTGCCTATGATGACGAGGGTGTGAAAGCAAAAAGAGTTTTCCTTGTAAAAGATGGACTCTTTGTTGGCTATCTTGATTCGAGGGAAGACGCTGCAAAGCTGGGCATGAAACCCATGGGTGCCATGAGGGCGAGCAGCTGGGCCAGGATACCTATTGTGCGCATGGTTTCTGTAAATCTGGAACCTGGCGACCTCACTTTTGACCAGCTCATTGGTGGAGTCCAGGACGGCATTTTCATGGCAACGACACTAAGCTGGTCAATCGATGACCACAGGCTCAACTTCCAGTTCTCGGCAGAAATTGGCTGGGAAATAAAGAATGGAAAGCTTGGTGAAATGATAAGGACCCCAAGCTATACAGGAATCACTCCAGAATTCTGGAACTCCTGTGATGGCATTGGCAACAGGGACCTCTGGCATGTATGGGGTGTCCCGAACTGCGGCAAGGGTGAACCGTCCCAGATAATGCACGTTTCGCATGGAACTGCTCCAACAAGGTTCCGCAACATAGAAGTGGGGGTGGGTTCATGAGGATACTGGATATTGCAAAAACAGCCCTTTCTTTTGCCAGTGGTGACCAGGTGGACGTGCTGGTGCACCATAATGACTATTCACTCACCAGATTTGCAAATTCGTACATACACCAGAACGTCAAGGAAAACAGTATAGATGTCACGGTCAGGGTCGTAAGAGACAACCGTCAGGGAATAGCACAAACAAATATTGTTGATCCCGAATCCCTGAAGGAAGTTGCCCGAAAGGCTGGAGAGATAGCAGATCTTTCACCAAAGAACCCTGTTGAGATAAAACTTCCAAAACCAGCCGAATACACGGCGATTGGGAAACCTGACGAGGCAACTATTTCATTGACCCCTGAGGCCAGGGCGGATGCTGTGGCGCAGATGGTCAATTATGCAAATCCGCTTGGCCTTACTCTTGCCGGTGCCTATTCTTCCGGCAGCGGGAGCCTTGCGATTGTCAACAGCAATGGTCTTGAAGCTTACAACGAGTTTGCCGATGCGGAACTGAAAGTAACGGCAATGTCGGAGGACTCTTCGGGAGCTGCCGGTTTCTGGACCCCAAGGGTCAGTGAAATAAAACCCCTTGAAGTTGTAAAAGAAGCTGCTGGCAGGGCCATAAACAGCAAGAAACCTGTCGAAATCGAGCCTGGTGAATATGAAGTAGTGCTTTTGCACTACGCTGTCGCAGAACTCATTTCGATGATGAACTGGACAGGTATTTCTGCCAGAGCAGCTGAAGAAGGCAGGAGCTGGCTTGCAAACAATATTGGGAAGAAGATACTTTCCGACAAGATAACCATTGTTGATGACCCGTTTGATCCAAGGTCTTCTGTGAGACCCTTTGATTTTGAGGGTTTCCCCAAATCGAAGATGGCCCTTGTTGACAAGGGTGTTCCGGTTGATGTGGTTTATGATTCGTATTTCGCAACGAAAACCGGTCACAAAAACACTGGCCACGCACTCCCTGCCTCCAGTGGTGGGCATCCTTTGGCGCTCAACGTTGTTGTTGAGGGCGGGACTTCAACTGTTGATGAAATGATTTCAAAGATCAAGAAAGGTGTCCTGGTCTCAAGGTTCTGGTACACGAACATCATGCGTCCGCTCGAGCAGGAGTTTACCGGAATGACAAGGGATGGCCTTTTCCTGATCGAAAATGGAAAAATTGTCTCCGGACTCAGAAACATGAGAGTCACCGATTCGATCATCAGAATCTTTGCCGGTGTCGAAGAGGTTGAAAACGTAACAAGATACCACGATGGTATTGTTGCCCCGGCAATGAGGTCAAAGGGGATAATTTTCTCCAGCAAAACAAAATTCTAGAAACTCTACATAAAAACAAAAGCCCCGTGGTTTTGACCACGGGGCTTTTTAATTTGTTTCAGCTGTTTGCTAAAAATTACATGTCTATTGATTTTGATTCACGGGAGAACGGCTTGCTGTCGGTTATTGGATCGATCTTTTTTGAAAGCAGGGCCCTGATGTCCTTTGGGAGAGAGAAAGCGTGGTTGTGTGCTTCCTGGTCGTAGAATTTCAGATCGCCATTGATTCTCTCGGCTATAAGTTCATCAATCCTGTTATCAATTGGGGGGATTTGCTTTTTGGTTGCGGTTATGAAGCTCCAGGGAGTATCGTAGGATTGAATATATCCAGCACATGATCTTGCGTATGGGAATGCAGTTTGGCATGTTGTCTTGATCACAAGATGAACTTCATAGGTCTGAAGTCTGAGGAGTGAACCCTGTGCTGAATAAACGCCATCCGGACCAGTTACCCTTGCCATTTCTTCGTAGCATTCGACAGAGAAAAGTCTCTGGGACGGGCCGCCAGAATATGGTTCGGTAAGGTCAGAAATTATCACATCAAATTCGCCATCTGGAGCTTTTTCCAGATAGGCCCTTGCATCTCCATGGATGAGCTCGACCCTTGGGTCATAAAATGAATTCTGGTGCCATTCTGGGAGGTGTGTCTTGAAGAGATCAACAGCTTGCCTGTCAATGTCGCACATGACAACGTGCTCTACGGTTTTGTGTTTCAGAATTTCTCTCAGTGTTGCGCCTTCGCCACCACCAAGTATGAGTATGGATTTTGGGTTCGGGTGTGAGAAAAGGGCAGGGTGAACAATGAGCTCGTGGTAAACGTGCTCATCAACAACTGACGACTGAACGTCACCGTCAATGATGATCATCTTGCCAAAATATGGCGAAATGCCTATTTCAACATGCTGAAATGGCGTGTCAACCTGGGCTATAAATCTTGTGATTGCATGATGGTGTTCTTCGCCCTTCCCGAAGTGGTCATGGAACCATATCCAGTTCTTCTCTATCATATTTCCTCCTTATTTGCATGGGTTGCCAGAGACCGGACAACCTCTTTCATTCCCATGCCGTTCGAACCCTTGACCAGGACCCAGTCACCGCTTGATAAACGCAGTGAAATAGCATCCAGCAGGTCCTTTTTTGTTTCAAAATGCAGTGACCTGGGGCAGTTTTGGGCCAAACGTTTTGACAGATTACCGAATAAATAGACCCCGTCAAGGCGTAGTGATGCAACAAATTCGCCAAGCTCCTGGTGCAGCTTTTCCGAATCTTCACCAAGCTGGAGCATGTCTGCCAGTACCGCAAATCGTCTCCCTGGCTTGGCGGCAAGGGAACGAAGGGTCTCTTTCATTGAAACTGGATTTGCGTTGTAACTCTCGTCTATGATTCTCACTCCGGAAGGATTGATGATGATTGTACCCCTGCCCTCGACAGGCTTGAAATCGGCGGCCACCTCAACACATTCCTTCAGCGGGATTCCGTATTCGGTTGCCACGGCCATTGATGCGAGCGCATCATACATGAAATGGATGGAGTCCTGATGTGGTCTGAAAGTGTATGCTTTTCCGCAACTTTTGACCGTTATGAGCCCGTCAATCAACCTTCCCTGAATGTCAGCTTCAGGATCAAAGCCGAATGTTACTTTCTTGCATCTTGTTTTTGATGACATTGCCCTGCACCTTGGGTCATCTGCATTCAGGACTGCCAACCCGCCCACTGGCAACGATTCAATGAGCTGGGACTTTGATTTTGCCACGCCATCAATATCACCAAGCGTTTCAAGGTGTGATGGGCCAACATTTGTTATGACGCCAACGACAGGTCTAACTATCTTTAGAAGTTTGGGTATTTCATCCATGAATGATCCGGAAAGCTCTGCTACGAAAATTTCAGTATCATTTTCGAGTACTTTCAGCGCCATCGGGAGTCCGATAGGGGTATTACGGTTGCCTTCGTTTTTGGCCACCTGGTATCGAGCAGAGAGCATCTGGGCGGTCAGCTCCTTGGTGGTGGTTTTTCCGGCTGAACCTGTTATGCCAACCACCTGGCAATTGAATTTGTTTTTGTAGTATGCACCGAGTGTTATCATCGCCTCTTCGGTGGATGGGACAATGACTTGCGGGATACCAACCTGGAGTGGTTTTTCGCAAACGACAAGCGCTGCACCTTTTTCCTGGGCCTGCAATGCAAACTCGTGACCGTCGACATTCTGGCCTTTGATGGCAAAAAACACTTCGCCGAGGTTTGTTTCCCTCGAGTCTATGGAAAACCCTGCTATTTCAACGTCCTTGCCATCAAATCTCTGGCCAAAAAGACTGGCTATTTCTCTTATTGTCAGTTGCATCCAAAACCTCTTGCTTTCAGGGCTTTTTTGGCCTCGATCCTGTCGTCCACCTCAAACCACTGGCCCCTGATGTACATTCCGTCTTCGTCCCCTCTCCCCAGTATGGCAATAAAGTCGCCTTCCTGGGCCTGGTTTATGGCCCAATGGATCGCCTCTGTCCTGTCTTTGATAATTTTGTATTTCCCACCATGCTTTTCCATGAATGATGCAAATTGGTTGACTGTCGAGTCAATGTCCTCACCCTTTGCCACGCCGTAGGTGATTATTGTCAGGTCGCATGTTCTGGATGCAATCTCGGCCAGCTTTTCCCTTGCTTTTGGGTCACCCTCGCCGACGTTGTTTGTGATGATGATCTTTCTTTTTGGGCGCACCGATTCCATGTGTTCCACGACAGTTTCGAGTGCTGCTGGTGTGTTTGCCTTGTCGACGACAACAGCGAATGGCTGGCATTCGTCAATCCAGTTCCACCTGCCTGGAATCTCCGGCATCTGCTCTAACAAACCAAGGAGTGGGGCCGACTGGACCCCCACTGCTTCGGCAATTCCTATGGCACAGAGTGAATTGAGTGCATTGGCAACACTTGGCACATTCAATCTGTATGTGTGGGTTTTTCCAAAGATGCTCGCCATTACCTCTGAACCTTTCAGGGTTGGTTTGAAGCCTGCAATGTGGATGTCGCCTTTTTTTGCGCCAAACGTGATGATTTTCTTCCCCTCCACTTTTGACAGTGCGTCCTGGTAATACTGGTCTTCGATGTTGAGTACCGCGATACCTTCAGGTTTCAAAAGGTCGAGTGAATCGATTTTTATTTTGACGTAGTTTTCATGCGTGCCGTGAAGGAGCGCATGGTGGCAATGGGTTATGTTCCCGATGCCGATGGTATCGAACTCAAGACCGATGACCCTTCCGCACTCGAGCCCGAAACTTGAAAGCTCCAGCACAGCATACTTTGAGCCAGCCCCTTTCATTCCGGAAAGGTATTCATCGATGATGGTTGGATAAGGGGTTGTTGTTGGATTGCTTATGTCCGGTTGTATTCTGCCAGTTGGGAGGTAATGTCCGGCAGTTCCCACCAGGCCAACTTTTGGGTCAACTCCCCTGAGGAGTTGTGCGATCATGTGTGTGGTGGTTGTTTTGCCATTGGTTGCCGTCACTCCGCAAAGTTTAAGGCTCCTGGACGGATAACCGTAGAAAGCGTGCGAAAGGTTTGCCAGGGCCGTTTTTGTGTCTGGAACAACAATTCTGCTCATACCGATTTCTTCGGAAACTGCAACTTCTGAACCGGCCCCGATTGCATTGTCAATAAATTTGTGTCCATCAGTATGGGAACCCCTGAGGGCAACAAAAACTTTTCCAGGGCCAGCTTTTCTTGAATCAAAAATAATCTCTGAAACTTCAAAATCTGGCCCACTGTACGCGAAGCCAGCTTTTCCAAAAAGTTCCCTTGCCCTCATTTTATCTCCTTGGGTGCGATCCTGAGATCTGAAAGTATGCGTTCTGCTATTCTCTTGAAGCATGGAGCGGCGGTTGTCGAGCCAAAGGGGTTTATCCTTCCGCCGCTTGCGGTTGTTTTATAAGGTTCGTCAATTGCGACAAGGACAACAAGTTTTTGTGGTGCAAGTGGATCGGAAGGCACTATGCCGCAAAAACTGCAATCAAATTTGCTGAACTGGTAGTCTCCGCTTGCCGTTGTCTTTGGTGTGGTGCCTGTTTTGCCTGCCACTGAATATCCTGGGATTTTGGCCTGGTGAACGCCGTCCTCTTTCATGTCCACAACTTCGGTGAGCAGCCTGAGGACATGGTCCGCAGTCTTTTTTGATACGACCTGTCTTATTGGTTGTGGGGCGTTCCTCTCGAAAGTCCCTTTATTGGGATCATATATTTGCTGTATCAGTATTGGCTTCATGAGGACACCGCCATTTGCAAGTGCAGAGTATGCCTGCGCCAGCTGGAGCGGGGTGACGCTGACTCCCTGTCCGTATGAGACAGTTGCTATCGTGACATCGTCCCAGGAGCGGGAATTTTTGACAAGGCCAGATTCCTCATGTGCCCCGGTGCCAGTTTTTTTCCCAAAGCCAAAATCATTGACGAACCTGCACAGGTCTTTGCCAATGAGCTGGCCTATCTTCATGAAGGCCATGTTGCAGGAGTTTTTGAGCTCTTCTGCAAGTTTTTCCTGGTGTCCGTGCCTGTTGTTGCAGAAAAGTCGATAGCCCTTGAAAACTGTGCGACCGGCGCAGTCGGCTGTGAAATTGTCATCTATTTTACCCAGCTCAAGGGCCGCTGCAGTGACTATGCCCTTGAATACTGACCCTGGCTCGTAGACATAGTTGAGTGCGCGGTTTCTTCTCTGGTTGTCGTTTGAATTGAGTGCATCGTTCAGGTTGTAAGTGGGGTAGGATACACAAGCAATAATCTCGCCTGTCTGGGGATTCATTATTACGCATGCCCCGCCTTTTGCATTCCATTCCCTGCAGGTGCGCTCCAGTTCTTCCTCGACAACGAACTGGATTGTATTGTCTATAGTCAGGTAGAGTGATTTTCCATTAAGGACAGGTTTTAAGACTTTGTAGGTTCTTCCTGCTATGCCTTTGGAATCCATCGGATATGTCCTGAGACCGCTCTCTCCAGAGAGTTCCTTGTCAAAATCGATTTCGAGGCCATATTTTCCATGATTATCGTTGCCTGTAAATCCAATCAGTGGAGATGCAAGGTTTTGTTGGGGGTATGACCTTACAAATCTTGTTTCAAGCCATATTCCCTTGAATCCAAATGATCTTATCTTGTCGGCCAGCTTTGAATCAAGGTTTTTCTTTATGATGGTGTAGCTTTTGGTGCCACCAGTTCCTTTGAGTCTTTCCTGGACTGTTTTTGACTCCATTCCTATGACACTTGATATTGCCTCACCCATGCCGTCCGGGTTCGATATCTTCTCAGGCTCGCAGACAAGGTCGTAGGTTATGGAATTTGTGACCAGCCGGATACCGTTCCTGTCAAAAATCTCTCCCCTTGTTGCCGGTATTTCCTCGTTGGGTTTGCGATATTGCTGTTTGGCCCTCTGGTTGAATTCGTTTGCGTTGATAAACTGGACAATAAAAAGTTTTACAAAAAGTGTTCCAAAAAGCGCAACACACAAAAAAAGCATAAAACCAAGCCTGAAAGTGTTTGGTTTGAACTGCTTCATTTCTGGTCCTTCGGAAGAATTCTCGGGTCGGGAAGGAAGAACCTTTTTCCTGAAGACACAACCATGCCCAGGTTTTTTGTGGCATATTCCTTTATCTCACCAAGGGAAAGCATTTCCTTGCGCTTCTGGTTCAGATCAGCCAGTTCCCTCTGGAGCTGTTCCTTGAGGTCAATTTTTTTGGCGATTTCAGTTTCCAGCTTGACCGCCTGCATGTGGTTCGAGAAATACATCCAGACCCACCATACTGCAAAAATTACCGCGATAAATAAGAGAACCCTTCTGCCTTTTTTGTTCTTTTTCTTCTTAGCCACCCTTCCTCCTGATGGCCCTCATCTTGGCAGAGCGCGAAGCCGGGTTTGCTTCAATTTCTTCTTCGGAAGGGCACAAAGGTTTTTTTGTGAGGATTTCAAAACCTTTGTCCGCGGCATTTTTGAAAGCGTTTTTTACGATCCTGTCCTCCAGAGAGTGGTAGGAGATCACAACCAGAGTTCCGTCCCAGCCAAGCAGATCAAGGCATTTTGGGATTGCCTCTTCGAGACTTTCCAGCTCCTGGTTTACCAAAATCCTGAGCGCCTGAAAAGTCCTCGTGGCAGGGTTGATCCTGCCGGACCTTGGCACAACGGAGCTGATTATCTTGACCAGCTGTCCTGTTGTATTTATTGGCTCCTTCTCCCTGGCGTTGATGATTGCCCTTGCTATTTTCCCGGCGAACCTCTCTTCGCCGTATTCGCTTATGATCCTGGCCAGCTCTTCAAATTTGATCCTTGAAAGTATCGAGTGTGCCGGCTCTCCCCTGTTTACATCAAGCCTCATGTCCAGTGGCTGGTCTTCCATGAATGTGATGCCCCTTTTTTCACTCTTGAGGTGGGCCATTGAAATGCCAAGATCCATGAGGATGCCATCAGAGTTTGTAACGTTAGCCAGAGATGCTGCTTTGTCTATATCGGCAAAATTCGTGTGGACGAACCATGTGCGGCCTTCAAACTCCTTGAATCTCTCTTTTGCCACCATGAGCATGTTGAGGTCAAGATCCATGCAGACTGTTTTCGAATCGGATGATGCTCTGAGGATAGCCTCCGAGTGGCCCCCCTCTCCACATGTGCAATCGAAATATACCCCTCCTCTTTCAGGGCGAAGGAAGGCCATTGCTTCATGGAGCATGACCGGGGTGTGATGGTACTGTCCCTGTCCCAAGCGGGTTGTAAGCCGGGTTTTGTCGTGGGCAATCATTTCTCTAGGCGGCCTACCCGAGGAGACGGACGAGCAGCCCTTGACCTCCTCCTATTTGGCCTTGCTCCGGGTGGGGTTTACATGGCCATCCGGTCACCCGGATGCCGGTGGGCTCTTGCCCCGCCATTTCACCCTTGCGCCCTTTTGGGGCGCGGTATATTTTCTGTTGCACTTTCCTTAAGCTTGCGCCTACTGGGCTTGCGCCCAGCACCCTGCTCTGCGGAGCCCGGACTTTCCTCGAGGCGTTAAACCCCGCGATTGCCTGCCCGCTTGAGACATTCAACATAATACCACCCATCCTGAGTTTTTCAACGAATAATTCCTTCAATTGCGCCGGAAAAATCCTGAAAAAAACTTTCGCTGTAGCCGCTTTGTACCTTGTTGATTGTTCCATCCGGGGAAAGTAGTATGTAGTGAGGATACCCCTTTACGCCATATTGCCCTGTAACCTGACTATTCTCATCGAGAAGGAAGGGCCACGGGGCAGATTCCTCCTCTTTATAGCTTTTGACGACATTCAGGGGCTCGTTGACATCAATAGCGAAGAACTGGACTATATTTCCATATTTCTGGAACAGTTTTTTCATGTCCGGGGCCTGTTTTTTGCACCAGCCACACCATGATGCTGTGAAGTCCAGAAAAACTGGTCTTCCACCATGATCAGACAGTTTGTGTGCCGTTCCTTCGGTGTCCTTGAGCGTGAAATCGATGGCTTTTGGCGAAAATTTTGATGGATCAAGTTTTGGGAGCACTGAAACTGGATCGCCTGTTGGTGTTGTTTTTCCATTTTGCCCATTGCCCAGCGTGATTGCCAAGACGATACTGCCAACCAGGATGATTGACCCGATGAGTATTGTCCAGAACTTGAAATTGTTTGCTTTTTGCGATTGTTTTTTGGTTTTTGCAATAGTTTTCACTGGTTTTGCTGATGCTGTTTTGGTCCCTGGCGGGTTGTATTTGTGTTTCATGTTATCTCTCCAAAACTGAAATGTCGCCTGATGTTGTTGAAATGTCAAGTGAACCTCTTCCATCACCAAACATGAACCCGTTTTTAGATTCAGTTCTTTTCAGGCCTGAAAGATTTATATCGCCACTTGTTGAAGAGCACTCGCCTTTTATTGATGCCTGTTTTCCGAGCCCCATCGACACATCACCGGATATGGAAGAAATCTTTGAAGAACTAGAATTTGAGTTGAATTCCCCGATCATTATGTCACCTGATGTTGTTGAGATAGACATCATGTTCCCCACCGATTCCACCTTTACGTCCCCAGAGATTGTTTTTATTTCTATCTTTCCGGTACTTCTTACGCTTATGTCGCCAGAAGTTGTTTTTATAATACCATTTTCAAATGAGTTAATGATTACTGAACCAGAGATTGTTGTTGCAGTTAACTCTCCAGTGGTCCCTTCCATTGTTATGCTACCGGAACCTGTTTCAATCCTCATGTTTTTCGCTGATCCCACGTCTATAGAGCCAGAGACAGTCTTGAATTCGAAATTCTCGTCTAGATTTTTTGCTTTGATTGAATAATTGACGAGGCCAGCAAAGTCAAGACTACCCTTCCAATTATCCTGTACTTCGATCGAACCCTGTGTTCCCCTGAAGATACAGACTGTTGTTTCCGGGATTTGAACTTCCATCTTGATTTTTAGATCAATATCGTTTTTTTCAGGTTCTTTTATTGTCAAACTTCCATCGAAATCTGTTATCAGGGAGAGTTTTTTTTCATCCCCCGTTTTCGACCTGAGCATGATGTCATACTTTATTGAAGCGGTTGGTGATTTTTTCAGTATGATGGAGGCGTTTTTTACCCTGGATGAAGACATGTCGAATACGATTGCTTTTGGTACAGGATCAAGTTTCTCCGAGTAAGATTTTGTCTCGGCCGGTGTAAAATCAAAAATATTGATGTTCCAGCCTCCCCAGTAGTCCGACCATGAAGTAGGATTTTCTGGAACAGTAAGAAATTTTCTTACCGATGAGCCAGCAGGTCCATTGGTGGATGCAATTATTGCCAGAATAAGAAAGATGGAAAAAATCACTGAACCAATGTAGCCAAGATTGTAATTGCGCAGGATCATGTCCAGGCCGATTGTGATTATTATCAACGGCCAGAATTTAATAAAATATGCCAGATAGCCAAAATCCACCACTCCTGTGTTTCCCAAAAGTATGTACAACCCAATAATGATGATATTGAGGCCAAGCATTATTTTTGGAATGTCTACCTTGTAGTCCATTTGTCAGTCCTCCATTTTTATTATTTTAGGTATCTTTACAATGAATGTGGTCCCATTTTCATCAGATGTGAAAGAAATTGATCCACCATGGGATTTGACAATCTGGTCGCAAATCGAGAGCCCCAAACCTGTGCCAGATGCCTTTGTGGTAAAGAATGGTGCAAAAATGTTTGCAGCATCCTGCTCGCTGATACCCATGCCGGTGTCTCTTACTTCAATGTGGAACCATTCCCCTCTTTCAACTGTCTTGAGGGAAAGCGTACCACCTTCTGGCATTGCATCTTTTGCGTTTAAGATAAGGTTTAAAATGACCTGGTGGAACCTCTTTTCATCAACATTGGCAATTACTCCTGGTCTGCATTCCTTTGAAATCCTTACACCAGCCTCGGTGAGCTTGTTTGCCTGACCTGCCAGAACATCATTGACAAGTTTGCTGAGGTCGACCTCTTTCCTTTTGATTGGCCCGGGCCTTGATGATTCGAGGAGATCAGTAATAAGCATTTCCAGTCTTTCGACTTCTTTCATTACTGGAGAGAGATATCTTGATTCGTCGCGGTCCTTTAATTTGCGCTCAAGCAGCTGGACAAAACCTTTTATTGAGGTGAGAGGGTTTCTGACTTCATGGGCGATACCCATTGTGAACAGGCCGAGTCTTGCAAGGGAAGCGTCCCTTTCTGTTTCAAGGGTGTTGACCACACTTTCTGTTACATCCTGGATTGCAAGGATGGCCTCGTTTTCCTGAGCCATCTGGACTGGAACGACCCTCATGTTGACGTATCTTGTTTCGTTTGATCCTCTTACTTTTACAGAACCGGAACTCCACACAGAACCTGATTTTATTGCTTTTTCAACCTCTGATTTGGCAATTTCACCAGGTTCTCCTATTGCGCCAATATCAGATCCAATTATTTCCTGCTTTGTTTTTTTGGCTATTTTTAGTGATGACGGGTTTGCCTGGATTATCTTCATGTCTGAACCAACAACCATAATACCCGTGTTTACAGAATCCAGAACTCTCTCCGATCTGCTCTTTGATTTCATGAGGTCAATGGCCAGCTTGTTTGCTGCGTCTGCTATGTCACCAAGCTCACCTGAAACGTGCGGGACCGGTTTTGTGAGGTCAAGCGCAAGATTGCCGATCCCCCTTTTGACCGAAATGATTCGTGCAGATATGCTCAATCCGAGAAGGATTGCGCAAAATACTCCAACAATCAGGGTTATCCAGATCCAGTTACCGATCGATTGCTCGATTGCTCCTATATCTTCATCCATCCGCTCGTATGATTGTGAGGCGTAAACAAGCATTATCGGTGGTTCCCACCCGCTTTTATCGGTCTCGAGCATATAGTCTGTCCCGAGTGCTGAACCAATGGCCGAGGAGCCATCTTTGGAAGGTTTTTTTGTGGTTGTTATATAGGGGCTTATTTCTGGGAGTATCGAGTTTTGCCATTTTATGTAAGGTGGAAATGCAAGTGAAAGTTTTACAAGCCTTGGGTACCAGCTGTTCTTGTAGCTGTTCGAGCTACCTATCAACGCTTTCCCGTCAAAAGAATTGTCCAGACAAACGAAACCAAAAGAAGACGATTCATAGGAGCTGGCCCTTACTGCGGCAAGGTCGCCAATCAAGGTTGGCGAGAGTCTTCTGATGTGTGTTACAAGGCCATCTTTTGTTGGTTTTTGCTTTATTGTCTTTTGGTACTGGTCATAATTGGCGATAAGGGCATCTATTTTCCCGTCAAAGTCGGCAGGTATTTTTGAAACGATGTCTGACAGTTTTTCTGAACGCTCGGTTTCAAGGGTCTTTTTTGACTGGCTGGATGCTATGTACCTGAAAACGAGGGCGCCAGCAACAATGAAAAGGACGAGGAAGAAAACGACCTGGAATCTTATTGAGCTGAGAAGCTTTGAAATCGCTTTTATTCCAGCACCTCCAAAAGCCTGATCCAGTCACTGGTAACTGTTTTGAGTGATCCCACCGCGTCCTTGAGCGGGACTTTTACTATCTCGTTGCCCCTGAGTGCGGCCATTATACCGCAATCCCCGGAGAGGAGCCATTCCATGGCTGCTATTCCAGCCCTTATGCCAAGCATCCTGTCAAAGAGTGTCGGTGGGCCACCTCTTTCGATGTGCCCAAGTTTTGCAGAGCGGGTCTCGATCCCTGTCCTTTTGCCAATCTCTTCGGCCAGTTTTTCGCCAACGTCCTGTTTGGCCAGGTTAGTGTGCCCAAACTCGTCAACCTCTGCCTGACCTGATGAAAGTTCCACGCCTTCCGAGACAACAATGATGGCGTAGCCCCTTTCTGCATGGGCCTTTGAAACCTTGGAGCAAATTTCGTCCCAGCTCCATTTTCTTTCCGGGAGCATTGTGTAGTCTGCGTAAGCTGATATTCCTGTGTAAAGTGCCACCCATCCTGCGTGCCTTCCCATGACTTCGAGAACGAGGGCCCTCCCGTGTGACCTGGCTGTGTCACGCAGCCTCATTGCGGCATCCATGCCCACCGTTGCAGCAGAATCAAACCCAAATGTGGAGTCTGTTCCCGAGAGGTCGTTGTCCATGGTTTTTGGCACGCCAACCACCGGAAGGCCAATATCGTAAAGTTTTGAGGCTACTCCAAGTGTGTCTTCGCCCCCAGCGGCCACAAGGCCATCAAGAGAAAGCGATTCAAAGGTTCTTTTTACTGCCTCGACACCGCCTTCTCTTTTGAACGGGTTTGTTCTTGAGGTGCGAAGGATCGTTCCACCCTGACCTACGATGTCCTCGATAGTATTATGGTTGAGCTCGATGAAATTGCCCTCGATCATGCCCTTCCAGCCCTCGAGGATGCCAAACACCTTGTGGCCTTCTTTTAAGGCTCTTGTTACTGCACCGTATATTGCGGGATTGAGCCCTGGGCAATCGCCACCGCCTGTCAGTATGGCCACTTTTTTTATCATCTTCACCTCAACTTTTTGACAGCCAAACCTGGTTTGGACCAACCAGCTCCTTGAAAACCGGTATGACTGAATGGTCTGCGATCCAGCATTCTTTGTCTGTCTCCATCCTTATTTTCTGCCCACCTTTGGCCAGGAACAGCACAAGGGGATTTTGTCCATTGCCCTTTGATATTGCCAGCTCCTTTATCTTTTCGAGGAGGTGGTACTGGGTTTCAAGGTTTACCTGGACATTTATTACAAACGTTTCATCACCTTTTGAAACTTGAATGTCGGAAGTGTTTATAGTTTTTATGTATTCCTCGGCGATGATCTTCGGCTGGCCTTCCTTGTTTTCGATTTTGCCCCTTATCATTACTATCCCTTCGTCCTCAAGGTGGTCTGAGAGTGTTTCGTAGGCCTTTCCAAATGCCGTTATCGAGCATATTCCAGTCAAATCTTCAAGAGTACATGTGGCAATCGGGTTGCCTTTTTTTGATTTTGCCCTCCTGAAGCTTGTGATTATTCCAAGGATGACTATTGAACTTCCCTCTTCAACCTCTCCAAGGGCTGCAATATCGGTATGGTCGATTGTGGCAATGTATTTTTCATAGGGTCTCATCGGATGATCCGACATGTAAAAGCCCATGATTTCTTTTTCCATCGCCAGTATTTCTTCTTTTGGTGTTGGGGGTTCTTCTTCCTGTTTTTGTGGGGCGAAAAGTGAGAATTCCACTCGCCCGCCACCATTTGAGAATTTTTTTAACAGATGGCCCCTGTCTTCGTTGAAAGCGTCAAATGTGCCTGCTTTTATAAGGCTCTCAATGACTTTTTTGTTTGCTTTGCTTCCCTCACACCTTTTTTGGAAGTCTTCAAAATTTTTAAACGGGCCGCCAGATTTTCTTTCAGCAATGATGGCCTCAACGGCCACCTCACCGACATTCTTGAGGGCACCGAGCCCATACCTGATTGCGTCCCCTTCGACTTCAAATGTCCATTCAGACTTGTTTATATCGGGTGGAAGAATATTGAGGCCCGATTTCCTGCACTCTTCGTACATTTCTTTAATTCTGTCTTCGTTTCCAACATATGAGGTGAGGATAGCCGTGTAATATTCGAGCTTGTAATGTGTTTTCAGGTAGGCTGTCTTGTATGCAAGCAGTCCGTAGCATGTTGAATGTGCCCTGTTGAAGCCGTATCCTGCAAAAGGTTCTATAAATTTAAACACTTCTTCTGCTATTTGAGGATTTTTGCCGTTTTGGGATGCCCTCTCAATGAAAAGGCGCTTTTGTTCGGCGAGGAGCTCGGGGATTTTTTTTGCAACAGCTTTTCTGAGGATGTCACCCTGACCAAGTGTGAAACCTGCAAAATCCCTTGCTATCTGGATAACCTGTTCCTGATATACGGCCACGCCATAGGTACCCTGAAGGATCGGTTCAAGACATGGATCAAGATATTTTGTAACGACTTCACCATGTTTGCCACCGATGAATTGTGGTATGAACTCCATCGGGCCTGGCCTGTAGAGTGCCACCATGGCTATGATGTCCTGTATTGTAGTTGGCTTGAGTTCCCTCAAGTAACGCCTCATGCCAGAAGATTCAAGCTGGAAAACGCCCATCGTGTCGCCAGACTGGAGTATCTGGTAGGTAGCCTGGTCATCGAGCGGTACCTTGTCAATGTCCAGTTTTTCTCCAGTCTTTTTACCTATCGTCTCGCAGGCGTTGTTTATGACAGAGATATTTCTTAAGCCGAGGAAGTCTACCTTCAATATTCCTAGCTCTTCAACGGCATTTTTTTCGAATTGTGTGACGCGTTTTCCTTCTTTATCAAGCTGGAGCGGAACATAGCTGTAAAGGGGTTTGTCGGCCATAACGACGCCTGCGGCATGGGTGGAAAAGTTGCGCACTACACCTTCAAGCCTTTTTGCAACCTCAAAAAGTTTTTTGGTCTGGTCGTTTTGCTGTTGTATTTCCCTTAGTTGTGGAACACCGGCAAGTGCCTCTTCCAGCTCGGCCCCGAATGGAATGAGTTTTGCTATCTTGTCCATATCGCCATAGCTGAAGCCAAGTGCTCTTCCGACGTCCCTGATTACTCCCCTGGCCTCCATTCGGCCGAATGTGGCAACCTGGGCAACCGAGTCTTCGCCATATTTTTGGGTTACATACTTTATTACCCTGTCCCTTTTTGTATCGTCGAAATCGATGTCAAAGTCGGGCGGTGAAATTCGGTCAGGGTTCAGAAATCTCTCAAAAAACAGTCCGTATTCGAGCGGGTTTACATCGGTTATGTTCAGACAATAGGAAACAAGTGATGCTGCACCGGAGCCTCTCCCCGGGCCAACGCCAACATCATGGTCTTTTGCGTATTTTATGAAGTCCCAGACGACCAGGAAATAATCAACAAAACCTGTTTGCTCAATAATCCTCATCTCATAATCAAGCCTGTCCCTGATGTCCTGGGAGATGGCGCAGCCAAATCTCCAGCTTGCACCTTTGTTTACAAGGTCCCAGAGAAACTGCTTGTGTGCTTCGGGATCGTCATTGCCAATGTCGGTAAATTTTGGCGGGTGAGGTTTGCCAAGCTCGATTGTGACGTTACATCGGTCAGTTATCTCAAGGGTATTTGTGACTGCCTCGGGTATCCATTTGAACAACTCCTGCATTTGCCCTGGGGTCTTGAGATAGAACTCGTCATTGGCGAATTTCATCCTGTCAGGATCGTCTTGCTTTGAAAGTGTCTGGATGCAGAGAAGAATATCGTGGGCTTCGGCATCGGCGTGTTCAAGGTAATGGGCGTCCTGTGTTGCAACAACCGGCAGTTCAAAGTTTTTTGCCAGCTCGATGAGCTTTGGCATTACACTGACTTCTTCTTTGAGCCCGTGGTCCTGAAGTTCGACCCAAAGCCTGTTGTTGAAAATTTCCTTGTATGTGCCGAGGGCCTTTTTAGCGCCCTCTTCATCGTCCAGCAAGAGTTTTTCAGGCACTTCGCCGGAGATGCACGCTGTCAGGGCAAGGACACCCTCCGAGTATTTTGCCAGCGTATCATAGTCGACCCTTGGTTTGTAGTAGAAGCCCCTGATATTGGCCTCTGTCACAAGCCTCATGATGTTCTCGTAGCCCTTGTTGTTTTCTGCGAGAAGGACGAGGTGATACATCCCGCTCCTGGTTTCTTTTGATTCCATATTTTGGGGTGCTACATAGAACTCACAGCCCATGATCGGTTTGATCTTCTGTTTTGTGCATGCCTTGTAGAAATCAATTGCACCATACATTGTTCCGTGGTCGGTCAATGCGATGGCCGGCATGCCAAGCTTTGCCGCCCTGGCCGCCATCTCATAGATCTTGATGGCTCCATCCAGGAGCGAGAATTCGGAATGGTTATGTAAATGGACAAACATCGGTTAGATTTTACAATATAAGGCGCACTTATCAATGCAGAAGGGGTAACAATAAAGAAGCTGAGTGGTTGGGGAATCTGTACAAAAATGATAATATGTTTGCAAAATCAGAAATTTGTTTTCAATAATTTGTCAGTTTTTCAAGTTTTTGTTTTAGAATTTGTGGTTCAGCCTGCAAGACCGATATCTTTTCGCACCCGTTGAATTTTGCGAAATCAGCAAGTTTTTTTGCGATCGTGTCGAGTGGCTTTGAGAGTGTGGCCTTCTTGTCCAGCATTATTTTCTGGACGAGCATTGTTTTGGATTTTCTCTCGGCCTTGGCATCCAGGAGGCCAACAAAGTCTGCTCCCAAAAGTATCGGGAGGGTAAAATAACCAAATTTCCTTTTGTTTGGCGGAACGTAGCATTCAAGCGAGTATTCGAGGCCAAATATTTTCCCCAGCCGGTCCCGTCTTATCACTGCATTGTCAAATGGCGAAAGAATGTTGCAGTTGAGGTTACTCTTTTCCTCATTAACCGAAAGATTGTTTGTCAGGCAATAATATGTATCATCCAGCCCCTCAATTTCGACCTCGACTGCTTCACCATTTTCAGTCATCTCCTGCAGGGCTTTTTTCATGGCAATTTTGTTCCTTCTCATCCAGCAGATGTCCTGGATGTTTGCGAACCCAAGCGTTCTTAATACTGCCCTGACCTTGAATTTGGCAAATTCCCCTTCGTCTGGTTTTTCCAGGTTTGTCGAAGATGGGATGACCCTCTCCGGAAAATCATAGTATCGCTGGAAGTTTTTTCTGTGCGACACCATCAGTTCGCCTGTCCAGAAAAGTGCCTCCAGCACCTGTTTTGCCGGTTTCCACCCCCACCATGGTCCCCTTTCAAAATCAACTGGCGTTTCAAAATCTGATGACGACAGGGCGCCTTCCCGTCTTATTCTGTCCAGAACTTGCACCGATAATTCCTTGTAAGTACCAAGCACTGTTTTGACATCATCTCTTTGCCTGTGTGCTTCCATTACGGGAATCGAATACCTGAAATCGGACATTGGAAGAAAAGATGCCGCATGACCCCAGTATTCAAAGACTTTTCTGTCTTTTGCCTGCAGTTCGTTGAGATGTTCTTTTTTGTGGTCCGGGCATCTTGACCAGAAAACATGATGGTGCGCGCGTTCTATGACAGAAATGGTGTCAATCTGGACATAGCCAAGATGCTCAAGGGCCTTCAGTGCACCAGCTTTGCCTTTGCCTGATGGCTTGTCAAGCAGCTGGCACTTTATGATCGTCTGTTTTGCTTGTGATAGGGGTATTTTTGTCATTTTTTTGGGGCCTAAATTAAAAACCCCGACCAGTGATGGTCGGGGTTCAGGTTCATACTCCGTATCTGGATTTGATTTTTTCTGTTGTGTTGAAAGCGATTTCCCTGCAGAGTGCTTCATCGACAGCTTCAACCATTATCCTTATCAGAGCTTCGGTTCCGGAAGATCTGATTAATATTCTCCCGTGTTTTCCAAGTCTTTCCTGCGCTTTTTGGGTGAGCTCTGCGACCAGCGGGGAATTCATGGCTTCTTCGCGGTTTTTGACTTTCACATTCAGGAGGATTTGCGGATATTCCGGAATTAGATCAAGCTCGTCCGAAAGGTTTGCGCCTGTTTCCTCCAGAGCTTCAACAAGGGAAATGGCCGAAAGCGTTCCATCGCCTGTTGTTGTCCTGTCTGCAATTATTATGTGGCCGGACTGCTCTCCGCCCAAATTGAGGCCTTTCTCGGTCATTCTCTGGTGGACGTATCTGTCACCGACCTTTGTCCTCTCCATCTTTATTCCATTAGCAGAAAGATGTTCTTCAAGACCGAGGTTGGTCATGACGGTTGTGACGATGGCCATTCCAGGCAAACGGTTCTTTTTCACCATGTATTTGGCCAGTATGCCCATCATCTTGTCGCCATCAACAATCCTGCCCTGCGAGTCACAGGCAATGCACCTGTCGCCGTCGCCATCGAAAGCAAAACCCATGTCTGCTTTTTGTTCCAGGACTGTTTTACAGAGAATGTGCGGCATTGTTGAGCCACAGTCGACATTTATCCTTGACCCATCCGGTTCAGCGTTGATTGCAACAACATCTGCTCCAAGTCTTTTAAAAAGTTTGGGTGCCACGGCATAAGTGGCGCCGTAGGCACAATCCAGGACGATTTTTCTGCCCCCAAGGTCGAGATTGAAGAAAGAAGCAATGTCCTGGCAATAGCGTTCACAAAGGTCGGTATTTTTTGTGAAAGTACCCTTTGTGTGGCCATTTGGTTTTTGGGACATCCTTGCTTCTATCTCATCTTCTTCCTCGTCCCTCAGTTTTACGCCCTGTGGTGAAAAAAACTTGATCCCATTGTATTCAATGGGATTATGGGATGCCGAAATGACGGCCCCGAAATGGCCTGTTTCCTTGCACAACCTTGCAAGGCCCGGTGTTGGTATTATTCCTACTGAAACAACATCACATCCACCGGAAACAAAACCGCTTGCCAATGCGGATTCAATCATGTCACCTGAAAGCCTTGTATCTTTCCCGACCAGGACTTTTCCGTCTTTTGTGAAAAATTGCTGGGATGCCGCAAAAGCAAGACGGGAGGCAAGCTCCTCGTTGAGCTCGTCTCCCGCTATCCCCCTGACGCCATCGGTGCCAAAAAGTCTTGGCATTTAATTTTTGAGGTTGGCCTTTGCAAGCTCCACGAGCTTGGTGAAGGCATTTGCATCTTCGATTGCGAGCTTTGCAAGTATCTTGCGGTCGATCTCAAAGCCAGCACCGTTGAGTCCGGCAACGAGACGGCTGTAGGTGATTCCATTCATTCTTGCTGCAGCGTTGATCCTTGTGATCCAGAGCCTTCTGAAATCACGTTTTCTTTGCCTTCTATGAATGAATTCGTATCTTTCGGCGTGAAGAACCTGCTCTTTTGCTATTTTGAAGCGCCTATGGGCAGCACCAAAGAAACCGGATGCCCTGTTTAATACTTTTTTCCTCCTGCGTCTCGCAACGATTCCACCTTTTACACGCATCTCTTAGTCCTCCTTTTTCTCGTTTCTGATCTTGCGTCCCTTCACTCCAACCGGGAGGAGGCATTTCATCAGGCGAATCATGGTCTTGTCGACATCTTTAAGGCGCATTTTACGCTTTGTCTCTCCCCTGTTTTTGTTCTCAAGCAAGTGGGCAAAGCCGGGGCTTTGACTGCGGAGCTTGCCGGTTCCGGTGACGCGGAAACGTTTTTTTGCTGAGCCTTTTGACCTGATCTTAAGTTTTGGCATACATCACCTCTCTTATTTTATTTCCTTCTCTTTTTGTTTTGTCGGGGCAATCATCATGTGCATGTGTCTTCCGTCCATCTTTGGCATTTGCTCGACTGTCCCGAGGCTTGCGACTTCATTTGCGATACGGTCAAGGAGGGCACGTCCCTGGTCCTTGTGCATCATCTCGCGGCCCCTGAATCTTATGACAACCTTTGTACGGTGACCGTTGAGCAGAAACCTTCTTACGTGGCCAACTTTTGTCTGGTAGTCGTTCTCGTCGACTGATAGCGAAAACTGCATTTCTTTTATTTCCACGGAAGACTGTTTGCGGCGGTTTTCTTTGACTTTTTTCTCGAGCTCGTACTTGTATTTTCCGTAATCCAGCAGTTTGCATACTGGTGGATCGGAATTTGGTGATATCTCTACCAAGTCAAGCCCTTTCAAGACCGCCATTTCGAGTGCTTTTCTTATGTCGATGATTCCAATCTGTTTGCCTTCATCGTCAATCATTCGCACTTCGCGTGCACGAATCTCCTTGTTTGTGCGCAACTTCTTTTCGATTGCATACCTCCTGTCGCCTGGTGCGACTTAAAAAACTATCTGCGTACCGCTTGCGTCATGACCTGAGGATCGTCCGTCAGGTGGACAGCGCATGCCATCACTTGATTGGGAATTCTAAGTCCCGCAAAAAACGAAGTCAAGTAAAAAAATGATTTTTGACTTTCAATTTTAGGGCATTTCCCTATCATATTCACCCGTCAGGAAACCAAGGAGATGAAATATGAGCATATTTGATGAAGAATCCTTAAAGCTTCACCGTTTACACAAAGGCAAAATAAAGGTTGATGTAAAAGACGATCTCAGATCAAAACACGCATTGTCGGTGTGGTACACCCCGGGGGTTGCCGAACCATGCAGACAGATATATAGAAACCCTGAGACTGTTTATGACTATACAATAAAAGGCAACACTATAGCTGTAGTGACAGATGGCAGCCGTGTCTTGGGATTGGGAAACATAGGCCCTGAGGCATCAATACCAGTCATGGAAGGCAAATGCGCCCTTTTTGTTGAATATGGTGCAATTGATGCATTTCCTTTGCCGTTGAAAGCTAGAACAAATGAGGAATTTGTTGCGGCTGTAAAAGCAATTGAGCCCATATTTGGTGGGATTAACCTCGAGGACATACAGATACCGCACTGCTTTGAGATAGAAGAGATACTGATTAAGGAACTGGACATTCCAGTTTTTCATGATGACCAGCATGGCACGGCCGTTGTCGCACTTGCTGGCATATACAATGCACTTAAGTTGCTTGGCAGGAAAATAGAAAATCAGAGGGTTGTCATTTCAGGTGCAGGTGCCGCCGGCTCCGCTGTTGCCAGACTGCTTGTTGCTGCAGGAATTGGCGATGTCATACTATTTGATCGCGAAGGTGTCATCTGCAGGGGTAGAACTGACTATATGATGCCCTACAAATACAAACTTGCCGAGATAACAAACAAGGGTAATTTCAAGGGCACTCTTCACGAAGGACTTGTAGGTGCCGATATATTTATCGGACTTGCCTGCCCTGGCCTCGTCACTGGCGATGACATTAAAAAGATGGCTAAAGATCCGATTGTTTTTGCCCTCTCAAACCCCGATCCCGACATTTCACCAGAAGAGGCAAAATCAGCTGGAGCAAAGATAATTTGCACAGGAAGATCTGACCTTGGCAATCAAGTTAATAACCTGCTGGCTTTCCCAGGCATAATGAGGGGAGCTCTTGATTCCAGAGCACGTGTCATCAACGAGGCAATGAAGGTTGCAGCCTCGATGACAATCGCAAACCTGCTTCCGGAGAACGAGCTGAGGGAAGACAGGATAATAATAGAACCTTTTGCAAAAGGGGTTGCCCAGGCAGTTGCGAAAGCTGTCGCAAAGGCAGCTTTTGAAACCAGTGTAGCAAGAACAAATCTTACCCTGCAAGAGGTCTGCGACTTGATAGAAGGGCGTCTCGAGGGTAAATGAGTTGCTACAAACTTGAGGCTTCAAGCGGCAGGGCAAGGGCCGGTGTTTTGAAGACTGCACATGGTGAAATAAAGACACCAGTTTTCATGCCCGTTGGAACGCAGGCCACAGTAAAGGCGCTAACACCAGAGCAGGTCAAGGAGATCGGTTTTGGCTTGATTCTTTGCAATACCTACCACCTCATGCTCCAGCCAGGCGAAGACCTTGTTGGCGAGGCCGGTGGCCTCCACAAGTTCATGAACTGGGACGGTTCAATTCTCACCGATTCAGGTGGATTTCAAGTCATGAGCCAGGCGAGTCTGAGGGAGATAACCAGGGAAGGTGTCCATTTCAAATCTTATCTTGATGGTTCAGCTCATTTTCTCACGCCGGAGAGTGCAATAGGAATCCAGGAGAAACTCGGTTCCGACATAGCAATGGTACTGGACATCTGCACACCATACCCGATTGCACAGCAAAAAGCCCGTCATTACACAGAAATTACTCACGAATGGGCAAAGCGTTCGCTTGAGGCAAGGTCAAAACCTGACCAGCTTGTTTTTGGAATAACCCAGGGAGGTTTTGAGCTTCCTGACAGGGCCTGGTCATGTGATGCCATAACTTCCATGGATTTCGACGGTTTTGCGGTTGGCTCGCTGTCTGTTGGAGAACCACTTGAGCTTGCAGGAGAAATACTTGATGTTGTGGTCCCCCGAATGCCCAAGGACAGGCCAAGATACCTCATGGGTGTTGGCGATCCTGCAGGAATCATTCAGGGGATAGCCTCCGGGATTGACATGTTTGATTGTGTCCTGCCAACCAGGCTTGGAAGAAACAGCGCAGTTATGACAAAAGAAGGGACCCTTTCCATTTCAAAGTCAAGATTTGCAAAAGATTTCCGGCCAATCGAAGATGATTGCGACTGTTATACTTGCAGGAATTATACAAGGGCCTATCTTAGGCACCTTTTCAAGGCAAAAGAAATGCTTGCTGCCACTCTCGCATCGATACACAATCTTCATTTCCTCAAGCGTGTTGTGGATGGAGCAAGAAACGCTATAATTGATGGAACCTTTGACCAGTATGCGTCAAGATGGCTAAATTGGAGAGAAGATGATTCAACTGGACAGGATTGAAAACGATCCTTACATTGTCGAGCTCCTGAAGGCCTCGGACAGGCAGATTGCCGCCCTTGGCTACACGGAACATGGGATCAGACACGCCACCGTCACTTGTGAGGCGGCCAGGAAGATATGCTCCGGGCTGGGTTTGTCCCAGTGGGAGACCGATGTCGCCTGCGCTGCCTCTTTTCTTCATGACATCGGAAACCTGACCGGAAGGGAAAACCACGGCCCCCTGGGTGCGACACTGGTTTCCCCCTTTCTGGTACAGCATGGTCTTTTGCCCGAGGAACTTGCGAGGGTTATCACGGCCATATCGTGCCATGATGATGACGAAAAACCCGTCATTTCCACTGTCACAACGGCCGTGACGATCATTGCAGACAAGAGCGACGTAAACAGGTCAAGAGTCAGGCCAACTGCCGACATCAAGACCGACATACACGACAGGGTCAATTATGCGGTACTCGAGAGCAATATTTCTGCCTCAAAAGGCAAAGTTTTGCTCTCGCTCCGCCTTGATCCCCAGATTGCCTGTACTGCCGACTACCTTGAGATTTTTGCCTCAAGAATGCAGGCGATGCGCAAGTCTGCCCAGTTTCTCGGGTGTGAGTACGAGCTTGAAATCAACAATGTAAAAATATTCTAGGAGGAACGATGATTACTGTTAACTGTTCAGGAAAATCTGCCCAGATAGAAAAGGGCTTAAACATATTCCAGGCACTAAAGGCGCTTGAGATGCCGACAAAAAATCTTGTTGCCGCAAAGATTGGCGACAAGCTGGTTGATCTTTCCACTATTCTCGAAGAAAACACAGATTTTGAGGTCATATCAATCGATTCGCCCGAAGGAAGAGACATCCTGCTACATTCCTCAGCGCATCTCATGGCTGCTGCAATCAACAAGCTTTTCCCCGGGACCAAATTTGCCATTGGCCCGTCAATCAAGGATGGATTTTATTATGACCTTGATCTCCCAAGGCCGTTGGTTGAGGAAGACCTGCCAAAAATAGAGGCCGAGATGAAGAAGGTCTCGGACGAGAACATCAAGTTTGTGCGCAAGACAATGACAAAAGAGGATGCGCTTGCATTTTTTGGGGCAAGGGGTGACAACTACAAAGTGGAACTGATCCAGGACATACCCGACCCAACTGTTTCAATATACGAGCTTGGCGATTTTATCGATCTTTGCAGAGGCCCGCACCTTCCATCGTCTGGCTACATCAAGCACTTCAAACTGATGAGTATTGCAGGTGCCTATTGGAGAGGTGACGAGAAAAGGCAGATGCTCACGAGAATATATGGCACTTCTTATTCAACAAAAGATGGCCTGGAAGAGCACATAAAGCGCCTTGAGGAAATAGCAAAGAGAGACCACAGAATACTTGGCAAACAGCTTGAGTTGTTCATCATTGACGAGCATGTTGGTGGTGGCCTTGTAATCTGGCAGCCGAATGGTGCTGTTGTCAGGGAAATAATCGAAAATTTCTGGAGGACAGAACACAGAAAAAGGGGCTATGAGATCGTTTATAGCCCGCATGTCGGAAAAGCTGATCTCTGGAATACATCGGGTCATTTGGGTTTTTATGCAGACAACATGTATCCTGCGATGGAGCTTGAGACCGTAGAATATTATGCAAGGCCAATGAACTGCCCGTTCCACATGGTCAACTATGCTTCAAAGGTCAGATCATACAGGGACCTCCCATACAGGACCGCAGAGTTGGGTACTGTCTATCGTTTTGAGCGTTCTGGTGCCCTTCACGGTCTTTTGAGGGTAAGGGGCTTTACGCAGGATGATGCCCATATTTTCTGCACCCCGGAACAACTCAAGCAGGAAGTTGTTGGTGTGGTAAAATTCGCCATCTATCTCCTCGAAACATTTGGCTTCAAGAAGTACGAAGTATTCCTTTCCACAAGGCCAGAAGAGGGCTATGTTGGCGAGATAGAAAAATGGGACATTGCTGAAAATACCCTGAGGGAAGCTCTAAATGAAATGGGTTTATCGTTTGATGTTGATGAGGGTGGTGGTGCGTTCTACGGGCCAAAAATAGACATCAAGATAGTCGATGCCCTTGGAAGACCATGGCAGTGCACGACTTGCCAGTTTGATTTCAATCTTCCTGAAAGGTTTGACCTTAACTATACCGGAGAAGATGGCAAAGAGCACAGGCCATATACCATCCACAGGGCCCTGCTTGGCTCGATGGAGCGTTTTATGGGTTGCCTCATCGAGCACTATGCCGGAGCTTTCCCTGTATGGCTGGCACCAACCCAGGTTATCATTGTTCCAATAACTGATGGCGTTATCGATTATTGCAGGTCTCTAAAGGACAGACTGTTTGATGCCGATGTGAGGGTCAGGATTGATGAAGGCTCGGACAGGATGAATGCCAAGATAAGAAACGCAGAACTGAAAAAGGTGCCTTACGTTGTTGTGGTCGGCGCCAAAGAGGCTGAGGCCGGGAAGGTGTCAGTCAGAAGGCATGGAAAAGGAGACCTGGGACAAATGACAATTGAGGAATTTGAGGCAAGGATTCTTGCCGAGGTTAAAGAAAGGTCCATTGAATAAGCTAACTTTGGCTTGGCTGGCGCTCGCCATTCTTGGTGGCGCCGCCTTTGGCCTTGTTGGCTGGCTGGTTGTTGGAATCTCCTCCCCGCCTTTCTCAAACTCTATTCTTTTTGGCCTTGTTGTTTTGGGCCTCATACCTGGGATCTTCGGTACTTTTGGGTTGAGGTTTGCGGGCCTTGTTGGACTGGTCGGAATCCCTCTAACGTTGTTGTGGGCCATCATTGATGCATTTTTCTTCCACGGCGGCTATATCTGGCCATTCTTTTTCATGATGAATATGGCCCAGGGGGTTGTTCTTTCGATTGGAATCGGGTGTCTGGCCGAGTTTTTCCTTTGTTTCAGAAAACCGAAGAAAAGAAGGAATTATGCCTATGGCGTTGACTGAAAACCTCGGTCGGCCTAAAATTGGCAGTCCAAAATGAGATGCAATGATGTTTTGAAACTTTTGGCACTGTATGAGAGAGGGGAGCTTGATCCCCTGTTTTCGCTTGCGGTGGCAAACCATCTCAGCGGCTGTTTCTCCTGTTCCTATGCGCTCATGTTGCTAAAACGGAAAAGAATAGTCATAAGGACTGGGACAAGCGTCCAAATTACCATTATTCGAGAGGTGAAGGATGAAATTTGAGCGCTACACCGATGCATTAAAGGACGTGATGTCTGATGCACAGCAGGTGCTTGAACGCTACCACGACATCGAGCTTGACAATGAGCACCTCCTTATAGCCCTGCTTGAAAAAGAAGACAGCGTTGTCAGGGAGATACTTTCAAACCTTGGGAAAGGCTGGAAAGACATTCTGCAGGAAGTGGAAAAAATGCTGGCCAGCCATCCCCATCCTGCCCAGGCTACCACAAGGTCGCAAATCTATATCACACCAAGAGCAAAGTCTACACTTGAAAGGGCAGAGGAAGAAGCAAATTCTCTTGGGGACGAGTTTGTAGGGCCAGAACATTTGTTTATGGCACTTTCCCAGGACACTAGGGAAATAGGAAGAATAATGACCCAGAGGGGCCTTGACAGAGAGGCCATCCTTCAGGGGTTGGCAAAAATAAGGGGTGGTGAAGGGGAAGGTTCCGGGCAGGCAAAAACCGCTCTGGATAAATTCACGAGGGACCTGACTGATCTTGCAAAAAAAGGCAAGCTTGACCCTGTGATTGGCAGGGAGCTTGAAATAGAGAGAAGCCTTCAAGTCCTTTCCAGAAGAACAAAGAACAATCCGGTCCTCATAGGTGAAGCCGGGGTTGGCAAGACTGCAATTGTTGAAGGAATTGCCCAGAGGATTATCGATGGTAATGTCCCAGATTCAATGAGGGGCAAAAAGATACTGTCGCTTGATATGGGTGCTCTTGTTGCGGGAACAAAATTCAGGGGAGAATTTGAGGAGAGGCTCAAGTCGGTCATTGATGAGGTTAAAAAGGCCGAAGGAAAGATAATCCTCTTCATCGATGAACTCCACCTTGTCATGGGGGCTGGTGCTGCCGAGGGGGCGATGGATGCCTCAAACATGCTCAAGCCCGCACTTGCAAGGGGTGAACTCCACTGCATCGGTGCAACAACAACCGATGAATATACAAAATATATCGAAAAAGATTCTGCGCTTGAGAGAAGGTTCCAGCCTGTCAATGTTCCCGAACCGACAGTTGCACAAACCATCGAGATTTTGAGGGGGCTCCGTGACAGGTACGAGGCACACCACGGCGTCAAGATCTCTGACGAGGCACTTGCCACTGCGGCTGAACTCTCGTCAAGATACATAACCAACAGGTTTTTGCCTGACAAGGCGATAGACCTGATTGATGAAACTGCCGCCAGGATAAGGGTCACGATGGAATCCATGCCGCCAAAACTGGCATCCCTGAAATCAGAAACAGAAAGACTGCAGAGGGAAGGTGAAGCTGCAGCCAAATCTGGTGACGTTAGCAGGGCGATGAAGCTAAAGACGGAGTACGAAAAATGCAATGCAGAATATGTGTCAGAGCGTGAAAAGTGGCTCCGTGAAGTCAAGGTTTCCGAAGAGGTTGGCCCTGAAGAGATAGCCCAGACAATATCGAGGTGGACAGGTATCCCTGTTTCATCGCTGACCGAATCTGAACAGCAAAAACTCATCAAGCTTGAGGAAAGACTTCATGAAAGAGTTATAGGTCAGGATGAGGCCGTGACTGCAGTTGCCCAGGCAGTAAGACGCTCAAGGGCCGGGCTTTCTGATCCAAACAGGCCAATAGGGTCATTTCTGTTTCTTGGCCCAACTGGTGTTGGAAAAACCGAGCTTGCCAAAAGTCTGGCGGAGCTGCTTTTTGATTCCGATCAGGCCCTGACGAGATTTGACATGTCGGAGTACATGGAGAAGCATACGGTTGCAAGATTGATCGGTGCACCACCCGGATATGTTGGATTTGAGCAGGGTGGCCAGCTCACAGAGGCTGTAAGGCATAGACCGTATCAGGTTCTACTTTTTGATGAGGTCGAAAAAGCCCACCAGGATGTCTTCAATGTTTTTTTGCAACTCCTTGATGACGGAAGGCTTACTGATGGGCAGGGCAGAACTGTAGATTTCAGGAACTGCATCATCATAATGACGAGCAACCTTGGCAGCCAGATGGTTGAGCCGGACATGCCCTATGGCAAGATGAAAGAAGCCTATATGGAGGCTGTGCGAAAAAACTTCAGGCCGGAATTTGTAAATAGACTGGATGGAATAATAGTTTTCAAACACCTGACCAGGGAAGAACTTGGAAAGATAGTTTCAATCCAGATTTCCAGGGTGCAGAAGATGCTTGACAAAAAGGGAATAAAACTTGATGTTACCCTGGAAGCGCAGGAACTTCTGGGCGAGATGGGCTATTCGGTTGAATATGGCGCCAGACCGCTCAAAAGGACGATACAGCAGGAGCTGGAAAACAGGCTTGCCGATTTGATCTTGACAGGAAAGCTCAAAGATGGCAAAACCGCTAGGGTTGAAGTTTCAAATGGTACTCTTGAAATAAAGGAGATTTGAAACCCCAAAAAGGTGGAACGATGGTGATACTCGACGAAAAAGGCAGACTTTTTGGAAAACTGAACATCATTGACCTTCTGGTCCTGATCGTTCTCCTGTATGGGCTTTACTGGGGTGGAACAAAAATTGTAACGAAGTATTTTGTCCACCCAGAATTTGACTCATATGTTGTTGTCCTGAGGGCTGAAAATGTCAATCCGGAGATAATCGAAGAAATACATATTGGAGACAAACTTGTCGAGCGTTCCGGAACAGTCATAGGGACCGTTATAAAACCGGAACCTGCTCTAAAAGATTCAATGGTGTACGTTCAAACCAGGGAAGGTCTTATAGTCGAGAGCGTCCAGCCCAAGCTCAAGGACATGGACATAACTGTTGAAGTGAAGACTCCCCAGGGAACAAGGGTAAAATATAATACAAACAACATGCTTGTTGGGTCGAGGCTTGAATATGATTTTGTTTCGGAGGGAATGATGGGGATTCATGTAAAAGCCCTGTGTGTTTCAATAAACAAGGCTGGCAACTAGCGTGAACACAAAAAAAGTAATCAAAGACATCGGGATTGTCACTGTTCTTCTTGCCCTTCGCTCGGTGGTGGGTTTTATAAGAGACGTTGTCATGGCGTCCAGGTTTGCCCTGGACTACACTATGGATGCTTTCAATATCGCGTCCAAGGTCCCGCTTACGATTGCAAACCTTCTGGTGATGGGTGTTTTCACCGCAGTTTTTTTGCCCATCTTTACCAGATACATAATTGAAAACAAAAAAGAAGAACTCAACAAACTCGTTGGAATACTTTTTATCATCATTACCATTGGGTTCACCGTGTTGATAATCCTTGCAGAGATTTTCGCAAGGCCTTTTATTATGTATGTTCTCACCAACAACGCAACTGCTGAAACTGTTGACGAGGCAATAGTTCTTTTCAGGCTCATGATGCCGGCCGTTCTTTTGATGGCCTGGTCTGGTCTTGCTTCTGGAATCCACAACTCCTTCCAGCGTTTTACAATGCCGGCGGTTGGAAACCTTCTTTTCAACATCTGGATGGTCCTTCCTGCCTGGATATTCCCGCATTCCTGGGGTATAAGGGGATTTGCAATTGGCGTGTGCATTGGTGCCTTGTTCCAGCTCCTTGTCCAGCTGCCAGGGTTGTTTGGAAAGCACATGAAGCTGGAGATAAATTTCAATATGAGGCACCCGGCCCTTATGGGTATAGGGAGTCTTGTCATTCCAGTACTTTTGAGTTCTTCAATCAATTATCTGGTGCCTTTCGTTGAAACCTTCCTGGCTTCCGGGATTGCAAATGGCGCTGTTTCAGCACTTGCCTATGCTTTTAGGATAAGCCAGTTGCCCCTCAGCATCTTTGTGCTCGCGGTTTCTTCAGTTGTTTATCCTCTTTTCGCAGAGGCTGTAGCAAAAAACAATCCGGAAGCGCTTAAATCCAACATCCAGTGGGGTCTAAAGCTGGTTGTGATGATAATCATTCCAGCTGGTTTTGGATTACTCGCTCTTTCGCATCCCATCGTCATGATGCTTTTCCAGCGAGGAAAATTTGGCATCGTAGATACTGTAATGACTTCTGCCCCCCTTGCTTTTTACGGTCTTGCGATAATTCCTATGGCCATTGAAGCTGTACTTGTAAAGGTCTTTTATTCCATAAGTGACACGAAGACGCCTGTAAAAATCTATTTGAGCAACCTTATAATGCTTGTCATACTTGACATTGTATTTGTCAAAATGGGTCTCGGTGTTGTCGGGCTTGCGTTGGGCGCAACGATATGTGCTTTTGTAAGAATCTTGATAGTGATTATTGCCATGCGAAAAAAAATTGGCATATTTGGACTCTCCGGGCTCATGGTATCAATAATCAAATCGACTGTGGCATCAATCGTCATGAGTATTGTGGCCTATTTGATCGCCATCAGGGCAAACTATGTTGTAAATCTTGGTTCCAATTTTGGCAGAAGCCTTCAGGTCGGGTTTGCAATAGTTGTTGGAGTTGTAGTTTATGCCGTTGTTCTTTACATAATTGATCGCAAAGAGATAAATCAGATGCTGGTTGTTTTTAAAAGAAGGGGGCAATCTGCATGAACGGTCCAATAAGAAAAAGAAAAAAAAGAAGCCCCTGTCTCCCATGGTTTCTCGGGATATCCGCGGTGGTTTTTATACTGCTGTTCTTTGTTTTCAACTATTTCTACGGATTGCTTGGCCAGTTCAATTCCAATCAATTTGTTTCAGACCCTGGACGTCCAGTGGCCAGCCTAAATTTTAGCAAGAGAGTAAACATCCTGATAATCGGTGTTGATGCCCCTTCACTCAAGGAATCTGCAAGGTCAGATGTTTTGATGGTTGCCTCTTACTACGCAAAAGAAAACAATCTGAAAATGCTTTCTGTCCCAAGAGACACGATGGTCAATCCCCAAGGGCTTGGTGTATGTAAAATAAATGCCTGCAACAATCCGGCTTTTAATTTCAAATTTGGCACCCCTTTCCTTATCGATACGGTTGAAGAGCTCCTCGGCATAAAGATTGATGCTTATGTAAAAACGAATTTCAGGGGATTTTCCGACATAATAGACAAGCTCGGTGGCATAGACCTTAATGTCGAGAAAGACATGCTCTATTACGATCCAATTGACAAGTTCAAGATTGACCTGAAAAAGGGGTACCAGCACCTTAATGGCAGCATGGCCCTCCAGTATGTCAGATACAGGTCTGATCTTGCCGATTTTGTCCTCGTTAATGGGAAGCCGATGGGTAGGGTTGCCCGCCAGGCCAACTTCATGAAGGCGATACTTAAAGAGGCCTCTTCACCAAAGAACTGGTTCAAACTTGGCCAGGTAATGCAGGCCGCCACTGATGCGATTGAGACTGATCTTACCCCGTCCATGATGATAAGGCTGGCAACAAAAATGAAAGATGTTGGGCCTGATGGAATCAAAGTTTTGGGCTTCCCGGGTACGGACCAGTATGTCAACAAAATAAGCTATGTTATTCCAAATAAGGTGGAGATTGAAAAACTTGTTTCAGAAAATTTCCTTGCAGGCTCTGATCCAGTCAAGCCAAACCCATAAGTGTTTTTGCACAATTGGCAGTTTCTGGGAGAAGTCGGTCACCAGAAAGGTTTTTGATGCCATTGTCGGGTTTTTTGACAGGCTTGGTTCAGGGTCATTATTTATTTTTTGGGTCACGGGAAGAGAGCTTTCACTCAGGCCGATCACAAGAAGTAAGAGCTTTTTTAGTCAAAAACTCGAAGCCTCGTGGGAAGGTTTTTTGAAGAATATTTCCAATGCAAATAAGGAAGGTTCCTCTCTTTCAAGGTCCAGGTATATTCCAATTCTTCTGGCCGTCCGTTCGGTGTTTGCCGAGAGACCGCTCTGGGTTGTTGGCTGGCTTGGGTCTGCGTTTTTCTCTGTATATGGCATTTTCAGTCTTGTCGTTGTCGGTATCTCGCTTAGGGGTTTATTACTGGTCTTTGCCATGTTCTGCCTGTCAATTTTGCTCACCATGACAAAAGGCACCCTGAAAGACATGATTGAAGCAAGCTGGATCATAAAATGGGTGGACTCTCTTGATGAATAGCAACAAAATAAATCTGCCAATCTTATTGGTTGCCCTCGGCACTCTGTTTGCAGTACTTGCCATCTTTGGGAATGTCCCGATCGTTTTTGTTTTTGTTGCACTTGTGGCCCTTGGACTGGCGGTTTTTTTCAGGCCGGAGATTGGTATTGCGGCACTCTCTTTCTCTGCGGTAGCAGATGGCCTTGTCAGAACATACGCTGGTGGGGTCGGTTCATACTGGGATGATGCCTTGTATGCCCTGATTGTTGTTGCTGTTGTATGGAAGTTGGCAAAAGAAGGTCAACTCAGGATTAAATCCGGCATTGTCTGGTGGGCTGTGGCGACTTTTTTTGTTGTGTCCGTAATTTCAGGTTTGCTCTCCGGTCTTCCTTATGGTCACATCCTGACTGCCATAAGGTCGGTGCTGCAAGGATCAATAATCTTTTTTGTTATAATCAATGCCAATTTTGACAGAAAGATCATTCTTCACATTGCCTCATTGATGATACTCTGTGCTGTGGTGGTGGCCGGATACGGGCTCTTGCAAAGGGCGTCTGGTGCTTTTACCCCGCAAGGCTGGCTCGACAAGAAGGAAGCAGTCAATATTACCAGAGCGACCAGCTTTCTTGGAAGTCCCAATGCAACTGCGGGCTTCCTGGCGCTTGTTCTTCCAATGTCAATAGGAATGGCCCTCAAAGCCAAGAAATTGCTTCCCAAAATAATATATTTTGCCCTTGCAGCCATAATCTTTTTTGGATTGTATGCGACCCTCAACAGGGCCGCCTGGATAGGGCTTGGCATTGGTCTGTGCGTCTTCGCCATTGCTTCCAATAAAAGATGGTGGATCGGAATATTTATGATCTTGCTTGCCTCTGCCATCCTGCTTTTGCCGGATTTGAGGTTGCGCTTTTCGACCATTTTTTCTGACGAGTTTGCTGTAAGGGACGCCTCCCTTGGCAGGACATTCAGGTGGGACACCGCCCTCCAGATCTTCTCGGAGCACCCGTTCTTTGGCATTGGACCTGGGGGATTTGGTGGAGCAGTGGCCTATGGAATCCAGGCTTTTGGTGGACTATATGTAGATAATTACTACCTTCTAATATTGTCGAACTATGGCCTTTTTGGGATTGCATCATTTCTGTTTCTCCTTGTATCATCGATAAGGGACGCTTTCAGGGGCCTGAGGGCTGCACTTGAAAAAGACAGGTATCTTGTTGCTGGAATAATTGGTGGAATGGTGGCTTTTTGTGTCCACTTGCTCTTTGAAAACCTGTGGGACATCACTCCGCTCAACATATCTTTTTGGGTAATGGCAGGTTTGGCCACCAGCTTTGCATACAAAGAAAGGAGGAATGAGAATGAGGATTCGTGACCTGATGGAAGACGAGGTGCTTTTCGTTTATAACACCACGAGTATTGGCCAGATGCTGGAAACAATCATAAAGAGGAGAATCAATGGTCTTCCTGTGGTAGATCAGGACATGCATGTGGTTGGGATGCTTACCGAGGGCGACATCATTTCCAGGTCGGAGATGTTCTCGAGAGAATTTGACCCGATGAATCTTTCAAACATGAATGTCACTGTGCTCATGACAAAAAATCCCATCACCATTCATCCGGACGCAGAATTATCACAGGCCGTTGCAATTTTCTCGGCCACAAAAATAAAACAGTTGCCGGTCATTTCAGACGGCAAGCTTGTTGGAATCCTGTCCAGAAAGGACATAATAAAGGGAATGCTTAAATGACGATTGAAGCTATAATCCTGGCTCTCAAGGGCTACTGGAAAGAAAAAGGGTGCCTCATCGGTGAGCCCTTCGACATGGAAGTGGGTGCTGGAACAATGGTGCCATACAGCTTTTTTGGCGTTCTTGGGCCAAGGCCATGGAAAGTCGCCTATGTCCAGCCTTCCAGAAGACCTGCCGATGGCAGGTATGGTGACAGCCCCTACAGGTTTTACATCCACCACCAGTTCCAGGTAATACTGAAGCCACCGCCAGCAGATGTGCAGGACATATACCTTGAGAGCCTGAAAGTTCTTGGGATTGATTATGAAAAGCATGACATGCGCTTCATTGAGGACAATTGGGAGTCCCCAACCCTTGGTGCCGCCGGTGTTGGTTGGGAAGTCTGGATGGACGGGCAGGAAGTAACCCAGTTCACATACTTCCAGCAGGCCGGTGGTTGCGAGCTCAACCCGCCATCTGTGGAGCTTACCTACGGAATTGAGAGACTTGCCATGTATTCTGAGCGTAAAGACAACGGTTTTGAGCTTGGCTGGAATGAAAATGTCACATACGGTGATCTCAGAAAGAGAGCCGAATACGAACTTTGCAAATACGGGTTTGAACTGGCCGATGTCGAGTCGCTGAAGACCATGTTTGGGATATGCGAAAAGGAATCAAACAGGTGCATCGAAGCCCAACTATACATGCCTGCTTATGAATATGCTCTCAAGTGTTCCCATCTATTTAACCTTCTAGATGCAAGAGGGGCCGTGTCTGTTTCGGAAAGAGCGCTTATTATTGCTCGCATTAGAGACTTGACCCGAAAATGTGCGATGTTATACCAAGAGGTCGGGAATGCGTAGCCTTTTAATCGAGATCGGTTGCGAAGAATTACCCTCTAGGCTGGTAAAACCAGCCATTATTTATCTTATGGAGGGAATGTGTGGGGTTTTGAAGGAAGCCGAGCTTTCCTTCTCCAGTCCAAAAACATTTGCTACCCCAAGAAGACTCGCGCTACTTTTTGACAGTGTCCAGGAGTCTGGCCCGTCCAAAACCGTTGAAGAGAAGGGACCGCCAAAATCCGCCTGCTTTGATAAAGATGGAAATCCGACAAAAGCTCTTCAGGGGTTTGCCGCAAAAGTTGGCATTGAACCAAAAGATGTGGTTTTTGGGGAGATTGGTGGTGGTATTTATGCAACTGCCAAAAAAGAAGTACCGGGAAAAACCATTGAAGAGGTCGTTTCGTCTTCGCTTTCCAAGGTGGTGCTGTCATTCCCGCACCCGCATTCGATGCGCTGGGATGAAACCGGTATCTCCTGGGTCAGGCCAATCCGGTGGATCGTTGCGATGTCTGATGACGTTATAATTGACGTTTCCATTGGCAACACCAAATCATCAAATTTCACCATGTCTCCAAGGCCGGAACGTTCAAGAAAAGTTGAAATAGCGACTGCATCAAAATATCCCGAAGTACTCTCCTCTTTGGGTGTTGTGGGCAATCTGGAAGAACGCTCCGAACATATTTTTGAAAAAGCACAAAAACTTGCTTCTTCATTGGGGATGGAAGCATTGAAGAACAAGAACCTTCTTGATGAACTTGCCAGCATTGTCGAAAGGCCTTTGGTCTGGCAGGGAGAATTCCCGTTTGATTACCTGGAATCGGCACCGGAACTGGTAATTAAAACCGTTCTCATGGGAGACCTCAGGTTTATCCCGTTTACAAAAGACGGTAAAATAACAAACAATTTTGCATTTGTAATCAATGGCCCTGCACAGATAGCGCAGACTGTCCTTGAAGGTGAGTTGAAAGTTCTGTTGGGAAGACTTTCTGATGCGAGGTTCTTTTTTGCTGAAGACAGAAAGAAAAAGCTGGCCGATTTTGCAGACAAACTTTCTGGCGTGGCTTTCCTTAAAGGTCTTGGCACGCTTCACGACAAAACGGAAAGGCTCGTCGCACTTGCCAAAACAGTCCAGCTTGGTGTTGATAAAAACAAGCTGGAAAAGGCATGTTCGCTTGCCAAAGCCGATCTTGCATCCTCGATGGTCCATGAGCATGATGACCTTCAGGGCAGGATTGGTGGGTTATATGCCCAGCTTGATGGCGAAGAGGAGGAAGTAGCTCTGGCAATATCTGAACAATATCTGCCGGCAGGTGAAGACGACCCTGTGCCATCATCTGTCCTTGGACAAGCCCTTTCGCTTGTTGATAAGGCCGATTCGCTAGTGAACATTGCTGCTTCCGGCAATATACCAAAAGGTTCAGCAGATCCATTTGGAGTGAGGCGTTTTGCTATTGGAATAATAAGAGTTCTTGTAGAAGGATCACTCTCCATTAATTTGACTGACCTGCTTGTTTCTTGCAGCAAGATTGGATTCAAGCAGAGCGATGATGCTGTCCAGAAATCTGTTGATTTCATAAAGGCAAGACTGGAAAATTATCTGAGATCAAAAGGATATCGCTATGATGTTGTCAGGGCGGCAATCTCTCCTGGAATTGAAAGACTAAAGGAAGTCACTGGCAGGGCCGATGCAATGCAGGCAATATATGAGTCAAAGGAATTTGCTGGCATAGTTGCAACTGCAAAAAGGCTCAACAATATCCTTAGAGATTATGCTCCAACTGGAAATTATGACGTATCACTTTTTGAAGATGATGTTGAGAGAGAATTTGAGGTTTCCTGCAATAATGTGTTCAAATCTGTTGCATCTAGCAATGATTTTACAGAAAAATTGAAACTGCTTTGCAGCCTGACTGATTCTGCAGAGAAATACTTTGACACGGTCATGGTCAATGCCGAAAACGAGAAGATAAAAGCAAACAGAAAGAACTTTCTTTCAGGTTTGCTTCAAAAATATAGAGAGGTCTCGGATTTTGTCGAGATAGCAATCTAGGGTGTCAAATGAAAAAATTTAAGGTTGAGCTTTTCAGGAAAATGTGCAAGTCGTGCCAGCTTTGCATGTTCATTTGCCCAAAGGAGGTTTTTGGTGTGAATGAAAGGGGGCAGGTTGTTGTGCTAAACGACGAGCCGTGCATCGGGTGTTTGCAGTGTTACAATATTTGCCCCGATTTTGCACTGGAGGTGACCAAAAATGGCGATTGAATCATACCTTTGGCAAGGATCTCATGCTGTAGCCCAGGGTGCCCTGAAGGCCGGGGTCAATTATTTTGCCGGATACCCAATAACTCCTTCAACTGAAGTAGCCGAATTTATGGCTTATGCCCTGCCATCGAGGGACGGAATTTTTATCCAGATGGAAGACGAGATTGCATCGATTGCGTCTCTTATTGGTGCTTCGCTTGCTGGTGCGAAAGCCATAACGGCCACTTCTGGCCCGGGCTTCTCACTCATGCAGGAGGGTCTTGGGTATGCCATAATGGCGGAAGTTCCCCTTGTAATTGTTGATGTAATGAGAGGTGGCCCGTCAACAGGCCTTCCCACCAAGCCGACCCAGGCCGATGTGATGCAGGCAAAATGGGGTACACATGGTGATCATCCAATAATTGCCCTCTGCCCGGCATCGGTCAAGGAATCCTATTACCTCATGGTCAAAGCAGTCAATCTTTCGGAAAGATTCAGAACGCCAGTCATTTTCCTGACCGATGAAACCATCGCTCACATGAGGGAGAGGGTCCAGATTGATGTTGATGAAAAACTCTACATTGAACCACGCATAGAACCAAAAGATCCAAGAAATTACAAAACTTTCCAGCCAGATGAAAGACTTGTACCTCACCAGGCCAAGTTTGGGACTGGTTTCAGGACAGTTGTTACGGCACTCTACCATGATGAGTCCGGTTTCCAGAACACATCCGCCGAAGTTGCGGAGAGGTTCAACAAAAGATTGGTGGATAAGGTCGAAAAATATATTGATGAATTCTATGAAACAGAGGAATACAACCTCGAAAACTCAGAACTCGTTTTTGTTTCCTATGGTGCCTCCCACAGGACCGTTCTCCAGGTGCTAAATGATTCAAAGAACCCAAAATGGGGCTTTTTGAGGCTTGTTACAATATGGCCTTTCCACGACAAGCTCGTCAAGGAAAAATTGAAAAAAGCCAAAGTTATTGTTGTCCCGGAGCTGAATATGGGCCAGATGGTCAAGGAGATCCAGAGGCTTTTTGGAGACACAAAGAAAATTGTTTCCGTCAACAGATGGGACGGCGAACTGATAACGCCAGACCAGCTTAGAAAGGTGGCTGAGCAGGCATGAGGGAACAAATCCTGAAATATTTCAAACAGGACAAGCTGCCACATGTTTTTTGTCCTGGTTGTGGAAATGGCGAAGTAATGCATGCAATGGCCCAGGCCATAGATGAGCTTGGCTGGGACCCAACACAGATACTGATTGTTGGTGGCATAGGGTGCTCATCAAGGATTGCCACATACACAATCTTTGATTCACTGCACACATTGCATGGGAGGCCGGTGGCCTTTGCTGTTGGTGCCAAGCTTGCCAATCCGAACCTCAAGGTGATCATTGTGAGTGGTGACGGAGATGCCTCATCTATAGGTGGAAACCATCTTATCCATGCCGCAAGGCGCAACATGGACCTTACGCTCTTTATCGTCAACAACTACACCTACGGAATGACCGGCGGGCAATACAGTCCAACAACACCGCTTGGCTCTTTTACAACCACTTCGCCATGCGGGCATGTGGAGGAACCTTTCAGCATCACGGACCTTCTTGTCGGGGCTGGTGCACCATTTGTTGCGAGGACCGGAACGCTCTATTTTAATGAACTGGTAAAACTCATGAAGCTGGCCCTTGCCAAAAACGGTTTTGCGGCAATCGACATCTTCACCCAGTGCCCAACCAACTATGGCAGAAACAATCGCCTTGGCAAACCAATCGATTTGATCAAAACCCAGGCCTCAATTCTTGTGCCAAAAGAAAAATATGATTTGCTGGAACCGGGTGATAGAGTTGGGAAATTCGCAAGAGGTGTAATACAAGACGTTGAGAAACCAACATTCCTTGACCACTACAGGGCTTGCATACTTTCTACAAGAAAGGCGGTCCACCATGAGTGATTTTTCCTGGAAGAGTGTAAGTCATAAAATTTTTGGAGGGAAAAAAGCCGAATCAATAAGGTTCACTGGCTCTGGCGGACACGGGCTTGTAACAGCATCAGTCATTCTTGCCAAGGCTGGTGTATATGAAGGACACAATGTTCTCCAGTCACAGGTTTATGGTGCCGAGGCAAGAGGCGGCTCGACAAAATCTGAAACAGTCATCAGAGAAGGCGATATATATTTCCCGAAACTTGTCAATCCAGATGTTTTGCTAGCGCTAACATCAGAAGGTCTTGAAAAATACAGAGTCGATGTCAAGAAAGACGGCCTGATAATTTTTGATTCTGTGTTGATACCAGAGGAAAAATCAACCGGTGACGGACCATTTGTAATTGGAATCCCGATGTGGTCTGAACTGATAAAAGAGCTGAAAACAGGGACTGCGATAAATGTCATTTCGCTTGGGTTGATCGTTGGTTTCACAGAGATAGTTGGCAGAGAATCTCTTGAGCGTGCCGTTCATGAGAATTTCAGACCTGAATTCAAAACAAACAACCAAAAAGCCCTAGACATTGGTTACAAAATAGCCCAGGAGGTCAAGAATGGATAAGTACACAAAAATCATCGAGCAGATAAAGGCGCTTGAAGCCGACATGGTTGACTTCAAGATTGTTGATTTTTATGGAAGGCTCCGCCATGTGACAATCCCGACAACCAATATCACCGAAAAGAAGCTACAGTTCGGTTTTGGTTTTGATGGTTCAAATTTTGGTTTTGCAGAGACTGGCAAGTCTGATTTCGTTGCTCGTCCGGTTGTAAAGGATTTTGTCGAGCTTGATCCCTGCCTTGAGGACCCTACTGCCACATTTATGTGTGATGTTTACGAAGCGGCCCAGGATGTAAAGCCATACGAATCAGACCCAAGAGGCATCCTGAGAAAGGCTTGCGCTTACATGCAATCTCTCGGTGTGGCCGATGTAGCCACATGGGGCCCGGAACTTGAGTTCTATCTCTTCAATGACCTGCTTGTAAGGACCGATCCACAAGCAATGTCGGCAGAGATTATTTCTGACGAAGGGTATTGGGGGTCACAGGATGACGATTATTCTTTTGCAACAAGGCTTCCAAAAAAGGGTGGATACCATTCGGTTCCACCAAATGATACCCAATATCAGACCAGAGTTGAGGCAGTAAGAAGACTGACTTCACTTGGCTATGATGTCAAATATCACCACCACGAAGTTGGTGGCCCGGGCCAGTGTGAGGTGGAATTCAACCTCATGGACAGCATGGTTGCTGCCGATTGCATTATTCTTGGCAAATACATAATCCGCAACACAGCTCAGGAGTTTGGCTCATATGCCAGCTTCCTTCCAAAGCCGATTTTTGGAGAGGCCGGAAACGGACTCCATGTCCACTTCCTGATGAAGGGCAAGAATGGTGAACTTGTGTTCCACGATCCAAATGGGTACATGAGTCTTTCTAAAATGGCACTCGCGTTCCTCGCTGGAATCCTTACGCATGCACCGGCAATTACCGCCATCACCAACCCATCCACAAACTCTTACAAGAGGCTTGTCAGGGGTTATGAGGCGCCTTGCAACTGTTGCTATGGCATGGCAAACAGAAATGCTGCAGTAAGAATACCAGCCTATGCCACCCAGCCAGAAGAAAAGCGCTTTGAATACCGTGTTGGTGATGCAACTTTCAACCCATATCTGGCCCTTTCCGCTATCCTCATGGCCGGACTTGATGGAGTCAAGAAAAACCTCAATCCAGAAGGAACATTCGGCCCGCTTGAAAAGATGGACAAGGGCTGGGAGCCACCGGTTTCTATCCCGGCATCACTCAAGGAAGCGCTGGAAGCATTGCAGAAAGACCACCAATTCCTCCTTGATGGTGGAGTTTTCACAAAAGGAATGCTTGAAAAATTCATATCAGACAAGATGCAGGACCATCTGAGGATTGAAAGAACACCCCATCCAGTAGAATTTGAAATGTATGAATTGATTTGAGCTAACAAGGAAAACAGGATATCAAAAGGCCCTTCCCGATTGGGAAGGGCCTTTTTAATTTAATCGGTGATTATTGCTGAACCGATCAGGATATTTCTTGAATAGAAGACTGCGAATTGACCTGGTGTTGGTGCAAAAACCGGTGTTTTTGTAGACACAAATATGTCGCCATTGTTTTCATGCTCGATTTTGCATTCCACAGGGCTTGATCTGTAGCGTATCATCACTTGGGGTTTATCATCAGAGATCAGTCTTAGATCAATTACCCTGAATCTTGAGACTTGCACATTTTCTTTATGCCCAACCACAAGTGTATTGGTTTTTACATCTTTTCTGACAACATACCATGGACCACCGGCAAGGCCGATGCCCTCTCTTTGCCCGTGGGTAAAAGCATTCAGTCCGCAATGTTGGCCAATGACATTCCCCATGGTGTCCACAATTTCACCAGGCTGGCCTATCCCGATTTCCCTGGCTATCCATTCCTTCATTGGGACATTGATAAAGCAGGCATCCTGGCTGGGAGGTGTGGTGGGAATGCCATTGATTTTGGATTCTGCTTCTGCTCGTGTGAGTGTTCCCAGCGGAAAGAGGCATTTTTGAAGTATGGCCTCATCGACCCTGGCAAGCATGTAGCTTTGGTCCTTAATTTCATAATCAGCCTTTGCAACGGTAATATGCCCTGCGTAGGAGATTTTTTTTGCATAGTGACCAGTTGCGATGTATTCAAAACCCATTTGCATGGCAAATTTGTGCAGGACGTGCATTTTGACCATCTGGTTGCACATGACGCATGGGTTTGGAGTCTCGTTTCTGATAATCGAATTTTTGAAATATTCGATGACTTGTGTTTTGAAAAGGTTCTGAATCGGGATTATATAATGTTTTATCCTTATCTGTTCGCTAGCTTTTACGGCTGTGTCTATGCTTTCTCTGCCACAGATCGGAAGTGACGCGCCACACACTTCATGCCCATAAGACCTCAAAACAAGGACTGCGGCCGTAGAGTCTGTGCCTCCAGACATTCCGACAAGTATTTTTGCCATTACATTTTTTCCAGGATTTGGGCCAGTTGGGAGAGTGTTGAAGCCTGTGGTGAGAAGTCAGACTTGATTCCCCTTTTTGGATCCGCAAACAGTATTGCCCTCATGCCGCAAACAACAGCAGGGGTGCAATCTTTTTCTTCATCATCGCCAACCATAACACAATCAATTGGGTCAACAGCAAGTTCTGCGGCAGTGGTGAGATAGGTTTCAGGGTGTGGTTTTCTCAGCTTTCTTTCATCGGAGAAATATGTCACGCTAAATCTTTTCATCAAATTGTGATAGGCCATTGTGAGATGTTTTCCGGAAGAGCGTTCTGTATTGGATATGAGACCAAGCTTGTATTTTCTGAAGAGTGATTCGATCATTTCTTCAGCGCCTGGAACAAGTGGGCTCAAAAAGAGGAGGTTTGCCCTGTTGTAGGCATCCTCAAGTTTTTCAATGAGCTCCCTGTCTGGTATGAATCTTATCGTTTCTGCCATAAGTCTGATCTGTTCCCTGATGGTCAATGCCCTGTTGTTTTTTGCAAGCTCGCCAATCATTTTACCTGCAGCTTCATACGCAAAGGAAACGTCGGATATTGAAACTCTAATATCATGCCTGACTAGTATTTCATGGATCTTTTCAATCCTGTATTTGCCCCTTTTTTCCTCAACATCCGGCAAGTCATAAACGAGTGTATTCCAGAAGTCGAAGATTACGGCTTGCGGTTTGTTTTTGGTTTTAATCATAAGTTAGAATTATAGCCGTTTGTTTTATAAAGGTTCAAGACCAGTCCTTGAATCGGTAAGTTTTCGTGTTATATTGGCCTAACCTTGGCTAGGATGGACGTATTCTGCGACGACACCGTGGCCACAGGAAAGGAGAAAGTATAATGTTAGACAAAGACAAAAAGCGGCAGATCATTGAGAAATTTGCCACCCACGAGGGTGATACAGGTTCACCAGAAGTCCAGGTCGCACTCTTGACCCAGAGGATCAACGAACTTTCAGCTCACCTGCTTGCCCACACGCACGATTTTACATCAAGGAGAGGACTTTTGAGGATGGTTGGTGAGAGACACAGGATGCTTGGCTATCTTCGTTCGATAGAAGAAAACAGATATCTAAAGCTCATCAGTGCCCTCGGACTGCGTAAGTAATGAAAATAGACAAAAAGACAGAGCTAAATAGAGACGTTTATGTTGCCCATGCTAAAATAGCGGGGCAGGAAATAACAGTCACCACCGGCAAAGTTGCTCAGCAGGCCGGTGGTTCTGTTATGGTGCAACTCGGCGGAACGGTTGTTCTTGCAACTGCCGTTGTGGCCGAAAAAGAAAGACCCGACATAGATTTCTTCCCGCTGGTTGTCGATTATTTCGACAAAATGTATGCGGCAGGAAAAATCCCAGGCGGGTTTTTCAAGAGGGGTGGAAGGCCGTCTGATCAGGAAATATTGAGATCAAGGCTTATTGACAGGCCTCTCAGGCCGTTGTTTCCAAAGCATTTCCGCAGGGACGTCCAGATCGTTGTTTCCACGCTTTCGTCAGACGGCGAGAACATCCCGGATTTCCTTGGGATAATTGGTGCTTCTTGCGCCCTCACCATTTCTGACGCCCCGTTTGAAGGGCCACTCGCAGCAGTGAGGATTGGACTCATTGATGGAGAGCTTGTTGTAAACCCGACTGTCACGATGCTCCAGAAATCGACCCTTGATCTGGTGGTTGCTGGAACAAATGATGCAATAATGATGGTCGAGGGTGGTGCAACCCAGGTGGACGAAGAGACGGTCGCAAAAGCTATGGAGCTTGCGCAGGCATCCTTTGCAGACATTATTGCCCTGCAAATGGAACTTCAAAAAGAGATTGGGAAGCCGAAGATTGTTGTTCCTCCGCCAGAGATCGATCCAGAAGTCTTGCAGCTTGTTCATGAAGAGCTCTTCAAAAAAGGCGACGAAAAACTCTTCAACCCGGACAAGGCACAGCGTGAAAGTGCATCCGGTGAATTTGAGAACGAGATAAAAGCCCTGGTGCAGGAGAAGCTACCTGAAAAAACGTCAAATTTTGGCCTTATATTCGAAAAAGAGCTGAAATCTTTTGTCAGGGACAGGATAGTCATTCAGGGAAAACGCCCTGACGGCAGAAAAACCAACGAAATCAGACCAATCTCCATGGAGGTTGGCACACTCCCAATGACTCATGGGTCAGCGATTTTCCTCAGGGGTCAAACCCAGGTTTTATCAGTAACAACTCTTGGCGCCAAGGACGAAGGCCAGCTGGTTGAGGGGCTTTATGAGGAAGAGATCAAGCATTACATGCATTACTACAACTTCCCACCATTCTCTGTTGGCGAAGTAAGACCGCTGAGGGGCCCATCAAGAAGAGATATCGGACATGGCAATCTTGCAGAGAGATCGCTGGTGCCGCTTGTTCCAACTGAAGAAGAATTCCCCTATACCATTCAAGTCTTCTCTGAAGTACTTGAAAGTAACGGCTCTTCATCGATGGCCTCTGTTTGTTGCAGCTCCCTTTCGCTCATGGACGCAGGTGTGCCGTTAAAGGCACCTGTTGCCGGAATAGCGATGGGACTCATCACAAGCAACGACAAGATCGCAATCCTCACCGATATCCAAGGTGTGGAAGACGCCCTTGGTGACATGGATTTCAAGGTTGCCGGAACAACTGAAGGCATAACTGGCCTCCAGATGGACATCAAAATCAAGGGAATTGACATGAACATCATCAGACGAGCTCTGGCACAGGCCAGGGAAGCAAGGATGTTCATACTTGGTCTCATGAAACAATGCTTGCCAGAACCAAGGCCGGAGCTTTCACCAAATGCTCCAAGGGTCTACACAATGGCCATAGACACAGAGAAGATCCGTGAGGTAATTGGACCAGGTGGCAAAGTCATAAAGAAAATCATCGAAGACACAGGCTGCAAGATTGATATCGAGCAGGATGGAAGAGTCTTTATAACTGCCCCGAATGAAGAGGCCGGCATGAAGGCAAAGGGAATCATCTCCGAGATAACCGAAGATGTCACTGTCGGAAAGATCTATCTTGGCAGAGTAACCGGAATAAGGGACTTTGGCGCTTTTGTCGATATCGGCAAAGGTGGCAAAGAAGGTCTCCTCCACATCTCTGAAATAGCCAATTACAGGGTCGCAAAGGTCGAAGACGAACTCAAGATTGGCCAGGAAGTCATGGTCAAAGTCAAAAAGATTGATGAAACTGGCAGAATCTCCCTCACTCGCAAAGGTCTCCTGGAAACCGATTCAGGAACGATCCCACCAGCCATTGATGGCGATGAAGATCATGGCCATGAAAACAACGATCACCATGGCAAGAGGCACGGCAAGGACAGGAGAAAGTGAAGCTAGTAGTAGACACCATGCCGGATTTTGGCTCGGTAGCACTCGGTCTGTTCATGCCGGTAGGTGCCTATACCGAGTCAGAGGACCAGCAGGGCCTCTCGCACTTCCTTGAACACCTTGTTTTCAAAGGGACGCCAAAAAGAAGTGCCGGTGACATAGCAATCGAAATTGATGGTACTGGCGGAGAGTTGAACGCCTATACCTCGGTTGAACTGACAAGTTTTTATGCCAAGGTTCTTGTGGATGATGTCGACCTTGCGCTGGACCTCTTGTTTGATATTACCTACAATCCTTCACTTCAGGATGATTCAATCAATCTGGAGAGGGGGGTTGTTCTCTCAGAGATAGCCGAATTTATGGACGCCCCTGACGAGATTGCCTCTGTCAGGGCGTTTCAGGCGGCTTGGGGAACACATCCACTTGCGAGGTCAGTCCTTGGTTTTCCGGAAGTAATAAAGGAAGTCTCTCCGAATAATGTCAGGAAATACCACAAAGATCATTACAAGCCTGAAAATACTGTTTTGTCCGCATGTGGTGGAATAACCTACGAGCAGCTGTCAGTCAAACTTGAGAAGCTTGGAATCCCGCACGAACCACTCAATGGGAAAACCTCATATGTTGAGGACCGTCCAGAATTCAAACCAAACAAACTCTGCATGGACAGAGACTCCGAGCAGGTCTATTTTACTTATGTATGGCCTGGGCCAACACTTTGTGATGCAGAAATGGCCGAAGCACTTGTCAGCTCTGTCATTATTGCTGGTTCAATTAGTTCAAGGCTTTTTCAGAGACTCAGAGAAAAAGAAGGTCTGGTCTACAATATTTCCATGATGTCTTCTTTCTCGAAATCTGCCGGGCTCCTGGGTGTTTATGGTGCTGTTCCAAAGGAAAATTACCAAAAAAGCCGTGATATCCTGCTTTACGAACTGGACAACCTCCGCAACCATGGCGTGACTGAAGAAGAGCTTGAAAGAGCAAAGAGGATGATAAAGGGTTCAACAACCCTGTCCCTTGAAAGCAACATGGCAAGAATGGATCGCAGTGGGAAATTCGGACTGCTTCTTGGACAGGTGCCATCACTTGAGGAAACGCTGAATAGAATAGATTCCCTAGGGATAAAAAATTTCAACAACTACATAAAGCACAACATACCAGAAGATTACGCCATTTCACTTGTAGGAAAAGGCATTTGCAACCAGAAGGGGTTTGTGAGTGACTGACGCCGAAGTGATCTTGAATGAGGTCACCAGACAGGTTTCCGCCTGCCGTAAGTGCAGTCTTGGCGTAATGAGAAAAAATCCGGTACCAGGCATAGGAGACTATGATGCATCAATAATGTTCATTGGTGAGGGCCCTGGTGCAAATGAAGATGAGAAGGGTGAACCGTTTGTCGGGGCTGCAGGGCAGCTCCTGGACAAACTCCTTTTGATGATAGGACTTAAAAGGTCCGAAGTTTTTATAACAAATATAGTAAAATGCAGGCCTCCTCAAAACAGGACGCCACAACAGGACGAAATAGAATCATGCAAACCATACCTAATGGCCCAGATAGCGGTCATAATGCCGAAAATAATAATCACGCTCGGGGCGCCAGCAACCCAAACAATGTTGTCAAAACAAGCATCCATAGGCGTGACACACGGAAAGCTCCAGTTAAAGGAGGGGCTCAGGTTCCTCCCAATGTACCATCCGGCGGCGTACCTCCACAAAAGAGACCCGGAACTACTGGAAGCAATGAAAAAAGACTTCAGGGAGCTAAGGCTCATCCTGGATCAAACAATAACAAGATAATGTCCAGAAACGAACCACATTCTGTCTTGATAACGCCGCTTGGCGGTCTTGGCGAGATTGGTAAAAACCTGACCGTTATCGAGTGGGAAAACAATGCTGTCATAATTGATGCTGGTTTCAAATTCCCGGATGCCGATCTCCCCGGAATTGACAAAGTTATTCCAGATCTTTCATATCTGGACACGATTTCCAAAAAAATACGAGCCGTCCTCCTGACCCATGGCCATGCCGATCACATCGGTGGCCTCAGATATGTTCTTGAAAAGGTCAAGGTGCCTGTTTACGGGACCGAATTGACAATCGGACTTGCCGATGAGGTACTCCCAGGCTCGGTTAGGCCTGTAGACTTCAGGACAGTGCAGTTTGGAAAGCATTACTTTATTGCCGGTGTCAGAACGGAGTTCATAAGGGTCAACCACTCCATACCGGATGGTGCGGCAATCGCGCTCCATTTCCCGGCTGGAATCGTCCTGCACACTGGCGATTTCAAAATCGACCTCAACCCGATTGATGGAAACCCCATGGACCTTCAGAGATTTGGAGACCTTGGGCTGAAGGGCATACTGTGTCTTATGGCTGACTCGACAAATGCTGACGAGCCGGGCTACACCGCTTCAGAATCAACAGTTGGCAGGACCTTTGAACAACTGTACAAGTTTGCCCCTGGCAGGATTGTTGTGGCCACTTTTGCCACAAACATTCACAGGCTCCAGCAGATAGTTGACACGACAGCAAAATTTGGACGCAAGCTCATTATAGATGGAAAGAGTATTGTTGATACGATCAAAGTCGCGCAGAGGCTCGGCTATTTCAACATGCAGGACAGCATGGTAATTACTCCGGAACAGGCCAACAAAATGCCTCCGGACAAAGTTGCCATTGTTACAACTGGAACGCAGGGTGAGCCAATGTCTGGTATGACCAAAATTGCCAATGCCACCCATCCAAAGATACACATTCAGAAAACCGACACTGTCCTCATTTCTGCTGACCCGATTCCTGGCAATGAGAGCCTTGTCTCAAGGACTGTTTCCGGGTTGCTGAAACTGGGTGCAAATGTCTACTATCGCAATGTTGACGGGGTACATGTTTCCGGCCATGCGTCACAGGAAGAAATGAAGATAGTCCTGGCGCTTGCCAGACCAAAGTATTTCATTCCGCTCCATGGCGAATACAAACAGCTCTGGTTCCATGCAAAGATTGCAGAGAACATCGGAATCAATAAAGAGAACATCTTTATTTGCGATAACGGTGACCAGATACAGCTTTCGGAAAAGGTAGGGAAAATAGTAAAGAAAGTGCCAGCCGGGGCTGTCTATATCGATGGCAGTTCTGTTGGAGATATTGGCACCGTTGTTCTCAAGGAGAGATCGAAACTTGCAAGGGATGGTTTTATGACAATATCTGTTGCAGTTTCAAAGGACACCAGGGAGATTTTGGCAGGGCCTGATATAACCAGCCAGGGCTTCATCTATATGAAAGAATCGGCAGAAACAATCGAAGTTGTAAAACAGGCTGTCATTAACATAGTAAAAAACTGGAAGAGTGAAAGCTCATCAACAAGTGAGCTGAAAAGGCAGATAAGAGAGAAATTGTCTGACGTCTTGCTGGAAACTACAAGGAGAAGGCCAATGATACTCCCAACGGTCCTTCAAATATAATGCCAAAAAAAATCTCGGAAGAAAACCTGTTTGATGGCATTCTGTTTTCTGTCCAAAGAGAAAAATACCAGGATGAGAAAGAGTACATAAGGGAATTTATCAGGACAAAATTTGAGGTTGTCGTTGTTCTTCCAATAACCCATGATGGGAAGGTCATTCTGGTTGAGCAATTCAGGGCCCCTGTCCGGAGCAATTTGATTGAAGTTGTCGCCGGGAAGATCGAGGAAGGCGAAATCCCTGTCGAGGCAGCTTTTCGCGAACTTGAAGAAGAAACTGGCTATGAGGCTGGCAACATGATCAGTCTTGGCAAGGCTTTTGTCACACCTGGCATAAGCACCGAAAGATCACATTATTTTTTGGCCAGAGACCTCAGAAAAGGGACACCCAATCCTGATGAGGATGAAGATGTGCACCCAATAGAAGTGTCGATGCCAGAATTCGAGAGGATGCTTGCTGAAGGGCAGATTGAGGATGCAAAGTCGCTTGTTATTTATGGACTATACAAACTCTGGAAGGGTGAGCAATGAAAAACAATGCACTTAAAAAGATCGTCAGAGGATCGGCCATTGCCGCCGCATACGTTGTTTTGACCGGCCCCTTTGCCGTGTTTTCTTTTGGCGCCATACAGGTAAGACTTGCCGAAGCACTCACTATACTGCCATTTTTCTGGCCAGAGGCCATTGCCGGGCTTGCGGTCGGGTGTTTTATCTCCAACCTGCTCTGGTCTCCATTTGGTGTCATAGACTGGACACTCGGTACCTTTGCCACGCTTCTGGCAGCAACACTCACGTTCTTGCTGTCCAGAACAAAAAAAATATGGCTGGGTGCCATCCCTCCGATTGTCATCAATGGGCTTGTGGTTGGACTCTATGTGTCTGTTTTGCAAGGATTTTTTGATATTGGAATCCCGCAGGGGTTGCAGGGGTTTACAGCCACGTTCACCAATTTTAAAATCGGGGCGTATATGGTTGTTGCAGGGCAGATAATGCTTGGCGAGGCGGTAGCTCTTGGTGTTCTTGGTGTTCCACTCGCATACGTACTAAAAAGGACGGGTTTTTTGAATGAAGGACTTTAGACTGGCAATAGCCCAAATCGAATCAAAATTTGGCGATCTTGCATACAACATAGGAAAGCATGCCAGAGTTGCAAAAGAATCATGTAATAGTGGCGCCAATATGGTACTTTTTCCCGAGCTGGGGCTTTCAGGCTACAGTTTAAGGGATCTTTCATATAATCTTGCTGTTAGACCCGATGGTAATGAAATGCGCCCGATCATTGAGGCTTCAAAAGAGATTGCCATTTTCTGCAGTTTCCCGGAGATGTGTCCGGACCATGTGGTAAGAATTAGCGGTTGCCTCTATATCGGGGGTGAAATTGCCCAGATATACAGAAAAATCCACTTGCCAACACATGGCCTGTTTGAAGAGGCAAGGTATTTTGGGAAAGGTAACACTATAAGGGCTTTTGACACGCCATTTGGCAGACTGGGAATAATGATTTGCCGTGACCTCTGGCACCCGGAGGAAGCCTATGTGCTCTCCAGGGATGGTGCCGAGATGATAATTGCATGTTCGGCGATACCAGCGAGGGTCCTTGGGAAAAATGGTTTCTCGGTAAAGAAGTTTTTTGAAAGAACAACAGGCAACATTGCTTTTACTAACCAGGTTTTTCTGGCGAGCACAAACAAAGTTGGATACGAAGATGGCGTGGCATTTTTTGGCAACTCCGTTGTTTTTGGCCCAGATGGCCATGAACTGGCGATTTTGCCAGAACTTGTAGAGCATGTCCAGATTGTTGACATTGACTCATCGGTTCTTGCGAAGGCAAGATACAACATGAGCCTTTACAGGGAAAGCGATTTTGGAACAGTCCTTGATGAAATGGAAAGGATTGAGAAAAATGCTTGAAATCGATCTTGAGAGGGCGCAAAAACTAATCGAGGGATTCATTTGCTCCTGTGTAAGCGGTGCTTCAATGAAGGGTGCTGTTCTGGGGCTCTCCGGTGGTCTTGACTCGGCCCTTGTGGCTGGAATTGTCTCTAAAGCCCTTGGACCAGATAATGTTCTGGGGCTTCTCCTCCCGTTCAGGCAGTCAAGCAAGGATTCGATAGAGCATGCCAAACTGGTTGCGGAGAAATTTGGTGTAAAAACCAAAATCATTGATATTTCCAATATGGTTGATGGCTATCATGAAGAAATTGACAGGTTCAGGCTTGGCAATCTTCTGGCAAGGCTGAGGATGTGTGTGATATTTGACCAGTCAATGGCCAGCAAGAGTATTGTTTTAGGGACTTCCAACAAGACAGAAATGCTCCTGGGCTATTCAACATGGTATGGCGACATGGCCGCAGGTTGCTACCCCATAGGCGACATCTACAAGACCCAGGTGAGAGCACTGGCAAAGTACATTGGTGTGCCTGATGTGATAATAGAAAAGGCCCCTTCTGCAGATTTGTGGCCAGGACAGACCGATGAGGGCGAAATAGGCAATACATACGAGAGGCTTGACCAGATACTTGACATGCTGGTTGACCAGAGACTCCCAAAGGAAAAAATTGCACAGCGTGGTTTTAGTTTGTCAGAGGTTGAAGCAATCGAATTGAAAATGCGCAAGTCTCAATTTAAGAGAGTTTTGCCGCCTGTATGCAAAGTAACTGGAAGAACCATAGATCAGGATTTTAGATATATCAGAGACTGGTCAGTGGGATGATGTCAGGTCGGAGATAACCTGTCTGAGTACCATCAATACGTAACCCAGTTTTGCTGTTGGTTTTGCGATAACAGCCAATGTGCCGATTTGCCCAACTGATGAAATTACGACATAACCCTGGTCGCCTTTTACATAGACCTGTTCGAGGTTTCCGCTTGTAAGATCGCTGATGACCCTTTCGCCAAGTGCATAAAGAGTGGCAGACATGGCCGACATCGAATCCTCTTCGATCTCGCCAGGTATTACGGAGAATATCGGAAGACCATCTTCAGAAACCAGTGCGCACCCCAAAATATCAGGGTTGCTTGCGGCCATCTGGTTCAGAATGTTTCTAATATAGCCAATATTTGGTTGGGGCATTTCAACAAAATAATAGCGGTTATGCTTTATTAGTCAATCACACCCAAACAAAAAAGGCCCCAGGGATTTCCCCTGGGGCCTTTTAATTGGTTTGAACTGGTTTTTAGTACCAGAGCCTCACTATCGTTATTTCTTTTGTCTCGGAGGCCCATTTTACGTCACACTCAAAGGCTTCGGCGATTGCCCTGAAAGGTACGAATGTAGAGTTGTTCTTTATAAGCGGAGCGACAGTAAGTGATTTCTTTACGCCATTGACAACCATCACCCTCGTGCCAATTTGCATAATTATCTGTTTTTCGCCAAGAACAATCTCTATGCTTTTTGATGCCTGATCGTACTGGACTGTAGCCCCTAGAGCTTCTGAGATGACCCTGATGGGTACCATTGTTGTTCCTCGCTCAATGAAGGGGGGCACAGGGATTGGTTTTGTTGATCCATTGACAAGCATTGAATTTGAACCAACTTGAAGCACAACAGTTGTTCTTCTGAAGTTTTCAAATTCGAATGTCTGTGAAACCTTGTTGCCGGCTTTGTCCACCGCTTCAATTGTGACAGTGTTTTTGCCGTATGTGCACTCAAGCTCGAATTCAAATCCTGCAGAGGTATTCTGGTTTTTATCACCAATCAAGATGATGGACGGCTCGTTAACTTTTCCTTTTATTTTTATCGTTTTGGCTTCAATTATTTTTGGGTCTAGAGCCTCAATCTGCATTTCAGGTGGGACTGTGTCCAGCGTAACGGTTATTGTTTTGCGTGTCGAATTGTCATTTAGGTCGGTTGCCACTATTGTTATGGCGTTATCGCCTTCCCCAAGCAGTATTTCGGCAACAAATTTGCCATCTTGACTTACCGTTGCATCTGTTCCTGCAACCTTCACTTTTGCGCCTGGTTCAGTTTGCCCTGTGATTTTGACATTTGGATCTTTAACAAGCAGAGGTATCTCGTCAATTTTGAGTTCTGGTGGAGTTTCGTCCCTTTTTACCTGTATGTCTTGCGAGAAGGAACCGAAGTTTCCTGCTGCGATATTGATTGTCAATTTGCCGGGTTTGTCTGGTGTAATATCAAAATTTGCTTTTCCAAGTTCGTTTGTATATTGAGTCTCAAGGATGCCTCCGCCCATGACCTGGACCCTTGCCCTGTCGATTGGTTTACTGTCATTTTTTGTCGTGACAGTGACTTCGATGTGGGCTGGTTTGCCAACTTCGAGTTTTTCCGGAGAAACTGAAACAGTTGCATTGATCTGAGAGGTCGATTGTCTGCCGGATGCCAGGTTGAATGCCACCCACCCATCCATGTCGAGCATGAAAGTACCATCTGGTCTGTATCTTTTTCTGACATCCTGTGGATCTGTTTCATTTACCGGTCCCCTGCCAGCAAAATCGGATTGTCCATAGTGGTTTGCTCCAACGAGGCAGGTTATCCCGCAGACATCATTGGCAAAGATGTAGAACATTGTTTTTCCGCCAAAATCGAGCTCCAGGGAGTCCCTGTAATCCAGCTTTCCATCCTCATTTATGTCAGCGAACAGATAGCAGCCGGCGTATGGAGAATTATAGATACACCCCATTCCCCATCCGGTTGTCTGGTCGGTGTAGTCAAAGAGATAGCCGGTTGCATAAGTGCCGTCGTCCCATTTTGTACACGTTGTGTTGTAGAAGGTTTTGTACGTTGTTTCTTCAAACCTTCTAGTGGATGTGTTCCAGTTTCTTACTCTAAATCCTGCTATATCGTAAATCTCCCTGTTGGTTTCTTCCAGAGAGCCGCTATTGTTGTAGTCAATGCCAAGATTTATGTAATATCTGTCACCCATATCAACGATGTATTCAAGGTTTTTGCCGGTGAGTGGATCTCTCTCAAGCACGATATGTGGCTTGCTGTAATAGAAATTTGCAAGCATTGTTGTGCCAACAGTCAGCCTTGAGGCAGTATAGCTGCTGCATGTCTGGACACCCTTTGAGTTACCCCTGATCAGTTTGCCGTCTGAAGTCTGGACTGTGGCTGTGACGCCATAAATCCTGTTGTCTGCGGCTGTCATTACAAAATCAGGATCGCCTGGTGTGTGAAAGACCCTTTTTTCGGGATCTTCAATGTTGAATATGGCATAATCAATGAGTGGAGCTCGGACTTTGACGGTTGTGATGCCGGTGAATTTCCTGTCGGGTGTAAATACCTGGATTTTGAATTCTCCGACATCATTTGCGCAGAAACCTTTGAAGACGTAGATTCCATCCCTTGCCATTGAGAAGTCAATCTCGATTGGTTGAATGCCAAAGAGTGCCCTGTTGTTTATATCTGTGCCATCATCATTGTGGAGATCAAGCCTTACCCAATAGTACTGGTCCAGCGTCTCGGGGTGCGGATCTTTGAAAAGATTGTTCCATACATTTTTATTTTCAATAGATCCACCTTGTGTCAAGTCAATCGGTGTTCCTGACGAATCGGTAACTTTTATTGTGAATGGTGTTGCCGTGTCAACAAGCTCGGGAACAACACCAGCAGTAAGGATGTTTGGCGTGGTAGATACTATGAGCGTTGAGACTGGCTGCAATATTTTGTCCGTTCTGTCGGCAATGTTGCTGGCTGCTTGTACAAGAGTCACCGGCATCGCAAGAAGAAAGACAAGAAATACTATTGAAACTTTCTTCATTTTACCTCCTCTATTTACTTGAAGATACAATTTTTGATGTTTTTCGGTTCAAAAGAGTTCCTTTTGCCAAGGGACTTGTTTTGACATGGATATGATGTTAAAATCCCTCGTTCGAAGGGCCATGATTCAAGCATTGCAAAGAAGCGAGAAAATTTCAAAGCTCTACAGACTTGCCTCACCATGCAACCTTTGCCCCAGAAAATGTGGAGCAATGAGAGATAAAGGTGAAGTGGGATATTGCCGTGCGCCCATGACTGTGAAAATATCCTCAACCGGTCCCCACCCAGGAGAAGAGCCGCCAATTTCTGGAAAAAATGGTTCAGGCACAATTTTTTTTACATATTGCACAATGTCGTGCAAGTTTTGCCAGAATTATCCAATCTCTCAATTACACAATGGTTATGAAGTAACAGTTGAAAAGCTTGCCGAAATTATGCTAGAACAGCAAGCAAGGGGTTGCCATAATGTGAACCTTGTGACCCCAACCCATTATGCTCCACAAATTGCAGAAGCAATTGAGATTGCTAAAGCGGGTGGACTTTCTATTCCAATTGTTTATAATTGTTCTGGTTTTGAATCAGTTGAAGTGTTAAAATTTTTGGAAGGGTTTGTTGACATTTATCTTCCAGATGCAAAATATGATTCAGATGGTGAAGCAATAAGAAATTCTGGTGTGGTAAAATATGTTGAGAATAATAGGGCAGCTTTGGTTGAGATGTACAGGCAGGTTGGTAATCTGGTAATGGATGAAAACGGGATTGCCAAGAAGGGCCTCATAATAAGACATCTGGTTCTTCCGGAAGGAAGGGCTGGAACAGAAGGAGTTTTGGGCTGGATTGCAAAAAATATTCCAAATGTCCATCTCTCGCTGATGAGCCAATATTTTCCTGCCCACAGAGCACTTTCAGAGCCGGGTTTGAATAGAAACATAACAGAAGATGAATATGAAGAGGCACTTGATTGCCTTGAGGAGGTGGGAATAACAAATGGTTGGACACAGCCGTTTTAGATTCTTATCCCTCCTTTTTGTTCTTGCTTGCATAATTGCTGGCTCCAGTGCCAGCGCAGCTTCCAATGAATGGTTTACTTTCAAGGGTGGCTACCTTAGAAGTTCTTATACTCAAGTCTATGTCGAACCGGAAGTCCAAAAGGTAAGCTGGAAATTTAATTCTGGTTCCTCTATATCCTGCTCGCCAGTTACAACAAAAAACTCGGTTTATGATTGCACTGAAAATGGCTATGTCTACTGTATCGATGCCAATGATGGCACCAAAAATTGGGAATTCCCCAACAATTCCGTCAAAGATTATGTTGATGATGATGGCAAAAGACCATGGCCAAATGGTGCAATAGATTTTCAAAGAGCAAGGCTCACAACCCCAGTAACAGTTTTTGACAACAGGGTCTATCTCCCCTATGGCCAGATGCTTGTTGTTCTAAATGCTGATTCAGGCAAGTTCCTTTTTAGAGTTGATCTTTCTGGCCCAGGTCACAGGGCAAACATTACAACATCTCCTTTGGTGTCAAAGCTTCACAAGGTCATTATTGTTGGCGCAAGCAATGGCTGGCTTTACGGGTTTGACATTGAAGGCAGGGATCCGCAAATAAGGTGGAGAATGCCTGAACCATCAAGCACCGGGGACCAGATTGAAAGCAGCCCCGTCCTTCTTGGAAACAATGTGTATTTTGGGTCAAATTCGAGGAGTTTCTATTGTGTTGAGTTGAAGATCCCTGCTTCTGACAAAGGTGTTAGAACGCAGGACACTCCAGAACTGAAATGGGTGACAAAGCTTGATGGGCCTGTTTCAAGCTCACCTGCATCAACTGGCTCAAGTGTTAATACAGCAAAAATAATTGTTTGCTCAGAAACTGGAAAAATATATGCAATCTCGGCTTCTTCGGGTTCCGTAATCTGGACTTATGATGCCGGAGGCAAGATAGATGGCTCACCAGCCATTTCTGCCAACAACAGGATCGTAATTGCCTCGGCAAGAAAAATCATTTGTCTGGATGAAAACGGCAAACTTGTCTGGGACACTCTGACAACAAAAGAATCTATCTCAACGCCATCTATTGGCAAGGATTATGTCTATGTCACTTCCCTTGATGGCAAAGTTTATGTTTTCAGTCTTTCAAATGGCGCCCAGCTGTCAGTCAAGAGAACCAGCACAGCAATAAGGTCATCGCCTGCAATAGCCTATGGCAAGCTTTTCTTCGGTGGGGATGACGGAAATGTCTATTCGCTAGAACATGGTGAAGACCCTCCAACGCTTTCAGTTTCAAAGTCCAGTTTTTCCTACCAAAACGTAACGCCCAACTCAAAGATTGACAGCAATGACGACCTTTGGGTTGAAAATGTGGGTGGTGGTGAACTGAATATTGAAATATCGTCATCAAGGTCATGGATAACGGTAAGCCAAGACAAATTGACCCTCCAGAGTGGAAAATCCCGCACGATCCAGATGATGATAAATACCCAGGGTCTTTCTCCTGGTAGATACTCGGCGATCATTAAGGTCATATCCAATGGTGGTTCGGTTTCAATAACTGTCGACCTCAATATTGTGCCAGTCCAGGACACGATTATTGTTTTGACAGTTGGTTCTACAAATGCTCTTGTCAACGGCTCTTTCAAAAAGATTGATGCCAAGCCGTACAAACTCCGAAGTGGCACGATAATGGTGCCATTAAGGTTTGTTGCCGAGTCTTTTGAATGCCAGGTCGTATGGGACCAGCCAACAAAGACAGTGACCATAATTTATAACCGTCGCGGAATAACAGTTTACGTTACCATTGGAAGCAAGACAGCCTTTATCGAATACCGCCGTGGTGGTGGAAAAATCCCGATCCTGATGAAGGACCCGCCAGTTATTGTTGGTGGGAAAACATTTGTGCCAGTACAATTCATGGCTCAGGCATTTGATGCCAGGTGGGTAATGATTTCTGCCAGTCAGATAAAGATAACGATCAAGGGTTCGTAATAGAAAAAAATTTCCTTGCGTTTGCCGTTGTAATTTCAGCCATCTTCTCCACTGAACATTTCCTTATATTTGCCAGTCTTATTAGAGTATGCCTGATATAGGATGGCTCGTTTCTCTTGCCCCTTAAGGGGACAGGGGAAAGATAAGGACAATCTGTCTCAACCATGATGAGGTTTTCTGGTGCAATGGCGGCCGCCATCTCGAGGCGCTCGTTTCTTGGGTACGTCAGTGGCCCGCCAAAAGAAAGATGGTATCCTCTCTCAAAGGCCCATTCCGCCATGAGGGTGTCCCCTGAAAAACAGTGCAGGACGACCAACTCTGGCGAATGCTCTTCAAGTATCCTCATTACATCGCCCTGGGCATCCCTGCTGTGTATCACTATTGGTTTCCCAAGGCTTTTTGCTATCTCGATCTGTTCCGAAAATACCTCTCGCTGGGTTTGCCTGTCCGATAGGTCACGGTAGTAGTCAAGGCCAATCTCTCCAATGGCGACAACCTTCTCTCTGCCAGACAGCTCGATGATCCAGTTTTTGATCTCGGAGTTCCACTTTTTGGCTTCATGCGGGTGGATGCCAACTGTGGCGAAAATCTCCCTGTTGTTTTGCGCCAGGGATACTGACCTCGATGATGACTCAAGGTCAAACCCAACGTTTATTATCTGACAAACGTCGCCCTCTTTTGCCCTTTTAAGTATCCTTTCAAACTCGCCTTTGAAATCGGGAAGATCGAGATGGGCGTGAGTATCAATGATCTCCATTATTTGACCATGGAACCTGGAACCACCGGACCTTCTGGAGACAGGACAAAAACATTTCCTGTTTCAGTGTCGGTTGCAGCAAGGAGCATTCCCTGGGAGATTATGCCGCGCAGTTTTGCAGGCTTCAGGTTTGCCACAACGACAATTGTTTTTCCGATCAGATCTTCCGGTTTGTAGAATTTTGCTATTCCTGCAGCAATTGTTCTCTGTTCTGTACCAATGTCGATTGTCAGCTTCAAGAGCTTGTCGGCACCCTCAACCTTTTCAGCGTTGAGAATTTTTGCCACCCTGAATTTGAATTTCTGGAAGTCCTCTATGGCCATTAATTCTTCATCCTGTTGCACAGATTCGACTTTTTGTGGCTCTGCAGGTTTTTCGGCAGGCTGGTTTTGCTTTTTTTGTATCCTTGGGAACATCACATCGGCTTTGTTTGTAACAGTTCCTGGTTTGAGCTGGCCAAGAGCAAGGCCTGCTATTGCTGGGGGAGTGTCCAGACCGATTGCATTTGCGAGTATTTTTGCGGTGTTGAAAATAAAGGGATTCACAAGCGCTGAGATTGCCCTTATTCCATCGGTGAGTGTGTAATGGAGATCGGCAAGTTCTTCTTTTCTGCCCTGCTTGACCAGTTCCCATGGTTTTTTAACTTCAATGAGCGTGTTGAGTGTGTTGATGAATCCCCAGATTGCCTCAAGTGCCTGACCGAACCTGAATTCTTCCATACGCTCGGTGAAAACCTTCATTGTTTCTTCAAATTTTTCGCTTGCCTCAGGCAGAATTTTCCCATCTGGTACGATGCCATCAAAGTTTTTCTGGAGCATCTGCTGCGACCTGTTCAAGAGGTTGCCGAGGTCGTTTGCAAGATCAGAATTGTATCTGCCCTCGAAATTTGTTCTCGAAAAATCACCATCTTCGCCGAATGGGAGTTCTCTGAACAGGAAGTATCTGAAAGCATCCTGCGCCAGCTCTTCTTTGCAACCTGAGACTGCCACAAGATTTTCAACTTCGATGTGTGGTTTGACGAAATTTCCAAGCGACTTGCTCATTTTTTTGCCATTGCATGTCCACCAGCCGTGAGCAAAAATGTGCTTTGGAAGAGGAAGACCAAGCGCCATGAGCATTGCTGGCCATATTATGCAATGAAACCTTATGATATCTTTCCCCACGAGGTGAACATCTGCCGGCCAGATGTTTTTGAAGTTTTCAGGACTGGACTCAAACCCTGCAGCTGTTATGTAGTTTATCAGGGCATCGGCCCAGACGTAAACCACATGTTTTTCGTCAAAAGGTGCCTTTATGCCCCAATCCACTCCTGTTCTTGTGAAAGAGACATCGCGCAGTCCTTCTTTTATGACAGAGTAAACCTCGTTGAATCTTGCTTTTGGCATTACAAAGTCCGGGTTCTCATCATAGTGTTTCAGTAATTTATCCCTGTAGCCGGTCAGTTTGAAGAAGTAGTTTTCTTCAGATATTTTCTCGACTGGTCTGCCACAATCAGGGCATTTTCCATCGACGAGGTCGCTCTCGAGAAAGTATGTTTCGCATGGCACACAATACCAGCCCTCGTAGCTCCCCTTGTAAACATCGCCCTGGTCATAAAGTTGCTGGATTGCTTTTCTAACGGCAGCAGCATGCCTGGGCTGGGTTGTCCTTATGAAATCATCGAATGAGAGGCCGAATTTTTTGAAGTAGTCCTCCCATTGCACTGCAAGCTGGTCAACAAACTGCTGTGTTGTGAGCCCCTTTTCTTTTGCGGCCCTTTCGATCTTCACAGCGTTTTCGTCGGTGCCAGTGAGAAACATGACTTCGCGTCCCATCGACTTCCTGTACCTTGCGATAATGTCTGCGGCCATCGTTGTGTAAACATGTCCGATGTGCGGATTGTCGTTGATGTAGTAAATGGGCGTTGTCACATAATACTTCTTCATCTTGCACCTCCAAAAAATTTGATATTCATGTCATTCTATCGAAATTGAGGCATTTTTCAATGTTTTATTGCAGCAGATTGCTGGTGCCTCTTTGCATTCTGTTTTTGAGCTTATCTTTGTGGGTAGTAAATACTCCAGTTTTTTATGGCATCTTCTGGCGACTGGACATAGTAAGTTTTCCCCAGTAACAAACAATCCCGATATATTCTGCAGTCATCGTCGTTGCATTCGCTGCCTTTGGGAATATTCTTCAATGCAATTTTAGAAAGGCCGACCGTTTCACAATCGCAAAGTTGGTATCTATCGAGGTATTCTCCTGTTAACATTTCTTTCACTGCACTTGTATGTTCCGAAGTTGGGTAGTTGTATGTTACATCGTAGATGAATCCGTCTTCCCTCAACTCCATCCTATGCATGGAACTAAACTTCATTGATGCGTGTGATCGTCCCGTAAAATTGTCTGGAACTGGCGCACACCCCAATTCAAGGGTGCCATAATGGCCCCTGCCACCGAAAGACCCAAAGAAATATTCAACTGATCTTAACCCTTCAACATCCATCACAAGCTGGTGCAATTTCCCGTTTATTACCGAGAATGTTGCTGTATCATTGGTATTTTCAGTTGCACCAAAGTTTTGGAATTGAAAAATGAAATCTGTAATTCCATCGCAATTTACATCGCCTATTCCATTAACTATTATTGCCATTTCTCCCTCGATCCAGTCCATCAATTGGGTTGGTTTATAATTATTTTTTTCATTCCCAAGTTTAACGGCGGTTATGCATGGTACAGGGCCAACAATAATAAACATTATATTTTCGGATGCTGGGACAATTTTATAACTGCATTCTTCTGCTATAAAATTACCTCGCCCCCAAACAAATTTTGTACCCCCGTATGTTGCATTGGCGAACCTGATTATGTCTTTTTCAAGATTATCAGGCCTTATAGCTGGCAATTCACGATCGTTATTAAAATTAACCTTGACCATCTTGTGTTTTCCAAGTCTTCTTTCCGGCCAGTAGCTTCCAGGTTCTATTTCCCAGGTTCTTTTACTAAAAGGTTCAAATTCATAAGGTGAATATGGAGTAATTTTGATTTCTTCATCGCTATTAAATAAAATATTTTCGATTTCTGCAAAATAAAGGATGGATTTCTCCTCTATTGCTTCCCTTAAGGTTTTTAGGGCATCTTCGTAGTATTTGAATCTGTTATAGCTGAAATTGTCTGGATGGAGCCATACATCACGATCGTACCATTCTTCATGTTCAAAAGAGTTTTTCACTTGAATGGGCACAATTTTTTCAGCTATTTCAATCTTCCTTTTTTCCTTGATTTTGCTGACTAGCGCGTTGCGCTTGTATTGATTTAACGGCCCTGTTTGCTCAAGGAAAATGTATTTTTCAAAAGAGTTTCTTAATCTCTCTGGTGTCCATAATCCTCTCAGGATGTTTGGGAACATGTAAGAAACGTCTATCAAATCTTCTCCAGAGACTTTTACTAGATGAATTCTGGATTCATGGTCAGGACACACAAAACCAGCCACAGAGCCTATTCTCATCGCCATTATACAATCGCCGGTTCCATACTCTTTGTATGTTTTAATTATAAGAGGATTTCCTTTTCCGTATAGAAATTCTCCATTGGAATCAGCGTTCATTGATAATTTGAATTCTAAAAGTTTTTCACCTAACTCAATTATTTCGTATATATTATTGTCATGTTTGAAATGGATCTCAATGATCCCGTTGTTGTCGATATCAAACATTAAGAAGGGCAATTCTTTTGTAAGTGGAAAGGCGTTTTTGGATAGTTCATGCCAGTAAAATTTACCAGTACCCAAAAAGAAGAAAACAAGTTTGCCGGAAATTGTCATATCAAATTCAAGCTGACGTCTATCTGTTGTTTCGAAATATGATTGATGGTCATCAAACGAAAAGAAACAAACTGCCATATTGTTTTTTACGCTTAAATAGATAAAAGGTTCTATAATTGAATTGTCGTTAATCCATCTGAGAATGCCCTCTCCAATAGTACTTGGTTTGTATGTTGAATAGCTGTTTGTTGTTATTTCCTTGTTTTTACTTATATATCCGACAACTTTATTCTTCCAATAAAAGCTTTCTTTTGGGATTTCTGGGATGGTTTGAATGTATACTGGAGGGCTGTTGGAAATGGGTACCAAATTGGTTCCGTACATATTTTTTAAAGCATCCAGATCGCTTTTATCATCCTGCTGTTCTGTTTTGGATGTATTGTTGATTTCTTGTACATTGTCTTCCTGCTTTTTTGTCCCAGACACACACCCAGATAGTCCGATTACCAAAACAATCATAACAAGCGCCAGTTTCTTCATCATACCCTCCAGGTTCCATATACTATAAAGCGCACTGGTTTGCAATGACGGGGAGACAAAAAGCCCCTTGGTTCCTTGACTTGAAAGCTGCCCCAAACTACACTCTCTTTCGTGTCATCGGCATATATTTCTCTCTATCGCAAATGGCGTTCGCAGTCGCTGGACGAGATCGTTGGCCAGGAGTTCGCGGTCAGGACCCTGAACAACACATTTAAATCCGGAAAGATTGCGCATGCCTATCTTTTTTGCGGGCCAAGGGGTGTTGGCAAGACCAGCCTTGCCAGGATACTGGCCAAGTCTGTCAACTGCGAAACGGGTATTACCCCTACCCCTTGCCAGGTGTGCCAAAGCTGCAAGTCAATCACTGACGGGACAAATCTTGATGTAATCGAGATCGATGCCGCTTCAAACAGGGGTGTCGATGACATCAGGCAGTTGAGGGAAAGGGTGAAATTCGCACCGGTTTCCTCGAGGTTCAAGGTCTACATTATCGACGAAGTCCACATGCTAACGGGTGAGGCGTTCAATGCCCTGCTCAAGACACTTGAAGAACCGCCTCCACATGTTATTTTTGTGCTCGCCACTACTGAGCCGCACAAGATACCGGTCACGATCCTCTCAAGATGCATCAGGTTTGACCTGAAAAGAATCCCGACTGACATGCAGGTCCAGCTTTTGCGCAGGATTTCTGATGCAGAGGGGATAAAGATCACCGATGATGCCCTGAGATTGCTTGCCATTGACAGCAATGGTTCTCTCAGAGATGCCGAAAGCCTGCTTGACCAGGTGGCCTCTTTTACTGATGGTGAAATAGGCACCGAGGACATCGCCATGATGCTTGGCGTTACCGGTGAAAAATTCCTGCACAGATACCTTTTGCATATCGCAGAAGGCAAGGCCGGCGAAGCAATAGGGCTGGTAAGGGAAGCATACAAAAATGGCAAGGAACCGGAGCAGATTTCAAAAGACCTGCTCTTGAGGGTTCACATTCTCATTCTCTCTGCCATTGGAGTCTCGAAGCAGGAATTGCTTTCGGACTATGCTGTTGACCCGGAACTAATCTCACAGGAGTCATCAGCTTTCAGCTTCAATTCTTTGAGGCTCATAGAGACGAAGCTAAGGGAGCTTGTATCGCAAATGCGATATACATTCTCGGCGCTTGCTTCCTTGGAGATGACGACACTTGAATTGTCCGACATTGCCTCTGGCGCGGTTTTGCAATTGCCGGAACAGGTACCGCAAGCCGTAAAAGAACAAGCGCCAAAAACCCAGGCCAAAAAAGAAGAGGTATTTACTCCATCACAAGCTCCGGCAAAAGAACAGCCCAAAAAAGAGCCTGAAGTACAACCTTCTGTGGTGCAGGATTCCAAACCAAAGGCTGAAAACAGGTCATGTTCCTGCCTTGCAGACAAGGTCAAAGAGGCAGTCAAAGAAACCGACATCATTCTTTTTGCCTTCCTGACCAGGCTTCTGGATGTGGTAATTGAGGGAAACATCGCCCAGCTTGTTTTGCCATCCGATGCTGAGTTTGAGAAAGCAAGGCTTTCGGAGCGCCCGAACCAGGAAAAACTTTCAACAATAGTGTCAAAATTGATTGGGCAGGAAGTCACTGCCAAGCCGCAATTGCTCAAAGTGCAGACAAAAAACCTGGCCGAAGATGACCAGGTAAAAGCTGCCTTTGATTTGTTCAAAGGAAAAATACAGGAGAATTGAAGAAAAAATGGGAAACAACATGTTTGACATGATAAAACAGGCCTCCCAGATGAAGGCACAGGTAATGAAGATCGAAAAAGAGCTTGCCGCAATGAAAATTGAAGGCGAATCATCAAAGGGCGAAGTGAAGGTCACCGCATTGGTAAATGGCAAGCTTGATGTCATAGGCCTATCGATAACCGAGTCCGAAGAAACCAAGAAGCTTGACATAAAAGATTTGACAAAACTGGTTCTTGGCGCAATCACAAAGGCCCAGTCTGAGGCAAAGAACGAGGCCGCAAAGATTGCCCGCAGCCTGCAACTTGGATGAACTATCCGGTCAAGGCCTTTCAAGAGCTTGTTGACAACCTCCACAAGCTGCCAGGCATTGGCCCAAAAACGGCCGAAAGGCTGTCCCTGTTTATTTTGGGGATGGACCCGGAAGAGGCCAGGAAAATCTCTGATGCAATCGGGAAACTGCATGAGCGTGTAAAACGCTGTCCGGTGTGCTTCAATCTTTCGGATGGCGGTGAATGCCCGGTTTGCCTTGATGAAAAGAGAGACCATTCAGTTGTGCTTGTTGTTGAAGAAGCAAAAGATGTCCTTGCAATTGAAAGGGCCGGCTCATTTTCAGGGGTTTATCACGTTATTGGTGGAACAATTAGGCTTGCATCGGGTATTGGGCCTGAAAAACTCAATATAGACGGCCTGATTGCCAGAGTAAGAAATGGTGGAATAAAGGAAATTATCCTTGCCACAAACCTGACCCACGAAGGTAATCTCACGGCAATGTACATCAAAAAGGAGCTTGACGGGATTGATGTTGAAATATCCAGGATTGCTTCTGGCATCCCGATCGGCACCGAGCTTGAATTTGCAGACGGTGTGACCCTGACCGAATCCATAAAGGGCAGGGTGCATCTAACCAAGGAGTAAGAAAAACCATGTGCGGAATTTTTGGCATTGTTTACAAGGAAGACAAAGATGATATGGGCAAGATACTCACAAAGGCCGCAAAAAGCCTTACTTACAGGGGCTATGATTCGGTGGGTGCTGTTGCCGTAACAAAAACCGGCAAGGCCGATCTCAGAAAAGACGTTGGCAAGGTGGACGAAGTTGCCAAAAAACTCAATTTTGAGGAGCTTTGTGGTAACAGGGGTATAACCCAGCTCCGTTGGGCCACCTTTGGTGTTCCTGCACAGAGGAACGCCCAGCCGCATTTTGACACCAAAGGAAGACTTGTTGGTGCCCACAATGGAAACGTTGTAAACACAATACACCTCATCAAAGAGCTGACTGCAAAGGGTCATGTGTTCAGGGGTGAGAACGATGGCGAGGTTGTAGTCCATGTAATAGAGGATTCATTCAACCGCCATGGAGACCTCGATCTGGCAATCAGGGAAGCAAGAAAGATACTCAAGGGCGATTACGCTTATGCGATCACAGCGCTCAAGGGTGAAAAGATGTTTTGCACAAAGATGGGTTCATCGCTCTACCTTGGTGTTGGTGACGGATTTGTGTGCTGTTCTTCTGACCTGCCTTCAATACTCAATCTCACAAACCAGATCGTTCCGCTCAATGATGGTGAGTACGTCGAGTTTGACAGCGATTCCTACGAGATCCGCAGTATTGAGAATGGTGAAAAGATTGACAGAAAACCTATTACTTCACCTCTTTCCCCGGAGTCGGCCTCAAAAGGTGATTTTCCGTTTTTTATGGAAAAAGAAATATTTGAACAGCCGGAGAGGGCCCAGGCCTTGCTTGACTATCTTGCAGAATGTGACGAGCTCGTCCCATTTGCAGAAGAAATTGCCTCTGGCGACAGGGTGTACCTAGTTGGCTCCGGCTCATCGTACAATGCTTGTGTAATCGGGTCGTACTATCTCAACAAGCTTGGCGGGTGTGCAACTTTCCCGGTTGTTGCAGGGTCATTCATCGAGCATTTTGGTGAAGGAATAAGACCTACTGATCTTTTTGTCCTTGTCTCACAATCGGGCGAAACAAAAGACGTCATAAACGTATTGAACATGCTTACTGCCAGAGGAATGGCAAATAATGTCCTTGGGGTCGTTAATGTCCTGGGTTCCACGCTCATGATGCGTTCCAGAAGGCACCTTCCGTTGCTCTCCAACCTGGAAATAGCTGTTGCGGCAACAAAGACCTTTATTAATCAGTCAGTTCTTTTCCTGGCTCTTGCCATCGAGGTTGCAAAGCTCAAGGGTAGGGCTGGTGATCTGCCGGAAACGCTTGACAAAACACCAAAAGCAATCAAGGACACCATCAACCAGATGAACGGCTGGGCAAAAGAGCTTGCCGAAAAGTACAAGGATTGCGTTGACATGTACACGCTTGGCTATGGCGCCACCTATGGCTCTGCGCTTGAAGCTGCACAGAAGATCAAAGAGATTTCCTATGCCCACTGTGAAGGGCTCTATTCGGCAGAATTCAAGCATGGTCCGCTCGCCATTGTCACCGAAGGTTACCCTGTTTTCTATCTTACAACCGTCGAAGACCAGCACATGACTCTTTCCCACATCAACGAGGTCACATGCAGGCTTGGCAGTGCAATCACTGTTGCACCACCCTCCGATCTTCTGGCCAAAAACTCGACGATGTTCTATCCACTCCCGCATTCCGAGTATGCGCTTGTCCCGATACTGTCGGTTGTCTTTATGCAACTGTTCGCTTATCATTTGACTGTAGTTAAAGGATACAGTCCAGATTTCCCGAGGAACTGCTCCAAGACAATAACAGTTGACTAGGAGGAGAAATGGAACCTAAGGCAACACGCTTTGGTTATAGCGAAGCGCTCCTGATGCTTGGCGAAAAGGACGACCGTATAGTTGCACTTGATGCGGACCTTGCAAAATCAACATCCAGCGCGAGGTTCAGGGACAAATTCCCCGACAGGTTTTTCAATATGGGCATAGCCGAACAGAACATGGTTGATGTTGCGGCAGGGCTTGCACTATCCGGCAAAATACCATTTGCTTCAAGTTATGGTGTTTTTGTGACTGGCAGGGCATGGGAACAGATGAGGACGATGGTTTGTTATTCCAAACTCCCCGTCAGGATCGCAGGCCATGCAGGTGTTTCGGTCGGGGCAGACGGAGCGACCCATCAGGCACTTGAAGATATTGCAATAATGAATGTTCTTCCAAACATGCACGTTTTTTCGCCATGTGACTATTATGAAACAATAAAGGCAACGATGGCCGCCGCCTATGTTGACGGCCCCGCATACATAAGGTTTGGAAGGGCACCGATACCGATCATAACCGAGGTTGATTCGCCATTTGAAGTTGGCAAGGCAACCATCATGAAAAAGGGTTCCGATGTGACCGTTGTTGCAACCGGAACCATGGTTAATGAGGCCCTTATAGCCAGTGCTGATCTCGCAAATTTTGGTGTGTCTGTTGAAGTGGTAAATCTCTCGACAATAAAACCTCTTGATGGCGAAACTATACTCAATTCAGTTGCAAAAACGGGTTGTGCCGTCACGGCAGAAGAGCACCAGATTACCGGTGGAATAGGCTCGATAATAGCCAGCTTTCTTTCGCTCAATTTGCCTGTCCCTCTTGAGATGGTGGGCATGGGTGACAGATTTGGCGAATCTGGCGAACCATTTGAACTCCTCAAACATTTCCACTGCAATTCTTGCGAAATCGTCCAGGCATGTCTTAGAGCCATTTCAAGAAGGCAGACCTCAAGAGTGGTTTTATAATCGACAGCATCAGGGTTATTTCTTAAAAGTAAAAACTGAATACTTCCCGTCATTCACGGTGAATGTTATGGCCCCGTTCTCTGCGGTAGAGAGAACGGGGATTTTCATTTTATCAAGCACTTCTACTGTTTCCCTGTGGGCGCCATTTCCCTGGCTTGCCGAATTTGAATTGATGGCCAGCTTTGGCGAAATTGCTCCAAGCCATAATTGAAGATTGGTGTTTTTTCCTCCGTGGTGTGGCAGTTTGATGACATCGGCATCAAGCCACTGGCTGTTTTTCATTTCAAAAAGCATTCCTTCTTCCTGCAGGTCACCGGAAAAAAGAAATTTTACTCCATCGATATTTATTTTGAATACAACGCTTGCATTGTTTATCTGTTTTGAGTCCTTGCCAAGTTTTTCAGCTGGTGGGCCCAGAAAAACGACAGATGTTTTTGGATCAATGTCTAGTTTTTGCCCGGGGAGGGGAAAGATTTTTTGCGCCCCTTTTAAATTTGCCAGGTCCCAGAAGTCCTGTTCCTTATATGTGCCGGAAGGCACCTTTGATCCAATAATATTACTCACTCTGAACTGCTCCATAACAGGAACAAGTCCGCCCAGATGGTCTATGTCATTGTGGGATGCAATAATATAATCAATCCTGTTGATTCCCAGATACCTCAAAAATGGGACCACGACCCTCTCTCCGATGTCGTAGGAAGAGTTACCTCCAAGACCACCTCCATCGACAAGTATTATTTTTCCGGAGGACGTTCGTATCAAACAACTGTCCCCATGTCCGACATCCAGGAAAGTCACCTGGGCCTGGCCATCTTTTGCATATCCGACTATTGATCCGCCGAAGAGAAAAACGCACGCAATTGCTGCAACTGCAAAAACTTTTTTTGTCTTTGTGTCGTAAAAGAAAGGTTTTGGCCGGCAAACAAAAAAACAGAGGCCGGCAAATGATGCATAATATGCGAACCAGACAAGGATGTTATAGGAACCAATGGAAACTGTTGCCCATTCCGGGGATGCAAGGAAACCAAGAACGATGTTTTGAAGGGCTAGAATTGGCCATGCAAGGTAGCACAGCAGGATGCCAACGGGCCTGAAAATCATTCCAAGAAAACCTGAGAGTGCACCAAGTGGCATTATTATTTCCGAACTTGTTATGGCTACCATGTTTGAAGCAATCGAAACTGTCGAGAATGTGTGGAAGTGGTATGCCAGTACTGGCAGTGTCGCCATCTGCACAAAAATTGTCTGGATGGCCATTATGGCAATACCGGAGTACCATCTTTTCTTTGGGATTATGTTTTCAAAGGAGCTTGTCATCACAAAAAACCCGAGGCATGCGACGAAAGAAAGCTGGAACCCGGGATCATAGATTGTTTTTGGATCTATTGCCAATAGCAGTATTATGGCAAACGCCAGCCCTGAACCGGCAGTGTATTTCCTGCCCAGCAATACCGCAGATAACGAAAGAACGGACATAGCCAGTGCCCTTGATATTGATGGCGTGAAGCCTGCACTTGCGGCATACAATATTGCCACAACAATTGAGGCCACTATGGCTGTTTTTCTTGACCCTGTAATCCAAAGCAGCAGCCAGATTGAGGCAAAAACGAGTATGGTAAGGTTGAACCCCGATGCGGCCAGGATGTGTGATGTTCCTGTCCTCTGGAATATTTCCAGTATGTCTTTTGGCATGTCGGATTTTCCAAAGACCATACTGTCCATTGTTGTGGCATATCTTTTTGGCAGGGCTTCGGAGAATGTTTCAAATGCGTTTGCCCTGATTTTTGCGCCAATACTGTCTAATGACAAATTCCCCTTTCCTTCAATTTCCAAGGGGTTTTCAGTGAAAATGACGCAAAAAACGTCTTTTCTTAATAAGTAATTTGAAAAATCAAACTGGCCAGGATTTGTTGCATGGGCTGGGTTTGCCACATTGCCATTGCCGCTTACGATGTCTCCTACTCCCAGATTTTCTACAGGTGGGGAATAAATCCTGACTATTTTCCCAATCAATATGTTGTTTTCAGCTTCTTTGATCCTCGCATCGACAACCAGCCTTTTATCTGTAGATTCATCAATGGAAATGGCAACCCCCAAGAAATTTGCCTGTTTTGGAAAATTCGTTTCATCCTGTTTTTGTGATGTTTGTCCAAGGCTTGCAAGCAAAAAACCAGCTGCAAAAAAGCCAATTGCGAGCTTATATATCTTTTTACCAGCTGGCGCAACGATAAAAGATAACGCTGCTGAAGCAATTGAGATGAGGACATACCATGGAGACTGGAATGAAAGCCCGAGCACTGTTCCGGCCACAAACACAACCGAACAGATTACAATTGGCGTCATTTTATATGGAAGTATTGCCTGAGTTTCTCGATTGTTTTTGGACCAACACCCTTTACCTCCCCCAACTGGTCAAAGTTTGAAATCCTGCCCTTTGTTTTGATGAATTTTATTATTTCGTTTGCAGTTTCTGCTTTAAGGTAAGGAACTTTGTCGAGTTTGTCAAAGGTTGCGGTATTTATGTCATCTGGACCCAATCCATCCTTGTAGTTTGTGTTGCTGGCCGGTCTTGGTTGAATCGAAATCATGCCGCTTTTTTTGGGTGCTGGTATAGATGGGGTTTGGGTGTGTTTCGTCTTTTCCAGGAACTGGAATCTTTGTGCAAGAGATGACTCAATCTTGCTCTGCAAATCGATCATGGAGTCGATTTGCAATCGTGCATCTGTTACAGCGATGACTCTTTCCATTATGGGCCAGCCAATCTTGGCTGATGCAGATTTTGCAAGTTCCAGATTATCTTCGTGGTGCACAGTGTCCATTTGCGGGAGCATTATCCCGACGATAATTCCTATGGAACAGCCTGCCAGAAAACAAGAAAGGCCCCATAAGAGGGCCTTTCTTGAATCTCTCGCTTCCTTCTTTTTGGTTAAAGTGACAGGGTGGTTTTCTGTCATAGTTTCGGATAGGTGAGGGTTATTTTCTTCTCGGCGGCCTCGTACTGGACGTCGGCCCCAAGAGCATCACCAACAAACCTTAATGGAAGAAGTGTTTTTCCGCCAACTATTGTTGGATAGAGCTTTTTGGTTTTTGAGTCTATAAAGATTTCCTTGCCATCTATTTTTGCCGTTTTCCTGCCGATCCATAGTTCTATTTTTTTTGTTCCGGTGTCCAGTTTCTGGATCAGAGTTACGCGTTTTTCCTTGCCATCCCATTGTACTTCTACGCCCAGGGCCTTTGCGACCTCCGAGATGGGCATGAACGTTGATCCAGCAAGATCTTTTGGTAGTGGTGGTGATGATGATGTTGGGGCGGTTTGCAAAATTACTGCGCTTCCATTCACAAACATTTGTGTTTTTCCGAGCCAGAGCTGGATAATCGTCCTCTTTTTCAAAATGATTGTGACAGTGAGTGTTGTTACTTTACCTGTAAGATCTGTTGCCTTGACTATTATTTTGTTCGGGCCGTCCTTCAATGTTATTGTTTTCTGGAATTCCCTGTATTCATTCACCTGGAGCGACTCACCATTGAGTGTAACTGATGCTACCTCATCAACCCAGCCTTTTATTTCAAGGGCTGGATCATTTACTGTCATGCCGTCTTCAATTCCGATCAGGTTGATTTCTGGAGGCGTACTGTCCCTTATTATTGTTTTCCTCAAGCCTGTTGAGCCACCCGATTCATCGGTTGCGATTATGACAAAATTGTTTTTGCCTTCCCTTAGCCTTGCTTCATACTCATACGATCCATCAGGTTTTACAGTAACGAACCTGCCATTAATCGTAAGGGTGATTGGATATTGTGGATCACTGCTTTTGGCAATGCCTTTTATCACGTATATTTCCTGATCGACTATTATATCATCCTTGACATCAGCAGTGAGAGTTGGTGGTGCAATCTGGGATATGATGTCCATGGTTGCTGTTGAGCAACCAACATTTGTGAGGACTTTATCACCCTTTTCGCCGTACATTGTCACATCGCACACTTCAACCTGTGTTCCGAGTTTTGTCTGGCCTTTAACGCCCCTGAGAACCACTGAGAAAAGTTTGTCTTCGCCTTTTCTAAATTCTGTCGATTTTATCTGTACGGTTGCGATTCCTTCACTAGATCTATCTATAAAGTCGTATGTTGTGTCTTTGCTGGGGAAGAAGTCGCCAAGGCTGGTATGGCTCACTGTAAGCACTGAAGCATCATACCTTACAGAGAACCTGGCTTCCTTGATGCCTATGGGTGTGCTGATGTTGATGTCGACCCTTGAGCTATGGCAAGATTGGTTTTCTGAACAGCTGATGATCTTTTTTGGATTGGCTTCCAGCAGCAATCTTGCATAGAGCACTTCGACCGGTATTTCAATCTTGTGCTGCATTTCTTGCCCATTTGCTGGGTTGCCTGTTGCCACTATGCACATCTTGGTTTCAGATATCTGGAGCGCAGAGCCTCCTTCAGCAATTACATGGGCTTTGAAGGGTGGAATGCCTGTGTTTGGTGTTATTGTTACCTTTATTGATGCGTTATCGGTGCAGTTGCTTATGCTTACTGGTCCGTCAAAATCGTTGATTGGGTTGATGTTTATGTCAAATTCTGTCTTTGATCCTGATGTCAGCTCGACCCTTGGTACTGGTGACGTGAAAGTGAAGTCTGGTGGCAATCTAGGGATTGTCTCTATGTTTGTAATATTGCTTCTGTTGTCTATTGGGCTTGAGCTTGTTTTGATGTCAAAAGAAGCGGTTGTTCCTGGCTGGGCATCTTCAGGTGGCAGGGCTTTTATTGATACAATTGCACTTTGCATTGGCCTTAGAGAAATATCAAAATTCTCGGCCTTCTGTTCTTTGCCATCAATTTGAATTATGTAGTCCCATCCGGCTGCCTTGATGATTGGGGAACAATGGATTGGGAAGGAATGTGTGCTTGTGTTGGTCACGTAATATTTGAACTCGGCTTCCTTGTCGACTTCAAGTTTTATGTTTTCTGTTTGTGTCCTTATGGTGTATTGGTTAACAATAGGCTGTTCGTAGAGGTTAATGTTCGAACCCTGATAGATCTCTTTTGAATTGTTATTCTGGATCCAGACTACTATGTTGGCATTGTCTTTGTTGACCCACTGTGGAAGCTTGAGCGTCATCCTCTTATATATTGGTTGACCCTCAACAAGTGTTATTGGTTCTCCAAGAGGGCCGGTGTACATCTCTCTTACCACCATGTTGTGGTATGAATCGCCATTTGTAGCTTCAAAGGGAATATTGTTTTCGGCGAGAATGACATACAGGGCAATATTTTTCTGGTTTTCAAATGCCTGAAGCGTCTCGATTTCAATTCCGAGTTCAATAGTATCGTCAAGAACTTCTGCTTCGGTGAATATTGATAGTTGGGAAGACATGCTCTGTCTTCTCTCAACTTCAGTTTTATATCTCAAATAGGTAAATGTTGTCCCGGAGAACTTGTCGCATTTCTTTTTGTCTTTCGGTGGTTTTTGTCTTTCTTCCGGAGTATCTCCTCCAATAATGGAGTTTACACCATCTATAAAAGTGGTTGGGAGCCCTTGTCCCGGGTACCATTTGTATCTTTTGTCTGCCGGTGAATAATACAGGTGGGCGTCATCTTCTTTTGAGTCAACATAATACATCAGCCAAACAACCCTCTTGTCCCCAAACTCGTTGACAAGCATTTCTCCAGCTCTGTGAGCGTATGGACAGTTGATGCACCAGACAGCAGTGAAAGTCTCTCCGATTGAAGTTCTTGGCTCGAATGACTGGTTTCTTGAGACAATCAGAGTGATGTCTAGCTTTGTTTCATATTTTATTTTTGGGCTCTGGCCAATAATCGTTATGTTGTAAATTCCTGGTGCGATAACTGTAGTTGCCCTTATCGACATTACAGTTGATGTTGATTTCGAAAGTGTGAGTAGTGGCTCGGAAAACTGAATATATGTACCTCTTGGGGTTCCTTTTACGTCAAGCGCTGCTGTGCCAGTATAACCATTCTGTGCTACAAGATTTATGACTATATCAATTCTGGAGTTAGATTCTTTTGTGATGAAAACGTTTGTATCAATGAGGAAACCATAAGAATCGCCTATCTGGACTTTGAAGTGGATTGTTTTTGGTTGGCTTTGTCCGTCTTTGTTTGTGGCGATAGTCACATCTGTTTCATAAGAACCTGCAGGGACACCGTTTGAATCAACATAGAAAACAATCGGTTCTTCGTCACTTTTGAATGTCGGATTATGTGTTTTGAGCCATTGCGCTTCTTTTGGTATTATAACCACCCCGGTGAGTGGTCCACCCGAGATGTTTTTAAGATATATACTTTTTTCTGCTATTGAACCAGGAGAGATAAAGCCGAAATCGGCATAAGATGGAGAAATGAGGTAGTTGGAGTCGCCAAAGATATCGATGAAGTCGACGAATTGCACCCTATGATTGTAAGTATCCGATACAAAGCAACCCTGATCATTGGCGGCTATTCCTGATGGAAAATTAAATTTTCCATATACGGTTTTATCTGGTGGTGGTTCGTCACATGTCGCTTCTGCGACATAGGGAACATCACCTGGTCCACCGTTTTTACCAAAATTCCAGGAGAAGTTTGTTTCTGGGTCAAAGACGGTCAGTCTGTGGTTGTATGTATCAGCAACATATATCTTTCCAGAATTGTCAATTGAACAATCCATTGGGAAAAGGAGCATGTCTTTGCCTCTGCCCCTGTGGCCGAAGGTTCTTATTGGCTTCCCATCGCTTGAAAGTTCCTGGATCCTGCAATTGGCTGAATCTGCAACAAATATGTTGGTGCCATCAGTGCAAATACCAATCGGATTGTTGAATTGCCCTGGGGCTGATCCAAAGCCGCCAAACTGATAGAGGAAGTCGCCTGAGAGAGAAAAGACCTGGACAAGATTGTTTCCTGTGTCTGTGACAAAAAGCTTGTTTTGCGAGTTAATTATTGCAATATCTGATGGTGTGTTTAATTTTCCATTTCCGGAGCCGAAATCACCAAAAGCCTTCTTGAAGGTCCCATCTTTCTCGAACATTTTTATTGTGTTGTTTGCAGTGTCAGCAACATAATAGTTTCCTGATACATCAACAGCTACACCACTTGGCGAGGCCATTTTTGAATCAGCAGTATCATCTTTTGATTCTTCGGACAATTTTCCATCTTTGGAATAAGCCACAATTTTGTTTCTGGTCGAATCGGCAACATAGAGCTTGTCATTTCCAATGGCCAATCCTGTTGGTCTTCCAAGGGTTCCTGCGGCTTGTTCAACAGGATGACCAAATGTTCCAGAGTGTTTCCCATCAACTTCGAAGATCTCAATCTTGTTTGTTTCGTATGAAGAAACGTATATCTTGCCATCCATAAAGGCGACACCCTTTGGCGTTTTGATGAAACCATTGGCCTGGATTTCCCCAACTTGTGTGCCATCAATACCAACCATTATTATTTTATTGGTTGATATGTCTGTTATGAAAACTTTGCCTTCAGTTGGAAAAACTGCCCATGGTCTGGGGGAAGGAATTGTCGCAGAGTGGTTTCCATCCTGATCAAAAACCTCTATTTTTCCTGCTTCAGGATCAGTCACGAATATTTTGCCAGATGCAACACAAATACCTGTTGGATAGAGGAGTTCTCCTTCACCAGCACCTTTTTTTGATATTCTCTGTATAAACTTGCCATTTGTATCACAGACTGCTATGTTTCCGTCGCCGGAGTTAGCAACATAAAGCCTTCCCTGGTAAGAAGAAATACCTATTGGATTCACAAGGACAGATTTTTGGGCCTGATCTTTTACTTTAAATTCACCTTGATACTCACCCATTTTTCCATAAACAAGGATTTTGCTTTGTGCTGTATCGGTGATATAGGATATTCCCTGGTAAGTTGTGACCCCACCCGGCTTGAACATTTGGCCAGTTTTGAAACCAAAAGTTCCTAAGAGATAATCATTTTGTGGGAACAATGACTGGACCCTTACGGCAAGTTCCTCAACAACGTACAACCTTGAGCCATCTGCATGAAGAAATGTTGGCCCAAGAAAAAGTCTTGCTGGCATTGGTCCGCCTATTATTTGGGGGGAGGAGGAATCCAGCAAAGTCTGTGCATTCACTACTGGAGTAAAGGGGGTCAACGATGCGATTATTGCTATGGTTAGTGTTATCGCCCACGTTCTTTTCATTATCAATTTGTTCTCCCCTCTCCTGGGTTAACCCAGGAAAAGCTAATTGTGAATTGATTCTATTGTGCCAATAGTGAAGGTCAACCAAGCACAAAGCATTGCCAGACTATGGTTAAACTATGTTTCGTTAATACATTTAACCTAACCCAAATTTTCCTTGTGAATCTTGTTTTTAACTACCCCGCAATTATACTCGGTTTCGCTAATCCGCACAAATGCGGAACCCTACCTTTAAAGGAGGATAAATTAATGAAAGCAAGCATCACGAAAAGCTTGTCTGTTTTCACAATCCTCGCACTTTGTTTTGGGATTTTCTCGTTTATTCCAGTCTCGATTGTGAATGCTGAAGCTGTGGAATACCTTCCGTTTTCCGTTGTCTTTACTGCCGGAATGCATGGCAATGTAAAGCCTTTTGATTACAAAGGCCAGCCAAATTTCGGTGGTTTTGCAAAAGCAAAGACCAAGATTGACGAAGTACGCAAACAGGTTCTTGAGGACAAGACCTGGTGGCAGTATGGCGGAAACACAATGGTCCTTGATATTGGAAACACGATAATGGGTTCCCAAACAGGTTGGTTTTTTGCAAACACAAAACTGTCAGAGAACCAGAAACACCCAACCATTGAAGCGATGAATGCCATTAAGTATGATGCTATGAGCTATGGTGCAGGCGAGTTTTCACTTCAGCCGGCCGTGCGTGAGCAACTACACACGCAATCCTCCTTCAAGTGGATAAATGCAAACGTGGTTGTTGGAAAAGATCGCTCGAAACTGACAGATGAATATCAGATGATGATCTACAAGATCCCAACAGCTGCTCATCCACTTCGTTTCGGAATTGTTGGTCTGGCAAACCCAGCTGTCTTCAACTGGGAAGATCCAAATAACCTTACCCTTGGCTCATCAAAGCTTGCCCTTGACGATTATGTAGAGAAGGCAAGGGAACATGCCGAATCACTCAAAGAAACTGGTGAAAAGGCTGACTTTATTATTGTAATGACAGATCTTGGTCTTCAGAAAAATGCTGATGGCACCTGGAAAGAAAATGAGCTCTACAGAATGATTCAGGAAGTAACTCATGTTGACTTTGTCTGCTCTTCAGCTCCAGGCCAGTCAATACAACAGGAAGTTTTTACTGTTCCAGAGCCATCTGGAAAGATCCACGAAACCCTGGTTTGTCAGCTCCCAGAAGATGGCGTCACTATGGGTCGTATGGATTTCGTTTTTGAAAAATGCACCTGCCCGGTCAAACCATTTGTTTTCCGTAAGGTCAATGGCAGAAGAGACATGAAGTCTCGTTTCATGGTTCTTGACCAGTCTGTTAACCCGGACAAGGACATCATGGACAAGTTCAGGCCGCAGGATTCACTCCTTAAGACAAAGTTTGATGTCAGGATCGGCGAGTCAAAATGTGAGATCTCGTCAACAAATGCAAGAAGAACAGATAATCCGATTGCTGAACTTGCCTGCAATGTCATGATGAAAGAGACTGATGCACAATTTGCAATCACTGATATCTGGTCAACAACTGCAACAATAAAAAAGGGTTCGTTTACTTTTGGAGAACTGTTTAACCTCTTCCCCAAAGACAGCAAGATATACAAAATGACGCTCACTGGGCAGCAGCTTGAGAATGCACTTTCCCATGCAGCAACACTTTACCACACAGAAGCCGACACCAACTTCATCATTGGAAAAGGTTTCAACTATTACCTCGATAATAGACCTGGGGTCACCGATCGTGTTGGATACATGATGATCGGCAACTCACCAATAGACCCAAAGAAGACCTACACTGTTGCCACCAACAGCTATATCGCGCTTGGTCAGGGTGGATATAAGTTTGAAGCAAAATTTGAACCAACCAGAAAGAAACTCCTTGATGCAATCCAGAATTATATTAAGGAGAAAGGTGGTCAGCTCAGCTGCAATACCACCAGGAACTGGTTTGTCGTACCGGATTATGTCGATCACTGGGCCAATGAGTACATTGATATCCTCATCAGCAAAAAGATTGTATCAGGCGACAAATACGGCAGATACAATCCAGACGCTAATATGACAAGGGCCGAAGCCTCAAAGATCCTTCTTTCAATCTACGATCTTTCACCATCATCACCAGCAAAGGGCAAGTTCAAAGACGTTCCAAAATCACACTGGGCCTATGGTTTTATCGAAGGTGGAGTAAAAGTTGGAATGTGGAGCTGGATGGGTAATACCTTCGGACTCAATTCGAACGTTACTCGTGAAGAAGTCTTTACAAACATAATATTCTCTGTTGGCGCCAAGGCGCAGGCCGAAGCTATTTCTGCAGCTGATATGGCACAGTTTGAGGCCAATTTTGCTGATGCTTCCACATGTTCCCCATGGGCAAAAAAGTATATTGCTTATGGAACAAAAGTTGGCATCGTTGGTGGAATAGCAAAAGACGGCAAGCTCTATGTCAATCCAAAAGCCAACATCAAGAGGGGTGAAGTAGCCACAATTATGGCAAAAGCCCGTTTCCCAATGGTTGCAGTAATGGCAACATCTGATGTCAGGACCGAGATTGATTCCGGAAGAGTTGATCCGACCAATGATCGCAAGATCGGAGGCTGGAATGGTCTTGCATACACAGTAGGCAACATTCGTGCACTATATGACAAGAATGTACTTCTTGATGCCGGTGGAATGATTTCTGGCACGGCATGGGCAGAACTTGCTGGTGGCAAGATGGCAACCGGTTTCATGAATGCTCTTGGCTATGATGCAATGACTTTTGGAATCAGGGACTTCTATCTTGGTGGAGAGACCATCAAGGCAAGAGCCAAAGAGATCCCACAAAATATCGCAGTTCTCGCAGCCAATGCCGAGGGAATTGACGGAGCAAAAAAATCCGTTCTCAAGAACGTTTCTGGAATTAAAGTTGGTATTGTTGGCGCAATTGACCCAGACACAAATACATACATCTGCGATGGTGATCTTTCAGGGATCAAGATTAATCAAATTGCGCAGTCAGTTAACACTGAAATCAAGGTCCTTAAATCACAGGGTGCAGAGATTGTTGTTGTAATAGCCTCTGCTTCTGGATATATCGAACTTGGAAAGAGCGCAAAAGATGGTTTTAAGGGTCCAGCAGCCCAGCTTGCAGGTCAGCTCTCAGGTGCAAACATCATGTTTATCTCTGGTGCACCAATGAGCTTTGTTGCACCAACAAATTCCGGAATATGGGTAATCTCTCCTGGAATCGGCGGTTCATCGCTTGGTTTTGCAAAAGTTAGATTTGATGCAAAGAACCGCTCCATTGATGCAATCGACTCATCCCTCAATTACACATATAGCGATCTTCTTGATAACGAGATTAAGCCAGCTGCAGCAACATTTGCAAACACTGTCAAGACCTTCGTTGAAGGACAGAAATCAGCAATGAAAGCCGATGTTGACCGTGTTATCGGAAGAACTGAAACCGGTTTCGATTTCAATGATTCCAACGAATCGCTTCTCGGCGATTTCATTACTGAATATGCTTCAGACAAGCTTGGTGTAGACATAATCGTCTTCCCGTCAGATCAGACCAAGAAAGGTATTGCACCAGGAAGCATAACAGTCAAAGACGTTTACCAGATTCTGCCTGTTGATGATACTTGGGTGAAAGGCAAAATTTCTGGCGCCAAGATAAAAGAAATTTGTGAATCATCAGTCTCTGGTGAAAGAGGCGTCCTCCAGCTCTGGGGTCTTTCATTTGTCTTCACAAGGTCGAAAGATCCAGGCAACCGCGTCTCAGAAGCCTACATCATCAAGAATGATGAGAAATTCCCGGTTGATACTTCCAAGACATATTCAATTGCCATGCCATCCAGAGAGTATCACACACTCCCAGGTTTTGGCCACGAAGTTCTAAGGAATGTTACCACTGATGTTAATTCCTCTTGTATCTACCTTAGGAAAACAATATTTGAGTACATCAAGAAACTCACTGAGGCAGGACAGCCAGTTAACCAGGCAAAGAGGAAATTTGGTTTTGTAGAACCGTAATCAGGAAAGACTAAAGTAATTAAAAAAGGCACCCCAAAAGGGTGCCTTTTTTAATTTGATTTGTAGAATTAGGAAAACACAAGATTACTATTTTTCGATTTTTTTGAGTGCTTCTATTGCAGCATTTTGTTCAGCTTCCTGTTTTGAATTTCCCCAGGCAGTAGCTATGATATTTTCCCCAACAGAGACTTTTGCTTCGAATCTCATGCAGTGGGCGGGTCCATCGCTCCCAACGATGTGATAGTGTGGAAGCCCAAGGCCTTCTTTTTGGGATAATGATTGTAATTCGCTTTTTGGATCTTCTTTATCTGTAGCCATAGAGATGATTCCCAAAGCATCAAGGAAATCACATGTTTTCTGAAAACCTTTGGCAGTAAAAACAACGGCCACGATAGACTCAAAACAATCGCAGAGAATTGAGTCTCTTTCAGAGCCTCCACTTGCTCTTTCACCCTTCCCCAAAAGAAGACAGTGTGGGATTCCAATTTTTCTTGCCGATTTTGCAAGAGCTGGTTGTGAGACTATTGAAGCCCTTGCCCTTGTGAGTTTGTCTTCTTGCCAGTCTCTATGCCTCATATACAAGCGATAGGCCACATAACTGCCCAGAATTGCATCTCCGAGATATTCCAGTCTCTGGTATGAGGGAAAACCATTCTCACTTGTATATGATGGGTGCGTTAAGGCTTCCAGAAAGATTTGCTTATAGCTACTCTGGAGCCCAAGGCGCTTGAAAAGAGCTTTTTGCTGGGCTGTTAGACTACTATCTTGTCTGAGACGAAATTTTTGAAATAAGTTGAGCATTGCAACAGTTTACTGCCTGTCTAATTGCGGAGGAAATGGCCTTGCCATTCGAACGGCCATGGCAAATTATTGATATACCATTGACACCCAAAAGGGGTGCCCCACCGTACTCTGAATAATCCATCATTTTTCTGATATTACCAATTGCTGGTAGTAGAAGTAACCCACCCATTTTTGAGCTGAGGGACGTCTTGGCAGCTTTTTTTACCAGACCCATAACATCGCTTGCAATACCTTCTATTGCTTTGAGTATTACATTTCCGGTAAAACCATCTGTTATAATTGCGTCTGCGTTCCCCTTGAGGACATCTTTCCCCTCTATATTTCCAATAAAATTAAGGTCTGATTTCAACAAAAGTTTATGTGCGGCTTGCGTAAGTTCTGAGCCTTTTTCTGCCTCTTCACCGATATTAAGAAGCGCCACTCTTGGGCCATCTATCCCCATTACATTCTGACAATAGGCAGATGACATCTGTGCAAATTCGAGAAGGTTGTTTGGCTTGCAGTCTGATACAGCTCCGCCATCGCACATCATTGCCAATTTGCCATTTACTTGTGGAACTGGCGTTGCAACCCCTGGCCTTTCTATACCCTTTATGCGGCCAAGGATAAACATTGCGGCAGCCAATTGCGCCCCAGTTGAGCCAGCAGACACTATTGCATCGCATCTGCCCTCGGCCACCAGTCTTGTTGCTACAAAAATTGAAGCGTCCTTCTTGGTCCTGAGGACCTCTGAAGGATGGTCATTCATGGTGACAACTTCTGTCGTGTGGACTACTGGAAACATAAAAGGCGATTTTTGGATTTTAAGTTCTTCCTCAATCGCCGTTTTATCGCCAATAAGGGTAATATCAAGTTCCATGGAGGAGCGGGCAAGTATTGCCCCAGAAATGATTTCCTTGGGGGCGTGATCGCCCCCCATGGCATCAAGTGCTATCCTTATCAATCCTGCTCTTCCTTGGAAGTTTTTACTTTTTTCACTTTCGGTACTACAACAAGTTCTTCATTGTAGAAACCGCAATAGATACAAACATGGTGTGCACGGGTCATTTTTCCACAATTTTTGCACTCGACCAGTGCTGGAACGTCGATTTTTTGGTGAGCCCTGCGAAGTCTGCTTCTGCGGGGTGTTACTTTCTTTTTTGGTTCAGGCATCTTAATCCTCCGAGTATTGTTGGTTACGCAAACGGCAAGTATATTATCTAACCACGACATGTCAACCCTTGACAGGTGAGAACTCTTTTGTACAATCGCTAAGGTTTTGAAATATTGGAGGATACATGCTGAGACATAAAGCACAACAGAAATCAGTCAGGCAATCGGCCAAAAGGCACGAAAGAAACGTGACCCAGAAATCAGCCGCAAAGACAGCCATAAAGAAAGCCATTGCTTCAATCGGGACTGGTGAAGCAACAACAAGCGTACAGATCGCCATTAAGTCACTAGACAAACTCGAATCCCATGGCATCATGCACAAGAATGCCGTTGCCAGAAAAAAATCCAGGCTTATGGCAAAGCTCAACAAATCTTTGCAGCAGGCTTAAGTAAAAACTTATTGTCAATTAGAGGGCCTTTCCCTGATAAAGGGAAGGTCCTTTTTTATTTTACATGATATCATTTGAACAGAACAATTGTGTTTTTAACTACAGGGTCGCCGGAGTGTACATTCAAGACGGTAGAGTACTCCTGCACCGTTCGGAAGAAGACAACTTCTAGACGTTTCCAGGCGGCAGGTGTGAAATTGGGGAGTTGTCCGCAGATACCATTGTAAGGGAGATGAGAGAGGAGACTGGGGCTTCTTTCAGGGTCATTAGATTACTTTTTGTTATTGAAAACATGTTTGTTTACCACAAAGTTCGTTGCCACGAGATTGGGTTTTACTACCTTATGAAACCTGAGACTGCCGATGATACTGATAAGATAAAGGGACGTTTTTTTGGCAGAGAAGGTACAATAAAACTTGAATTTGATTGGTTTCCCATAAATTCTCTTGCAAAGATGGAGATCTACCCGATCCCCTTAAAAACCGCGCTTTTGAACTTGCCGAATTCAATTTGCCATTTGGTCCAGAAAGAACAGGATTTTTGATTTTATTTTTGCTCTACAAAGCAAGAAATAGTATGATTTGTTGCTATCAAGACACCTCGCCAGTCAATGCATAGTATCCTTGCATTTGGACCTGCTTCTTTTGGGTCAATCCACCAGAGTGTTTCAAGTGTCTCAGGATCAACTGCTTGGATGCTGTAGTCTTGAGTAAAAGTTGTCGATGGTCCTGAATTTAAAACTAGAATCTTCTTTCTGTAGCAAGAGGCATTTCTGGAAGAAAAATAAATCATCGATGCATCCTCGCCATAAATGATATTTTCCCTCCAAAAATTGTACAGAACATAATTTCTCGAATCATCTCCAGATTCGCCAATTTTAAGGAGCATTTTTTGGCCAATCACTCCAATTATCTCAATAGCACTGGGATTTTTGCAATTGTGCAAAGAGTCAAGATTGATGGTTCTTTTTTGTAGAGTGTCAGCATTCAGTATAATTATAGTGTTTTTTGTGGTTTGAAGAACAAGCGACGCAGGCTCCTCATCTGTTGAATTAATGTTTTTTATTCCACCCACATTCCAAAGCGTAACATGAGATACCGAGCCGTTTTGAGGATTTATTCTAAACAGTTTTGTTAGTTTTGCATTGTAATTTTTGTCTTCATCTGTACAGATTGTCCATATCCATCCACCAGCAGATTGCGTATGGCTATACAACATATATGAGTCATAATTGGCGGTTTTTGGTTTGATTCCCCAGATGATTTCACCATTGATTGGGTTAATTCTGAAAATACCTTCACCAAAAATCCTGTTTTCGTGGGTTCCTGAAAATATCAGGCACCCATTGACGATGTGTAAATTGGATTGATAAAGCCACCCTGCCCATAGATTTTTCCAACAATTGGAAAAATTATAAGCTGAATAACATGACAAATCAGATGGTCCCATAGAATTGTTTATGAATAATCTTTCTCCATCAGTTATCCCTACTCCAAATATGCCTTCTTGAAAATCACCATTTTCAGGATTGATTAAAGAGCTCATACCTGACATAAAAACATTCCACCCCTTGGGGATAGAAGTGGCCCATTCCCATGATCTTCTTTTGTTTTTTTCATTGGGCACTGACCATTTTTTTACCAATTTTCCTTTGCCAGTGAATTTATTTGGTTCCCATTCTTTAAATTCACCTTTTATCTCTATAGTTTTTTCTATCCTTGGTTTTAGAAACTCTGATTTTGGAATGATTTGCCAGTATTTGGCAGATTCCGAATCTAAAATTGTGTTTATTTGGATGTTCTCTTTATGTGTACTACAAGTTTCGTATGTCCCTTCAGGTTTTTCTGCAGAAATATTGTCGTTTATGATATCTAAAGATGTGCCGCAACCTGCAAACAATAAGCATGTTGCTAAGAATCCTGTTAGGATTGTTTTCTCCATATACACCTCCCGCCAGTTTTGACCTTATAAAGTTGTAATTAACGAAATGTGCTAAAAGAATGTTTTTTTAAAAGTATTTGTTGATGATTTATAAAAATATTAATTGCCTGCAAGCTGAAAAAGCGCAGATTCGATTGCAGAAAGAGCATCTGCCATTCCTGTCTTTGCGGCGACATCTGCGTTGGCGATGGCTGAAAGATAAGAGACCAATTCATCTTTTTTGAACTGTATTGCTGACTCCAGGGCTTTTTTAGCAGCAAACGGGTGGCACCTTAATCTTTCGGCAATCTGTTTTTCCGTAGCCCTCTGGGACGACATTTCTTTTGCCACAAGCACTCTCATAAAGTGGTTGTAGAGCATTGCCATGACCCTTTCAGCTGGTTCACCGTTCCGAACAAGCCCGTGGAGCAGTTTTATTCCTTTTGAAGTCTGTTTTGCCCCAAGCGCGTCAAAGACCTGAAAAACAATAATCTCTGGATTTTCAGGGACTAGTTGTTCGATGTCCTTGCGCGTTGCTGTGGCACCTTCACCAAGCCATGAAGCTATCTTTTCAATTTCCCCGGAAAGCGCTACAAGGTCACCCATGGAGCGTTCCACCATGATTGATGATGCGTCATCTGTTACCTGGCAATTTTTTTCCTGGAACTTCTTTTTTACCCATGCAGAGAGCATTTTCTCGGTGAGGCCAGATTCTGTTATCTGGATAGCTTTTGAGGCGAGATGTTTTCCGAGTGATGTAGTTTTTGGTATGTCTGGTTCGGTGAAAACAATGATATTAGAAGGATTTGCATTCGTTATTGCATCGGTGATTCTTTTTCCGTCGTCGCCTTTGATCTTTAATGCACCAGAAACAATTATTACCTTGCCACCAGAAAGAAGACTTCCGGAGGTAACTGTGAATACGAAATCATTTATCTCGGTTTCGGTGAGATCAACGGCAACTTTTGACATAGCCCCTCCACCAACAGATGAAGCAACGAGCTCCAGAAACTCACGTTCAAGGTATGGGTTGGAACAGCAAATCCAGTATAGGGGCTGTGGCCGTTCCCCTTTTCTGATCTTCCGGAGCTCGTCGGTAAAAGTGTTCACGGATAATTATGGTCAAGCAGTCTTGGGAAAGGTGATGCTTCCCTGATGTGTTGTGAACCGGCAATCCAGGAAGTTGCCCTCTCTATTCCAAGTCCGAAGCCGGAATGTGGGAAGGTGCCGTATTTTCTGAGGTCGAGATACCAGTCGAACATCTCCCGTGGGAGATTGTGATCTGTAATCTTTTTGAGCAAAATATCAAGGTTGTCTTCCCTCTGGGAGCCGCCAATTATTTCGCCAACATCCTCCGGAGCTATCATGTCGTCACAGAGAACAACTCTTGGATCCTCAGGATCTTGTTTCATATAGAAGGCTTTGACCTGGGCCGGGTATTTCTCGATCATGACTGGCCTGTCAAACTTTGACGATACAATGCTCTCGTCTGGTGCCCCGAAATCTCCGCCCCATTCTATGCTGGAACCTTCCTGCTGACAAATTTTTACAGCTTCTGTATAGGTTATTCTTGGAAATGGAGTGACGACATGCTGCAGGACCGTCGTGTCCCTTTCGAGCACCTTGAGCTCTGTTTCGCAATCATGAAGGGCATCCTTTACAATCCTCTCCACAAGCCTTTCTTGTATCTTCATGTTCTCTTCGTGGAGCACAAATGCGGCCTCAGGCTCAACCTGCCAGAACTCGATGAGGTGTCTTCTGGTTTTGCTCTTTTCTGCCCTGAAAACTGGGCCGAGACAATAGACTTTTCCAAATGCCGCCGCCGCCGCTTCATTGTAAAGCTGGCCGGACTGGCTCAAAAAAGCCGGTTTGCCAAAATAGTCTAACTCAAAAAGTGTTGTTGTTCCTTCGCATGATGATGGGGTTATACATGGTGCGTCAACGTTTATGAAACCTTCCGAATCGAGGAAATCTCTTATGGATTTTACGATCCTTGCCCTGATGCGAAGTGTTGCCCACTGTTTTTGGGAACGGAGCCACAGGTGCCTATTGGACATGAGGAATCCCACACCGTGCTCTTTTGGTGAAATTGGGAAGTCAACAGAATCGCCATATTTCTCGATCTGTTTGACATCAATTTCAAAAATACCTTTTTGTTTTGGGTTTTCCTTGACTGTGCCAACAACAAAGAATGAAGTTTCCTGTGTCAGGTCTCCTGCCAGCTTGAACTGCTCTGGTGAGAGATTTCCCTGGAAAGCGACACACTGGCAGAAGCCAGTTCCATCCCTTATTACAAGAAATACCAGCTTGCCCGATGATCTCGAGTTGTGCAGCCAGCCTGAAATTTTAACATCTTCGCCTACATGTTTTCCGAGTTCAGATATAGTAACCATGTTCCTCCTTAAGCTATAAAAAGATACTATTTGTTGTGAAAAACGCAAGGTAATTTTAAGTTCTTAAGATTACCCCCTTGAAATATGTTGGCCAAATGGATATATAAACCTAAGCTTCATGATTGATTGGAGGATGAAACGTGGTATTGTTCAGAAACATAATGGTAACTGTTGTAATAATCGCCGGAATCGGAATGGTGTTCGGCTACATAGTTTCATCGCCAAAAGCATCTGGTCTTGGCGCCATTGGTGGCACCGCCCAGAAATTCAAGGTGAGGAAATCACGCGACTTATTTCTGGACAAACTGATTCTCTGGAGCGCTCTTATATTTGGAATTTGCGCTTTCGTTCTCTCTATTGTTGATCCATCAATCTGGACCATGTAGTTTGCTTGCCGAGGTGGCGGAATTGGTAGACGCGTACGTTTGAGGGGCGTATGGGGAGACCTGTGCGGGTTCAAGTCCCGCCCTCGGCACCACTTAAAGACCAAAAGGCCGGCAAAAGCCGGCCTTTTTCATTTTGGTAAAATGTGTTTGTTGTACTAGCACAAGAAAATAGCTCTTCAAATCGATAATTTTTGTTACCAATGATCAAATGTAAGCAATCTTGACGTAAAAGAAGTAGACGCTAAAATATTTTTGTCCTGGGCGGATAGTTCAGCGGTAGAACGCTTGCCTTACACGCAAGAAGTCACAGGTTCGAATCCTGTTTCGCCCACCATTTCCTGATCCTCTTAATTCTAATGCCCAACAATCTTTGTCTAAGAAACATAATCATTTGCTAAAAAGTATTTTCCTGGCGTCTTTTTAAAATAATAATGAAAAACCAGAATAAAGCAGTTGCGTATATCACAAAAGGTACAAAACTTATCGTTTTTGATCATGCCGATTTTCCAGAAGCTGGGACACAAGTTCCGGCGGGGACGATTGAAGATGGTGAAACACCGACTTTTGCAGCGATGAGAGAGGTTTTTGAGGAAACAGGCCTGAACAAGCTTTACCTTAAGAATTTTCTTGGTATGCAAACGCTGGTGTTGGAAAAGCCTGAAGGAAAGATAGCAATCAAAAGACATTATTATCATTTTGAAGTCCCGGATGATGTTCCGGATACATGGGCCCATTATGAAACAAAGCCGAGTGATGGCTCATTTGATCCAATCCTTTTCAATTTCAGGTGGGTTGATTTTTCAAAGGGCAATATCATCCTGGCAGGCAAGCAGGATTTTTTCTTGCATCTTTTAGATAATAAACAATAAAATATCGTGCTGATGATTAGTTTATCGGCGTTCTCCAGATTGGCTTAGCGTTCTTAATTGACAAACTGTTTGGGCCTTGCTTATAATACGTGGACGTTTCGCGGGGTCGTGGTGTAGCGGTCAACACGCCAGCCTGTCACGCTGGAGACCGGGGGTTCGAATCCCCTCGATCCCGCCAAATAAACTGACCCAAAAAAATCAAATCTCCCAAAAAATCAGATTAAAACTGGGCATTCAGACCTTCCCAAATTTGTTGACTGGATTGCATTTCAACCTATAATTCCCAACCAAATGACTTTGGAGGTCCAATGAGACGCCATCTCAGTCTTGTTCTTGTAGCGACCATTATTTTGATGGTACAACCTGTTTATGCAGTTGAAAACAGGCCCGATATTTGTCTTGACATGCTGGTAGTTTTGAATGGCAACACTGTTGTGGACTTCCTGCCACAAAATTATGTTCAGACAAACTCAATCTCCCTGGATTCATCGCTTGCCTTTGCCAGACGCGAAACAATGAAATCAGTTGAATCTTTCATATTCTCAAACTGTCAGGGTATAGTCGAGCAGATTTATCAAAAATACAGCATTCTCACAAAAGGTTTTGCCTGCAAGATAAAATCACAAAATATTAAAAGACTGGCTAGCATCCCTGGGGTCAAGAGCATTGAAAGAATTCCAGATTACAAGCTTGATCTTGATACATCAACAACCGTCATAGGTGCCAATGATGCCTGGAAGATGCTTGACCAGAATCGCCAACCTTTAACCGGAACAGGGGTTATCATTGGTGTAATAGACACCGGTCTTGACTGGCGCCATCCCGACCTTGGCTCAAAAATGGGCTCGAAGGAAAAAGTTGTTGATGGCTATGATTTCGCCGATGGTGCTGATATATCTAACGACACAGAACAACATGGAACGCATGTTGCTGGAATCTGTGCAGCAAATGGAAAAGTCAAGGGTGTTGCCCCGGGCGCAAATCTCGCAGGGTATAAAGTTTTTACCAGTGAGAAGGGTAGATCGGTCAATGTTGGTGCAAACATCAATGCTGCACTTGAGAAAGCAATCACATCAAAGTGCGGAGTAGTAAACCTTTCGCTAGGTTCTCCAGGAGGGAGCACTGGTGGCGAAGAAGGAAATTCAATCTATCACAAGGTTGTAAAGGCCGGCATCGTCGTTGTTGCGTCTGCAGGTAACAATGGCTCACGCTGTCTTACCCAACCTTATGTTGTAGGGACCCCAAGCACTTATATGCCAGTCATTTCTGTGGCTGCATCTGATGACATGAAGCACCCGGAGATTTCCATAACAAATCCACCTGGTGAAAATATGCGCATTCTGGGAAGGGAATTTGATCTTCCTCCGAAATGGCCAGATGGTGAATGGGAAGTTGTTGATTGTGGATATGGTTACCCGAGCGATTTTGAGGGTATTGACGTCAAAGGCAAGGTAGCCCTGATACAGAGGGGCCCGATAACTGACAAAAATGCCTATTTTAGGGACAAAGACCTCAATGCAGCAAAAGCAGGCGCGACAGGTTGCATAATCTACAACCATAGCCCTGGCTCTTTTGCGGGAACCATGAAAATAGATGATACAGACCTGGAAAAGAAGTTTATACCTGCACTTGCGATCACAAATGTTCAGGGTCTTAAGCTCCAGTCATTAATAGCGAAGGGTCTTAAAGTGAAAGTGTCTTCAGGAAAACCTTTTGGCCAGATAGCAGATTTCTCTTCATCCGGACCGTCTGCCGATTATTATTTTAAACCTGAGGTCACTGCACCTGGCGTGGGCATAAAAAGCACCGTAACAACAAAACCAAACAGTACTGACCCAAAAAAAAGAGATCCCCAGTGGGCAGTTATGCAAGGGACATCAATGTCTGGCCCTCATGTTGCAGGAGCTTCTGCAATATTGAGACAAGCGTATCCAAAAGCCGAACCAAAACAGATCAAGGCTATATTTATGGCGACATGTGATCTGCTTCGTAATGATGAAGCTGGAGAATATGTTCCTTTAATGTCGCAAGGATCTGGAAGAATCAATATTCCTGCTGCGCTTAGCGCCAAAATGATATTCGATCCGCCCGCGCTTTCCTTGAGGGCGATTTCCCAATCAGTTAAGCAGGCTTCTTTCAAGGTGACAAACATTTCAAAAAAACAGGTTGAATTTAGCTTGAGTTATCACTCCCTGGGAGATACCACAAAATGCAATTTTGACAGGGAAACAGAGAAACTAAAACCGGGCGAAACAAAGACAATAACGGCATCTTTTATTTGTGATGACGATTCAAAAGGTTTTCTTGAGGGTGTAATTTTTGCCAATATGGGCCAGGAGAGTGTTCATCTCCCGCTGATAATCCTTAATGGTTCTCCGGATGTCCCGCCGCAAGTTTCTGACTTAAGGGTCAGCAAATCGATTATGACGCATGGTGAGGGTAGTGAGGCTGGGACAACAATCAGCTTCAGGTTCAATTATGGTACCTTCATGTCTGGTGGTCCGGGGCAGGATGTTTCGTCAAATTATGGTGCAGCAAAAATTGTTCTGTATGACGATGGACAAAATCCAATTGGCAACATATTTTTTGATGATACCCTGGAGATAGGCTATCACAATGTTATGTGGAAAGGGCCGGACAATCTTGGAAGGCTTTTTGTAAAAGATGGAGATTATGTTGTAAATGCATTTGGCCTCTCGGCCAATTCCAGTGGTACAATCGTGGAGCAGTCACCCCATCAAATGAAGCCAATTTCAATTGTTGGTGCACCTCTAAAAGAAAAACCCCTGATATTTATTAAGTGTGTCCCAGAAAAACCGCGTCCTGAAGAGCCCTTCCTTCTTCTTGTAAAAACGAGTTTTATTCCAAACTTGTCTTCTATAAAACTGGATATTGATACTGATCCCGCATTTTATCATGTGAGCTCTATAAAAGCATTGGATGTTTATGGCAACTCCAAAGAAAATGTTTTGTTTGAAAATGCTATCGACAATGAAAAGGGCAAGGTGGGTATAAAATATCTTTCCACCAATGATTCTTCAGTGGATTTCAAGGGCACTATTTTCGCTATTGAATGCATCTCGCACCAGGAAGGTACTTCAAGCGTTTCCATAAAAGAATGCACTGCAACCTCTTCTTTTGGCCAAATTGCCCCAATACCTCACAAAGCAGTTTTTGAGATAAAAAAGGGCTACAGTTTTTATGATCTAAATATGGATGGTGTTATTGATGAGCTTGATGGTGACATACTCATGTACCATCTTGGGACATCTGAAGGTGAAGAAAACTATACTGAATCGATGGATTTTGATGGAGATGGACAAATAACCGTAATTGACTTTATAATACTGGCAAAACACTACGGGCAAACAATGTACCCATAGACTAGCATAAGCATTTCATTTTGGTATAATTCTTACGCGATACTAGATTTAAGGAGCTTCAATGAGAAGATACCTGGTTTGGGCTTTGATTTTTGTTCTCTCGGCAGGTCTTTTTCCGGCCAGCCGGGTCTTGTCGGCTTCTGACGTCTATCTGGTTACCATTAATGGTGAATCGGCTTGTAGAATGGAAAGTATGGGTTTTTCGCCTATCCATTCAATGCTCGTGTCAAAAACTTTGCTTGCCAGTGCGAAAGATGCTATCAGAAAAAATTGCCACTCGGCTTCGTTCAGGTTTGATTTTGATTACCTTTTAAATGGAATGTCTGTCGAGCTTGATAAGCAGGATGTTGAAGTAGTAAAGAATTTGTCATTTGTTAAGTCGATTACGAAAATTAATAGTCTAGCGCCAGCAGCAGTCAGGACTATTGCTGAAACAGTTGGGGCTTCACCGCTTTATGAAGTTAAAGATCAAAGCGGTAATTTTGTCAATGGCAAAGACATTCTTGTCGGTGTGATCGATTCTGGAATAGATTATAGACACCAGGACCTTGGAAATGGAATGTATGGACCTGGTGCAAAGGTGATAGGTGGATCCAATTTTGTGGAGCCAAAAGCTCCGCCGCTTGATGATGAAGTAATGGGACATGGAACTTTAGTAGCAGGAATTATCGCTGCAGACAACACAAAAGCACCGGGTATTGCTCAAGGCGCAAAATTGATGTCTTACAAGGTTCTCTCAAACAAAAACCCAGATGTAATGGAAGATGTTGTTATTGCGGCAATCCAGGCAGCCGTAAAAGATGGATGCAAGGTAATCAATATCTCTCTGGCAAGACCAGGCGGCAGCTCCTCCGAACTTTCAGCCTCTGCTCTTGCAGCAGAACAGGCAACAAATGCTGGTATTTCAGTTGTTGGATCAGCCGGTGATTTTGGAGTTTATTGTGATGGCGTTGAAGGTGGAACGGTTGGTGGGCCATCCCTGGCCCTTGATTCGATATGTGTTGGTTCTTCAGACACCAGGCCAGCTTGCAGGGTAAAAATTGAAGGCTCAAACAGAAGTATTTTTGGAATGATGTCTGTGCCACTCCTTCCATTTGCTGGACCACAATCCATCGAACTTGTTGATGGCGGATACGGCTCCGAAGAGGAATTTTCAAAAACCAATGTTCTTGGCAAATATGTTCTTATAAAAAGAGGGCCGGAGATTGGAGAAGCAATCCCATTCTTCCAGAAATTACTCAACGCAAAAAAGAGAGGTGCTGTTGGTGCAATTATCTGGAATCATAGCCTTGGAGAAGTTTTCCAGATGTTTGTTGGTTTCAACTCGATAACTGGAGAACCAATAAGAAACGAAGAAATTGTCCCATCATGTTTTATAGGAAATTCTGACGGGCTCTTCCTTCAAAAGCTTGTCTCGAGCCAGGAAGTCAGGGCCTCTGTAACAGAAGAAAATGCCGATACAGTGGCAAGAATGACGGCTATTGGTCCAACATCGGACCTGACGTTCAAACCGGATGTCTGCGCCCCTGGGATTGGAGTGCCTGCTCCTCTCTCGACAAGTTCAGCTGATGGAAACACCTCGAAATATACACAGAATTTCTCTGGTACTTCTGCAAGTGCTGGTATTGTGTCTGGAGCCGTTGCATTGATAAAACAGGCCAATCCTGATTGGACACCATCCGATACAAGACTTGCTCTTATGAACACATCGAAACTTCTTATCAATCCAACAACTGGTGAATATTCCAGTTTTCTGTTGCAAGGTGCTGGACAGATAAATGCCAAAATGGCAGCATCTACCCCATGTGTTATTTCACCGGGAGGGTTGATAGTCACAAAAGACAAATCAAAGGACATAAAACTTACATTCAAGGGCCTTGGTACTGATGCGAATTTCAAAGTGAGATTTGAAGTTCTGAATAAGCTTGATGATTATGTCAAATTTACTGGTCAGGAGACTGTAAGTGTGCCTTCAAAAAATGAATCAACATACACTTTCTCCATTGACTATTCCGCAACTGAAATCCCATGGAATGTGGAGTGCGTTATTTGGTTCGAAAGCGACAAGATAAAGTTGCATGTTCCGGTCATTTGCTGGAAAGGTTATGCCGCAAGCGAGAAAAGAAATATTACCTCACTCAAAGTTACAGGAAACAACATCAATTATGATGGAAAAGGCGATAAGGTAACCATCGAGTTTGGTGTTGCGATGGGCGATAAGTTTACATACAAACCTCTTTTTTATAAAATGCAGAGCGACGAGGAAGCTCCACAGCCAAGAGAAACTATGATTTCTGGTGTCCAGTTTGACCTTATTGATGGTAATGGCGATACATGGGTAACAATAAAACGCTTTGAGAACACCCAGTATGGTTACTACAAATTTGACTGGTTTGGTGAAGATGCCGAGGGTGTACATTCAATACCTGACGGTTCTTATGGTCTCAAGATTGTTATTAGCGAAACGGTCTTGGAGCCAGGAAGCGCCAAATTGAAAACCAAGAATTCATCGCAGATCGCAAAAGACACTATAAGAATAAATGGAAGCAAAGTGCAAAGTCCACCGAGGTTCTTTATGGTTGCACAACCGCATACACCTTCTGCCAACCAGAAGGTTCTTGTGGATTGCTATGTGACATTTGCAAAGGATATTTCATCGCTTAATTTCAATGTAGCCTACAATCCGGATGAGGTTAAAATACTCCAGGTTTGGCCTGGGAGATTCCTCCAGTCAGATGGCTCGCCGGTTGAATCCGATGTTTATCTTGATGATATCAATGGTAAAATCAAAGTTATTTCCAAGAGAGCAAATCAAACTGGCATTAGCGGACATGGTATCATTCTGAAGTTCTTGGCCATCTTCCCCAACCCGTCTGCCCCAACAATTAAATTTGATGATCTTAGTCCATATGATCCAAGAGGAAGGTTGATCCCACACATGGGTTTCCCGCTGGAACTCGAAGTTACCGATGTCGAACCACTACTTGGCGACCTCAATTTCGATGGAATTGTAGATATGGAAGACTATTTTATTTTCGCGCAATCGTATGGCACAAAGAGGGATGAACTACACTACAACCCTCTTGCTGATTTCAACTCGGATGGTATTATTGACTTCGAAGATTTGAAAGTATTGCTTAATAATCTTGGCAAAAGTGAGTGAAGAAAGGGCAGTCTAAATGAAAAAAGCGCTTGCATTGATTGTCGCAGTTGCCGTGCTGGCAGGTTTGCCAGTCATCATGGCTCGAAACACCGTCGCCTCCGATGTGAAGATTACAGTGGAGCAAGTTTATGGTGTAATGCCTGATTCTTACATCGGCTCATTCAACCTTTCAGGCCCGAATACAGTAGAGTCTGACTATATGGTTGGTTACTATTATCCGATGTGTGCGATGAAGGTAACAAGTGATGGCAATTTGATAGTTGCCGATACCGCCTATGGAAGAGTTCATGTGCTTGGCTCGGATCTCTCCCACAAGAGTGTTTTTGGATCCCTTGGTTTTGGCGATGGTAAGTTTCAGTATCCAGTGGATTGTGCCGAAGATGGGGATGGCAACCTTTATTTTGTAGACATGTATAATTGCCAGGTTTCAAAATGGGACAAATATGGCAAATTTATTGGCGCTTTTGGCTCTGAAGGCCAGGAGAACGGGCAGTTTATTGCACCAGGTGGAATAGCAGTTGATAGCGATGGAAATATTTATGTTTCCGATGGCAACACAGCCAGAATACAAAAGTTTGATTCTTCCTTCAAATTTAAAAACTTAATGAATGTTGGAAGTGAGACTGTTGCCCTTGATTCTCCTGGACCGATCAGAATTGGACCAAATGGGGAAATCTTTGTTGCAGAAATGAAAAGTGGGACCATTTATCAATTCAAGCCATCCGGTGACTTTGTAAAAGCAGTTGTTAAATCAACCGACGAAAAAAATCCCATTTTTAAAAAGCTGGGTGCTTTTGAAGTTGGTTCAGACGGGACATTCTATCTCCTTGATCGTGCAGATGGTTCAAACGCAGTGAAGATTTTTGACAAGGACGGAAAAGAGAAGTCAAGGTTCCAGAGTGTTGCTTCCAATGATGAATATCTTGATGGTATTGCAGTTGGAGGAGACAGTGTTTACCTCCATGTTTATGGTTCAATCAATCCAGGGTCTGGAGTCTCTATTGACAACCCGTTTATTGTGCCAAGCTCGCAAAGACTCATCAAGTTTGACAAGTCAGGTTCTAAAAAGGGTGAAGAGTCGTACAATCCGATGCAAGAGGGCAGGGGTGGAAACATCACCTCGTGTGCCGTGACTTCAGATGGTACACTTTACGCTGTTTCAAACATCAATGTTGATCAGGGTGGCAAATACGCTAGCAATATTCTTGTTTGGGACGCAAAAGGAAACTACCAGAACTCGATTTCGACCGATGATCTTAATCTTTCAAATCAAGCTCTCTTCTCTGATGTAACAGTTGATTCATACGATAATGTCTATGTTTCTGTCAATGAAGGTTTTAGGGGTGAAGTTCCAGGTTACATCATAAAGATTGCAACTGGCTCCGAAATGCTTTCAACAATAACCCCAAATTCAAGGACCGCTATTTCTTACTCATCCGAGCAAATCGGAAAAGGTGATCTTGGAACTCCAGCAGGTCTGTGTGTTGATCGTATGGACAACCTTTATGTTGCCGACAGAGCAAGACAGTCAGTGATTATATTTACAAGCAAGGGAAGAAAAAGAGATGAACTTGGCGTCAATACTTCACCAAGCAATGTCTCGGTCGACCCATTCCGCAATATGGCCTGTGCAACCGATGGACAGATAGTTGTCATTGACAAAAAAGGCAGAGACATCGCCAGTATGGGTGGTCAGGGAAGAAAACCAGGACAACTCTATTATCCCCATGGAGTTCTTTTCGCAAATAATGGAGCAGTAATCGTTTCTGATGGTGAAAATGGAAGAATTCAGATCTTCGAGCGCAAAGAAGGTTCTGATTTCACGGCCACATACACCTCTCCTCGCATGTTCTATGTTCCGCAGGGAATGTGCTGGGGCAAGGACCAGAAGGTTTATCTCACGGATAATTTCCACAATGTAGTTTACAGGCTCAACATCAATGGTTACACACCGCCAGGAATCGGTGAAACTGGTCCAGAACCACCGCTTCCACCACAGCCACCAGCTCCACAAAACATCCCGTCAGATGGTGAGATTTATTTCCAGCCATCAGATGTGAAGATTCCATCAGGCGGATCATCAGACATCAATGTCAGCATCAGGTATGCATCAAATGTCTATGGTGTTGGTATGACACTCAAATATGACCCGCAGTATCTCCAGCTTGACAAGTGTGAACAGGGGAATTTCCTCTCCTCTGATGGAAACAAAAACCTCTTCATCTACAAGGATGAGCCGAAGGGTACAGTAAAAATTGGTGGCCCAACAAGAACATCAGCGGTTGCTGGAATGAATGGTGAAGGCGTACTTATAAAGTTCCGTTTTATTGGTGTTAAAGAGGGCGACACAAAGCTCGAAGTATCAGAGGTGTTAGTTAAGGACCCAGATCTTAACAATATCCAGGTTTCAGTCACAAATGCCAAAGTTAAAGTATTGCCAAAAGACAGCACGCCACCACCAGTAAATGTCAATATTCCAAAGTGTTCTTGGGATGCTTCATTTGCCGGTTCCGGGACCACTGAAAAAGATGCGAAACTCGTACTCAAGACTGTTAATGGAAGCCAGGATATAAAAGTTGGTGCGGATGGAAGCTTCAAGTTTACAGTGAACTTGAAAAAGGGTGCCAACAACTTCACAATCACCGCAACCGATCCAGCTGGCAATTCAAAAGACTATACCTTTACAATCAATCAGGCAACAAGAAATGTCGTTGTTATGTGGGTTGGAAAGCTTGTCTACATGGTTAATGGTTCCAACATGAACCTTAATGCTGCTCCACAGCTTATCGGTGGTTCAACATATGTTCCAATGCGTGACCTTGGAAATGCTCTAAGTTGTGTTGTTGACTGGGACGCTAAAGAAAAGAAAGCAACATACACATATACTGACCCATGCTCTGGTGCACAAACAGTCCTTGAGGCCTGGATTGACAAAACCATGGGAAGACTCAATGGCTCGCCACTAGATTTTGGTAAGGCGCCAAAGATAATTGGTGGAAGGACACTTGTACCGCTACGTGCCATCTCATCTGGACTTGGTGCTGATGTAAAGTATGAGGCTTCAAACAAGCAGATAACAATCACTCACCCGAAGCCCTGATGAATTTTTGAAAGGGAGGCCTTTTGGCCTCCCTTTTTTTGTAGACATGGAGGGGATATGAAAATACTCAAAAACATTGTTGTAGGTCTTATCATTTTTTCCATGTTTCTTTTTTGCGGTCCCTCTTTTGCAGCCCAGGATTATGGGTATGCAAAAATAGACAAAGCTCTAATTGGAAAAACAGGCACCGTTAATGTCATAATAATCACTGGTGACAAGACTGTTGTCGATTATGTTGGTAACCTTTCTTATTCCAACAAATTCTTCCAGGGAACGATTGAGTCTTGTATAAACAATTCCGTAGAGAGCGTTTATCTGCGATGCAAGTCTATTTCACCTGATCTCACAAAAAGATGGGTTTTTAATACCGTGATTAATGGTTTTTCTTGTGAAGTAGATGCGAGTAAATTGATTGACCTTGCCAAACTGCCTTCGGTGAAAAAAATTGTTGATGCAACATTCAGATATGAAATGCAGATCAACAAGCACCTTCCATACCTTGGTGTAACAAAACTGAGGCAGATAGGAACGCCTGATGGTAAAAAAGCAACAGGTGCTGGCATAAGAGTCGGTGTTATTGATAGTGGAATCAACTATAAACATCTTGCTCTTGGTGATGGTTGGGGCAGAAGGGTCAAATTTGGGTATGATTTTGCCGATAAAGATTCTGACCCACTTGATTTTATGGGACATGGCTCACACTGTGCTGGAATAATTGGTGCCAATGGCAAGTATCTTGATACTCCAATAACCGGTGTCGCTCCGGAAGCTACTTTTGGTGCATACAAGGTTTTTACCGTCGATGAGGGCGGAGCAAGACCGGACAATGTGGCTGCGGCGCTTGAGATGGCTGCAAAAGATAAATGTGCTGTTGCCAATATGTCGCTTGGAAGAGCACTTTATTATGGCGGTGAGAATGCTGTTGAAGATGAAGCCATAAAAAATGCCACAAAAGCTGGAATGCTTGTTGTAGTCGCGGCTGGAAATGATGGCTATCGTTCAGACAGGTTGCCATTACCAATAGGTGTTCCGGCAGTAACAGAGGAAGCACTCTGTGTTGCGGCAACTGATGAGCGTGGCAAATGCCTCATAGAGGTAATGACAAAAACTGGTGAAACAAAAAAGATGTTGGCGAACAACCATATATGGGGCCTTCCATCCATAAACCCTGATGATGCCCTTTATGAGGTTGTTGATGGTGGCACTGATGCCAACAAAATTCCTGATTGTGCTGGCAAGGTTTTGCTCATTCAATATAAAGACAATGTTAGAAGCTGGCACAGATTGGAAACTCAAAGCTTTATTAGAAAACTAAAAACACTCAAATGCAAAGCTTTCATTTTCTGGTCCGATGGTTTTGATGGAACACCATTTACCCTCTCCTATTTTGAAAGTTTCGAAGATGCAATGACTTTCCCGGTGCCCATCTATACCCTGAACAGAAGAGATGCAAAAATACTTCTGGATGCAGTAAAAGAAGGGCAGAAAATACATTTCAAGAGAATATCCTACCCTGGAGATTTTTCCTCGACTGGTCCGTACCTTGGACCAAGGGGCCTGAAATTCAAACCAGAAGTTTCTGCGCCTGGAATGTGGATTTTTTCAACAGTTTATGATGAGAAGAACCCGAAGGATGCTTGGGACTCATATTCTGGAACATCGATGGCAGCACCATTTGTGACTGGCATGTCAGCACTTGTAAAGAGCTATCATCCTGACTGGCTGCCATGGCAAATCAAAGCCTCACTTATGAATACGGCCAAGTTTCAAATCAATCCACTCAATGGTGATCCCTATCCGTTGGTAATCCAGGGATCAGGGCTTGCCAATGTTTATGATGCTTGTACAACGCCAGTAATAACGGATCCTCCAGCATTTACCTTCCATGGTGGTAACTACAAGGATGGAGTAAAGATAAATCTTGTCAATGTTGATCTGAAGAGGGCGACAGTAAAATTCACTTCCAAAGTGACCTTTGTCGGGGATGTCGAAGGTGTTGGCATATCAATTACCCAATCAGACGAAGTAGTATCTCCGCCACCACAATCCTCACCAAGGGATGCAACGGCCTCACTTGATCTTAAAATAACTCTGGACAAACAGAAGGTTCCAAAGAATAGAGTTGTTGAGGGCTCAATTGAAATCACCATCGACAATTCAACCCAGATCCACGTCCCGTTCATGGCTTTGTTTGGCGAAATAGAGATTTATAACTCTCTTAAATCGTTTTCAAACCTTCTCGTGCAGAACGACAAGATTGATGTTGCCCAGGGTGAAAAACCTGGAACAGTCAAGTTCCATGTTGGGGCTGGCTCAAAATCATTCTTCTGGGGCAATCAATATGACAATTTTGCCTATATGACGAGGATATCTGTTCTAGATAAGATCCTGGATAGGTGGAGAGATATTTATGAAGGCAATTATCTCATTCCAGGTGATTATGAATTTGAATGGGATGGAAAAGATATTGATGGAGAATTATTCTTGCCAAATGGGCCAAATGGCTTGGGGAGTTTTATGTATTATGAAGCTATCGTTGGCAGTATGCAAAATAAGCTTGTTGAAAGCTCGGTGCCAAGGGATGCCCAAGCCTGGGTGGAGGTGATTGGCTCGGACAAATTGCCACTTCCTGAACTAAATCTTAGTGTTAACCCAGAGTTTGGTGCGTTGAATAAAACACTCACAGTGAAAATGTCCCTTGCAAGGTCGAGCCAAAACAAGGTCATAAGGTTCTCTCTGCTCTATGATGCAAAAATGGTTACATATACTGGTCAATACAGAAGAGGTTCAATGACCGAAGATTCAACAAGTATAATGATCTCAATCGAGGACAATCAGGATGGGAAAATGACCGTGGAGATCTCGCCATCTTATGCTGGTTTAACATTGGATGGAACAGGTGACCTCATGGAGATTGATTTTACTTGCAACAGGGTTGGTGGAACGGAGTTTGATACTTCTTTTGTAGAAATACTTGACAATGAGATTAAAAATATTAGATTCGTAAGACCGTTGCCAGTCGAGGTGCTGATAACCGAGCGATACCTTTTGATCGGTGATTTCAACGTAGACTGGGTGGTAGATGACAAAGACCTTGTTATTTTCGGTCAGCAGTTTGGTAAGAAAGAAGGAGATCCAGACTACAACAAGCTGTGCGACATTAACAGGGACAAAGTCATCGACGAAAAAGACTTTATCTACTTCTCTAAACATTTTGGAGAAAGAAGTGAAAAACCAAAATAATAGGATTATTACTACAGAAGATGGTCAGAAAAAAAGGGCGGGTAAGAAAACGCCCTTTTTTTCTGGTTCTATCTGGCATGAAACCGTAAGGTATTCAGAACTTGTTATAGGAGCCGTGATATTTGGCTTTGGTCAGGTGACTTTTCTTGTCCCAGCACAATTAGCCCCAGGTGGGTTGAATGGTTTTGGCATTATCATCAATAACGCTACCGGTTTTCCCGTAGGTCTTGCTTACTTCCTCATGAACATCCCGGGGTTCCTGTGGGCGTTCAAACTTCTTGGACCAAGATACCTCTTAAGGACTGGTGTTGCTATTGCTGTTTCATCAGCTACCATGGATTTATGCGCCATGTTTATAGTTCCAAAACTCAATATCTTTCCAAGTGGGCCAGATTATATTTTGGCATCCATATTTGGAGGAGTTCTCCTTGGAATAGGTGTTGGTCTAATTTTCAGAAGCGGAGGAAGTGCTGGAGGAACCGAGATCATTTCCCAACTTTTGTACTGGTCGACTGGTTATGAATATGGAAAAGCTGTCTTGGTTCTTGATTCGGTTATCATCGCTATTGTGACGTTGTACTTTAGAAATATTCAATTGGCCCTTTATTCAATCATCACCCTTTTTATCTACTCAATGGTTTTGAATATGGTTGCATCCGGGATGACATCAACAAAACTTGTAATAATTATCACCAATGAGTGCGACAAGATAAGAAATGTAATCATGGATAAACTTGGGAGAGGCGTTACAATACTGGATGCTGAAGGCGGCTATCGCTTTGATCCCAAGAAAATGGTTATTTGCGCAGTCCCTCAATCTCAGGTAAGCAGGATAAAGGAGTTTATAAGGGAGGCTGATCAGGAATCTTTTATGATGGTGTCCGACCTCTCAGAGGTTGTTGGAAAAGGTTTTGAGAGAAAATTGCCCAAATAAAAATATTACCTCTAAAGTAACTTACAAGGAATCATTGCCTATACTTGTTTTCTTTTGATCATCTAAAATAACCTGTCATTTTTGAGTTTTTAATAAATCAACAAAGGGTAATAACCCCCAATAAAATTTCTACCCATTTTTTTGATCAATCCAAATTATTATATTACTAAATTAAATTATCCTTTAATGCAGTAATGTATACAAAAATAATCATGTAAAAACCAATAAAAAAGCCCGAGGAAATCCTCGGGCTTTTAAAGCAGATATTTTATCTTATGGACGTATTTGTTTTGTGAGAATTATCGATTTTGTAGCGGCATCATAAGTAATCTCAGCCCCAAATGCCTCAGCTATAAATCTGAATGGCACTGTTACTCTTCCGGATTTATGTGTTTCAGGAGGAGGTGATACTTTTACACGCTTCCCGTTTACAATGGCCTCTGTTTTATTCACAACCATAGTTATTTTTATCTTGCCATATTTTATCGAGATGCCCTTGGTTTTCCCATCGTAATTGACCTCAGCCCCAAATGCGTCTGCGATTGCTCTCAGTGGAACCATAGTTGTTCCACCCTTTATATAAGGCGGAGGATTAATTTGAACCTCAACCCCATCAACCATCATAGTTTGACTGCCAACACTGAGCTCCACTCTCTTTTCGGCAATATTTATAATCACAACATCAGCCGTTGTTTTGTTGCCTGACTCGTCAATTACTTCAATCTTGAATACATTTTTGCTTGGGGCCGGTTTTAGCGGGACAGTAATAGCAAATGTGTTTGGGGTGTTTTGTTTTCCATTTATTTCGATGCCGCCAAAAATAGCTTTAGCAGTTACAGTTTCATCGGCACTACCCATAATTACATAGGAATCCTGATTTACCAGGTCTCCTATCTTATCGATTGTTATTTTGGGTGGCGTAACATCTTTCACCATTTCAACTTTTACAGGCAGCTCTAGTTCACCCTTTGGCCATTTAACTATGATTATGCCAGTGTGTGTTTTACTTAGTGCCAGGCCATTCGTTGATATTTCGAATTCAAAAGTGGCTTCGTTGTCTGCTGGGATAATCATTTCTTCTCCTGGGACTTTCAACCATGGCGTGGCGGACTTGCAGCTTATCTTGTATTCCTTTTTTGCCTGGTTGATTATTTGGAATGACTTTTTAATATTCTCGCCCTGTTTGATCCCAGTCAGTTCAATTTCTTTTGGTGCAAGGAGTGGTGGTGGGTTGTATGTTTTTTGGACCTGGATAGTGATTTCGCCTTCGCCATAATTATATTCAAGCTCTGCTTTTTCGGTCACAATTTGATCCATCTCAAGCGATTCAGGATTTGCTGTCGCTTTGATGGTTATTGTGTTTTCAGGGTCAATTTTCCCGCTTGAAGGATCAAATGTAATCCACTTGCTTTTTGTAGATATTTTGAATTTTGCTTCGTATGGTTCGGGGTTTTTTATTGTGAATTGGATTGTAAGTGTCGTGTCTTGTTCAACTTCGCCAAAATCCAATATTTCTGTAAACTCCAGTGGCTGTTTCATGTAAACTTCAACATTTGTAGATGCAGAGAGTTTACCAATTGAGGCTGTAATAGTGCAATTCCCCTTTTCAGCTGGAAGGAAAACTCCAAACTGATCGATTGTGCCATATTTTGGAGGATCAACTTTCCAAACCGGTTGCAAACCAATGATTTTTTTGCCATCCTGGTCAAGAACTGTCGCTTCAAATTGCATCTTTTCATTTACAAAAGCGGTTGGATTCTTTGGAGAAATATCAATTGAAGTTGGTTTTGGACCAGATTTCCCCTCGAAGCAGATTATGTTGTTGTCTATTGTTGAAACAATGACCATGTTGTCCAGAACGGCGGGTGATGTTGAAACAGCTCCATTGGTCTCATACTTCGCTGCTATTTTGCCAGAAAGTTTGTTTATACAGTAAAGATTATTATCGTAACACCCAACAAGAATGTATTTTCCAAAAATTGTAGGAGAACCAATTACCCTTTCTGGCAATGTAAGGTTCCATTTCTCTTTTCCTGTTTCCACATCGAGCCCGTACATTTTTGAATCTACGCAGCCAAAAAAAACTGAATTTGAATCCTGATCAACTGCAAAACCAAAAAAGATGTCATCTTCAGTTTTAAATTTCCATAAGACTTTACCTTTTTCCTGGTCAACACAGATTACTGTATTTGGTGTCGGCTTATCTTCATCATCATCATTTGCAAAATAATTTGCATTAGAAGCCCTTTGCTCTATTGATGCAATGATTTTGTCTTTGTACGAAGAAATGTTTGCCAAACCTGTTCCACCATTGCCAACAAATGAACTCCAGATTTGACGACCATTTGATGGAGATAAACAATAAAGATTATCCATTAATACAAATAATTTATTATTGGATATGATTGGAGATGAATAGGAGTAGTAATTTGGACTACTTGTAATTTTATCAAGCCAGATCTTTCCTCCCAACATGGAAAAACATGCGATTTTCCCAGGACCAAAAGTTGTGTATATCTGGTCGTTGTAGATTGTTGGTTTCGGGGAGTAAATGATTGTTTGCATTACCTCTGAGATATCAACATCATAGTTCCATAGGGGCATGCCACTTTTTGTTGAAAAACATTTCATACCCATAGCATCACCGTAAAAGATTTTCTCGCCTGAAGTTGCCATTTGGGAAAATAGCATTGGAAAATCTAGCTGTCTTGACCATATGATTTTGCCATCGGTTGATCTCAGGCAATGCATCCTTATTTTTTTGAAATCAAGATCTTCTGTGATGGTATAAATTTGCCCTTTTGCAGTCACAAGTGACTGCACACCAATTAAGTCTGATTCAGGCATCTTGGATTCCCATTTTTTCTTCAGAAGTGAAACATCTTCAATGCAATGATCTTGAGCAACACCCGAATGTTCTTCATCTCCACCAAACATTGGATAAATGCAGCTGTTGTTGTCATCATCTTCTGCGGTTGTTATCGATGGTGTAATTGAGCAAAAAACCACCAGTGAAATCAAAATAGCGATAATTTTTTTCATTCTGCCCTCCCTCACGGCATTTTGTCCATGTTAAGTGTTATTGTTTTTGTCTTCTGATCCCATTCTACTTGCGCACCAAGTGCTTCTGCAATGAACCTGAAGGGGACCATGGTTTTCCCGTTGAAAATGATTGCAGGTGGTTTTATTAACTTTGTTTCCCCATCAACGATTGCGGTTTGAGAACCTATAAATATGATTATCTTTCTTCCATCAAGCGTTATGGTGACGGAATTGGTTTCCTTGTTGAATTCTGTTGTAGCATCAAAAGCATCTGCAATTGCCCTTACGGGCACCATTGTTGCCCCACGAATTATTGTTGGTGGCGGGTTTATAGCCACTGATTTTCCGTTTACAGTCATGGTTGCTACTCCAACAGTCATGACGACTTTTCTTCTCTTTATATTGACAACAAGCACCTCTTTGACTGTTTTATTGCCTGACTTGTCAGTACTTTCAATGATTATTGTTTTTTTAGAAGGTGCCTGGACAACTTTTATTTTTGCGCTGAACCGAGTCTCGGTGAGTTTTGCCTGAATTCCATCCACAATCACAGAGCAACCTTTTTCTGTTTCTCCAGTAATTTCTGCTTCTGTCGCATTGTATATTGTTATTGTATCTGGAATTTTGATTTGCGGAGGTGTTTTGTCTGGCAAGGCGTTGGCCTTTATGGGTATTTCAACATTTCCAAGAGGCCAATCAAACATTATCAACCCATTGTAAGTTTTATTGCCTTCAAATTCCCAGGTTTCAATGGTTATTGTAACTGAACTGTCCTTGCCAGCTTTGATTACAACACTTTCAGGGTTATATTTGATCCAGTTAGCACTGGAAGAAACAGCCATTTGGACATCATTTTTTGTATTATTCGATATTATGATTGTTCTGGATTGTATTTGTGAAACTTGGATGTCACCAAAATCAATTTCTGTTCTTGAGAACGATATGCCTTTGCCTGCCACTTTTACTTTGACGTCTTTTTTGTCATCCCCCCAGTCGAGGTTCAGTTTCCCTGTTAGCCAGGCACCCTCGGGCAATTTGTCCGGAACGGTCCTGATTTTTAGTGTATATGTTTCACCTTTTTGAATATGGACACTTGGTAATGAACATTCGAACCATTCATCGCTTTCGTTGATTCTTATGTCAATCGAGGTGAAAGACTGGTTTTTTACTTTTAGTTCCAGAGTTTTTTCTATGCCGGGTTCAACTGTACCAAAGTCAATTTCATCCAGGCACTCAGGTGGTATTCTTCCTACAACTTCTATATCCAGACTTGTCTCAAGTTTTTCTGTGCGGCAGGTTATTTTGCATTTGCCGATACTTGTTGCTTTAAGAACACCCTTGTCATTTATTGTGACAATTCCCTCTGGCTCTGATGACCAGGACACTGGGTAACCCCTCATTTGGTTGTCTTTTGCGTCCAACACTGCACCATCAAGCTGGATTGTTTGTTCCAGCTCTACTTTTTCTCCAATATTTCTGATCTCAAGTTTTGTTGGAACTGCATTTTCATCGTTGTTTAAACAATAAACGACCCCTTCGTCGTCGATTGCATAGAGATCTCCATTTACAAGAATTACACCGCTTGTGATGGGTGCTTTTGTCGGAACTGTCCACACTAAAGAACCAGCATTTTTGTCGATACAGAATACTTTTGAGGTTGTGTTACCGAAGAAGAGTCTGTCGCCGCATAAAACTGGTGTTGCTGATATCATGCCTTCGGAATTGAAGATCCATTTTCTTGTGCCCTTTTTTGCATCAAGGCAATACATAAATCCATCGCTGCACCCGAAATACACGAACTCATTGTCTGAGATAATGCTCGAATATATTTTCTTCTCGATTTTTGTGGACCATACATTTTTCCCGGATATGAGATCAATGCAATTGACAAATGTTTGTTCTGACGCGGCCGTATTGTTGGTGGATGCAATAGAGGTCACAACAAAAATATTTCCATTGTTTATTGAAGGTGAGTTTGTTGGTTTCCCGCTCAAGGATGATTCCCAGATTATTAATCCTGTACTGGATTCAACGCAATATAGTTTGCTAGCCGATACGGCGTATAATTTGCCTTTATCATACGCTGGATATGCAGATACACTCTCACCCAACGGGACAGACCATATTTTTTCTCCTGTTTCGGATGCAACACCATATAGATTCCCATCGCTGGCCGTGAAGAATACCCTTCCTGGCCTGCTAATAGGTTTGATGTTAGCTTTGCTGTTTTTATCTGCATCTACTTTAAAACTCCATCGTTGTTTTCCGGTTTCCACACTCATCGAACGTAGTTCGTAACTAGAGCCAAATAAAACATTGCCACCCTCAATTGAAGCTGCACCCTCATTTGTTGATTCTATGGACTCATACCACAGTTTGTCGCCGTTTGATCTCTTCAAACAGAACAATTTTCCATAGTGATTCGAATTAGCGAGTGCCACAAAAATTTTTGACTGGTCAGAAAGTAACGAATAGTTTGATTCGCCAGATTTCAATGCTGTCATCCAGGCTTTTTTTAGATAGTTTGATGTTGGTGCGCATTTTGGATCACAAGTGAAACTGTGAGTGGATGTTTTGCCAAAATTCTTCCATTCGCATGAGATTGGATCCTCTTCTGATCCTGATAATACGCATGCCATTAATTCGACACTAGCTTCTAGGGACCCTAAACTCACTGTGATTTTGCCCTTATAATTACCATTTTGGGTCATTTTTTCAGGAACTAGGGATACCTTGATTTTTCCATCCTGGCGTCCATTAAGCGATAATTTTGTTTTATCTATCCTTATCCAATCTCCATTTGTTATTGTAATCTTGAACTCTTGCTGGGATTGTTGGTTGTTTTTGACGTTGATCTCTCTCTCCAGTTTTTGACCAGATTCAATCTCGCCAAAATCAATAAGATGTTGATTGATAATTGATTCTGTGTAACAGTGCAAAGTTCCATCAGCCTCGCCAAAAATCACCATATTGTTGGAGATCGAAAAAGAGCTTCCCAGGAAAGAATCTTGGGGTTCTTGCCATAGGGTTGCGCCTGTTTTAAGATCAAGCGCGTATGCTATTCCCTTTCCGAAAGTCAGATATACGATTCCGTTTGAGATGGCAGAACTTGTTGTAGAGCCGATATCTGCAAATTTTTTCCAAATGATTTTTCCTGATGCAATATCGATACCATATATGTTACAATCTGATGATCCATCCCTTATGTTCTGTTGCTCTGGGTCCATTGTGCCGATAACCAACATATCACCTGATATCCCAGGAACGCTTGCAATTGAATGATCAAGTTTGGTCATCCAGACTTCATTGCCAGTATTCGCATCAATACAATACAATTGTCCTTTAGAGTTTCCAAAATAAATCTTTCCGTCTTTGTGAGCCGAGCTTTCAATAAAATCATTCTCTGATTGGCCGTATATTTTTTTCCAAATAATAGCCCCTGTTTCCTGATTTAAACAGTAGATTGTTCCATCAAATGCGCTTACATATAGTTTCCCATTGGAACAAATCGGTGATGAATAGACCACGGTTCCTATCTTTGTTTTCCATTTCATTGCTCCTGATGTAGCGTCAAGACAGTATACGAAGTTGTTTTCATCAAATGTACCGAAAAAAACACTTGATCCAACCACAACTGGTGAACACATGACAGGGCATTTTGTATCAAATTTCCAGAGCTCCTTGCCATCGAGTGCATTGAAGCAATAAAACTTGCATCCACGAAACAACTCTTCAGATGGTTTATAACCTGCGAAACAACCGGAATAAACTTTCCCACCATAAACAGCTGGAGCGCTGTAGTTTCCATAGCCGCTCATTCTTGCCTTCCATATTTCTTTGCCAGTTACCAAATCAAGACAATGCAAACTGGCATTTGGAGTGCTTTTCGAATGATCACAAAAAAATACCTTTCCATTAGACATTACAGCTGGTGAGTCTATTCTCCCGTTCGCAGTAAAAGTCCAAAGCTCTGTAAGTTCCGCAGAACCTGGGCCACATGATGAATAACCTTGTGATTCGGCTGTGCCGTGAAAGAAATTCCAATCACAATTATCACTTGCAATGGCAGTGGTCAGTGTTGTTATAAGAAAAATAGCTATTATTGCCAAAAACATTGTCCTCTTCATGTTTGTCCCTCCTATGGCAACAAGTATTGTAGATAACAAAGTTTAAATTTCAACAGCCCAGTTTAAACTATTATAGGTAATAAAATAAAAAAGGCGACCCTTAAGGGTCGCCTTTTTGTAAATTATTGTTTACGAAAGTTAATCGTCTTGTTTTGGCACAATCTCCTGATCTGCTGTGAAAGGAGTTTCCTCCTTTGTTTCCACAACCATATCAAGATAGCATGGAGTTCCTGTGCCTGCGGGTATGAGCTGACCTACGATGACTGCCTCTTTGAGACCGTGTATTGGATCTATTTTGCCTTTTACGGCTGCTTCGGCAAGAACCCTTGGTGTTTCCTGGAACGAAGCTGCAGAGAGGAACGACTCGGAGGTGATGGCAGATTTTGTGACCCTTTGGAGTATTGGTTCAAATGTTGCAGGTTTCTTGTTTTGTGCGATCAAATACCTGTTCTCTTCCTCAATCTCCTGCTTGTCAGCAGTTTCACCAGGCAAGAACCTAGAATCTCCCGAATCTTTGATTTTTATTCTGCGAAGAAGCTGTCTGATGATTATTTCGACGTGCTTGTCGTTTATGTCTACACCCTGTGATTTATAAACCTTTTGAATTGCTTCGATCAGATAAGACTGGGTGGCCATTACGCCTTTAATTCTCAATAGTTCGTGTGGGTTAAGTGAGCCTTCGGTTATTGGCGTTCCTGCCTCGACTTCCTCGTTGTTTTGAACAAGGAGCTGGCTTGTGTACGGTACTTCATATGTTTTTTGGGCACCGTCTTTGGAGGTTACGACAACATTGAGCATATCCTTGCCCTGATCGATTGTTATCTTGCCGGATATTTCAGTGACGGGAGCTTCTCCCTTTGGTTTCCTTGCTTCAAAAAGCTCCTCGACCCTTGGAAGACCGGTTGTGATATCAGCTGAAGCGACGCCTCCAGTGTGGAATGTCTGGAGAGTGAGCTGCGTGCCTGGTTCTCCGATCGACTGGGCGGCGACGATTCCGACTGCTTCACCGACATTCACAAGGTTTCCGGAGGATAAGTCTCTGCCGTAACAAAGAGCACATACACCTTCGGTGCTCTGGCAAGTGAGCGGCGAACGCATCCTGACTTGTGCTATTCCAGCATCATTGATTTCTTCGACTGCCTTCTCATCAACCATATGGCCTGCCTTGACGATTGTCCATGGCTCGCCAGTTGCGACAGCAATATTTTCGAAGTCAAGATTTTTTGCTGTTTTAAGCATTTGCTTGGTTATTTTAGCCCCACGTTCATAATAGATCTTGCCACGTTTGACGATGTCATGGGCCAAAATCCCGCCAACAACTGATTCATCATCAATTGGTACTATTTTTGAAGGATAACCAAGGATGTCTTCAATCGCTATTCTGCCTATTATTCTTTCACCAAGCTGTTCAACGATTGTTTTGTCATCGTAGAGGGCTGTGTAAACAACGCCATCAATGGATGTTTTGACTTTTGCAATCTTGATGTTTGCTTCGTCCATCAACTGGGCCTTTTTCCATGTGATTGTTTGCCCCGCACTGATAATTACCTCGCCAGTTTCAGGATTGACGATATCTTCTATGGCGATTTTTCCGACAGCCTGCTTTGAAATGGGTTTTACAAGCTTGTTGGCGATGACTATTGGATAGATTTCTGTCTGGGAACAATCGTATTCCCTGACTATGATGTCATGCGAGACATCAACAAGACGCCTTGTAAGATAACCAGAGTCTGATGTCCTTAGAGCGGTGTCTGCGAGACCTTTTCTGGAACCGTGGGTTGACATAAAGTATTCAAGGACCGTAAGGCCTTCTCTGAGGTTGGATTTAATTGGAAACTCGATAATTTTGTTGGTCGGGTCGGTCATAAGTCCCCTCATTCCGACCATCTGGTTGATCTGCTTTGGTGATCCTCTTGCGCCCGAGTTTGCCATCATGTGAACAGAATCAAATTTGCCGAAGTTGGCAAAAACAGCACCCTTGATGTCATCAGTTGCACCAGTCCAGAGTGTTACTATCGCTTGATACCTTTCATTATCGGAAATAAGACCATTGTCAAAATATTCCGTTATTTTGTCTACTTCTTTTTCTGCTTTCTTGATGATTTCATTTCTTTGTGGCGGAATTTTCATGTCCGTCAGGGCGATTGTTACACCGGCCTTGGTCGACATTTCATATCCGATGTCCTTGATGATGTCGAGCAATTCTGCAGTTATTGCAGGTCCGTTAAGTCTGAAACACTCTGAAATGTGCTTCTGGATCATCTTGACCGCCATCAGTTCATTGAAGAATGGAAGGTTCCATTTTGTTGGGGCCTTGTCGCCAGCCATCTCGGCAACAACTGCCCTGTGGGTGATGCTCTTTTCAAGGGCTTCCCTGATCCTGCCGTTGTAGATAACCCTTCCAACTGATGTTTTTACCTCAAGGCCTTTAAGATCTCTAACATGAACGGTTTTGCCCTTCTGGAAGAGGCTTTCACCCTTTGGAATCCTGAAATTGATTTTGTCGTGAAGGCTTACGAGGCCTGCATTCAGTGCAGCATTTACCTCATAATAGCTGTCGTAAACTTTCTTCTCATGGTAGGTATCATTTTCCAGGGAGATGTAGTAGCAGCCCAAAACGATGTCCTGGATTGGCTTGATGATCGGCTGTCCAGAGGCTGGTGAAAGAATTGAGCGCGATGAAAGCATCAAAAGCCTTGATTCCATCTGTGCCGCAATGGTCAGAGGAACATGAACTGCCATCTGGTCACCGTCGAAGTCAGCGTTGAATGGTGGGCAGACGAGTGGCGGTATCTGGAGTGCTTTGCCTTCGACGAGGATTGGGTCAAATGCTTCAATACCCAGCCTGTGAAGTGTCGGAGCGCGGTTTAGAAGCACCGGATGGCCCTTGACGACTTCCGAGAGGATTCTATAGACCTCTGGATGCTGCTGCTCGATCAGGGATCTTGCCTGTCTGAGGCTCTGCGTAAAGCCAGTTCTGACAAGACCTTCCATCACGAATGGCTTGAAGAGTTCGAGGGCCATTTCTTTTGGAAGTCCGCACTGGTCTATCTTCAGGTTTGGATTGACAACGATAACCGAACGACCAGAATAATCGACACGTTTTCCAAGCAGGTTCTGTCTGAACCTTCCCTCTTTACCCTTGAGTATGTCTGACAAAGATTTGAGCGGTCTGTTGGCTGTTCCGAGTATCGGACGATCTCTCTTTGAGTTGTCAAAAAGGGCATCAACGGACTCCTGGAGCATCCTTTTTTCGTTCTGGATCATGATGTCAGGGGCCTTGACTTCCATGAGTTTCTTGAGCCTGGTGTTACGGTTGATGACGCGCTGGTAGAGGTCGTTCAAATCGGATGTGGCGAACCTTCCACCATCAAGCTGGAGCAATGGGCGGAGGTCTGGCGGGATGACTGGAATTACTTCCAGTATCATATTTATTGGAGATCTGCTTGTTTCATTGAATGCCTGGACAACATCCAGCCTCTTGATGGCTTTTGCTTTGCGTTGCGCTGAGCCTGAGCCAAGCTCTTCATAGAGTTCGGTGTTGAGCTTTTCGAGGTCGATTTCACCAATGAGGTCCAGGATTGCCTCGGCACCTTTTTTGGCCTTGAAGGAATATTTTCTTCTAAGCTCTCTGTATTCTTCGTCGGTGAGAAGCTGCATCTTTTGGACATTTGGTGCATTTCCTGGATCAACAACAACGTAGTTGATGAAGTATGTTATCTTTTCAAGTACCTTGCCAGTGACTTTGAGCAGAAGAGCAATATAAGGCATGGTTTTCAGGTACCAGGTATGCACAACCGGGGCGGCCAGTTCTATGTGACCAAAGCGCTCACGCCTTACCTTGTTGATTGTTACTTCAACACCACATCTGTCACAGATTACGCCCTTGTACCTTGCGCCCTTGAATTTACCGCAACGGCACTCGTAATCCTTGACTGGTCCGAATATCTTTTCGCAGAAAAGCCCATCTGGCTCGGGCTTGAAATTGCGATATGAGATAGTTTCGGATTTTTTGACTTCGCCATGGCTCCATGAACGGATTTCCTCGGCTGAAGACAGTATTATCTGAACGGCGGAGTTTTTGTCCACAGTTCCTCCTTATTGTTCGGCCTGCTCGGCTTTTGCCTTTGCAACGACCTCCTCAACGACTCTTGGCGGTGCTTCTTCGTAATGATCAAATTCCATACTGAAAGATCCCCTGCCTCCTGTGATGGAGCCAAGGTCAATTGCGTACCTCTGGACTTCGATAAGTGGAGCGGTTGCCTTTATGACCTGGATTTTTCCATGAGCTTCACTGCCGATTATCTTCCCTCTCCTGGAGCTGATGTCACCCATGATGTCACCCATGTACTGGTCAGGTACAGTTATTGTGAGCATGTAGATTGGCTCAAGAAGAACAGCGCCACCATCTTCAAACGCTTTTCTGTATGCGAGGTTTGCGGCGAGCTTGAATGCCATTTCAGATGAGTCAACCGGGTGGTATGAACCATCGTAAACGTTTACCGAAATATCGATGACGGGGTAACCTGCCAGTGTTCCTACCTGGATGGATTCCCTGAATCCTTTTTCGATTGCAGGAATAAAGTTCTTTGGAATGGAACCACCGAATACGGATTCTTCAAATACAAATCCTGAGCCCCTTGGGAGTGGCTTGACTTCGACCCAGCAGTCACCAAACTGACCATGGCCACCGGTCTGTTTCTTGTGGCGTCCCTGGACTTTTACTGTCTTTTTGATGGTCTCACGATACGGGATCTTTGGAATCGAAAGCGTTGTTGCAACGCCGAATTTCCTGGACAGCTTTTCAGCCGCAGCCTGTAAATGGGCCTCTCCAAGTCCACCAAGGATGATCTCTCTAGTCTCTTCGTTGCGTGTGTATTCAAGGGTGGAATCTTCTTCAAGGAGTCTTGGGACTGCAACGCCGATTTTGTCATCATCAGCTTTTGATTTTGCCTTGAGAGACATTCTGAGAACTGGTTTTGGAAAATCTATGCCTTTTATAATGATTGGTTTGACTGGGTCAGCGAGAGTCTCACCGGTGAGGGTTTTACTGAGTTTTGTGAGGACCCCAATGTCACCGGCTTTGAGCTCTGAAACGTTGTCCTGTTTTTTGCCTATTGGAACTGATACAACGCTGATGCGCTCTTCCTCGTCCTTGTTGATGTTTTCAAGTTTTGTATCTGGTGTGAGTGAGCCAGTGATGACCTTGAGATATGTGATTCTTCCAACAAATGGGTCAGCAGTTGTCTTGAAAACGAGTGCTGAGAATGGCTGGGATGGGTCAGTTTTTACCTTTATTTCCTGCTCTGTTTTTGCATCTTTGGCTGGCTCTGGCTGTGCGTGGTCCGGCGATGGGAAGTAGTCAATTATTGCATCGAGGATGTTCTGTGTTCCGATGTTGGAGAGTGAAGATGCAGACATGACTGGATAGACCTTGCCATTTTTTACAGACTCGTGGAGTGCTTTGACAACCTGTTCTGGAGTTGGAATTTTTCCTTCAAGATATGCCTCTAGCAGCTCATCATCTGATTCAGAAACGACTTCTACGAGCTTGTTATAATAGGCTTCCTGCTTTGATTTGAGATCGGCCGGGATGTCGCCTTCGACAACTTTTTTGCCACCATCGGCAAAAGTGTACGACTTTCCCTTTATGACATCTACGACACCCTTGAATTGTGGGCCTTCGCCTATCGGGAAAGTGAGTACGAGGTAATTTTTGGTGAGGGTTTCTTCAATCTGGGCAAGGGCATTGTCAAAATTTGCATGTTCCCTGTCCATCTTGTTAATTACGATTATTCTTGGGAGTTTTCTGTCTTCGCAGTACTGCCAGACCTTTTCAGTTCCGACCTGGACACCGCCACTGACATCAACAAAGATGAGTGCGCTTTCTGCAGCGCGGATACCTTCGAGTGTTTCGCCGACAAAATCGAAGAAACCTGGAGTGTCAAGAAGGTTTATTTTGGTGTTCTGGTGAACAACAGGAACAACAGAGAGGTTTATTGAAATCTGCCTTTTTGCTTCATCCGGATCAAAATCCGATATTGTTGTCCCGGCGATTACATTGCCCATTCTTTCAATGAGCCCTGTGTCAAAAGCAGCAGCCTCTACCCATGAGGTTTTACCGGCCCCGCCGTGGGAGCATAAAGCCACATTCCTGATTGATGGGGTGTCAAAAGTCTTCATTGGTCCTCCAGTCTATTCTTCATCTAGTTCTATCTCGTCGCTGATGCTGAAGGTTTCTGGAACGATAACCTTCATCTGGTCAGCATCCATTGATTCCTGTATGGCTGCGTCAACCTTCATATTGAAGAGGCCTTTGTCAGATTTTGATTTGTCTTCCTTCTCACCAATAATCTGGAGATCTATGCAAAGTCCTCTGAGTTCCCTCTGGATGACCTTGAATGATTCCGGCGTGCCTGATTCCGGTATTGGTTTGCCTCTGCAGATTGCTTCGTAGGCCTTGATCCTTCCCTCTGTATCATCAGATTTGAGGGTGAGCATTTCTCTTAGTGTGTGTGCTGCACCGTAGGCTTCGAGTGCCCAGACTTCCATTTCTCCGAGCCTCTGGCCTCCAAACTGAGCTTTTCCACCCAATGGCTGTTGGGTTATAAGGGCATATGGTCCTGTCGAACGGGCGTGTATCTTGTCTTCGACAAGGTGGTTGAGCTTTAGCATATATGCTATGCCGATAGTTACCTTGTTTTCAAATTTTTCACCGGTGTAACCGTCATAAAGATTCATTTTGCCATCTTTTGGAAGGCTTGCCTTTTCAAGTGCATCAATGACATCTTTTTCAGTTGCGCCGGAGAAGATTGGTGTGGCAAAGTAAACACCAAGCTGTCTGGCAGCATAGCCAAGGTTGCACTCAAGGATCTGGCCGATATTCATACGCGAAGGAACGCCAAGTGGTGAAAGAATTATGTCTACCGGTGAACCATCCTCAAGGAAAGGCATGTCGTAAATTGGGAGGATTTTCGAGATGACACCTTTGTTTCCGTGCCTTCCTGACATCTTGTCGCCAACCTGGATTTTACGTTTTTCGGCAACATAGACTTTGGCAAGCATGTTCAAGCCAACCTGGAGTTCGTCCGATTTGTCCCTCTTGAAAAGTTGGGTTCCGATTACAACACCCTTTTCTCCTGGGCTTACCCTGAGCGATGAATCACGGACGTCCTGACCCTTGCGGTCGAACATAGCCCTCCAGAGTTTCATTTCTGGGGTAAATTCTGATTCAGCCTTCGGAGTGACTTTTCCAACGAGAATATCGCCGGATTTGACCTCGGTTCCGACCCTTACAATCCCGTTTTCATCAAGATTGCGGAGCATCTCTTCGGAGACGTTCGGTATTTCCCTGGTCAATTCTTCTGGGCCGACCTTGGTGTCTCTCACTGCGAGCTTGTATTCTTTTATGTGGATTGAGGTGTAGACATCATCATAAACGAGGCGCTCTGAAACAATGATGGCGTCCTGATAGTTGTACCCTCTCCATGGGAGATACGACACAAGAACGTTCTGGCCAAGTGCCAGGTCGCCCCTGTCGCAGGCCTCTCCATCAATAATGACGTCGCCTGCCGAGACGAAGTCTCCCTTGCGGACGAGCGCCCTCTGGTTGATACAAATGTCCTGGTTTGACCTGAAGAATTTTTGGAGTTTGTAGGTTGTCTCGTAGGAAACATGTATTTCATCAACGCCTATTGAGGCAAGGCGTTTCAGAAGGTCAACTGTGAGGTATGAACCCTTGTATGCAACAACTTCTTTGGAGTCATAGATGTCTTCGGCAAGGATCCTTGAAGAATTGAGCATCTCCTGATTGAAGGTGTAAACTTCTTCCTCGTGAAGGGCCATGATGTCAACCACCCTTATCTCGGTTGCGCCGAGTTGCAGGAGCTGGCGAAGCACGTCTTCAGTTACGAAAGAAGAGTCAATATTGTCAAATATTTCCTGTTCTTTTGGTCCTCTGAGGAGTATTTTTCCAAGGAAGCTGTTTCTTGAAGCTGCGACTTTGAGGATGGCGACAGGAAGGTTCTCTGGTGAGCCCTCAACCTCGACTATTACATCTCTTATTCCCGCTTTGTAGAGCTTTTCAAGGCCTGTTTCAGTTATCTTTTTGCCTGCGGCGATGAGGGTTTTCCCTTCGGAGTCAAGTGCCGGTTCGACAAGGATTTTGCCTATCAGTTCGTCGTTTCTTTCAACCTTTACAAACTCGCCGAGATTGATTGTTTCTACTTCATCCCTGCTTATGGTTCTTACTTTAAAGAAATTGTTCTGGATGAGCTTTCTGGCCACTGTTCCATCAACGAGATCGCCTATCCTGCCGACATTTGCTATATCTTCGCCAAGAAACCTGTAAAGTGCTTCAGAGTTGATGTTTCCGAGTTTAAATTTGACTGGCTGTGCATCAAGCGATGCAATTTTTATTGTTCCAGCATCGACATAGGAAACAACGCCAGACTCTTTTGCCAGGACAACAGAGCAGTTGTCCACTACGATCTGGTGTTCCATGCCAGTGCCAACCCTTGGGGCCTCTGGCTGGATGAGTGGAACGGCCTGGTGTTGCATGTTGCAGCCCATGAGGGCACGGTTTGCTTCATCGTGCTCAAGGAACGGAATGATTGTGGCTGAAGCTGAGAAGACCTGGTTTGGCGAAATATCTATGAGGTCAACATCGAGAGGCTCAACCTCTACAATTTCTCCACCTTTTTGCCTGCAGATGGCAGTACCTTTGATTATTCCCTTGCGGTCAGTCTCGGTGTTTGCCTGTGCGATGTTGTAGTTTTCCTCATCATCGGCAGTCAAATAGATGACTTCGTCTGTGACCCTTCCTTCTATGACCTTGAAATACGGGGCCCTTATGAAGCCAAATTCGTCTACGATTGAGTGCGAGGTCAGCGAGTTGATAAGACCGATGTTCCCGCCTTCAGGTGTTTCAATAGGGCATATCCTTGAGTAATGGCTGTGGTGGACGTCACGCACATCTGCACCAGCACGATCCCTGTTGAGGCCGCCTGGTCCAAGGGACGATAGTTTACGCTTGTGGGTGAGGGCAGCGACAGGATTTGTCTGGTCCATGAACTGGGAAAGCTGGCCGAGGCCGAAGAATTCCCTCATGGCCGCAATTATTGGCCTGACGTTGATAATGTTTTGGACGGTAAGCTCTTCGTCTGGGAGAGTGATGATCTTTTCCCTTACAATCTTGAGCATTCTGAGGAAGCCGACCCTGAGCTGGTTTTCAAGCAATTCACCAACCGCCCTGATGCGCTTGTTTGCAAGGTGGTCCTTGTTGTCCGGTGGGACATTGCCCAGTTTTAGCTGGAACAAGAATTTCAGGATTGCTCTTACGTCTTCAAGCGTAACGAGGTTGGAGTCAAGATTTAGCTCGAGTTTTTTATTGATTTTGTATCTACCCACGACCGAGAGATTATTTCTTCTTGGATCTCTGAGCAGGTTGTGAATAAGGCTCTCGGCGTTTTCGATTGTTGGACGTTCACCAGGCCTGATGTGCTTGAACATATCAACAAGAGCTTCTTCTCTTGTTTTGGTCTGGTCTTTTTCGAGTGTGGCCACAATGAAACTGGCTATGTCTTTGTCAAAGTATTTTACTTTTTTGATTCCAAGGCGTTTTATTTCATCGAGGATTATGTTGGTAAGTGTTGTACCGGCTTGATAAAGATCATCACCGGTCGTTGGGTGATAAATGGCATCGGCAAGAGGTTTCCCTTTTGCCCTATCGAGATCAGTTTTATTGTCAGACTTTGCTTCGGAGGTTTTGTCCTGGTTGAAGAGGTTGCGGATTTCATCATCCGTGTAATCGCCCATCACCCTTAGCAATTCTGTGACGGGGAATTTCTTGGATTTTTTATCTATCTTGACATAACAAATGTCATCATCGCCCATTTCAAACTCGAGCCATGAACCCCTGTCTGGTATGACGGTTGCCATGGCCCTGTTTCTGTTTGAGTTTGGCAGTTGCTCAAATTCGAAATAAACTCCTGGTGAGCGCACGAGCTGGGAAACAACGACACGTTCAACGCCGTTGATTATGAATGTTCCGGCATCTGTCATTTGGGGAAGCTCTCCAGCAAAAAGCTCCTGCTCTTTTATTTCACCGGTTTCTTTATTTATAAGCCTAACAGTGAGTTTTAGCGGTACGGTATATGTCAAACTGCGCTGTTTGCATTCAAGCTGACTGTAGGGTGGATCGCCGAGTGTGTAATCAATAAACTCAACTTCGACTTTTCCCGATTCACGAAGTGAACGATCTTCGTTCAATGAAGCAATGAGGTTCTTGAGATCCTCAGTCAAAAACCTTTTGTAAGAATCGGTCTGGATTCTTATCAAATCTGGTGGATTGACCTCGGTTCTTCTCTTGCCAAACCAAACCCGTTCAATTCTCATGTGGTTTCCTTCCTACCCCACTCATCAGGGCATACGAATTGCTAGGGGCATATTCACAAAAGAATATCCTAACCTATGGCCCTTTTAATGTCAATGAACAATGGTTAAGGTAACCACACTCTTTCAATTACTATAAAACCTTTGAGCAGGTCGGCATTTAGTGTGCATTCAAGCACAGACCTGAGAATTTCTTGCGTCAGATAGAACGAACCATCCACCAGTGACGGCGCATTTGGCAATTGTATCTGTGTGCCTCCAGAGAGAGCGACCGTTGATCCTGACTCAAAGATGATTGATTTTCCAAATATGTCGAGTTTGCAGGTGTTTGCCTCCTGGGAAACCTGGAACGAGGCACCGAAAATTACCCGTAAAGCGTCTACTGGTATCAATCCATCTTTTGTCAGGGAGGATTGCATCACGCCGATCACGTCACCTTTTTGGTTGAAAACTTCTTTCTGGCCAACAACAATTCGGCCCCAACCCTGGGCATATACCGGGATTTCTACTGTTTCAGTGGCGATATTTCCTGCCTGGTCGACAGCTTCAATCTTGATCTGGTTTTTGCCAGGTATCAAAGAAACGCTGGCCTGATAAATGTCGTAAACCACGGTTGCATCTTTGCCATTAATCTTGACAGAAGCCCCTGGCTCAACCCTTCCCTTTATTACAAATTCTTGTGCGCCAACAAGCTCTGGGAATTTTGGCACAAGCAATTCTGGTTTTATGGTGTCGAGCATTATTGAAAGTTGCAGTGTTTTTGATGGGCCTTTTGAAAGCTGGGACACGATAACCACAAAATTCGGGCCTTCAACAATGGATACCTTTGTGGTGAAAGAGCCATCCTGGGCAACCTGGGTCAGTTTTCCATTGATTACCAGCGTTGCTCCCGGGGATGTCTTGCCTTTCAATGTGACAGTTTGTTTGTTGGTGAGGGATGGATATGGGTCAACCTCAAGAACTGGAGGCTCGGTTTGGTCACCTGTGTATTCGATGATTTCTCCGGGCACAAAACCTTTGACTGTCGCAGATATAATGATCTTCATGACTGATTTGGGCTCTATTTCAAGTATTACTTTCCCGTTTGCATCAGTTTGGCCTTCGGCATCAACATCCTCGCCCTTAACCCTTACTGTGGCATTTGGTATTACTGCTTTTGTGGCCCTATCAACGATCTGAATAGTTAAGGTATTTTTGACTCCGTTAATGATCTTTGATGGTGAGAGAAGCACTGGAACAATTCCGGGTGAGCTGTCTAGTGCAGCAATCGGGTAAATGGAGAAGTATTCAGGGGCATCTTTTATGGTGAATTCAAATGGTTCCTTGTCCAGTAAAGTGTTTTTGCATGTGTATCCGAGTTGTATGACTGACTTACCTTGTCCTGTTGGGTTTAGAGTGAGATAGGTGTAAGGAACACTTCCTGGCTCAAATGCGTAGAAGCCGCCCTGGGAAAGGAAGCTCTCATTTGCTCCAGTGGCCATTATATAACCACCGCCAGTTATCTGGAGGTCCCTGTCATCGGCTGGCATTATTTCTACCAGTATGTGGTTGTCAGTGGCATAGGCCAGATCAAAGTTGTTCTGGTCAAGCAACCCTATTGAAAGTGGCATCTTGCTTTCCGCTGATTTAAAGGCCATCTTTGGCGTTTCAAGCGAGAGCATTGTCTCTGGGAAAGCGTCCCAGTCGAGGGCAAATGTTCCATCTCTGGAACCCATGGTTGAACCTTCTAATGGCCCGGGATTTGTCTTGTACTTGAATCTGGTGTAATGGAAACCAGGATCCGTGTAGTTTGAGAAAGGAGCACCTGCCACATCTGCAAAGAGATCGTCAGTTGAGTATGAGTTGAGGCCAACTAGACCACCCACCTTGCATACATCTTCGGCAAAAATATAGAATTTGCATGAACCAAGCTCATTCAGAGGTAGAGTATCCTTGACATCTAGAATGCCGTCCTTTTCCCTGTCGGCGAAAAGATATATACCCTCGTGAGGATTGTTGTATATGCAACCAAGGCCCCACCCATATGGAGTAGGTTTGTACTCCGGCTGGACAATCATATTTGGCCTGTCCGAGAACGTATCGTTATTGTAATGGATATTTGTTGTGTTGTAGAGGACTGGCTCATTACGCCTTAATATTGTTACTGCTCTTAATTGTTCATCCCACGTGAAGAATTCCCTCTTTGTCAGGAATGAACTAAATTGGAGTATCTCACCATTTGATCTCTGGAGCTGTCTGTCCCCGTTCCAGTCCAATCCAAGGTGAACACTGTATTTTGTTTCACACCTTTCGCAAGGGAAGAAACTTCTTGGGCGCCAGTTGGCGGGGACATTTATAAATGGGGTGAAGTGTGCCGGATATGTTATCTTGTCACCACAAATCCTCACCTCTTTTGGAGGCTGTTTGAGAATAAAGCCTTGCCGGTTCTTGCAGACGGCTGTTACCTCATAAACCCTGTTGGATCCAGCAGTGAGCAAGAAATCCGGTTCACCAGGAGTTGTGAAAACTTTTCTTTCCGGATCATCAAGGTTGGTAACATTGTATTCAACGACTGGAAGCTCAACCTTGATCTTGGTTGTTCCAAAGTGTTTTCTGTTGGGTGTGTAAACAGTAAGATAGAATTCACCTGCATCATTGGCACAGAAGCCTTTAAATTGATATATCCCATCTTTTGAACGCGAGAAGTCAATCTGGATTGGTTCAAATGACCTCTTCTTGGCATCTTCCCAATCAGAGTAGAGAAACATGTTGGCATAGTAATTATAGGAAACGTTGTGAAGGTCCGTTCTTACCCAGTAATATTGCGGCAATCTTGCGTCTGGGCCAAAGAACAGCTCGTCATCCGGGAACCAGTCCTTAAAGCAGTGAAGCCATGCTCTATCAGGCGGAACTTCATTGTCTCCGCTCATATCCCTTACGCCCTGGAGAAGGTCGACAGGAGTGCCTGTTGCGTCGGTTACCCTTATGGTTAAAGGCTTAGATGGATCAGCCATCTCATTTACAACTCCAGCTGTAAGTGGTTGTGGCGAAATCTCAACGGTGAGGTCATCTTTTGGCCCAATGTTTGCTTTGGCTTCACCTGCCAGATAGACCTCGTGTGTATAGCTCAGTTCAAACCATTCGTGGTAATAGTATGGTGAATAGGACCTATCATTATTGTCGTCACCATATTTGTAAGCGGTAACATAAACGCTTGTTTCTTCCTGTTCTGAAATGACATGGTCGGCAGGTGTCATCATTCTTCTCATGCCACCCATATTCATGCCGCCAATGTCCATTCCTACATCGGTGATCTGGCAACCCGTTTCTTTTGTGAGATCAAGTTCGTAAATACCATCGTTTCTGTTGAATGTTCTGGCATCATACATTCCACCGTTCCACAGGTTTGTTGCAAGATCATAGGTGCCAATTATTTCTGTCTCATATTCAGAGAAACTTATTTTTCCATTTTCGTTAAAATCATCACGTTCGGAGTACATCCTGCCGCCGCTGCGCGAATTACCTCTCATTGGCATTGGTGTTCCCATTGTTCTTCCATCACCCATGCCCATATGGATTGGCTCATCCATTCCTTCGATCTGGAAGGCGATTCCCCTATCCTGCCAGATATAGACGAAAGCGTTGTTGCACGCCTCCTCTATCTGCATGTCTTCCTGTTCGGTGATTTTTATTTTGAAGTGATGGTCCTGATCAACCGGAATTGCGTCTGGAAGGCCCGTGATTGTGAGCCCATGCACCCTTATTCCAAACTCGTTTTTATTGCCACAGCAGTCCTGGAATTTCTTTATTGTGCCGTCAAATAGCTCAACTTCGATTTCTATTCTGCCTGAACCAACAGGGGTCAATTCGTCAATCTTTATAACGTTTGAAACACCTGTATAATCCAGCCTTTTGTTCCATATGAGGAACTTGTTGAATTCGTCAGGTGTAAATGTGATTTTGTCTGGGCCAAAACCTATTTCACCGATCCAGTTTTGCCCTTCGAACTCGTACCATTGATAGTTAGTACTGTCTATGACTACTTTTCCAGTGAAATCATATATGATTGGAAGTCTGACCATTCCCTCAAAGGCAAAATCAGTTGTGACCCTTCCAGTTATCGGATCCATTATCTTTGGCCTCTTGAATGGCCCTGTAACCGTGAGTTTTTTTATTAATCTTTTGAATGGCGTTGGATTTGATGTAGTCCCGGGGTTGAATGTCAAGTGGGTACCATTTGAGTCTTTCAAAACGAAATAAATGCCATAATCGGTAAGTGGGAAGAATTCGGTACCAAGCTTGTTAAAGTTTACCTTCCTTTGTTTTTTGTCTTCATCGGGGTTTTTGCCAAGCGCTTCCTTGTTTGCATTGAGCCTTTGTCCCCATTCGGACCATATTGCAGGATATGAATTATAACCACAAATCTGAGCTCTGGCAAAAGGAATATTTATGATCCTGCTCAGGTGCGCTTGTCCGCCCGGATAGACCCTGAAATCGTCCTGCAGGTTCCTTAGCATTGGATTGTATGGATGTTGAATTTGCGGAGTTGGCGGCGAGATCTGGTTTATGGAGTTTCTCCCTGCCGTGTAATCCAGTTGCGAGAATTGCAGACCATGATCAATGACCTCGAGTTCTGAAAAGTTGAGTACTGGATCGAGTGTAAGGACTTTTGCTGTTGCATAACCGCTGTAATCAAGACCAAGGTGATCGTCAAGCAGGAAGTGTGAAGGATGGACTGGCAGTTTGCTGTTGTAATCGAACATGATATTGAAACTGCTTATTCTCAGCCTTATCTGGGTGTTCTCTTTTGGTTTTACAAGACCCAGTGCCCATCCGCCGGTGTCTGTATCTGTGAATGTTGAAGCGCTGGTGATATATGTTGGGACACCATAGGTCTCAATTTTTCCGAATTTGACACCTGTTTTTGGGTCCGTTGTGATACCATCAAACAATCCAAGTTCGTCACCCTTTGTGACTACTCCCCAGGCGAGGAAGCCATCGTCATCACCCCATGTTTGGGCCATCTGTGAGGAATTGTTCACATCAACCAGCGATGCCTGTGAGGATACCTCTATTGGCCTGGATGTCCCTACAAATAGAGGCGGCATAAAGCTTGGATCATCACCAACATAGTCGCCCGAATCAAGTGCTCCAGGAACATAGCCTATGTCGTTCCAATACCAGAAGTAATATGTTTTGTCTATGTTGTACTGGATTATGTATCGCTGTCCGTTTTCACCTATGGCGGTTGCCATCCAGTTTACTCCGCCACCTGTTGCATTATAAAGAACGATTGTTTGCTGGTCCTTATTGAGGGCAAACGGGATGCAGCATGGGTCGTTAATATCGAGCATGTTGTCTGCGTCATAGGTTTCAAGAGAGATGTTCGGGTACCTCTCTTCGAGCATATCCAGACACTTTCTTGTGGAATTTATTTCGAGCCTTTCACTCCTGACTTTCAGATAGCCCTTTTCCCATGCGTCATATTTGTTTGCAAGCGAGATTGGAACAGCTGGTTGTGGCCATGGAGGAGGAACTGCAGTGAGGGTGTTTTTGTTGTTCTGAACGTTGTCTGTGGGCATGTATTTTGTCAGGTAGAACATGTCCTGATAGGGTCCATCTGGTGGTGCTACTTTTACTGGGTCGCCAAAATCTGCAAAAGCTGTTACAACGAGCGGATCATACCTTCCATTTGAATAAAGTGAACCCTGATAAGGGGTTATTTCGAAATAGATTTCCCTGTCGGTATCAGTTATTGTGCTTGTCTGTTCCCAAGGAATTTTTCCATAAGTTGCCGGTGACCTGAGGGTAATATAAATTTTTTGGTTTTTTTCTAGCAGAACAGGACTCTTAACACGTAGCTTTGATGTCTGTTCAACGCGCAGTTCCCTGTCAACATAAAGATCGAGACCAACTTTTCCAGGAAGTACTGGGATGTCTATTGCTGTTGGATGACCACACTTACCGATTGAAAAACCATGAGCTTTGTATTCATGGACAAAACAACCCCATTCATCAACAATATCACTGCATGGATATGAGTAGTAGCCGATTTTTATCTGGCTCATCCTAACGTCACCGTAGTCGATGATCAGGTTATCGTTAACATCATTGTAGATGTCTTCGCCAACATCATATTCGCCGTTTGGCTGGCTCTCACCATGGATCACATCGTAGAAACGTAGTGTGGTTGGCAAATTAAGGAGTGGGGCGCCACAGTCCAGGTCGCCTGCGGTTACGTTTGTACCGGCTTTGTAGGTGACAGTATTATTGCTCTTTGTGATTGTGACCTCTGTCATCCTTATGTCGGCTGATTCTACCTGATTTGTATTGCTTCTGTATTTCCTGTAAATCGATCTCTGGCAACCAAACGCACCCGTTCCAATATCAGTGCATCTATATGCAGAGGAAAAACCTATTAGGCCTTCACCGCCCCAAGGAGGTGGCGATGTTCTTCCTGCATCTGGCGACTGGAGACCTTCCTCGGCTCCAAGATAACTTTCGGAATGTTTTCCAGCCAAGAAGTCTGAATTGACATTGTTTGGGAACACCTCCGGGCTTGGCCCGAGAAGGTTGTCTATTCCATTATCGAGGAATATCGATAATCCAAAATATGACCTGAAATCGGCCTTTACATTAAAGAATGTTGTCGATGGTATGGCGAAGTCCTCTGCTGAATTATCAAGGGAAGTTGATTTATTGATGTTCTGGGAGCCAGTCAGCAACCTTCCATATGGGTCATAAAGCGAGGTGACAGAATTTGCAGGGGTTGAACCCATCCAGACATCAGACTGGACAATTACATCATATGTTGGTGCGAAAGGGCCGGATTGGAGCAATTCAACGGCCATGAAAAGATCGCCAGCTTCAAGGCCACCCAATACACAGCTGCTCTCGGCATTTGTGTCCTCAAACTTGTGGGTGTTTGTGTTTACGTCTGTGAGCGCAACGTCTCTTTCAGTTACCGTTGCTTCGGCGTCGCCCTTTCTGTAAATGAATTCATGTGGGTCATAAATGAGGTTTCTATTTACATTTTCGGTGTGTAGCTCGTCGCCGGAGGCTATTGTTCCGGAATGTACAAACTGGACAAGCAATCTTCCAACGTCAAGATCGTCCCCTGGGTCTAGAACTCCGATTGGTGGGGCGTCAACTACTGAGGATCCTGCAAGATATGTTCTTGGTTCACCGTTTGTCGATATGACGATGACATTTGTAAGCCTTATGTCACCCGATGAAACTACCGGTGCTGTGGTAAGGTTTGTGGTTCTCCGGTATATCCACTCTGCCGGTGTGTATCTTCCATCGGTGTTTATGTTTTCGGCGTGCCATTCTTCACCCTGTTCAAAATCTGCGTCAAAATCGTTTACAAAAGGCACATAATGAAGGCCTATGTCCCACCTTTCGATTGTGGAACTGGAAACCGGCCTTGGTTTTAATGTAGTCCCTATAGATGGGATAATTGGGAAATCGGTGCTTGGATTATTGTCCTGAATGAGTGGAAAATCAGGCATGTCAACCCAGCCAATCTGGAAAAGTCTTGTTCTTACAGGTGGTTTCTGGTTGAGTGGGTCTGGCTGGAAACCTTCCCATATCTCTTTGTCGATCCTGAGATATACTTCCGACCCTGGTTTGTAGTTTGGCTGGATGGAACCATCAGCCTTTGTTGGGAGGATAAAATATGGTCCCTGGGTGTTGTTGCAGTTTATGGGGTCAACATAACAACACGGATTTAGTTTTATGTTGTCCCACTGATATGATGGATCTGGGTCCCTGCCATAGTTTGGGTCATCTGGGTTTGCATAACCATAGTACCTGCAGTCTTCAAATGCCCCTGTTCTGGAGAACCAGAGTTGTCCGGCTGAGTCGAGTACAGCTATAACTTTTTCGGTCAGGTTGGTCGCTTTGCTTGTCCCAGATTTGTTTAGATAAAAAATAGTGTAATAAAGCGGGGTTGTCATTGTGGCCTGGGTGGCCCTTATGTTGTATCCGCCAGAGACAGCCAGTGATGCGTCTGGCATTGGAAATTCTGTTCTACCCCAAGAAGTCACGCCCTCACCATCAAAGGCATAATTTTGTGCTGGAACAAGCTGGTTTCCGCTCCATGCAGACCCTACTGGTGCCCATCTTGTAGCAACGAAGATTGCTGACTGGTTATTGCTTACTTGTTCGGCGTTGGCAAGCGATGAAAATGGCAATCCACTAATAAGAATCAAAAGAGCCAAAATTAATCTGTAACTTTTTCTCATTTTCCTCATTCTACTATATACGCAGCACTTTCAGTTTTTGTTACCCAAAATATATACACACAAATGCCAAGCGTGTTTATCGATTCTATTATTGTGCTATTCATGTGTCAAGCGTATTTTTTCCATTACTTGAGTTAAAAAGCGTCCATGCTAGAATTGTTTTAAATGAAAAAAACAATAAATTTTATTATCTTGGTTATCTTTATACTAACCATTGTACCTATACATAAAGTCTTTTCAGAAGAGCAAAAACCTTGTTTTCTTATTATCTCAAAACATTCGCAGGCATTGTTGGATGAGCTGGTCAAATCCAAAGAAGCTGCAGGATTTCAAGTTAAGTATATAAATATTGATGAAATACCACACGATGATAATTTTGGGCCGAAAGATATCAGAATATTTTTGAAGAAGAACAAGAATGCCTGGAACATAAAATATCTTCTTATAGTGGGAACAGAAGATACTGTGCCCATGATGTATTGTTCCCCTGCCTCCGAAGGTGTTGTATCGAGAGACCTTGTTGATACACCAACAGATTTCTATTATTCGTCGATCTATGACGATTGGGACAAGGATGATGACGGAAGGGTTGGGGAGTACCCGGATGATGGGGTAGCAGAACACAAAGCCGATATTTTTGTTGGCAGGATACCATTTGATGAACCGAAAACAATTTCCGAAATTTCGAAATCAATGGCTGAATTTGACAGTTTGCCCGATTTCCAGAAAGCAAAGATGCTTTTTGGCGGTGCGATGCTTGGTTTCCAGGGTGAAGTCTGGGATGACAAGGTAATGGAAAGAACAGACGGCGGGGAATATTGCGAGAAGATATATTCGGAAATTTTTAGTGGCAAGGGATTTTCCAGATACAGACTCTATGAAAAAGACGGTTTTCTTCCATCTCCATTCCAGTGTGAAGAGCCGCTCAACGCAGAGACTTTTGGCTATCAGATACCAAACAGGTATGGGCTTGTCTTGTGGACTGCCCATGGCTCTCCGGAACATATAGTCAGAACGGTCTGGAATTCTGGCAGTGCACAGAAATCCTCTCCTTCCAAGGCCGATCTTTCACAGCCCAGACTTTTAAACTCAACCCAGATGATGACAGGTGCCAAGACCAGGTGGGGGATCGTTGTTTCGGCATCTTGCTCAACATCGAACCCTTCTGCAGGAACAGGCCTGGGTGCTTCGGTAATCAGGGCTGGTGCTTCAGCTTATGTCGGTTCAACCAGAGTCGCATGGTCGCCATCATACTGGAGGAAGCTTGAAGATGGCGGGATGGACACGATTCTATATTTGTTTTGCCAGTACCTTTCCACTCCAGGCACATCAGTAGGTCAGGCGATTGCACAGGCAAGAGTTGAGTTCGCCAAAAAGTATTTTTTTGGTGATATTGAAGACCCAATCGAGTCGGCCCAGATGAACATTTACAACTTCAACCTCTATGGCGATCCATCGGCTTGTCTGATAAAGGGTGATGCTGGAGGAAGCGTCGAAATACTTGAACCAAGCATCAGTGCCTCTCCCGGAGAAGTGGCAAAATGGGAGGCAAATATTTCTGGAGATGATTTGACTGGCAATACCTTCCAGGTAATCCCGGACAAGCAGGACATGAGCTGGGCTGTCCCGGAAGTTGTGGTCACTGGAAATAAACTTGTTTTGACGGCAGAAATTCCATTGTCAGTTTCACCTGGCAAAAGGTTCTGGATATTGCACCAAAAAAGAGGTGACCTGTCGTCGCAGATACCGATAGTTCTCAATATTGTGCCAAAACCGGAGGCCAGTTTCGAGTTTTCATCAGGAGATGGTGTGATAATTCCGTTCTCAAGGGTCAAGTCCAGCCTTAATTTGACACAGAAAACAAAATACCTTGAAGTCACGCTGAAATATGATCCTGACAAAATCAAGTTTGTTTCTATAGGGCAGCCATCAAAAAAATCAGATGTTTTCTCATTTTTTGATAACCATTTTGGTCTTGCATATATCAGGGTTTCAGGAGCCTCCGAGGTGCTACCGCTGATAAACTTCAGAGTGATGAAATTCACGGGAAAAACATCAATTGACGTGTCAAAAATTGTTGCCATGACTGACAGACCGGAGGCATTAGCCATCCAGTCCAAATCGTTTGAAATAACAATTGGGGAGAAGGAGCTCTGGATTTCTAGGGCCGATTTTGACAAATCCGGTAAAGTCGATTCTTTTGATCTGGCCCTTCTTCTGTCACGAATCGGATGCACAAAACAGGACCCAAAATACGACCCAATTTATGATCTGGATGGCAACGGCCTGATAGATTTTGTTGATTACAGCCTTGCTTTCAAAAGAATCAGTGGTTGAAGTGCCTTTGCCCTGAGAATACGAGACCAATTCCGAGCTTGTTTGCTGCAGCGATCACTTCATTGTCCCTGATGGAACCACCCGGTTCGATGATTGCTTTTACTCCAAAGCTTGCCGCGTGCTCGATAGAATCCGCAAACGGGAAGTATGCATCGGAGGCAAGGTAGGAACCTCTGGCTTTTTCGCCGGCCTGTGATGAAGCGATTTTTACTGAACCGACCCTGTTTGGTTGTCCGGCGCCAACCCCTATTGTTGTAAAATCTTTTGCCAGAACTATTGCGTTGGATTTTACATGTTTGGCCACCGCCATGGCGAAGGTAAGTTGTTCAAGATCGTGCTCGGACACCGGGATTTCGCCAACAATCTTGAATGAGTCGACCAAACTGAGGTCTGGTTGTTGGAAGAGTGTCCCGAACATTGTCGATCTGATGGCAAACTTGGCCCTTGGGAGGTTTTTGTTGTATGTTATCAGTCTTGTATTTTTTTTCTTTGAAAAGATGGAAAGAGCCTCTTTGCTGAAATCTTTTGCAATAATCACTTCAACAAACAGTTTTCCAACCTCGATTGCTGTTTCCTCGTCAATAATGCCATTTATGGCCACAATACCGCCATATGCAGAAGCTGGGTCGCACTCCAGTGCCTTGAGATAGGCCTCTTTCATGTTTGCGCCTATTGCCACTCCACACGGGGTGAGGTGTTTGACGATCACGGCGCATGTCGGGTCAAACTCCAGCAATGTAGACAGTGCGGCGTCAATATCGAGAATGTTGTTGTAAGATAATTCTTTGCCTTGCAGTGATGCAATCGGCCATTCATTGTTACCGACAGAATAAAGTCCGGCCTTTTGGTGAGGGTTTTCACCATACCTGAGCGGCATTACCTGCCTTGCGTGGATTGTTTCTGGGACACCAAGCTCGTCTTTCGTGGAGCCTTCAAGATATGCTGATATTGCACCATCATAGGCGTTCGTTGTTCTGAAAGCCTTGATGGCAAGCGATTTCTTGTACTCAATGTCAAACCTGCCAAGCGAAAGCCTTTCGATAAATTCGCTGTACTGTGAAGGATCACTAAGGATTGTTACATGCTGGAAATTCTTTGCACTTGCGCGGAGGAGCGTCACGCCACCAATATCTATCTCTTCGATCGCCTTCTCAAGAGTGCAGTCTTGTGATGCAACAGTTTTTTCAAAAGGATATAGATTACAAACCACTATGTCTATTGACTCGGCAGTCATTTTGCCAAGCTCTTCCATGTCTTTGGGGTTATCTCTCCTGCAAAGTATTCCGGCGTGTATTTTGGGGTGGAGTGTTTTGACCCTTCCACCAAGAACTTCTGGCGAGCCTGTATAGTTTGCAACATCGGTAATCTGGAAACCAAGTTTTCTCAGATGATCTGCTGTTCCGCCTGTTGAAAGGATTTTATAGCCTGTCTGCGTGATTGCTCTGGCTAGTGGCTCCAGTCCGGTTTTATCATGTACTGATATTAAAACGTAGCTCATTGCTCCTCCTTTATTAGCGTCCTTCTTCCAGAAACGCTTACTTTTCCATCAAGCATGATTTTGCATGCCCTCCAGAGCGTGTCATGCTCTACTGTAAGTATTCTATCGGCAAGCGTTTCCTCGGTGTCTGTTTCAAGGACTTCTACAGCCCTCTGGATTATTATGGGGCCTGTATCGCAACCCTCATCAACCATGAATACCGTGCACCCGGAGATCTTTACTCCATAATCAAATGCCTGCTTTTGTGCATCAAGGCCTGGAAAGGATGGCAGAAGCGAAGGATGGATATTGATTACTTTATTTGGGAAGTGCCTTATGAAATTGGGTGTTACAAGCATCATGAATCCGGCGAGTACTACCAGATTGGCACCGGACAGTGAAACAATGCCTGCCAGATGATCAAAAAAGGCTTCCCTTGACTCAAAATCTTTTAGCTTGCAAATCTGGCAGGGGATATTCTTGTTCCTGCAAAATTCAAGCGCAGGTGCTTTTGATTTGTTTGAAACCACAAGGCAGATTTCTGCATCCAGCTTACCCTGTTCTATTGCGCCGTAGAGCGCCCTGAGATTGGAGCCCCTTCCGGAAACCAGAACTGCAATCTTTTTCATCAGACAAGCCCGAAGGAAGGTTCTCCGTCGCCCTCGACTGTTCCTATGGCTACCGAGCCTGGATAGAGGGACATTGTTTTTGGGGCTTCTTCTTCGGACACAAACAGTGCCATGCCTATTCCCATGTTGAAAGTCCTGAATGCATCTTCATCTGAAAGTCTGGCCTCTTTGACAAGGAATTCGATTATCGGGATTTTTGGGAGGTTGTTTCTTTTTATAACTGCTTTTCCGGAGCTCATGATTCTTGGAAGGTTGTCAGAAAGGCCGCCACCTGTTATGTGGGAAATGCCATGGAGTTCAACGGCCTGCGCTATTTTGACAATAAATTGGGTATATATTTTTGTTGGCTCGAGAAGTGCGAGGCCAAAGTGGTCGATCCCGTCAAATCTGGAGTCCAGTGAATACTTCGATGCGATTTTTCTGGCAAGCGAATATCCGTTTGAATGAAGTCCGGAAGATGGCAGTCCAATTATCACATCACCTTTTTTTATTTTTGATCCGTCGATGATCTTTGATTTCTCGACTATTCCAACTGCAAAACCGGCAAGATCATATTCGTTGGGTTGGTAGATGTCGCCCATCTGGGCAGTTTCTCCACCGATAAGGGCACATCCAGCCTGAACACAACCCTCGGCCACACCTTTTATTATCTGGTATGACACTTCTTCATCGAGCCTGTTTACGGCCAGATAATCAAGGAAGTACAGTGGTTTTGCGCCTGAGCACACTATGTCGTCAACGTTCATGGCAACGCAATCAATGCCAACTGTGTCGTGTTTGCCAAGTGCCTGGGCGATCTTCACTTTTGTCCCGACACCATCGGCACCTGAGACCATGACTGGATTTGAATATCCATTCGGGACCTCGAAAAAACCACCGAAGAAGCCTATCCCACCTAAAACACCAGGAATGGTTGTTCTTTTTGCAGCCTCTTTTATCTTTTCGACAAACCTGTCTGAGGCGTCAATAGAAACTCCCGTTGACTCATAGGCCTTGCTCATCCATCACCTTCCTCAGGGAATTGTCATAGAGTTCCTTCAACTCCTGTACTGGAATATCAAAAGAACCTGTTACCGAGAGTGTTCTGCCGCCAACAACGCCGAGGATTCTTATCTGTGTTTCATTCTGGGCGCATATCTCGGTGAGCCTTGAAACACAATCTGGAGATACGGTCACTAGTGCCCTTGCATTACTCTCGGAGAAAAGCTGTTCTGTTATATGGATGCCAGTTGCCTTGAGGGCGATTTGTGCGCCAAGGCCTGAGTTGCATACGCATTCAACGAGTGCCTGTGCCAGTCCGCCCTCCGAAAGGTCTGTTGCTGAACGTATAATCCCTTCACCGGTTGCCGCGAGAAGTGTTTTTGAAAGTGAAACCTCCGCATTAATTCTGATCATTGGAGGTGTGCCAAAAGTCTCTCCAGTGAGCATTTCAAAAAGTGCCGACCCGCCGAGTTCCGACAATGTTTCGCCGAGTAACACGATTACGTCCCCGGTGTTCTGGAAGTCTGGCTTGTTTATTTTTCCAGCCCTTGCCTTGCCAACCATTACTACGACAGGGGTTGGTTTTATAGCTCCACTTGGGCTCTCGTTGTAAAAACTGACATTTCCGGAAATGACCGGGATGTTGAGCGCTCTCAGGGCATCACACATTCCAAGGACACTCTGCTCGAATTCATAGTAAATTTCAGGATTGGTCGGGTTGCCAAAATTCAGGCAATCAGAAACGGCAAGCGGGGTGAATCCTGCCGCCCACAAATTTCTTGCCGCCTCGCAAATTGTCGCCTGGCCCCCGCCAAACGGATTCAGGTAACAGTGCCTTGGCTTTGCGTCAGATTTGATGGCAAGCAGTGTATCAGTGCCCTTGACCCTTACGATTCCAGGGCCAAGCGATGGTGGTATCACCGTGTTTGTAAGGAGTGTTGTGTCGTACTGGTGCCATACCCATTCCCTAGAACAGCCGTTGAAAGAGGAAGCCATCTTTTTGACAAGATTGGCGTAATCCCATGATGGAACCTGGAAACCATGGGGTTCCCTTCGCCTCTCTTCGAGGTTTGGTCTTGATGTTTCCATCTTGTAGCATGGGGCACCCTTGGTTAGATGTGGTATTGGGATTGTTGCTACAATTTCACCCTTTTCGATGACTGTTAGCAATCCATCAGCTGTTACTTCGCCAACGACAGCAGACTCCAGCTCCCATTTTGTGAGTATCTGGCTGACAGACTCGACCCTGTCCGGTTTGCAGATGACAAGCATTCTTTCCTGGCTTTCGGAAAGCATGACCTCGTAGGCCGTCATATTTTCTGCGCGTTTTGGGACTGCATCGATGTTCAGGACGAGGCCCATGTCGCCCCTCCCGGCCATTTCGACCGAGGAGGATGTCAATCCGGCAGCACCAAGGTCCTGGACCCCTTCGACAAGGTCTTTCTCAATGAGTTCAAGGGTTGCCTCTATGAGGAGTTTTTCCAGGAACGGATCGCCAACCTGTACTGCGGAACGCTTCTCTTCAGACTCCTTTGAAAGGACGTCAGAGGCGAATGTCGCACCGTGGATTCCGTCCCTTCCAGTTCTGGCGCCAATGAGCATGACAATGTCGCCTGGTTCAGAGGCCCTTGCGTAACGGATTTCCTCTTTCTTGGCAATACCAAGGCAAAACACGTTTACCAGGGGATTTATTGTGTAAGATTTGTCAAAATGGAGTTCTCCGCCAGCGTTTGGGACACCGACGCAATTGCCGTAGCCGCTTATTCCAGCAACAACTCCCTCAAGAAGACTCCTGTTGTGGGGATCATTCGGATGGCCAAAAAACAGTGGGTCAAGGGACAGGATGGGTCTTGCTCCCATCGTGAAAACATCCCTTATGATGCCGCCAACACCTGTTGCGGCGCCCTGGTATGGCTCTATGGCTGATGGATGATTGTGGCTTTCTACCTTGAATATTGCAGTGTATCCATCACCAATATCCACTACACCGGCGTTTTCGCCGGGCCCCTGAATGACGGCAGGTCCCTGTGTTGGGAAGTTCTTGAGTACCATTCTTGATGATTTGTAAGAGCAGTGCTCCGACCACATCACCGAGAATATGGCCAGCTCAAGAAAATTTGGCGTCTTTTCGAGTCGCGTCTTGATATCTTCAAACTCGACCTTTGTCAAACCAAAATTTTGCGCGTCCTGAAATGTTCCTTCTCTCATGGCCTCGATACTATCAACTTTGTGTCTCTGGCGATCACAAGCTCTTCGTTGGTCGGGATGACAAGAACTTTGACCTTCGAATCTGTCGCGCTTATGTCGCGCATCTCCTTTGATCTTGCGGTATTTTTTTCCTGATCAAGATTGATTCCAAGGAATTCGAGTCCTGTAAGCGAGTCCCTTCTTGTCAGATCAGAATTTTCGCCTATTCCTGCTGTGAAAACGACTGCATCCAGCCCACCCATTGCGGCGGCATACGCACCGATGTATTTCTTTATTCTTCTGCAGAACATGATGTGTGCTAGCGTGCACATTTCATCGCCTTTAAGGTACCCTTCCTCAACATCTCTAGAGTCATTATAGCCTGAAATTCCAAGCAGGCCAGATTTTTTGTTGAGGATATTATCAACGCCTTTTGAATCAAGTTTTTCTTTCTCCATTATGAAGAAAGGCAAGGCCGGATCGAGATCACCACACCTTGTTCCCATGATGAGGCCTTCAAGTGGCGTCATGCCCATTGTTGTGTCTACGGATTTTCCACCATCAACAGCACATATCGAGCTGCCATTGCCGAGGTGGCATGTTATTATTTTCAGCTGGCTTGCGGGTTTGCCAAGGAATTTTGCAGCCTCTTGCGAGACAAAGAGGTGCGATGTACCGTGGAATCCATACCTTCTGAAGTGATGCTTCTTGTAGAGCTCGTAGGGTATTGCGTAGAGATATGACTCTCTTGGCATTGTCTGATGGAATGCCGTATCAAAAACACCGACTTGCGGGGTGTCTGGAAGAAGTTTCTTGAAAGCACCTATACCAGCAAGATTTGGAGGATTGTGAAGTGGGGCAAGGGGTATACACTCTTCCATTTTCTTTATTACCTCTTCGGTCAGCAGTTGCGAACCGGAGAAAGTTTCTGCACCATGAACAACCCTGTGACCCACTGCTTTTATTTCGTGCACATCCTTTAGTGCTCCTCTATCCGGATCGGTTATGTTCTGGAGGATTCTTTTGATGCCGGTTTCATAGTCTGGCAGGGGCATTGTTTCTTTGTATTTTGTGTTCCCTTTTTTGTGATTTACAATGCTTTCCTGGGTGCCGACCTTTTCAAGAAGCCCGGAACAGAGTTCCTGTTCGTTTTCCATGTTGTAGAGCTTGTATTTGATGGATGATGAACCGCAGTTGATGACCAGTACCTTCACTTGGAATCCTCCTTAAGGGATTGTGTAAAGCATCACGCAAGGTATTGCAATGATAAATGATTACAATTACCTTTTGTCAACTACAGAGCAAAAATTGTACACCCTATTCCTGCCCTTTCAAGATACTCTTGGGCTTATTGCCTGTTCTTTCCATAGTATGGAGAGAGCACAGACCCAATTATATATATGATGTAACCGAGAATTATGTCTTTTGCAAAAAGTAATAGCAGAGTTACGCTTAATATGTTTGCAATGGCCTTCTGGTTGCCAAGGAAGAAATAGGTACAAATGTATGTGTATGCAATTCCAATTGCAAAAGCAACGACAACCCCTGCTGCCACAGAAATTATCTTCTTCCAGCCCTGATTGTCCCACAGCCATCCTGTGAGGAACGAGGAGAGCGGGAGTGCCAGAAGATACCCAAAAGATGGCTGGAGTACATACATTATTCCACCACCTTTTGTAAAGACCGGAAGGCCTATCAGACCCAAGGCAAGATATATGCCCTGGGATGCCGGGCCAAGCGCCTTGCCCAGAAAAATACCGGATGCAATTGCTGTTGCAAGCTGGAATGTTAGTGGCAGTCCAGGAAGCGGGATCCTCAGGAAGGCCGAAATTACAGAAAGGCTGACAAAAATGGCAACGAGGATCAAATCTCTAGTTTTCATGCTGGAAATACTATTATTGTTTTGGTTTTTGGCAACCAATAACTGGCAATTATCCATTCAGGATTTTTGAGAAAATTGGATTTGAAACGAGAACAAATGACGGATTTATGGTGTAGACATTGCCACTTTTTTCGAGCTTATCATCTTGGACAAGCTCATCCAGTCTGTCCTGGAGCCTTGAGATATTCTCAGGTTTGTATTTTTGCGATAACAAATCCAGATCTGTTCCATTTTCCAAAAGCCTGAGGTTTAGCATCGCCTCTTCAAATATTTTGTCTTCAGGAGCAAGCTCCTCTTCGATAAACTTGCATGAAATAGGGTTGTTTATGTATTTGTCAAGATTTTCCTCGTTTTTGAATCTGATGCCATCAAGGTGTGATGACGCTCCCGGGCCAAGTCCAAGGTATTCGCCACATTCCCAGTAGTTGATATTGTGGAGCGATTCCTCCCCGGAAGTGGCAAAATTTGAAATCTCGTAGTGGCGGAAATTTTTGGAAATCAGGAAATCTCTGCATTGCTCAAAAAGGTCTGCCTGCTCGTCATCTGATGGCAAGTTGTCAGGCATGTTTTGATGAAGTTTTGTGCCTTCCTCGACCAAAAGACAGTAGGCTGAAATGTGCTTCAGTCCAAATTCAACAAATTTTGACAATGTCGACAGCAAAGAGCTTTTTGTCTGGCCAGGCAATCCAATTATCAAATCGGCCGAGACTCTTTTAAAGTGTCTGTTTGCGATGGAGATAGCATCGATTGCCTTTTTTGAGTTGTGTATTCTTCCAACCGACTGGAGCTCGCCGTCATTTAATGACTGGATTCCGATTGATACTCTGTCGAAACCGCAGTTTCTGGCCGAGAGCGCAAATTGCTCCGTCAGGCTTTCAGGATTGGTTTCTATTGTGGCTTCAAGTATTTTCTCAAATCCGAATGTTTTTCTTAGCCCTGAATATAATTTCTCGAGATTTTCCGGGCCAAGAAGGCTTGGGGTGCCACCACCAAAGTAGATGGTGTCAAAATTCAAACCCTGATAATGTTTTGCTTCCGCAAGGACAGCTTCGACATAATCATGGATTTGCCCTTCAGATTTTGCAAGGCTGTAAAAATCACAATAATCGCACTTCCTGGCGCAAAAAGGAACGTGAACATAAAGCCCGGTCACTCTTCTTCTTCGACCTTTAGCAGGGACAGGAAGGCTTCTTGTGGGATTTCAACTGCGCCGACCATTTTCATGCGCTTCTTGCCTTCCTTCTGTTTCTCGAGCAGTTTTTTCTTCCTCGTTACATCGCCACCATAGCATTTTGCCAGAACATCTTTCCTGTAGGCCGCGATGTCTTCTCTGGCAATAATCTTTCCACCTATTGCTGCCTGGAGCGGAATTTTGAACTGTTGCCTTGGGATGAGCTTCCTGAGCTTGTTGATCAGCGACCTTCCCTTTTGCACGGCAAAATCCCTGTGGGAAATATATGAAAGTGCATCTACCTGGTCGCCGTTGACCAGCACATCCACCTTGACGAGGTCATCCTGGCGGTATCCTGTGAAGTCGTAATCAAGGCTGCCATATCCATGGGTAATACTTTTCAGTTTGTCATAATAGTCTGTTATTATCTCGGCGAGAGGGAATTCATAATGGATGATGGTTCTCTTCTGGTCTGGGTATTCCATGCCGGTCATGGTGCCTCTCCTTGCCTGCGAGAGTTCCATTACCGGGCCAATCGTGTCATTTTGCGTGATTACCTGGGCTTTTACGATTGGTTCCTCAATTGATTCAATTTCGTTTGGATCAGGGAACTTGGAAGGGTTGTCAATGTAGGTTTCCTGGCCTTTTGTCCCGATGACTTTGTAAACAACAGTGGGCATTGTTGCAATTATTTCTTGTTCAAACTCCCTCTTTAGCCTTTCAACAACGATTTCCATGTGCAGCATCCCGAGGAAGCCGACCCTGAAACCATGGCCGAGTGCCGCAGAGCTCTCTTTTTCATAAACAATCGAGCTGTCGTTTAGCTGGTACTTTTCAATGGCGGTGCGGAGCTTGTCGTAGTCGTTGGTCGATATGGGATACACACCGCAGAAGACCATCGGCTGCATCCTTCTAAAGCCAGGGATGGCCATGGTATCTGGAAACTCCGGAGAAATTATTGTGTCTCCGACATGTATGTCACTTGTATCTCTTATGATGGCAGCAAAGTATCCAACTTCACCAGCTTTCAGCTCATCGCACCGTATAAGCCTCAACCCAAAATAGCCGACCTCTTCGACCTCAAAGATTTTGCTGTTGGATTTGAGCATTATCTTGTCGCCGGGTTTTATTGAACCATCAAAAATCCTTATATGGCTAATGGCACCCTTGTAAGAATCGTAGTGGCTGTCAAATATCAGGCACCTGAGTGGTGCCGATTCGCTTATTCTTGGTGGTGGCACTTTGCGGACGATTTCTTCAAGCAGCTCTGGAACGCCTGTACCATCTTTTGCGGAGACGAGCATTGCATCGTCAGAAGGCAAACCAAGCATGTCTTCCATCTGTATCTTGCACTCGTCGATCATTGCGTTTGGGAGGTCGATTTTGTTTATGACCGGGATTATGTGAAGGTCAGCATCCATTGCCAGGTACGCGTTGGCGATTGTCTGGGCCTCAACTCCCTGTGTAGCATCGACGAGGAGAAGTGCTCCCTCACAAGCTTTCAGGCTCCTTGAAACTTCATAGTTAAAATCCACATGGCCTGGGGTGTCTATCAGGTTCAGGATATACTCCTGGCCGTTTTTTGCCTTGTATGGAATCCTGACCGGAGAGGCTTTGATCGTTATTCCTCTCTCCTTTTCAAGGTCCATGCTGTCCAAAATCTGGGCATTGCCTGTTGTGTGGACAACATCAGTCAGCTCCAGTATCCTGTCGGCCAGTGTCGACTTGCCGTGGTCGATGTGGGCTATTATGCAAAAATTGCGAATATTATTCATACCGAGTAACCATTTTACTGCCAGTCGCAATTTGTTCAAGGTTTGACACTCATTTCCTTGACAGCCATGAAGCCCGTAACTATACACGGCACGTAAACTATGGAAAAAACATTGATATTGACCGAGAAGCCATCAGTTGCCGCCGATATAGCACATGCACTAGGCGGTTTCGACAAAAAAGAGGATTTTTACGAGAGTGATGACACCTATATCACATGGGCAGTCGGTCACCTTGTAACACTGGCGGAGCCTGAAGATTATGACAAGGGTTATAAGTACTGGACCTTGCAGTCCCTTCCGATAATCCCCAATAAATTCGAGCTCAAGCCAATCCCGAAATCTGAAAGCAGGCTGAAAAAGATAGCTTCGCTGGCAAAAAAATCATCAACACTTGTAAATGCCTGCGATGCTGGCCGCGAAGGCGAGCTGATATTCAGGTATATCTATGAGTATCTTGGGCTTGAAGCTCCAACAAAGAGACTCTGGCTCCAGTCCATGACCAAATCGGCCATTGCTGATGGTTTTGAAAGGCTCAGGCCATCAAAGGAGCTGGACAACCTTGGAGAGTCGGCAAAATGCAGGTCGGAGGCAGACTGGCTCATTGGAATCAATGCAACCAGAGCCTTTACGAGAAGACTTGGCAACCTCCTCTCGATTGGCAGGGTACAGACACCGACTCTCTCGATAATCATCTCGAGGGAAAAAGAAATAAATGCCTTTGTACCAAGAACATACTTTGATATTTTCGCAGAATTTGAAGCCAAATCTGGTGTTTATAGAGGGAAATGGTTTATCGATGTTCCAAAAATCTCAAAAGAAAAGAACGCTCCAGTAACCGATGAGATTCTGGCCTCGCTAGTAAAAAAATATGGCCAGATAGCAGCATCCGCCCTTAAGGCCAATGATGGTGCCGTCCAGGGTGACACAGTTGAATCCGTTGGTGACAAGAAAGCTGCTGATGAGATAGTTAACAGGATCAAGGGAAAAGAAGGCAAAGTTGTTGTTGAGGACCACAAGCTCCAGAGACAGAGTCCGCCACTTCTTTTTGATCTCAATGAACTCCAGAGAGAGGCCAACAGAAGGTTTTCCTTTTCTGCCGCCAGAACCTTGCAGCTTGCCCAGCAGCTTTACGAAGAGAAAAAACTGGTCACTTACCCAAGGTCCGACAGCAAACATCTCCCCGAGGACTACACGGATGTTGTTCCGAGAATTTTTGGCATACTTTCCCACACTAAATATGACAAGGTGGCCCTGCCGCTTGTTGGCCAGAAGGTCGCAAAAAACAAGAGAATATTTGACAACAAAAAGATTTCTGACCACTTTGCAATAATCCCCACAGAAAAATCGCTTGATGAAGTATCTCTAACTCCAGAACAGGTAAAAATTTATGATCTGATAGTAAAAAAATTCCTTGCAGCGTTTTACCCGGATGCAGTCTGGGAAGTCGTGCACAGAGTGACCCAGGTTGACGGGCTTGACTTCAAGTCCGATGCCAAGAGTTTGAAAGAAAAAGGTTTTTACGCTGTCTATGGCAGGGAAGAGCAAGAAGAATCTTCTCTTCCGGTGGTTGCGGAAGGCGAAACAGTGGACACTGTTGCGCAGGAATTGCAGGAAAAACAGACCACACCACCGCCAAGATACAACGAAGCAACCCTCCTTGGAGCAATGGAAACAGCTGGCAAGTTTATTGATGATGAGGAACTCAGAGATGCCATGAAAGAAAAGGGTCTGGGAACTCCGGCCACAAGGGCATCCATCATCGAAAGGATACTGGAAGTTGGCTACATTGAGCGTGTTGGCAGGGATCTTGTCCCAACAACAAAGGGAATAGCGCTGTACGATCTTCTGATTGGCTTCCCTCTGCCAGAACTCTATTCACCTGAAATGACTGGAAACTGGGAATACAAGCTTGCCTGTATTGAAAAGGGCGAGATGAGTCCCGGAGATTTCCTTAACGAAATTATGGATTTCACAAAACAGCTTGTAAACAAGGTGAAAGACAGGAGCCTTGATGCTCCAATTGCCAGCCAGGACGGCAACGGAGAGGCAAGAGCTATTGGAACTTGCCCTCTCTGCGGAGAAGATGTTGTTGATTCTTTCATGTCTTTCAGATGTGCCAATTACAAATCCACAAAGACCAAAAAAGGCGCAAAGAAAACGAAAGCCAAGGAAGAAGATGATGAAAGCGGGTGTAATTTTGCAATCTGGAAAACGATTGCCGGAAAAATCATTACCGAGGACATTGCAAAGGAACTCATAGAAAAGAAAAAGGCGGGCCCGCTTTCTGGTTTCAGATCAAAATCTGGCAGGCCATTCTCTGCCACCCTTCTGCTTGGTGATGACGGAAAAATAACCTTCGAATTCTCCAAAAGCCATGGCGAGGGTGGACAGGAAAAAACAAAAACAGAAGAAGTTTTCCTTGAAGACCCTGTTGCAAAATGCCCGGTCTGCAAGGCCGATATCCTCGAGGGGACTTCGGTATATCGTTGCCAGAACTTTGGCAAGTCTTGCAAAATGTCCCTTAGTAAAGTAATTTTAGGTAAGACCATAGCTCGCGAAACGGCCGCCAGGCTTTTTGAAGAGGGCAAGACAGAAAAGATTTCAGGCTTCATAAGTCGCAAAGGCAGGCCATTTTCTGCGTATCTGGTCCTAAAAGACGACGGGAAGGTAGGGTTTGAATTTGACAATGCAACAGGAAGGACAGCAAAAGGCGCATCCAAAGTTTCAAAGCCAAAAACTAAAAAAAGCAAATAGGCTTTTCTGGACTGTTTTGAGGTTCGGCCTTGCCGTTGGTTTTGTAGTGGTCATCGCCCTTGCTCTTTTCATATACAGGATCGGGTCGGATGTTGTAGCGACCTTGCCAAATCTTGATGAACAGAAGAGACCACCGGTGGCGTCCCAGATATTTGATTACGACAACCAGCTGATAGGTTCGGTCTTTTTTGAAGACAGGATACCTGTAAAAATAAGTGAAGTTTCAAAGGATTTTCTCAATACCATAGTGACCTCTGAGGATGAAAGGTTTTACCAGCACAAGGGTTTTGACCTCCGTTCAATCTTCAGGGCGTTTTTTGTCAACATAAAGACGGGTTCCATGAGCCAGGGTGGTTCTACACTGACCCAACAGGTCGCCCGTTCGGAGCTTTTTATAGATAGCAAAGAAACTTCTGTCACAAGAAAGATCAAAGAAATAATACTGGCGTTCAAACTTGAACAGCGCTACACAAAAGAAGAGATTCTGGAAGCCTATGTGAACCAGATATTCTTCGGGTTTGGTTCCTATGGCGTGGAATCTGCGGCGAGAAACTATTTCGGCAAGCACGCAAAAGACCTCAACTATGCAGAAAGTTCCCTTCTCGTGGCGATCCTTCCTGCCCCTTCGGTTGACAACCCCATAATCAATCTTGCTGGCACGAAAGAGCGCCAGAAAAACGTTTTGCGAAAACTTGTTGTAAACGGGGTAATAACTGAGGATGAATCAAAAAAATATTTTGAGGTGCCATACCAGAGAAAGTCCTTTAGGGAAGTGGGGGACAACGATTCCGTAAACTACTTCATCGACTATGTCAAAGCCGAGATGGAGAAGCGCTATGATCCAAAAGACCTGAAAGAGGGTGGCCTCAGGATCAAGACAACGCTTATCAGGACATACCAAAAATATGCCGAGAACGCCATGAGAAATGTATTCGCAAAGGCTGAAAAAAGTGGCGAATTCTCCTCAAAGGTTTTTGACGAATTTGGTGTAAAGCAGCCACAGGCATGTTTTGTGGCAATGAACCCTCGCAATGGCTATATTCTTGCGATGGTTGGCGGCAGGGACTACAAAAATACTAAGTGGAACCGCACAACAGCAGAAAGACACCCCGGTTCGTCATTCAAGATTTTTGACTACTCGGCCGCACTTGAGAACAAATCCGTTACTCCTGCTTCTATCCTCAAGTCAGATTACAACTTCAACGTGAATGGATGGAACCCAGGAGAGTGGAGCCACAGTGTCACCAACAAGCTTTATACTGTAAGAGGAGCACTTTTGACCTCTTCGAATGTCTGTGCATTGAGAGCTGGTCTTAGGGTTGGACTAGACAGGGTCGCTTACTATGCAGCCAAAATGGGCCTCAAGACCCCAATAATGCCATACCCATCAATTACTGTCGGTTCTGTTGAAGTCAGGCCGGTTGACATGTGCACTGCCTATGCCTCCCTCGCTTCGGGTGGAATTCGTCATGATCCGGTTGCCATACTGGAAGTGCAAAACAGGGATGGGATAATAATCGAGCGCTATCAGGGTACAGGCTTCAGGGTGCTTTCTGAGGAAACAGCCTGGACACTTGGAAACATTTTTCAGGATGTCCTTCATTCGATTCTCGGTTCAACAATAAAGACGCCGGCAGCTGGAAAAACGGGTACTTCTACTGGATCACTCAATGCCTGGTATTGCTGCTTCACACCAGAAATAACTGTCACCTGCTATGTTGGAAAAGATTCGAAGAAGGTCATGAGTGCTGTCAACACAATCATCTGGGGTTCTTCAATGGCAGCTCCAATGGCAAGAGATTTTGTAAACGCCTGTCTCACTGACAAGAAACATCCGTTGCCAAAAACCCCGTTCCTACCTGCTCCAAAGGGCATGACGGGAAGTCTTTTCTGCAAGACATCCGGAGAGCTGATCAACGGTTTCTGCCCAAAGGACCAGATAGACAGCGAATATTTCTTTGCCGGAACCACACCGGACACTCCATGCCAATACCACAAACAGGGTGTTTTCCCATACAATGTCGTCGAAGAAGTTATTGACGGGAAAAAATATTACTATAAACCAGGAAATTCCTGGTGTGTGACAAAAGAAGTTCTCCTTTCAAAAGATGTTTACGAAAAACTCCCGGCAAAATCTGATTGCCCGGCATTGATTAATTTTACGATCTCTGACCAGTCAGGGCAATTGCTCCAGGAACCCTACTCGTTTTCCAAGGGTGGCATTTATAATCTGGATGTTGTGATACCCCAGGATGTTCTTGGGAAGTTCAACGAAGTGGACGTTTATTTTGGCGACATGAGGGTGAAAAGATGGCAAGAAGGTGATCTCGACTCTGATACAGGCCAAAAAATTGAATTCAATTCTCCACTTATTACCACTTTTGCAGTATCTCCGGATGACACAGACAAAACAAAAAAGCTCATTTTTGAGATAAGGGGCCCAAATGGTTTCTATCTCAAAAAAGCTCTTGATGTGGGGATAAACTAGGCTGGCGATGCTCCCAGTTCCACTACCAAGAACAAGTACGAAAAAACCTGGAGGGTTCCCATTTCTGGTTTTTCTTGTGCTCCTCATTATGGTGGCAGTTTTTTCTGCGGCTTTCTATCTTGCGTTCATTGTTTCAGATTATGATGTCAGATGGCTGCCCACAATCCTTGACCCGAAGAACCACAAACCGCCAAATCCCCATGAGACCGTAAACGAAACGAACAGGATCTTTGATGCCGAGGGAAACCTTATCCATGAGTTCCATGGCGATGAGGACAGAATATATGTCCCGCTCGAACAAATCTCCGAATGGGCCAGAAAGGCAATCATCGCATCTGAAGATGTGAGGTTTTATTATCACAAGGGTTTTGACATGAGGGCCACACTGAGGGCGTTTTTCAAAAATGTCCAGACGCGCGAAGCATCTGAAGGTGGTTCAACCATAACCCAGCAGCTTGCCAGAAACATGTACCTTGGAACCGGGAAAACCCTTTCAAATGAAAGGACTTTTACAAGAAAGCTGAAGGAGTTGCTGCTGGCACGAAAAATCGAGCAAGCCTATTCAAAAAATGAAATCCTCGAGTTTTACCTGAACCAGGTTTATTTTGGTTCAAGGGCTTATGGGATAGAATCTGCAGCAAAGAGATATTTTGGCATTTCCGCCAAAAGCCTTACGCTTGCCCAGTCATCCATGCTTGCGGGCGTTTTGTCTTCGCCGTCGTTCAACAACCCCTACGACAATCTTGCAGAAGCTAAAAAAGCCCAGAAGATTGTCCTTGAGAAGATGGCCAAAAATGGCTTCATAACAGATGTCCAGATGGAAAAGGCATCAAAGGAGAAGCTTAATTTTCAGCCATATTCCATCCAGCTCAAAGCTGGCGATTCCCTTGGCTATTTCATAGATTACGTCAAAGATGAGTTATATGACAAGCTCGGAGAGTTCCCGATCAAAAAAGGTGGCCTGGACATATACACAACCATAAACCAGGACTGTCAGAAGTATGCTGTTCAGGCCATTGACAAGGTTCTCGGAGAGGCCATAAAAGCCGGTGATTTCGGCAAGATCCAGAAAGACAAACTCGGGGTTGAACAGCCACAGGTGGCCCTTTGCGCCATTGATGCCGATACTGGCCAGATACAGGCAATGGTTGGTGGAAGGGACTACAAGAACACCCAGTACAACAGGTGCACGGCACTGAGACAGCCTGGCTCTTCATTCAAAATACTCGTTTACAGCGCAGCGCTCCAGCATGGCGTCCTTTCACCATCAAGCCTGGTCCGCTCCAGCCCGATTTCGATTGGCGACTGGCAACCAAAGGAATGGTTCAGGGGATATTTTGGGACTGTAACAGTCAAATATGCTCTCCAGGAATCAAGCAACATCTGTGCGATAAGGGCAGCCCTGAAGGTTGGGCTTGGCAATGTTGTCGCAACAGCGAAAAAAATGGGCATCAGCACATCAAAATTGCTTGCCGTGCCATCCATTGCCATTGGCTATGTAGAGGTCAAACCCATCGAGATGGCTTCTGTCGGGCAGACTATTTCAAACTATGGAACCCACATACCACCGATCGCCATCAAGAGGATAGAGAACAGAAAAACGGGCAAGACCATTGATCCTGCCTATGTGCAACCAACCAGGGCAATCGATGAACCGACAGCATACGACATGATCTCGATGCTAAAGAATGTTGTTGAGCGAGGCACTGGAATGTCGGCCAAAGTGCCTGGCGTCCCGTGCGCTGGCAAAACAGGAACAACAGGCTCTTTCAGGGACGGCTGGTTTGTTGGATTCACCCCTGAAATTTCAGCTTCGGTTTACCTTGGTTCCGATTCCAGAGAGGTCGACCTTTCTTTTGTTTCCAACTATGGTTCCAAGTATTCAGCGCGCATCTGGAAAGAGTTTATTTCGATGTACTCCAAGGGCAGGAAGATAAAAGACTGGGTGGACAAGAACCCTGATGATTACATTAGAGTGAGGGTCTGTGAGGAAACTGGTCTTATAGCAAATGACACATGCCCGGGTTATTACATGCTCGTGAGAAAGAGCAAGATGCCCAGTGAGAAATGCGAAATAAGACACCCAAAGAAAATTTTTGTAACGATATGCAAAGAAACCAAGCTCCTGGCCAACCAATATTGTCCCGAGAAAGAGAAAGTTGAATTCGAGCTTGGCAAGGAACCAAAAAAGTTTTGCGAAGTCCACAAAAAGCCTGAGGACAAGAAGCCTGAAGAACAGGACAAACAGACCGACGAAGAAAAACAGTCTTCGGGAAAAGACACTCAGAAGCCACCCACCAAGAAGCCTTCCGCCGAGAAGCCTGCCAATGGAGGAAAAGATACAACTCCTGGCACAAAACCGCCAATTGACAAACCAAATCCTGAGCCGCAACCCCAACCCGAACCGGAACCACAGCCAGAGCCTGAGCCCGAACCTCAACCCGAACCGGAGCCGAGGTACTTTTTTGTTTCCCCAAGCCAGGCCTCGGCCTCGGTTGGGGAGTTTGTCAGGTTTGACTACGTTTTCAATTACGAAGGTGTCAGCTGGGTAACGATGTATGTTGATGGTGTCCAGGTGGACACGGCAACGAGCTTCCCGTGGTCGATTGTCTGGGCTCCAAGAACGGCCAAAACCTACAATCTTCTCTTTATTCTCTACAATGATGCGGGTGGAAGGGTGGCCGAGTACTCAAGGTCATACACGGTGTACCCGTGAGTGGCAAATTCATTGTTTTTGAGGGTGTTGATGGCGCAGGAAAAACCACCCAGATAAAACTCCTTCACAAAAAACTCACAGATATGGGGCATGATTGCATCATGACCTATGAGCCAGGTGACAATTCAGTTGGCAGGAGCGTAAGGGAATTCCTCATAGAAAGAGACCTTGACGCAGTTTCAGAGGCACTCCTTTTTGCTTTTGACAGGGCCGTCCATATCAGGGAGATTGTGCGTCCTGCCATTGGCGAAGGCAAAATAGTCCTTTGTGACAGGTTTCTTATGTCCTCGCTGGTCTATCAGGGGATCGCCAGGGGGCTTGGTGAAGAATGGATAAACGAAATAAACAGCAGAGGGCTGGGAGGACTTGTCCCAGACGTAACTCTGGTGTTTGATATCGCAGTTGACACAGCCCTCAAAAGAGTTCAAAATGCTAACAGGTTTGAGAACACTTCCCTGCAGGAAAAGGTGAGGGAAGGATTTATAAAAAAATCAGGAGAGACCCCAAACACTTTCCTAATTGAAGCTGGCAGGAGCGAAAAAGAAGTCTTCCTCTCAGTCTGGGAAAAGGTTTCGTGGTTGCTCAAGGAGGAAAAATGAAACTTATTGCCGCAATAATCCAGCAGGAAGATGCAAACGAAGCAACTGCAGAACTTCTCCAGAACGGCTACAAAATAACGAAGCTAAGAGGTATTGGTGGTTTCCTTGAAGAGGGCAACCTTGTCCTTCTGATTGGCGTTGAAGATGCTCACGTACCAAAGGTCCTCCAGATTTTCCAGAAAACATGTGTCGCAAGAGATAGATATATAAATGCCTTGCCATTTGTCCCAATGGAAGGGATGCCTCCGCTTTCGTTCCCGGTGAAAGTTACAGTTGGTGGCGCAAAGATATTTGTACTTCCTGTCGAAGAGTTCCACATGCTGTGATGGGTCTTTCAGATTTACCCATACAGCCGTTTTTTATCGAACGTTTCAGAAACCATATAGCTTCACGGAGAGTCTCCGCAAGTTATATATTTGTCGGAACAGAATCGAGGGGCGCCTCCATTTTGGCGAAGGCATTTGCAAAAATGCTAAACTGTGAGAAGCAAGATTCTGATTTTTGTGGTGTCTGTCACTCATGCAGAATGATTGAAGCGCAAACGCATCCTGACGTGAAGGTTTATGATCCTGGCGATGCAAGATTTGGAATAGGTCTTGCAAGGCAAGTCCAGCAGGAATCAATGGAATCCAATTATGATGCCAGGTACAGGGTTAATATCCTCAAAAATGCACACTCCATGACGATTGAGGCTCAAAATGCCCTGCTCAAGCTCCTTGAGGATGGAAAGCCAAACTGCACAAATGTTCTCCTTTCGGAGAGTCTTGACGAGATATTGCCAACAATCCAGTCAAGGTCAATTGTTTTGAGGCTGCCACCTCTCCCCGCCGGTCCTTCTGCCGCCCTGCTTGTTGAAAAAGGTCTTGCAGAAGAAATTGCAAAAAAGGAGTCTGAAAGTTTTCTGGGCGACATCTCACTCAGCGCGTGGATGGCGGAAAACACAGAGAAAACTGAACAACTGCTTCAAATAATGACAAGTTTTGGCGAGGGTACTGTTCTCCCTTTGCTTACTGTTCTTGAAGATGATGAAAATCTCGAATATATTTTGCACTTGGTGCGAGAAGTTCTCCATAGGGCGGTCCTTCTGAAACATGGAATCCATATTGATGGTGCATTCCTTGAGAAGGCTGTTCCAAAAATTGCCAATATGCCTCAAGAGAGGCTGCAAACAATTGAGAGGGCCCTCGCAGAAACGGAAAGGTTATGGAAGACACAATCGAAAAAAACGACGTTGACTCAGGCAATATTCCTGAAGGCATGGACGTCGTTGGCATAAAATTCAGGGGAAGCAACAAGGTATACCACTTTCTTACAGACGAGATCGGACTAAGGCCCGGAGATGCTGTGGTTGCCCTTACTGAAAAAGGCATTGATATCGGGCATGTGACGTACACAACACAAAAAGTGGAAAATACGGCAGGGCTCAAAAAATTGCTCCGCAGGGCAACTGCGCTTGACCTTATAAGGTTCCATGAAAATATGGCCCTGGAGAATGTTGCCAGGGTTGAGGCCCAGAAACTTACCGACTCGATGAACCTCCAGATGCAGTTTGTTGTCGCCTGCTACAACCTCGACAGGTCAAAGGTGACTTTGTACTTCATGGCTGAAAAGAGAATCGATTTCAGGGAGTTTGTCAGGGAGCTGTCTAAAAAGCTTCATATTAAAGTTGAGCTGTGGCAGATTGGACAAAGAGATGAAACCAGGCTGTTTGGAGGGATTGGCCCGTGCAACAAAGTTTTTTGTTGCGCGACTTTCCTGAATTCAAAAGAGTCGGTCACCATCAAGGATGCGAAGTGCCAGAGGCTTGACATTAACCCACAAAAGAAAACTGGAATGTGCGGAAAACTGATGTGTTGCCTGAAATATGAAGTGGACACATACAAAGAAGCACTCCAGGATTTTCCTGAAGATGGGGAAACAGTGCTTTATTCAGGCCAGGAATGCAAAGTCCAAAGCGTAAACCCGTTTGCCAGGACTGCAACAGTGACAGGCCCAGAAGTGTCTATCGTAACGGTCAAGATAGAGGAAATATCAAGAAATTACCATGGCGAGTGGATCCCTGCGATCGGCTCGTATGAGAAGATGTCAGAGCAAAAAGCCGAAAGAGCAAGAATCAGCTTTGAAAATGCAGAGCTGGCAAAAACCAGGAAGAAAAAAAAGAAAGATAAACCGGGTATCAGGCCTCCGCACCATGGTCAGTCTGGTGACCAACCCTCGCAAGGACAGTTTCAGCACCAGTCACATGAAGACCAGGCTGAACAAGAACATCATAATCATCCCCCCACAGAACAAGATCAACCTGAGAACCCCTTTTGATAAAGCTGACTTTTTGTCCCTGGTTGATGTAATCGTTCTCTGATACGAAACAGTCTATCTTGTTGACTACCTTGTCGGCAATCTCGACCATGGCCATTTTTATGGCACCCTCTATAAATATGGTGTTTCTTTCATTCACAAGCTGGTATTTTGCCCCAAGAAGATTTACTGCCCTGCGGAGCCAGCAAAACTGAATGTACTCCCAGAGATCGACCATCGGCAGATTCAGCTTTGCCTGTGTGTGGACAACTTTTGTGACTTTCCCTGATATTGGCGTGTAGTTGAAATGGACATCAAAGGGTGACATGTATATTCCAAAAAGAAGCCCTTTTTGTGGCTTGTCCTCAGACTTGGAGATTTCCTCAACCTTTATTTTTGTGCCGAGTTTTTCGCACTCGACCTGGCCGTTTTCGATCTTTTTTACATACATGAGCATTCCGTCGCACGGCGAGACAATGACAGATGAATCTCCAAGAGAAGTTCTTGGTGGGTCCCTGAAGAACCAGACGTTTCTTTTCCAGTGCTGGTAAAGAAAGTTTAGGCCAATTAGCACCACAATAACGCCCAAAATCCAGTAAATCACTTGCACCTCCAGGAAAAATAGAATCTTTGGGATTATAGCAACAATTGGCCTAATCGTCCAGAAGCTGTACTTTTCTGCGATTATTTGATCCTGATAAAATCAATATCTTGTTGGTTTATTGGTATTTGAAAATTAGATAAATAATTAATAAAGAAAAAAATTGCTTATTGTTGTTTTCTGCCAGTGGTGAGCCAGTAGATTCCAATGATTACCAATCCAAAAACCAAGTAGAGCATCCATCCGAGCAAATCAAAAACAAATCCAATGATCAAAACTACAGAAACAGAGAGTGTTCCCAGGATTATCCAGAGAATATTTTTCATTACTTTTCCTTCAACCATTTGTATGTGACGTATGGGAATTTTGGTGCATAGTAACCCAGAAAACCTGCGGCTGGCTGGATAAACTTTCCGACAAATGAAGACGGTTTTTTATAGTGGATGCCATCTACTCTGTAGAGTGAATCAATGTGTCTGTAGGTTTCTTCAAGCCCATACTTCTCGTACATCTTGGCAGTGGTGTCCGACTGGGTGTTCTGAATTAGCTCAACTGGAAAATTGCAATATTTGTTGAGGTCGCGTGCAAGCTGGACAATTTCGGAATTTGCGCCGTTTGTTATGACCTGCGCTCTGAGCTTCTTGTATCTCTCGAGGTCCAGCGGGTAACGGTCTTTTGTTTGCGCAAGCGCATAAACAGCATCCAGAACATATTTTATCCTGCTTGTGCATGTGACCGGATCAAGTGCCCTGACCTCTATTGTTCCAAGCCTCTTGCTGATGATAAGGTCCTGAAAACGGTAGAATCTGTCGCCGGTGAGTGGCCCTGTTGCATAACCGACGGCCAGCCTGTAGGACTGCCCGAACCTTTCTCCCATCCGGAACGGTGCGTTTGCGGTCATGAGCATGATGGCTGGCAGGAAGTGCGCGATGTTATCATAGGTTCGCTCTATGTCTTCTGACCCGCCGATATGGATTTGCAGGGCGCAAACGTTCGTTGGGGCATCAATCTGGATAAGATGCCCCAACGGAACGATGTATCCCATTGCGATTTTTGACAATTCGGCCCTCAGTTCCCGAAGCTGGGTTATGACCTCCAGTGGCGAATGGCAGATGTCAGTGGCCACCTCAAGGCCGCTCATCATGCCATACTTGAGATCTTTTCCTCTTGCAAAGTTTGATGCGGTGAGGTGGTAGTTTCTGGAGGGTTTTTTCCACAGGAGCTTTGCCAGATAGTACAGGGAGCGTGTTGTTGGAAGAAGGGGTTCTGTTACAAAAACCTCTTCCTCAAGGCCGAGTGTAATCAATTGCTGCTATTCCTCCTTGGCTGCAATGTAATTCTTATTATAGAAAGAATAAAAAGGTATCATGATTATCGATGATACTGTTCCAGAGATCAAGTTGAATAAAGGGGCGCTATAATAAATAAATTTGCCCCATCCTTGAGGATTAAGACCATACAGTCTTATTGAAATCTCGTTTGTTGGAAGCATGATCAATGCCCTGGCAACAACACCAATGAGCAATGCGACACCAAACCATATCAAATAGTTTTTGTTTTTTGAAAATGGCTTGAAGACCGCATAGGAAACAAGACAGAATGTTGACAATGCAATAAAATTTGCCGTAAGACCTATTGCGTCGGGTGTTACAAGGAAGTGACGCAATATATCTTTGATTGCGATAATCAAGATACCGGCAACCGGCCCAAGCATGAATGTTCCAAGAAGGCAAAAAATCTCGGAAAAATCAAACTTTAGAATTGGATCCACCCAGAATGGAATTTGGATCAACATCCCCAAAAACGAAAGACACGACAAAACTCCGATAATTGTGATGGTTTTTACAGACAACCTTTTCATGTAGTGCTCCTTTCCGCCAAGTCGGGGAAAATATACGGAAAGAAGAGACCTTCTTTCATCCGGACTTTACCGTCGGCCCCGGAATTTCACCGGATCTGCAAGGCCTTGCCTTGCTTGCGGGCTTTACCGCCGATAGGGAATTTCACCCATCCCCGAAGGCATTCTGGATTCTATAAAAGAATTTGGTTATCTTCAAGGTCAAAGAGTGACCTCAACAGCTCCTGGGTTATATCTTCCGGGTTGCCCTGCCAGAAAATCCTGCCGTCTTTCAGAAAGACTGTCCAGTCACAGAAGGCCCTTGCCAGTGATGTGTCATGCACAACGGCAAGAGCACAGTTTTGTGGCCCAAGCCTTTTCTTTATCTCTGCAAAAGTTTTGACCTTATATTTCAGGTCGAGGTGGGCCGTAGGTTCGTCCAGAAGGTAAACCTTCGGGTCCCTGATGACAGTTTGGGCAAGCGATGCCCTTTGCAGTGTGCCGTCGGAAAGGTCTGAAATAGGGGTGTTTCTGAATGCCACAAGGTCAAAGTCCTGCAAAATATTGTCCAGCCTGTTTTCATCTGGCACAGGCAACCCAAGTGACACATAAGCAGAGAGTGGGAGCTTGATTGTTCCGGGTTTTACTGGCCTCTGGACTGCAACTGTTTTTGACAGCTCGTCGAGCATGTAGCTGTTTGTGTTCCTCCCAAGCACTGATATGTTGCCCGAGAAGGTTTTTGCGATGCCAAAGAACGCCTTTATTATGGTCGACTTGCCTGATCCATTGGGCCCCATGAGGCCAACAAGCTTTGAGCTTTCAACATCAAATGACACGTCATCAATAACAATTTTGTTCCCATACCCGGCCTTCAGGTTTTTGATTGTTACCATGATGGTTTCCTTGATACGAGATAAAAGAAGAACAGGCCGCCGGCTATGTTCATGATGACCGAAGCCGGGACCTCCTGGAACGGCATTATCGATCTCCCCACCACATCGGCAAGACCCAGTGTTATTCCACCCAATAGGATACTGCATGGAACGACATATCTGGATTCTCCGCCAACAATCCTTCTGGAGATGTGAGGTGTTATGAGACCCACAAAACCCATCAATCCGGCAGTTGTGACTGCCATGCCTGTCAGAAGCGAGACAATTACAAACATCATTGACCTGAGCTTGACGGGGTTTACGCCAAGATAAGTGGCCTGTTCGTCACCGAGCAGATAAGCGTCCATCTTTCTTGGGAGCCCTGTGAGCATGACAATCGATATGGTGACAGCAATGGCCAGGAATACGACCCCCGTATAGGATGAGCTGGAAAGGCCGTTGTAACTCCAGAAGAACGTCTTCTGGAGGATGTCCCTGCCCAGCACCACAATGATGTAGTTCAGCCCTGCAAACACAAACGAGAGTGCAACGCCTGCGAGAACGAGGCTGGTGCCTGTGCTACCCGTTCTTCCCGAAAGCAACCATATTATCAGGCAGGCGAGAACCGCACCGGCGAACGCAAAAATGGAGACCGTGGAAAACCCCAGGATGGTCAGGCTGGCGCCTGAGAGCAGCGCGATATTGACCCCAAATATTGCACCTGAACCGATGCCTGCAATGTACGGGTCTGCAAGGTCGTTCCTGAAGAGCGTTTGTGAGAGTGCTCCGGCAAGCCCCAGAGCCATCCCGGAGAGAACAGACACAAGCATTCTTGGAAGCCTCATGAGAAGGATTATCCTCGTGTGGGTTTCTGGGGAATCACCAAAACCAAGAATGCTTGCTATCGCTTTTATTGCATCAATCGGGCCGATGCCTGAAGAACCAAAGAGGAGCCCGACAAACATCACCAGAAACAGGGCAAAAACGAGTAACAGTATTATTCTGGTTTGTTTCACTTGCCGACAATCTGCGAGATTATCTTCAGTGCATCCAGCACCCTTGGGCTTGGCCTCATCAAAAGGTCGTCATTCATTATGTGTATGGAACCGTTTTTGGCGGCTCTGGTCCTGGCAACACCTTGCCTCTTAACGATTTCGGCAACTGTTTTTTTGTATGATTCCGGAACGATGATCACTTCTGGGTCAAGACCGGCGATTGCTTCTTCTGAAAGCGTAGGGAAATCGCCTTCAAGTCTGTCGCCAGCATTCTCTGCGCCAACCCATCTCACCATGTCGGCGCCAAGCGAGTTCTTGCCAAATGTTGTTGGCGGATTGTCCCATATTTCGAGATAGACCAGTTTTTTGCTGCCTTCTGGTGTCTGTTTATGGAGCGAGTTGATTTCTGGCCCGAGCTCCTGGGACTTGGTCGGCAGACCGCAGATGTCTGCAACTTTGTCTATTGTTTCCAGAACATCGTTTATGGTTTGCGGATCGAAGGTCTCGACCCTTATCCCGGAGTATTTTATCTTGTTTATGACATCAAGCGGAATGAGCCTGTTTACAAGGACGACATCCGGTGAAAGCTCAACTATGCGCTCTGTTTTCAGTGCATATGGGTCACCGAGACTCTCCACTTTGGCGACTTCCGGAGGATAGTTGCACCATGAGGTCCTCCCAATAAGCCTGTCGCCTGCACCGACAAAATACACTATCTCCGTGATGTTTGGTGAAAGGGAGACAATCTTCTCCGGAGCACTGGCAGAAGGCTGGGCCGGCTGGACTCCACAAGAGCAGAGCATGAACGCCAGCAACAAAACAGACAATATCTTTTTCATATTTACCTCCTCGGGTTTTCGCAAAGACGGTCTCCTGGCTTGCGGCTTGGCGTCTTGCGGGGTTTCCTTCCCGGTTGCCCAGTGGATTTCCCCAGACTTGCCGCTTACAGTGGCGGGACCGCGCCGGATTCTCACCGGCTTCCGCTGCCTTTGCATGGTCGAGTCTAGCCTTGCGTTGGTCCTTGTCAAGATTGAATGCCAACATACAATCCAGAATGTGGCCAAAAAAACGATAAGCTATGCCTGTTCGAACTGCGGATATTCAAGCACGAAACCGCTTGGAAAATGTCCTGAATGTGGAGCATGGGGAACATTTGAAGAGAAAGAAGTGTTCCCACAGGACTCCTCCAAATGCAAAGACATTGAGGTGGAGGCCATTTCTCTTGCCGAAGAAAACAGGATTGAAACTGGTATAACAGAATTTGACAGGGTCATGGGTGGTGGTGTTGTCCAGGGGTCAGTCGTTCTCATTGGAGGAGAACCAGGTGTTGGCAAATCCACGCTCATGCTTGCAGTGGCAAACAGCTACGCAAAAACTTCCCAAAGCACCCTCTATTGCTCTGGTGAAGAATCCCCAAAACAGATATCAATGAGGGCAAAACGCATTGGGGCAACAGATTCTGGCATTTCGCTGGTTTTTGAGACAGATCTTGACGCAATCCTGAACGAGGCCTCAGAAAATCTACCAAAAGCACTGTTCATTGATTCAGTCCAGACAATAATGCTCGAAGATGCTGGCACCCCTGGTGGGCCAAACATGCTGAGGGAGGCGACCAGAAAGATAGTAGAGTTCTCAAAAAAACATTCTGTCACAACTTTTCTCATTGGCCATGTGACAAAAGAGGGCAACATTGCAGGACCAAAGACCCTCGAGCATCTTGTTGATGTGGTTTGCTATCTTGAGGGTGAAAGATATTCGACTCTAAGGATATTGCATGGTGTTAAGAACCGCTTTGGTGCTACGGATGAAGTTGGTTTGATGGAAATGACTGAGGGCGGTTTCAGGGCGGCAGACAGGCAGTCACTTGTCAGGAACGAGAATGTCCCTGGGGTGGCAATAACCGCCGTTTCAAAAGGAAACAGACCAATAGCGCTTGAAGTCCAGGCGCTTGTGGCGCCAACATACTATCCTTCCCCAAGGAGGGTGGTGACCGGCTGCAACATGAACAGGGCGCTGATGCTTCTGGCTGTCCTGGAAAAAAGGGCCTCCATCCCGCTGGGGAAGCTGGATTGCTACGTAAACCTTGTTGGCGGTCTGGATTCTGACGAGCCATCACTTGATCTTCCCATATCTTTTGCGCTTGTGTCTTCGTTTATGGACAGAAAGGTGCCTGAGGGCGTGGCTTTTGTCGGCGAAGTTGGACTTACTGGTGAAATACGCCCTGTCAGCCAATTGGGAACAAAATTAAAAGAACTAAATGCTTTGGGGCTTAAAACTGTGTTGGTGCCAAACCAGGACAAGCCTGATATTGAGGGTCTGGAGATTATTTCAGCAGGGACGTTGAGGGAGGCACTGAAGTTGGTATGGCCTGGTCAAGGTTTACCTTGAGCTGGAAGGTATAATACAGAAGAACATCTTTTGGCCAGACAGTGAATTCAAATGTGGCCACTCCAGTCAGAGTTTTCAAGGGGAGCCTGACCCAGCCTGATCTTTCAGCACCAGATGGTATGTCGCTTGAGAAAATCGGGTCCCAGTCTGAAGCTTGAAGTTTTTCCTGACCAACAATCATTTTTGTGAGTGAAGCCGGGAACCTGACTTTTGTTTCAAGCTTGTTGTATATCTTGATGTCCAGTCTGAGGTTGTTTTTTTCCTTGACGATTGCAACGAGCGTAAAATCAACACCATTTTTGGAGAATTTTATTGGCGGGACAAGATTTTCGGTTGAACCGCCGCCGCCTTCTTCAGCATTTTTGATACAATCAGCAAGAGCCTGTTTGAGCTTGCGATTTTCTTCCTGAAGAGAAAGATTTTCTGCCTTGAGGACCGATATGTCCGGGATCGTGATTGTTATTTTCTTTTCCTTTGTGTCGTAGTCGACAGAGGAACCATCTTTCGGGAAAACGTTGTCAATAAGGAAGCGGAGTGGAACAACCGTCCTCTCCTCAATTATTGTTGGTGCTGGCTGCAGCGTGACCGATTTGTCATCCACAGTCGCAGTTTTTTCACCGATTTTCATTACAATTGTACGCGATTGCTCCTGGGTTGTAGCAACCGTTATCGACAAGAGTAAGAAAACTAGCGCCAAACTGTAAATTGCATACCTTTTCATGGCGGGACGTATTATAGCCATTATGATTCCTATGTCAATACTCTACCAGCCTATCCTCAGCCTGTCGGCGAGGAAAAGCGGAAGTCCAGCCTCCATTACTTTTGCAACGGTTGCCTCAATATCGTAGTCTGCCCTCTTTATTGTGACTTTTCTCATGTCTGTGTCATAAATGGCATAGCTTGCCTGCGGATTTCTGTCTCTTGGTTGGCCAACCGAACCAACGTTTATTATATATTTGATGCCAGGCTCAAGCGATATTTCCAGGCCATAAGAGCCCCTTTGGTACTCAATATCATCATGGCCCTTTATTGAAAAGACACCGGATATGTGGGAATGCCCGATAAAGCATATATTTGAACTCATTATTTCTGAGAGTCTGACGGCCTCCATTGGTGAAGCTATGTATTCGAATGGTGCGGATGAATCAAGGCTGCCGTGGGCGACCTGGAAACCATCATGCGAGTTTGGTCCTGGTATTTTCAGCTTCATTGGCAAATTGCTTATGAATTTCTGATGTGAGGGAGTTACCTGTGTTCTCTGCCACCTGATTGCAGAGAGGCCATATTGATTGAAGTATCTTTCCTCAGAGGGTTCTATGAGCGCCTTGTCATGATTGCCCATTATTGCCCTGACCCCAAGGTTTATTATTTTTGCAACGCACTCATCTGGATTTGCGTTGTACCCGACAATGTCCCCGCAACAGATTATTTCATCAACGTTTTCTTTCTCCAGTGAGGCGAGCACAACATTTAATGCTTCGATGTTGGCGTGTATGTCAGAAATTATGCCGTATCTCATTTTGTTTTATTTTACCCGTAGAGGTCATTTAGTCAACACAGGTTAAAAAACCAGTCCCTGCCTTATTAAACCTGATGCCAGGAAGTCGCGGGTATCAAGTAATTTCCCTCCCTCTTTCTGGCATTTTGCAAATTCCAGTGCTCCTTCCTTGCAGGCGATTATTAACGTTTTTTTCGAGACAAGCACTTCTCCCGGCTGCCCGTTGCCTTCAACTACTTTGGGGCCAAAAAGTTTTATTCTTTTGCCATCAAGCACCGTGTAGCAGCCGGGATCGGGTGACATTGACCTTATATGACATGACAACTCAAAAGCTGTTTTGTTCCAGTTGATAATTTCGTCTTCTGGCCTCAGTCTTCTTGCATAAAATGTTTTTTCCTGGGGTTGTGGTTCTCCTTCAAAACCTTGTTCCAATTTTTCAATCGCCCCTGGAAGCATTGAAACGGAAAGTATGGCCAGCTTTTCTGCAAGAGAACCAAAATCATCCGTGCCTTCTATTGCAATTGCCTCTGAAGCAATGATGTTGCCCCTGTCGAGCCTGCTTGAGATGAGCATCAGGCTTACGCCGGTTTCCTTTTCACATTTCCTGATCGCCCATCTTATCGGCTCCGCTCCCCTGTATTTTGGGAGCAGTGATGGATGGATATTCAGTATCCCTTTTGGGAACACATCGATGAGTTGAGGCGACAGTATTTCGGAGTAAGAAGCCAGGACGGCAATATCAGCTGAAGTATTTTTTAAAGTTTCTACTGGTTCATCGGAGTTGATGGATTCCGGGGAGTAGCAGGGGATGTTTTTGCTTGCACAAAATTCGGATATGACCGAGGAGACCACTTTCTGGCCCCTGCCCTTTTTTGCGTCGGGCCTTGTAACCACAAGGCAGACTTCATGATTTTCCGAGAGAAACTCGAGGATGGTTTTTGCAAAATTGCCAGAGCCAATGAAAATTGTTTTCATACCATCAGATTTTCCCTGTACTGGACAGCTTCTGCAATATGGGGAGTCTTAATCTCTTTTGAACCGGCCAGGTCGGCGATGGTCCTGGAGACCCTGAGTATCCTGTCATAACCCCTTGCAGTCAGGTTCATCCTTTCGCAAGCGAGCCTCAGGAAAGACTCCTCGTCTGCCCCAAGCCTGCAAAATTCTTTTATCTGTTTTGATGAGAGCTGTGCATTACAGTGTATTCCAAGATTCTTGTAGCGCTCGGTCTGCATTTTTCTGCCATCTGTAACCCTCTGTCTTATTGTTGCACTCTTTTCACCCGGTTGCGTACCTGAAAGCTCTTCCGGGAGAAGTCTTGAGAGCGAAAGATATATGTCAAACCTGTCAAGGAGTGGACCGGAGATCCTCGACTGGTATTTTCTGATTGATGAAATGCCGCAGGTGCATGGTTTTGTTCTGTCACCATAGTATCCGCACGGGCAGGGGTTCATTGCTGACACAAGCAGGAACCTTGATGGGTAAGTAACCGTTTGCCTTACTCTGGCAACAGTCACCTCGCCATCTTCCATTGGTTGCCTGAGCACCTCAAGAACGTCTCTCTTGAATTCAGGCAATTCATCCAGAAACAGAACACCGCCATGTGAAAGGCTTATTTCACCTGGCATCGGATTTGAGCCACCACCGATGATTGCAGCAGGTGATGCAGTGTGGTGTGGTGATCTGTAGGGTCTTTTTGTTATGAGGCCTTCTTTTGGCGGGAGGAGTCCCGCAATCGAGTATATCTGGCTGATTTCGACCGCCTCGTCAAAGGTGAGTGGCGGCAGGATTGATGGCAATCTTTTTGCAAGCATTGTTTTTCCGGAACCGGGTGCCCCCATCATCAGCACGTTGTGGCTCCCGCATGCTGCGATTTCCAGCGCCCTCTTGGCCATTGCATTGCCTTTCACTTCGGACATGTCAACCGGATATTCGAGGAAGGAATCGGTGAAATCGACCTTCCTCATTTTTATTGACTGCAACGGTTTTTCCCCGGAAAGATGCAATGCTATGTCTTGCAGATTGTCAGCTCCGACAACTTCAACATTGAAAATGGAGGCCTCGGCAACGTTGTCTTTTGGGACCATAAGTGTTTCTTCAGTCCCGGAGAGTGCTATGGCTATCGGCAGGACCCCGGGGACGGAGCGCAGTGCGCCATCAAGAGACAGCTCTCCCAGGAATGTCTTGCCATCAAGAGACTCGACAGGTATCTGGTTTGACGCGGCAAGTATGCCGAGGGCTATTGGCAGGTCAAACCCTGAACCCTCTTTCTTGAGATCGGCTGGGGCGAGGTTAACCGTTATTCGTTTGATCGGGAAGGCAAAACCGGAGTTTTTTATTGCAGAGCGCACCCTCTCCCTTGCCTCGGAAACCGCGGCATCGGGTAGCCCAACTATATTGAAAGAAGGCAAAGCCTGCCCCGTAATATCTACCTCAACACGGAGCTTGAGTGGTTTGAGTCCCTCCAATGTTACGCTTTGCACAGACGAGAACACAAAAATGATTTTATGTTATTGTGACTGATCGTCAAGAAGCCTGAAGGCCTCTAAAAATTCAGAGATAATTTCAAATTCAAAATTGTTTTGTCTTTCAAAAAAGCGGGACATGTCTCCACGACCCATTCTCTTGTATCTTGAGGCACGGCAGAGCATCTGGAGTGTGTCGCATTCTTTTACGAACCTTGACTCCAGCGACTCGCACTTGATATATTCCCCAAACAGTGCCTGTAATTTTTGGGAGCTCCCAAAAATTTTGTCGGACACTTTTTTCTCTGCGCTTTCCTTGTCAATAAATTCCTTTGCGCAAAGAGGCAAGTCGGTCAGCAGGGCTTCTGGAATGTCATGGACAAGTGCCAGCTCAAGAGCTTTTTCTTTTAAAATGCCTGGTACATGGTCAGAGAGCAAAAGGACAAGCACAGAAACATTATAGGAGTGAGATGAAACTGGCTCCGGGGAAACTACTCCGGAGAGAAGATACCCAAATCTCGGTATGTCTGTGAGGGTCTCACAGTGGAGGTATATTCCGGCAAGCTTTTTTATATCATCTCTCACCGAGCATGCTCCTTATGGTTTCCAGTTCCTTCAATGCTCTTTGCCTGCTTTTGTCATTTGTATATCCGGCGCCGTCTTTAATCAACGGCTCAACAATTGATATCGGGTCTTTGTGTCCGTGGGTTTTCAGGGATTGCGCCAGACTGATGCAAAACTCTGTCCTGAAATCATCTTTTGACTCGGAAACCGTTTTTGCCAGTGCATCGTCCCACTGTTTTGTGGCATCCGGATAGTCTGGTGTTGAATCAACAAATTTGCCGTTCTTCATGGAATAAACAACCAGCGCAGATGGGACAAAACTGGTATCGAATTTGCCTGCCCATGACCTGTCGGCACAAACAAGCTCATAAGTTCCGTTTTTGTCCAGATCGTCAATAATCCATGGTGTTATGTGCTCTGGCAGGGAAAGAACATTGACCATCGTTTTGTCTTTGATGTCCAGCATCATGATTGTCCTGTCAAAGGGGGACATGGAGCGAAGGATTGAAATGGGGCCGGGCCTACTTCCTTTTTCAAACCACTCTTTTCTGGAATCATTTGTGGAGGCAAACCAGAGCCAGTGAAAGTTTATCCTTCGCGTTTGAGCAATTTCTCCGACAGGTTCTGCTGTCTCGTGGAACATCCAGTAGCAGACGAGTTTTTGCTCCTCCACTCCGGTGAGCCTGCTGTATACCTGGATGTAATACTGGTTTCTGGCACTATCCTCCACTATTCTCATCTCGGTGTTGAACCAGCCATCTTTTAGTTCGTTATCAATGTGAAAAGACCACAAGAGGCCTTGGGGCCTTTCGTGGTCTTTTGAATTGGTGCTTGATGCAAAAACCGGATGCCAGATTGAGATGGCAATCAGAAGGCCTGCAATAATGGCCTTTCTCATTGCACCTTCTTGAAATCGGTGGTCAGTATGATGATTTTGTCGTGGAACACCTCAATCCATCCATCAGAAACATTGTAAACCGAATCACCTTTTGCAGTTTTTGCTGTTATTTTGCCGGATTTCAGGGTTGCAACCATGTTGATGTGTTTTGGGAGGATGCCCCAATAGCCATCTTCCAGGGGGACGATAATTGAGGTTGCAACAAGCTTTTCTTCCCTTGATTCCGGTGTTATGATGGTGATGTTTAGCTGGTCCACTTAGACGTACTCTTCCTTTTTGACGCTGACCTTTGCCCTTGCCTGTTCTTCTTCAACCAGTTTTCTTGCCTTTTCTTTGGCTTCCTCGATGTTGCCTACCATATAGAAAGCATCTTCCGGCAAATCATCGCACCTGCCCTCGACAATTTCTTTGAATCCCGCAACGGTTTCCTTGAGTGAAACGTATTTTCCGGCCCTTCCGGAGTACGACTCAGCGACAAAGAATGGCTGTGAAAGATATTTCTGGAGTTTTCTGGCTCTGTAGACAAGTTTCCTGTCTTCTTCGGAGAGTTCCGACATTCCAAGGATGGCAATGATGTCTTTGAGGTTTTCGTAGTGCTGGAGTATCCTTTTGACCTCTTGTGCAACCTCGTAGTGCTCTTTTCCGACGATCCTTGGATCAAGCATTTTTGAGGAAGAATCAAGCGGGTTTGCTGCAGGGTAGATTCCAAGTTCGACCAATGCGCGGTCGAGTGTGATTGTTGCATCAAGGTGAGTGAAGATGTTTGCCGGGGCTGGGTCCGTGTAGTCATCAGCAGGAACGAAGATTGCCTGGACTGACGTGATGGAGCCCTTCTTAGTTGAAATGATTCTCTCTTCAAGAGAACCAACTTCTGTGGCCAGTGTTGACTGGTAGCCTACCGCGGAGGGGATCCTGCCCAGCAAGGCTGAAACTTCGGAACCTGCCTGGACGTAACGGAATATGTTGTCAACAAATAGAAGAACATCCTGACCCTTGTCATCACGGAAGTACTCGCACATTGTTAATGCTGTAAATGGCACCCTCATGCGGACCCCTGGCGGTTCATTCATCTGGCCGAAAACCAGTGCGGTGGATTTGATGACTCCGGAGGCTTCCATCTCGAGGATGAGCTCGTTGCCTTCCCTGGTGCGCTCACCGACGCCGGCAAATACCGACACTCCCTGATGTTCATAGGCAACGTTGCGGATGAGCTCCTGAAGAAGAACGGTTTTGCCTACACCTGCACCACCAAAAAGACCGATTTTTCCACCCTTTGGGAATGGGGCGAGAAGATCGACGACCTTGATGCCGGTTTCAAAAATGGATTCAGTCGGGTTGATTTTTGAGAATTGCGGAGGATTGTGGAAGATTGGCCTTTTTTCAACTGCCGGCACGTCGCCCCTTTTGTCGATTGGGTTGCCAAAAACGTTGAAAACACGCCCAAGTGTTCCTTCACCAACAGGCACATTGATTGGGGCACCTGTGTCCTGGCAAACCATTCCCCTGCGGAGTCCTTCTGTTGAGCCAAGCGCTATGCAACGTACATCGGTTGCGTTGACGACCTGGTGGACCTCGCAAACGAGATTTTCTGGCAATGCAGGGTCTTCAACCACAACCACGTTGTAAAGGTCTGGAAGCTCTCCCTTTGGGAAGGAAAAGTCCAGAACTGGACCTTCGATTCTAATGAGCTTTCCTTTAGACACTCTTTCTCTCCTTTATCGCCTCTGCACCGGAGGTTATCTCGGTCAGTTCTTTGGTGATTGCAGCCTGTCTGGTGCGTTGGTATTTTATCGTGAGCTTCTGCCCCAAATCATCGGCATTTTCGGTTGCCCTGTGCATGCTCATCCTTCTCATCGCCTGCTCAGATGCACCGGCCTCAAGAAGGACTTTGTAGACGAACAGGTCAACGTAGTTGTCCATGAGTGTGTCCAGAATGGCAGCTGGGCTGGGTTTGAAGATGAAGGTTTCAAGAGGGATGGAATGACCTTTCATGATTGGGACAAGCGGAAGCATTTCCCTTACCACCGATTCCTGACGGAGCACTGACTGGAATTCCATATAAACGAAGGAAACTGCCTGTACTTCGTCCGATATGTACATTTCCTTTATTTTTTTGGACAATATCTGGGCTTGGGTAAATGATAGCTTGTCAAGGATGCCTGGCATCTGGAAACTGATCTCGTGGCCTTGCTTTATGAGCTCGGCATTGGCTTTTTTGCCGATTGTGGCAAATATTGATTTCAGGCCCAGTTCTTCCGAGTACCTTTTTGTAAGCGACATCACATTTGAGTTGAACGCGCCACAAAAGCCCCTGTCAGATGTGAGCGGGATGATGAGAACTTTCTCGATGGGTCTTGCAATAAATAGAGGGTTTATGGTGAGGTCGGTTGATGTGTGACTTGCTATCGATACGAGAAGCTCCCTGAGTTTTTCAACATAGGGTACTGATTCTTCAACCTTTTTCCTAAGGTGGTAAATTTTGACGACAGAGAGCATCTCCATCGAGCGCGTTATGTGCGCTACGGAATCAACGGAGGCTATTCGTCTTTTTAGTGCCCTTAGTGTTGCCACGCTCAGCTCCCAAAGGTGGATGATACAGACTGCACAAGTTTGGATATCCCTTCCTTGTGCGCATCAGTCAGTTTTGGTGCCATTGAGAGTTCCTTAAGGAGATCAGGCCTGAATCTTTTTGCTTCCTCAACAAGGATACGCTCGAACTCCTGGACCCTGTCTTTTCTTATGTCATCCAGTGCACCAAGCGAGTAGGCACCAAGAATAAATACCTGCTGGCCTACGTGCATCGGGCTGTATTGTGGCTGTTTAAGCAGTTCGACGAGCTTTTCACCCCTCTGGAGTTTCTTTTGGGTTACCGGGTCAAGCTCTGCGCCAAACTGGGCGAATGCCTTGAGGTCGTTATACTGCGAGAGGTCCAGTTTGAGTGAACCGCCGACCTTTTTCATGGTTGGGATCTGTGCGTTTCCGCCAACACGGGAAACGGAAAGACCGACGTTTACGGCTGGCCTTATGCCCTCGTGGAAAAGCTCTTTCTCAAGGTATATCTGGCCATCGGTGATGGATATAAGATTGGTTGGAATGTATTGCGAAACATCGCCGGCCTGGGTTTCGATTATAGGTAGGGCGGTCATGGAACCACCGCCAAGGTCTTTGTGGAGTTTTGCAGCACGCTCGAGGAGCCTTGAGTGCAGGTAGAAAATATCTCCCGGATATGCCTCACGCCCTGGTGGACGTCTAAGGAGCAGTGCAAGTTCCCTGTAGGCGTCGGCATGTTTTGAGAGATCATCGTAGATTATCAGGACGTGCTTGCCGGAGCGCATCAACTCTTCGCCAATTGCGCAACCTACATAGGGAGCTATATACCTGGTTGCCGGTGACTGGTCTGCAAGGGTTGTGACGACGAGGGTGTAATCGAGTGCGCCATAATCACGCAGTGTTTTGACAATTCCTGCCATGGTGGACGATTTCTGTGCAATTCCAACATAGATGCAAATTACATTTTCGTCCTTCTGGTTCAGGATTGTGTCGATGGCGATGGCGGTTTTTCCTGTTTGCCTGTCGCCGATGATGAGCTCACGCTGTCCCCTGCCGATCGGGAAAAGGGCATCGATGGTTTTGATGCCGGTTTGCATTGGCTGGTGGACTGGCTCCCTCTCGATTACCGATGGGGCCTTTGTTTCAAGTGGGAGGAATTTTATTGATTTTGGAGCCGGCTTTCCGTCAATCGGATTGCCAAGGGGGTCGATTACACGACCAATCAGGTTTTGGGTGTAAGGAATTGAGAGGAGCCTTCCGGTCCTTGATACCCTGTCCCCTTCCCTGACATATTTGTCTTCACCGAGCAAAACGACTCCGACGTAATCAGGGGCAAGCGAAAGTACGAAACCTTCGATGCCACCTTCAAAACTCAACACCTCGCTGATGAAGGCATCAGAGAGCCCCCTTACAAGGGCAACACCATCACCAACTTCGCTGACCGAACCGGCATTTTCAATTACCGGGATGAAAGGCTTTGCCTCAAAAGAGGCTTGCCAGGTGTTGATTATCTCGTCTAGTATCTCGGGCATAGGATCACCTCAAGTCTTCGATGGTGGTTTCAACCATCCTTGAGATTGAGGAATCAAATATGGTGTCGCCAAAGACTATCCTGAGGCCGGAAATGAGCTCTGGTTTTATGATAAATTCAACCTTGGCGCCGTTCTTCACAAAGCCGAGGACGAAATCTGAAACTGCCTTTTTGTCCACTTCTGACATTTCAGTTGCCGACTCGATGACGATCCTTGATACCTTGCCTGCCTGGGAGAGTGCATCGCAAAGATTGAGCTTGTGTGAATGGATGTCGCAAACCGTGAGTTTTGGCAGCTCGGAGATGATGTGTTTTGTGTAGGCTCCGGTCATGCCATTGTCGAAGACCTGTTTCATGACCTGTCTTGAAGCCTGGACAATAATTTTTTTCGAGCGGCTCTTCAGATCCTGCTCGGTTATCTCACGTTCGCCCTTTGCCTCTTCTTCTGCGATCCTGATTATGGATTTGGCGTCTTCCCTTGCCTTGCCAATTATTTCTTCCCTTATCGCTTCGGCGGTCTGGACAGATTCAGATGTTATCTTTCTTGACTCTTCGGCCGCATCGCTCTTCTGTTTTTTGGCATTTTCAAGGCTTGACTTTGCTTCTTCCTGGAGCTTCTTTGCATCATCAATTACCGAGGAGGCAGCTTTTTTTCTGTCTTCCATCATCTTCTTTACTGGTTTGTAAAGGAAAGTCCAGAGGACGATGAAAAGGAGGGAGAGATTGAGTATTGCAAAAAGCAGGGTTCGCCAGTCGATCTGGATAAGAGATGAAGAAGCCTCTTTTGCAACTTCATTTGCCGCTTGGGCGGCACTAGCTAGCAGATAATTCATTGTGCCCACCTGCTTATATAAGCGGGTTTGCGAAAATAAGGACCAGCGCTACTGCAAGGGCGTAAATTACGAGCGACTCTATGAGGGCCAGTGAAAGGATCAGGGTTGTAAATATCCTGTCTCCTGCCTCAGGCTGCCTTGCGATGGCGTCGGCTGCGGCTGCGGCTGCTTTGCCCTGTCCCTGGGCTCCTCCGAATGCTGCGATCGCGATTGCGAAAGATGCGGAGAAGACCGAAACAACCTTGATTAACCAAACCATGCTTGTGTTTGCGTCCATTGTTAGTGACCCCCTTTAGAAGTTACTGCAGGTTGCAGATAAACCAGGAACAACATGGTAAATACCAGTGCCTGGACAGCTCCGGTGAACAATCCGAGTCCCAAGATGACGATAGGGACAACAAAAGCCACAAGAGAAGAAATTACTTCAAGAACTATGTGCTCGCCAGTCAGGTTTCCAAAAAGACGGACAGCCAGTGAAAGCGGACGGCTGATTTCTTCAAGGATGTTGATTGGCAACATAAATACATAAGGTTTTACATAATGTTTCAAGTATGGTCCAATGCCTTTTACCTTCATGTACTGGCCGTGGTAGTAGGAAATTGCCGTTAGGGCAAAACCAGTAGTCACCATAAGGTCAGTTGTTGGTGCGATGACCATCTTGAAATTTTGCGAAATGCCATAAAAAGGAATGAACAGTGAGGAGACGATGCCCAGAAGGTTTGAAATGAGGATGTAGCCAAAGAATGCGCACACTGCCACCTCATAGCCTTTACCTTCGTGTCCAAGGATACTCTCGGCAAAATTTTGTGTTGTGACAACAACCATTTCTGCGAGGATAGCCCTTTTTGATCCTGGCTTTTTGACCCCTGATCCAATAACTATGATGATTGTGGAGAATATCACAGTCGCAAGGAGCAGTGCAAAAAACGTGTTTGACAGGGGTGATCCAAAAAGTGAGAAGGTTGTCTGCTGTGGGCCAACTTCAATCTTGTGAGGGTGTGAGGAAGCTGGGACCAAAAACATTACGCAGGCATAGGCAGCCACAAAAAATAATGCGATCCAGAAGCTTTTTTTCCTGAGCAGGGGAGTTTTTTTCTTTTTCACCACTTCAGCCATTTTTGCCTCCGCGTTTAAACTTTGTAAACCATATCCACCATAGACCAAAACCAAGCGCAAAGCCACCAAAAGATGCTAACAAAACATAAAAACCAAGTAAAACTGGGGCAAAAAGTGCCAGCGCGGCAATGAGGAGCCTCAGCGGGTTTGTAATAACCGTCTGGCCTTTCATGAATGACTTTTGCGTTTGCAGGTAAAGGAGGTGGAACCATGCGAATCCGAGGCCACAGCCCCAGATCGCTCCGCCTATTATCTCTAATACTGTTTTCATAGTTTGAACTTAAGGGCAGTTCTAGCAGAAGCAACGAGGCCCATACATATCAGGATCAGGAAGAATATTGGCATTGTCCCAAGCGCTTTGTCTAGAAAAAAACCAGCCACGCCGCCAAGGGCAATGGGCATGATGAGCATGAAGACGATTGTCAGACCAAGGGCCCTTGCTTTTATCATCTCAGCAAATATCTTTCCTGCCCTCAATGTTCTCTCCTTAGAGTGATTCGCTAGCTTTTGCAATGAGCTGGTAAATCCATGGCAAAAGGCCAATCACGAGTGTTAAAACCGAGCATATAACTGCCACAAGATAGGCAAAAGAAAATCCTGGTTTGGTTTCTGTTCTCAGACATTCCTGGTCTGGCGCCTCAAAATACATGTTCTTTACGATGCCAAAATAATAGAATGCCGAGATGGCAGAGTTTATGACCGCAAGAACCACAAGCCAGTAGAGGCCCGCCGAGACGCCGGCGGTAAAAATAAGCAGTTTGCCGAAGAACCCTGCGGCAAACGGAATGCCAAGGAGCGAGACAAGCGAGACCGTCATTGCAAGTGCCAGACCGGGGTCCGTTTTGCTCAATCCCTTGAAGTGATTCAGGGTTGTTCCACCCCTTCTTGCCTCTACAACTTTGATTACAGAAAACACTGCGATGTTCATGAGCGCATAGGCGGTAACATACATAAGTATGCCCCTGGCGCCCTCTGACCTGATTACTGCTTCAGGAGAAAACGCTATTACGACAATACCTATGAGCATGTAGCCTATCTGCGCAATTGAGCTGTAGGCCATGATTCTTTTTACTTCGGTCTGCCAGATCGCGGTGAGGTTGCCATACGTCATGGAGAGTGCGGAGATGGCAGCTATTGACCATTTTACCAGATTGGCGAAATTGTCGCTTGCCGCCGGGTTGATGCCCATTGATATGAATCTTGAAAGGACTATCAGGGCACCAATTTTTGGGGCAACAGAGATGAAGGCGGTCGATATTGGTGGCGAACCTTCATAAACATCCGGTGCCCAGAAATGGAACGGAACTGCCGCTATTTTGAAAGAAAGGCCGGCGAGTACGAATATAAAACCAGCCATCTCGAGCGGAGTGCCCTTTATGTTGTTGAAAAGCTCTACAAAACTGAATGTGCCTGCTGTTGTGTAGATGAGGGATATTCCATAGATTGTCATTGCAGAAGCAAATGCTCCAAGCAGGAAGTATTTTACAACAGCCTCTTTTGATTTGGGATTGTGTGATTTCAGGCCTGCCAGCATGTATAGAGGTATTGAAGACAGCTCTATACCCAAATAGAGCGAGAGCATGTGTGACGACTGGACCAGAAGCATCAGGCCGGTGACGGAGATGAGCATGAGGAACACGAATTCTCCCTGACGTTTCGAAGCATCGTTGAACATGTCAAGTGAGGAGATCAGTATTGGCACGGAGATGACCAGAAGCAGTCCCCTGGCAAAATTGGAGAAATCGTTTTGCACAAAGAGGTTGCCTGCTGGTTCCCTGATTCCTGGAACAGCCTGCATGACAATAAACGAGATCACAACAGTCAGGATAGCCAACAAGCCAAGCACATACTTCCTTAGCGCGAACTTGAATACCGACAGGAGGAGTATTATGCAGGCCCCGACAAGAAGGACCATCTCTGGATAAAATGAAGCAAAGTTCATCTCGTCTCCTTAAACTATTGGAAGCGTTGGCAGTGTGGTGATTGCGTGTTGTATCATATTGAGGAGCGGCATCGGGAATATTCCAATGAAGAATATGAACCCAAGAAGCGGGGTTGCGGCAAAGAATTCCCTGAAACTTGCGTCCCTGAGCTCCTTGAAATGCGGGTCTGCAACAGTGCCGAACAATACCCTCTGCATCATCCAGAGCATGACACCACCGTTTATGATCATTCCGACAACGGAAACCCAGGCCCACCAGTTGACTGCCTGATATGCCGCAGTCATTGAAAGGAACTCACTGACAAAACCAGCGAGGGCTGGCAGTCCGATTGATGCAAATGATGCAATGATAAGCATTATCGAGATGATTGGAATAATCGATGCCATTCCGGGGAGTTTTGCAATTTCCCTTGTGTGGGTCCTGTCATAGATATAGCCGACCAAAAGGAAGAGGAGGCCTGTTGTGATACCGTGGTTGAACATTACGAGCACGGCGCCCTGGAGAGCAGCCACAGCACCTGTTTTGAGGAATGCCGCTACAGCCAGGAGGACAAAACCCATGTGGTTCACAGAGGTGTATGCAACAAGTTTTTTGAGGTCTTTCTGGACAAGCGAGCAGAAGGCTCCATAAACGATGCCTATTACCCCAAGGATACCGATGATGTCTGCCCACCATGTTGCGGCATACGGCATGATTCCCACTCCGATGCGGATGAGGCCGTAGCCTCCCATCTTAAGCAGGACGCCAGCGAGGAGAATTGATATTGGGGCCGGTGCTTCGACGTGTGCATCAGGAAGCCAGGTGTGGAACGGGAAGGATGGCACCTTGATTGCAAAGCCGAGGAAGAGTGCTCCAAATACTGGGAGCCCGAGGGCCCACCCTCTCAGGTTGGCGCTTGTCTCGATCAACTGTGGTATCGAGAATGTGTTCTGTCCGGAAGCAAAATATATTGCAAGCACACCGACCAGCATGAACAGGGAGCCAACCAAAGTGTAGATGAAGAACTTGATTGATGCGTAGAGCTTTCTGGGGCCACCCCAGATGCCGATCAGGAAGTACATCGGCACAAGCACGAGTTCCCAGAACACATAGAAGAGGACCAGGTCGAGTGAAACAAAGACGCCTATAAGGCCGGTCTCCAGGAGCAGGAACAGTGAATAATATTCCTTGTTTCTGTGGTCGATGTTGAACGATGCAAGGCAGGCCACGAACGAAAGGAGGGTTGTGAGGAATAGCATGAGCATTGACATGCCATCGACACCAAAGAAATACGTAATGCCAACACTTTCAACCCATGGCACCTTGTCGATCAGCTGGAAGCCAGGAACTGAGGTCTTGAACTGTGTCCAGATGAATATCGAAATGATGAGGTTAAGTGCTGTGAATCCAAGAGCGGTCCATTTGATCCAGCCTGCCCATTTTTTCGGGAAGAGCAGAAGCAAGAGCGAACCGAGGAGCGGAAGAAACGTTACGATCGTTAGCAATCCATTGAATTCCATTCATTCCTCCTAATTTAGGACGGCAAACCATGCCACAAGTATCAATACCAGTGCTATTGAGGCAAACATTATTGTCGCGTAGTTTGGAAGGTAGCCAGTTTGCACCTTCCTGACCTTTGAGCCAATGAATCCAGTCAAGGCAGCAACGCCATTGACGGCACCATCTATGACATTTTCATCAAACCATTTGACAAGTTCTGACACCTTGACGGTCAGATACCCGGCCAGGTTGACCAGGCCATCAACTATCCCGGCATCGAACCAATAAACGATGTTGCCAAGAATAACCGAGAGCCATGCCACTCCATTGACTGCACCGTCAATGACTGTACGGTCAAACCAGTGGCAAAATTCACTCAAATAGAAAAGTGGCTTCACTGCAATGAAAGTCCAGGCTTCATCAACAAACCACTTGTTTTTGAAGAAGAGGTAAAGTGGCTTGAGGATTCTGATAAGTGTTTCTTTTTTAAACCAGCCCCAGGCGTAGATTGCAAGCCCAAGGAAGATGCCTGCGAGAACAAGCCCTGTGGAGCCAAAAATGAGTGTCCAGTTGACTGCTTCGGATTCGAACTCATGGAAGAATATGAACCTCTGGAAGAGCTCGCCAAAGAACGGTGCCCCGACGAAACCTATCACCACTGAAAGCACGGCCAGGATTATTAGTGGAAGGGTTGTCCTCCATGAGGCCTCGTGGGCGTGGTTCTCTTTTCTGGGTTTACCGAAGAAGGTAAGCCAGACGCATCTTGTCATGTAGTATGGGGTGAGGAAGGCCGTTATCAATGCGAGAATGAGAGGTATGGTCGAGTGGGTTGCCTCTGCCCCGACGAGTATTGCGTCTTTGCTCCAGAACCCGGCGAACGGAAATAGCCCTGCGAGGGCGAGTGAGCCAAGTATGAAGGTCCATGCAGTGATGGGCATCTTCTTGAATAATCCGCCCATTTCGTGCATGTTCTGTGTGTGCGTTGCGTGGATAACTGAGCCTGAGCCAAGGAAGAGCAAACCCTTGAACATGGCATGGGTCATGAGGTGGAAGAGTGCCGCCGTGTATCCAAATTTGCCAAAACCCAGCGCCATGACCATGTACCCTAGCTGGCTGATGGTTGAATAGGCAAGGACTTTTTTGATGTCGTCCTGCACCGTGGCTATTGTTGCGGCAAAGATTGCTGTGAAAGAACCAACATAAGTGACAACCTTCAGTGCGGTTCCACTTGGATCGAGCGTGAATAATCCCATACATCTTGCAACAAGATATATTCCGGCCGCAACCATCGTTGCCGCGTGTATAAGTGCGGAGACTGGCGTTGGGCCTTCCATGGCATTGGGGAGCCAGACATGGAGCGGGAACTGGGCAGATTTGCCCATTGCGCCCATGAAAATCAGGAGTGGTATTATTATGAGAAGGGCAGGGGCCAGAGATGCGAGTGCTGATGGAAGGGCCTCAAGGCTGAGCGTGTGCGGATTTGAGAGTATGAAACACATTACTATGCCCGTGAATAGCCCCATATCTCCAACCTTGGTTACAAAAAAAGCCTTTTTTGCGGCCTGGTATGCAGACCTTTTGTGGAACCAGAAACCTATGAGAAGGTACGAGCAAAGACCGACCAGCTCCCAGAAGGCAAAAAGCTGGAGAAGATTTGAGGCGGTAACAACGCCGAGCATTGCGGTCGTGAAGAGCTGAAGTTCGGCATAAAATCTTGCAATGCCTGGATCACCATGCATGTAGTCCTGGGAGAACAGGTGAACCAGGAACGATACCAGCGTGACCACGCAAAGCATCATCGCACAGAGCTGGTCAACCCTGAATCCAAAATCAAGTGTGAGATTGCCGGACTGGAGCCAGACAAAGCTGACTGTTGGTGCTGGCCCGTTTGCGATGACAAGCCCAAGCACCACAATCGAGGTTATCAACGAAAGAAAGATGGTTACTGTTGCTAGCTTTGGTCCCCACTCTTTTGCTATTTTTCCGCAGAGGCCAACGATGATGAATCCCAAAAGTGGGAAGGCCATCGTCAAAACAGCGAGGATTGAAGTGAGGGTCCAGGAACCGGCAAGAGAAGCTACAGTGTGTTCCATTGTCCCTCCTACCACTTGAGCAGGCTGAACTGCTCAAGAGTTACCCAGCCCTTTGCCCTGTACATTGCCACAATTGCACCGAGTCCAACGATGGTTTCAGATGCTGCGATTGCTATGGCAAACACAACCATCGACTGTGCCAGACCAGGATCGGGGAGCTGGCTTGCCGTGGCGATGAAAGTAAGGTTGGCCCCATTGAGCATCAGCTCGATGCACATGAGTATCCTGATGGCGTTTCTCAATGTGAGTGCACCGAGGACACCAAAGCTGAATATTGCAGCACCAAGGATAAGCAAGAGGTAGTTCATACCTCATCCTCCTTTTTCTTTGCCATTTCTATTCCGCCAACAACAGCCGCAAGCAGAAGGAAAGAGGCCATTTCAACAGGCACCATGTAAGGTGTGGAAGCATTTTCTGAGTAAAGCACATCGCCAACTGCCATCAATGATGTTTTTGGTGGAAGGGCCATTTGCCCCTGGAAGTTGGTTGTAAACTGGCTTTCTGAAGTATTCATTATGAAAAAGGAGATTGAACCAAAGAGCGCAAGCGCCACGAAAACACCAAGGACAGCCTGACGGTTCAGATGGCTCATCTGCTTGCCAGAGACATCATGCGTGAACATGATTGAGAACAGGATCAGGATGGCTATGGCGCCAACATAGATGGCTATCTGTGCTGCAGCAATGAAATCGGCATGCAACCCGACATAGATTGCCGCAATCGACAAAAGGCAACCTATCAGGCATATGGCCGCATGGACAATATTTTTTACAGTCACAGTCAGGGCCGCAAAGACAAGGGCGGGGAAAGCGAGCGCCATGTAAAGAGCTTGCGACATTGTTACGTTCACTGTGCACCCCCAAATGGAAGAAGGAGCTCCTCTTTCTCGTGTATCATTCCTTCCCTGGTATATGAGGAAAGTTCATATTTGTGGCCAACCTGCAATGCACCAAACGGGCAAACCTCGACGCATATTCCGCAGAATATACACTGCTGGACGTTTACGCTGTATCTTACCGGAAAAGGTGTATTGTCTTCCCTTTTGCCTTTTTCAATGGTGATCGAGTGCGTCGGACAATTGTTTGCGCAGATTCCACAGGCGGTACATTTTTCCCTGCCATTTTCATCGCGCACCATTCTCATCAGGGCAAAAAATCTTGGCACCATAGCCTGTTTTTGTTTTGGGTAACGGAGCGTTACCTTGACCCTGAATATATTTTTAAAAGTGACCCAGAGAGAGCTTGCTATTCCTGTTCCGTACATGATCACCTCATTTCACAACAATCTTGAGCAAGTTTTCATTTAAAACAATAAACGCAGTCCAGATTATGTTTACAAGCGACAGTGGCAACATGATCTTCCATGCCATGTTCATGAGCTGGTCTGCCCTGACCCTTGGAAGGGACCTGGAGAACCAGAGAATAAAGCCAACCATGGCAAAAGACTTCAGGAGGAACCAGAACAACGACGAAAGACCCCATGGAAGGAACTCCGGGCCTGAACCACCGCCAAGATAAAGCGCGGTAATGACTGCCGAAGTCACAAAGAGATACGTGTACTCTGCAAAGAAGAAGAATGCGAACCTGATGCCGGAAAATTCGACGTTATATCCGGCCACAAGCTCTGATTCGCCTTCTGCAAGGTCAAACGGTATCCTGAATATCTCGGCAAGTGAAGAAACAAAGAACACCAGGAAGCCAATAAATTGCGGGGCGATAAACCAAACTCTCTGTATTGAAGAGATGTGGTATACGTTCATACTGCCGGCGAGCATTACCACTGCGATAATCGCCAGTGTTTTTGGGATCTCATAGCTGATTTCCTGGGCGGCGGTCCTGACAGCTCCAAGGAGCGAGAACTTGTTTCCGGATGACCACCCGCCGAGGATTATGCCGATGACAGACAGCGCCATGACGGCCGAGATCATCAGGACGCCGATTTCAGTGTCCGCGGCAACAAGCTTTATTCCGCCAACAAGTCCAAACGGAATGAAGGCAAAAGTGATAAAAGACGGGGTGAATGCTATGAGGGCAGAGTACGAGTAGAAAAATTTGTCGGCTGCCTTTGGAATGACATCACCTTTTGTCAGGAGCTTTATCATGTCGGCAAAAGGCTGGAAGAGACCCCACGGCCCAACTTCCATCGGGCCAAGTCGCTGGTGCATCCAGCCAAGCAGTTTTCTTTCGGCAAGGGTCAGAAGCAGTGCATTTACCATTACGAACCCGAAAATGCCTAGTGATATTGCTACCTGGATGAGCGCTACAATCAGATATGGGACGAAGTTTTCCATTTTGTCACCTGTCCGAATCGCCCATTGTTGGCGCCAGCGATGCAAACGCGGCAACAACATCAGGCATTGAGATATTTTGAGCAATATGTGGGAATGACATCAGATTGCTGAAGCTTGGTGAACGGAGTTTTACCCTGTATGGTTTTGGAGAGCCATCCGAGACAACGTAAACACCAAATTCACCGATTGGAGCTTCAACCCTGCAGTATATTTCACCGGCCGGGGGCTTGATCACCTTTGGCACTTTAGCCATTACAGGCCCTTCCGGAAGATTTGGCATTGTCTGCTCGATGATCCTGACGGACTGTTCTATCTCTTTGAATCTCACCAGGAAGCGTCCGTATGAATCACATGTATTTTCGCTTATTACATCAAAGTCCAGTGTGGGGTATATCTCGTATGGCTCGTCTTTCCTGAGGTCCCTTGCGATGCCACAGCCCCTGAGGGTAGGTCCAGTGCAGGAGAGCTTTAGGGCAGTTTCTGGCTTCAGTATTCCTATGTTTTTTGTCCTTGCCTGGAATATTTCGTTTCTATGGAGCATTGAGGCGTATTCCGGGAGTCTGTCT
>Ga0208459_1000018_pt1 | contig 189594 bp, 172 predicted proteins | sample AD_UKC087_MetaG_FD_184433 | JGI IMG/M metagenome (GOLD analysis project Ga0208459, IMG submission 184433) | Active sludge microbial communities of municipal wastewater-treating anaerobic digesters from USA - AD_UKC087_MetaG (SPAdes) (version 2) | ecosystem: Engineered > Bioreactor > Anaerobic... | reverse complement strand
CCGCTTCGCTTCCCGGCTCGCCCGCAGGCACGCCTCCCCCTTCCCCATCAAATAATGATCAGGCACCCCGCCCTCAGCCAGGGCGGGATGCCTGCGTCCGTCTTACTCGAAAATCCTTATTTGCCCAGCATCTGTGCACGGTTCAGGCGGGCATCCGCGAAAGCTCCGCCTCCCATTGGTGCTCGACCACTGCAAGCCGGTTGATCTGGTTCGTTCCCTCGTAGATCTGGGTGAGCCGCGAATCCCGCCAGAGGCTTTCCGTAAGCCCGCCGTGGAGATACCCGTGGTCTCCCATGAGCTCCATGGCCCTGGTGCAGACCTCGAACGAGATGTCCGAGGCAGCGACCTTGGCAGCCGCGGATGCCGACTGGTAGCATCTGAATTGGCCGCAACTGTGCCAGACCATGGCACGGGCTGTCCAGAGCTTGATGAGCATGTCCGCCAGCTCGATCTGGATGTCCTGGCAGTCGATGAGCCTCCTGGTGCCCAGGCTTGTCCTGCGGCAGAACTCCACGGCCCGCTCGAAGGCCCCCCTCGCATGCCCCAGCGCCATGGCACCCACCACCGGCCTCGAGTAGTTCAGGACATTGCGGTTGTTCGCCCATCCGCTCCTCAAGGGGCCCACGACATTGGTATCCGGGACAAAGACATCCTCGAGGATGAGCTCGGAGGCATCGGCTGCCCGCTGGCCCATCTTGTGCTCGCGCCTGCCGACGGAAAAACCCTTCATGCCCTTTTCCACCAGGAAGCACGTCCACGACTCGATGCCCTCGTTGTCGAGCTTTGCATAGAGGGTGACCTTGTCGGCAATGGCACCGTCGGAGATGAAGCACTTCCTCCCGTTGATGACGAAGCCTTTGTCGCGCTTCTTCGCCGTCGTGACCAGGTGTGCGCATGCCCCCCCTTCGGTCTCCTCCACGTCCGACCCCGCACCCGGCTCGGTGATGGCAAAGGCCATGATCTCGGGCCTTCCCAGGATGGCTTTCGCATACATGGGCAGGAGGTGGCGGAAGACGGTGGGGATGTGACCGCTCAGCGCCATGGGCGCGCACCCCAGGTGGTGTGCCAGGAGCAGGAGGGCGAGGCCTCCGGACTCGGCGGCAAACTCTTCGGCGACCACGGCGAGCTGCAGGGCCGCCGACCCGAGGAAATAGCTCCCCGGGAAGGCGGTGCCGACGGGCAGCGGCAGCATGAGGGTCTGGAAACCCTTTCGGGAAGCCTTGCGGATGATGGGCTTCGGGTCGTAGTCAGTGGGCGAGGCGTCGGCCTTCAGGGCATCGGGCCTGATGAACTCCCTGGCGAACCTGCGCGCGTTGCGTCTCCATATCCGGGCACCCAGCGGCAGCAGCTTCGTGTCGTGCTCCCAGACCGTCATCTCCCGGTTGTCCACGAGCAGCCTTCCGAAAAGATCGAGGTTCGCGGAGGCGTTCCGTACCTTGAGGGACTCTATCCTGGCCGCGAGGGCGGCATCGTTCACCATCATCTCACACCTCCCTTCCGACCTCGAAGATGAAGAGCTCGAGGGCGTTCCCCGAGCCGCCGGCCGATTTGAGGACCACGGCGTCCCGCAGCCTCTTTTCCATCCGGTAATCCTCCATGTATCCGTAGCCACCGAAGACCTGGAGACAGTCCGTGACCGCCTGGAAGCCCAGCTCGGTGATTGTGAGCTTGGCAATGGCGCACTGCCTCAGGCAGTCGCCGGCATCCTCGAGGGATTCGGCAGCCTTGAGCAGGAGGGCAAAGGCCGTCTCGACCCTGGCCTCCGACCGGGCGACGAGCTTTCTCACGGCAGGATGGTTTTCGATGAGGGTCCCGCCCTGGTAGCGCTCGGACGCGTACCGCTTCGCCGCCAGGAGCGCCCCCTGACCGTTCCCTGCGGCAATGGCCGACAGGCCGAGCCAGTGAAGACACACGGAACGTTTCACCAGCGACGCCGCGTCGCCCTCATCAAGCCGGGCATCGGCCGGTATTTCCACATCCTTCAGGGAGAGCTCGAAAAGCCCGCACGATCTCAGGCCCGTCCGTTCAGAAATCCCGGTCACCTGCACCCCGGGGGTATCGGCAGGGACGAGGAAGCACCCCCAGCCCCCATCTTCGACCCTGCAGAACACCACAAAGGCCTCCGTGCCGGACATGCCGTACACAAAGGATTTATTCCCGCTGATCACATATCCGGATCCATGCGCCCGGGCCATGGTCGATACAGCTTCCGGCCCTTCCCTGGCCGGATCGATCAGGGTCAGGTAGCCGGGAAGGCCGTATCCTTCCTGGAGCGCCGCCGCGACCCTGCCGGGAGGATGCGCAAGCTTCCTCTGCGACGCGGTGATGATGGACGAGGCGAGCCCCTGGGAGTGGAGGTTCATGGCTATGCCGCTGCACGTCCGGGCGATGACGGACAGGAGGATGGCCGACAGTCTGTTTCCGGAGTCTCCCGGGTTCGCCCCCCAGATCCCGTACTCGTACCCGGGCATCCTCGAGTCCGGGGATGAAGCCAGGCCCACCTCAAAGGCCTTGCTCAGGATGGACGCCACCCTCGCAGGGTCTCCGTCGGGAAAATCACCCTCGAACATGGGCTGAACCGTCTTTCTGGCAAACGACTCGGCAAGCCCTACAAAGTCGTGCTCACCATCTCTCAAGCCCGTAAAGCATTCCATGACACACCTCCTCACAATACGATACGCACCCTCTGGTAAACGAATACAGTACTATAAAGATAATGACGATATCAGCCGCATCAACCGTTGAGATCCCTCCTGCAGTATCATAATTAATCTTTATAGGATTATAGGTGTTTTTCTATTATAATATGAGTTCAGGAGGTTACCAATGACAAATCAGGATACAGGCAGTTTCTTCGAGGGGGTCCCCCAGGTCGATGTGTGGGCAGCGGGACAGAAGGTGAAGCTCCCCATTTTCTACCGGGATGCCAGGGCGTTCATGGCCGTGTTCCCGGCCAATGTGTTCGAGCTCAAAAAACTCCTCCCCGACCCGCGCTTCTCCCCTGCCCAGATGTTTCCGGGGGTGGGGGCGATCGCCCTTGCCTGCTTCGAATATCACGACACCGATGTGGGCCCCTACAACGAATTCGCCTTCACCATCGTGCTCAACAACCCCCACATCCTCCCGGTGCCGGGATACAACCTCTTAAGGCAGCTGATCCAGTTCAACTTCTACCCCTACATCTTCCACCTCCCGGTGACCACCGAGGCCGCGCTGCGATGGGGCATCGATTTTTCCGGCTTCCCCAAGTTCCTTGCGTCCATCGACTTCACAGACACCGAGGAAGCCACGAGCTGCGAGCTCAAGGAAAACGACGAGATCATCTGCAGGCTCAAGCTCCGCAGGATAGCGACACCCATGAGCAGGCTCGTCAAGCTCCTCATCAGCCTCTACCAGTTCAGGCAGCCGCAGAGAACGGAGTTCAAGGTCAATGCCCTGAAGCTCGGCATGTCGATCAATCCAAAGGACGTTGAGCTCCAGCTGGGGATGAAGCACCCCATCGCCCGCGAGCTGTCGAAGGCCCTGCTCGTGACCAAGCCGGTCATGTACTTCTCCATGCCCAGCACCCAGTTCATCCTCTACGGCCCGGAGAACATCTCCCTGCCGCACATGAACTACCTCTTCCAGCAGGGGATGCGCATACCGCTGGACTCCCTCAAAAAGGACTAGGGGGAAGGCCGTTTCTTGTGCCACATAATCATTGACATATAGCAATAACACCAGTTATCTTTTTTTATTGTTATACTTGGTAAGGTCAGAGGCCATACGAGTCCGGGAGGAGGTTGATAATGAATAAAGGCGATCTGCTCAAAAAGGTTCTCCAGTGGGATTATTACGACGAGGTGTTTCAACGGAGGATCAAGCTTCCGGTCTTCTACTACGACAACACGTCCATGACGGCCATCTACACCGCTTCGACGGACATGGTCCGCCGCCACCTCCCCACGCCGGACATGCACCCGGTGGAGGTTACGCCGGGCAGGGCGCTGGTTGCCTTTACGGCCTTCGAATACCGCCGGAGCGACATCGATCCCTACAACGAATTCTCCATCTCCTTCCCCATCACCTTCCGTAAACGCGCCATCCCGGGCCTGACCTTGCTGGGCATGATGCTGCGCCGGTACTTCACCGCCTATGTGTGGCAGCTCCCCGTGACCACGGAGATCGCCCGGTACGGCGGCGTGGAGTGGTACGGCTATCCCAAGTTCCTTGCAGACATCGGGTTCTCCCACGAAGGCCCCATGCTTGTCTGCACCCTCTCGGAAGGCGGCGAGAAGATCCTCACCCTCAAGGGGAAAAAGCTCAAGACCACGACCGAGAAGGTGAACAGGATCAAGACCTTTTCCGTCAAAAACGGGTTCGTCCTGCCCGCCAACGTCTATGTGAACCCCATCGAGTTCGCCAAGAGCATGAACCCCAACGCGGCTCAGCTCAGCATCGGCGAGAACCACGCCATCTCCAGGCAGCTCAGGGAGATGGGGCTGAGCCAGAAACCGCTGTTCTACCAGTACATGCCCCTCATGGAGTCCGTGCTCTACGCCCCGCGCAACCTCATGGACGACTAGACAGGAGAGAGGCCCGCCTTGACTGCATCCGAGACCTTCGGCTACGGGAAGTACCTCGAGCTGAACGACAGGACCCTCCTCCTGCTCCGCACAGCCCGCGAGTTCAGGAGCCGCTTCATCGACCCCCACGCTCACGCTGTCGACCGGAAGATGCTCCACGACCCCCACTACCACGCCCACGACATCATGGCGAGGGGGTGCGAGTACGGCCTCATGAGCATGCCCGTCCCGAGCTTCCTGGGCGGCGGCGACGCCGGCATCATGGACTGCGCCGTGGTGCTCGAGGAGCTCTGCGCCGGGTGCGCGGGCATCGCAAACCTCTTCGGCGCCCACTACCTCGGCCTTTCCTGCGTACTCCTGGGCCTTTCGTTCCACCAGTTCGACACGGTCATCCGCGAGGTGGTCGAGAAAGAAAAGAAGGGGGAACCGGTCGTCTTTGCCGCCGCCGTGACCGAGCCCATGGCGGGCACCGACGTGGAGGACGAAGACTTCCTGCGCACCGCCCGGCTCACATGCTTCGCGAAGAAGGTCCCGGGAGGCTACGTCCTGAACGGCACCAAAGTGTTCATCAGCAACGGGTCGGTGGCAAAATACACCGCGGTGTGCTGCGCCACGAGCAGCAGGTACCCGGCGCAGACGTGGAGCGCCTTCCTGGTGCCCGCGGGGACGAAGGGCTTCTCCGCGGACAAGGTGGAGCTCAAGATGGGCATGCGCGCCTGCCACGCCGCCATGCTCGTGTTCGAGGACTGCTTCATACCCGACAGCTTCGAGATGGGGGTGACCGGGTCCTCGACTTACCTCACCGAGGTGGTGCTCGCCGCATCGAGGGCCCCGGTGGCAGCCATTGCAACGGGCATCGCCCGGGGCGCCTACGAGAGGACCCTCGACTACTGCAGGAACAGAAGATGCGGAAACGGCAGGCTCATCGAAAGGCAGTGGGTGCAGATGGCCCTGGCGGACATGTTCAGCATGGTCCAGGCCGCCCGCAACACCTACCTCCACGCGGGCTACCTGTTCGACAAGGAGATCATGGGGCCCCTCATGGGGAACCGCGCACTGCAGGACCCCATGCTGAAGGCGTTCGCACCCCTGAGGAGGACCCCCCCTGCCCTGAAGCTCACGGCATCCCCTGCCTTCAGGAGAGCGACCGTGGACTTCATCAGGCAGAAGCTCGACGACGACGTGAAGGACATGTCCCTGGCCCTGTCCTCCATGTCCAAGTTCACCTGCAGCGACCTCGCGGTGAACGTCTGCCTCAAGGCGCTCGAGATCCTGGGGCCTGCCGGGGCGGAGGAGAGGAACTTCGTGGAGAAAAGCCTCAGAGACGTCAAGCTCGCCCAGATCTACGAGGGCACGAACCAGCTGAACCGTCACGTCCTGTACAAAAAACACATCAGGGGCGGCATCCATGACTAAGGACAGGGACTATTTCGGGATATTCCTGAACTCGGTGGACAGGATGGCCAGAAAGGACCTCGTGCCCTTCATACCCGAGATCGACCTCGACCCGGGCGGGCTCGAAAAGATCGACCTCTTCCGGAGACTCAAGGACGTGGGCATCCTTGGCCTGAGCGATGGCGAATCAGGGTTCTCCGATATGGAGAGCATTGCCCAGGCCGTCTGGAAGCTCTCGGAATACTGCGCCGGCATCGGCGCGTTCGCCTCCTACTGCCTTGCCTCGGACATGCTCCTGAAGAACGCGGGCTTCGATGCCCCCGGAAGGCGGGCCTGCCTGTGCATCTTCGATGACGAGGAACTCGACCTGTCCCCCCGGGTGATCGAGTTCAGGACCAGGCTCAGGGACGGCCTGGTCACGGGCAGGAAGAAGTCCGTGGTGCTGGGAGGCCTGGGCGGTCCGTACGCGGTCTTTGCGAGCGGCTGTGACGGAACCGTGCTCTGCCTCGTGGAGCACGACCCTTCAACGGTCGTTGTGGAAGAGGTCGGCCTCCTGGGCGCAAGGGCCCTCAGGGTCGCCGACGTCGCCTTCGTCAATGCACGGCCCGTGGCGATCGAGCCGGTGAACCGCGACTCCCTCATCTTCATCTTTTCGGTGCTGAGCCTGCTCACCGGCGCCTGCGCCTGCGCCACGTCAGCGAAAGCCCTCGATACGGCACGTGAGTACGCACGGGAACGCTACCAGGGCGGCAGAATGATCGAGGACCACGACGCGATCAAGCTCCTGATCGAAACCAACAGAGCAGCTATCCAGTCCGCCTGGAAAGGGGTCCTCGACTCGGCGGCGGGCTTCGATCAGGGGAGCACGGACGGCATTGCCTCCTGTTTCCGGGCCAAGGCAGCCGCTTCAAGGGCTGCGGTGAACGCCGGGCTGGACGCCATCCAAGTCTACGGGGGCTACGGCTACATGAGGGATTACGGCGTTGAGAAGCGCTTCAGGGATGCAGCCGCCCTCTCTGTCCTTCCCCTGGACAGCACGAGGCTCCTGCTGCTGAGCTCCATGCTGGCAGGGTGAGGGCCCCGGTTACGCCGTCTGCCCGAGGCCGCCTTCCCGCCCCCCGGCCTGTGCTGTGGGCTCGCCTTCGAGGAGCGAATGCCGCCTCTTCAGGGATATCTTCGACAGCATCTCGCGGGTGTCCACAATGGATTTGAGCAGCTCGTCCTGGTACCCCATGACGGTGAAATAGATGGCCCTGTCGAAGAAGAGCACCACGCGGTTGTTGAACTCGAGGGCCTGGTGGAGCATGAACGACGACTCCGAATAGTTCTGCTCCTCGACAAAGAGCCAGAGGTGGCGCTTGATGAGCATGAGGGCCATGACTGCCTCTTCCAGGGGGATGTCCTCACGGAACCGCTGCCTGCCCATCTCCACGTAGTGATTGCGGATCTCGCCCTTGGCCTTGTCGCCCTGAAGCCACGCATCGAGCCAGTTGTACACATCGAACACCCGATTCTTGAGAACGGCCCTGTCGAGGTTCCGGTAGCTCCTGGTCTCCTGCCTCGAGAGCAGGTCCTCCATCAGGCGTTCGGTCAAAAGGGAAGCATTGTCCTTGATCAGACTCACGATCTTTTCGGAAATCATGGCGCCTCCTTTCCTGCCGGGTTTGTGAAACATACATCTTCGAAATCCGTGCCCTTAATTATAGGCCCCCTCGGCGGGTTTTCAATGGGACAGGCAGTCCGGCAGGCATCACCGCGTCCCTGACAAGGGCCGGAGAGCTGCCAGGGAGGGCAAGCAGGCCGGGGTCCGCCCTCCCTGTCACTGTTTGCGGCAGCACCGGTGGTTATTTATTATGTATATGTTTATCGTTGATGCCGATGTACCGCTTCGAGGGAATGTAACCGTAGCGGGTGTGGCAGCCGCACCCCTGAGAGGAGGAGGGATGAAAAGGATGCTCGCATGCCTCGTGCTCGCAGGGTATGCCCTGCTGATCCCGGGATGCGCCTCAGAGCCTCGCCAGGGTCTGATCGTGACCCGCTTCCAGGACATCAAGCCGGACGAGCCGCCTCCCCCGGTTGATCTCTTCGGCCCGGGGGAGGTCCCGAGCGCATATGTCTACGGGTTCGACGACCAGTCGGTCACCCTGGAGATATTCGACATATCTACCGGCGAGCCCATGAAGAAGCAGACCACGTACATCCCCCGCGGCAAGGACTATTACTGGGTCTTCTCTGAGCTCCCCGCAGGTTCGTACAAGGCCATCGTGAGCACCGGAGGCACGTCGCGGGAGATGAGGCTGTTCAACGTCAGAAGATGATGCTCGGGGGCTCGAGCGGGAAGAAGGTATCAGGGAGGCAGGTCCAGGGGGGGTTGGCAGCCGAAGCACGGGGCGAATGGGTGTCCCCTTCCTGCTGACTTCTTCCCTGCTTCCCTTCCTGATCTCAGATCTTCATCTCGATGAGCCTCGGCCCCCTTTCGGCGAACGCCTTTCCCAGCTCGTTCATGAGCTCTTCAGCCGTTGCAGCGGATGAGGCGGGCACGCCGAGGCCTTCGCTCACCCGCACCCAGTCGATGGCGGGGAGCTCGGTGAGGGCGGCGGCCGCGGGTCCGGGCGCCAGGATACCGAGACGCATGAGCTCGTACCTGAGGATGTCGTACCTGCCGTTCGAGGCGATGAGGGTGGTGACGTCGAGGCCCTCCCTGGCCTGGGTCCACAGGGCCTGAAGCGAGTAGAGGGCGGCGCCGTCGGCCTGGAAGCTGATCACCTTCCTCTCCGGGCAGGCGATGGCCGCACCCGTTGCGGCGGGCATGCCCTGGCCAAGGGACCCTCCCGTGAGCGTCAGGAGGGTGAAGGGTCGTGCGCCCGAGGACAGCGGATGGTACACGAGGCTCGTGGTGATGCCCTCGTCCACCACGATGGCCCCTTCGGGCTGACTCGCCGCAAGGGCCAGGCAGATCTTGTCGGGCGTGAGCTTCCCTTCCGGCACGGGGAATGACACCTGCTGAGCCAGGACGTCGCCGGGCGCGGCCGCGGGCGCACCCAGGGCCTGAGCGAGCATCTCGAGGGCCGGTACCGCGTCGGAACCTTCCTGCGCGAGGGTGAGCACGTCCTGGTGCTCGTTCAGATACTGGACCCGCACGTTCTTGTACCCGAAGAACGATACCGGTGCCCGGGCACCGGCAAGGACCACTGCCTGGTACTTCGACAGCATCTCGAAGGCCATCTCGGGCATGTACGGCACCCTCGGCACGTCGGGCAGGCCGGCTCCACGCTCCATCCGGGCGGGGAACATCTCGCCCATGAGGTCGCACCCGCTCCGCGCCTTGATCCTGGCTGCAGCCAGGAGCCCTTCCCTCCCGAGGGCCCTGCCCCCGAGCAGAAGCAGCGTTTTCTTCCCCCCGCTGAGCAGGCCGGCGGCTTCCGCTGCCGTTGACTCGGATACGGGCTCGGATGCCGCCATGGTCACGGTTTCGCTTCCTTCCGGCGCCTCCTCGTACTGGCAGTCATAGGGAACGACGAGGGTGGAGATCCTGCCCTGCAGGCTTGCCCCGATGGCCGCAGCCGTTGCCGGCCCGATGTCGGCAGGCGAGGCAACGGTCTTCTGCCATCCCGAAACCGTGCCTGCCAGGGCCTCGATGTCCATGGCCAGCGGTGGGTCGTACTGTCTGTGCCAGGTGGAGTGCTCGCCCACCACCAGGAAGACGGGGGTCCGTGCCCTGCGGGCATTGTGGAGGTTGGGCAGGCCGCCTGCGAGGCCGGGCCCCAGGTGCAGGAGCACCATGGCGGGCCGGCCCTTCATGCGGCCGTATCCGTCCGCGGCCCCGGTGCATACCCCTTCGAACAGGCTCAACACGGGCCTCATCCCGGACACCGCATCCATGGCCTCCACCAGGGGCATCTCCGTGGTCCCGGGGTTGGCGAAACAGACGTCCACCCCATGCTTCAAGGCCGTATCCATGAGAACCTGCGATCCTTTCATATCCTTCTCCTCGGGCAGCCGGACCCGGTCGTGCCCCTTCATGCCTCGGCAACGAGGTACAAAGGCTCTTCTCCCTTGAGCACCCGGGCGATGTTCTCGGTCGCCATGTTGATGATCCTTCCCGCCGCCTCGTTCGACACGCCCGCCACATGGGGCGAGAGCAGCACCCTGTCCTCCGGGAGGCCGAGCAGGGGGTTTTCGGGAGGGACCGGCTCTTCGGAGAACACGTCCACGGCGGCCCCCGCGATGCGGCCCGCACTCAGTGCCTCCGCAAGGGCCTGCTCGTCCACGATGCCCCCCCGGGCGACGTTGATGAGGTAGGAGGTGGGCTTCATGGCGTTGAGCTCGTCCCTGCCCAGGAGATTGGCGGTCGCCCCGGTGAGGGGGACGTGGAGGCTCACGATGTCCGAGAGCCTGAGCAGGTCGGCAAGCTCGACGTACTCGACGCCGAGCAGACCCTCCTCCTCCCTGTCCGCCCGCACGATGTCCGTGTAGACGACCCTGCCGAGGCCGAAGGGCTTGAGCCTCAGCGCAACCGCCCTGCCGATCTGCCCGAGGCCCACCAGGCCCCAGGTCTTTCCCCACAGCTCCACGGGCTTGATGCCCATCTGCTCCCACCTGCCCTCCCGCATGCTCCTCTGCGCAGGTAAGAGGTTCCTGAGCAGGCACAGACCCCATGCCACCGTGTGCTCGGCAACGCTTATGGTGTTGGCGCCGGGCGTGTTGGCCACCTTGATCCCGGCCGCGGCGCAGGCACCCACATCGATGTGCTGATACCCCACGCTGGGCTGCTGGATGAGCTTGACGGACCGGGCATGCGCCACCAGGTTGGAAGAGATGCCCTGCCTGAAGGTGTAGTCCCCCATGACGGCATCCGCCCGGGAGAGGGCTTCCTCGAGCTCCTCCTGGCCCATCCCGTGGCCTTCGATCACGTCGAAGTCAGGGACGCCCTGCGTCTGGAGGATCAGGGCCTTGACCAGCTCTGCCGGAAGCGGAGCCAGGGAGAGAACCACCTGTTTCATGACACCCCCTCCAGGAAAAGATGAATAATCTACAGAGAATTATAACACGAGCAGGGGAAAATCCAATGCTCGCTAGGCCACGAACGTTTCCTTCCGGCCTGGTGGTGGAGAACGGGTCGAAGATCTTTCTCGTGCATTCGTCCGGGACCCCGCACCCCTTGTCCCGGATGGAGACCCCCGGAAATATATGAAAAAGGTGATACCCATGGGTCTGCCCCTCCTGTATAATGACCCCATGGAAAACAGACAGGAAATCGATCTCGAAGTATCGAGGATGGGCGAAGAGATGATCCGCCTCCGGCGCGATTTTCATGCGCACCCGGAGCTTGGGCTGAAGGAGAAGCGGACCTCGGGGGTCGTTGCCGAGTACCTCGGGAAGCTCGGGCTGGAGGTGCGGACCGGCATCGGCAGGACCGGGGTGGTGGGCCTGCTCGCCGGGGACACCCCGGGCAGGACGCTCATGCTCAGATCCGACATGGACGCACTGCCCATGCAGGAAAAGGGCGACGCGCCCTACCGGTCCACGAACAGAAACGTCATGCACGCCTGCGGCCACGACGGCCACATGGCCATCCTCCTGGGCACGGCCGCGGTCCTGTCGCGCTTCCGGCATCGCCTGAAGGGGCAGGTGAAGTTCGTGTTCCAGCCGGCCGAGGAAAGGCCGGGCGGTGCCCGGCTCATGATCGAGGACGGGGTCCTTCAGAACCCGAAGGTGGACGCGGCCTTCGGGCTTCACCTCGTGACCGCCCTGCCCGTTGGGTTCATCGGCTGGTGCAGGGGCACCATGATGGCTGCCATGGACTCGTTCAGCCTGCGCATCAGGGGCAAGTCGGGCCACTCCGCCATGCCCGACGGGAGCATCGACGCCATCCTCGCCACCGCCCGGGTGATCACGGCCCTCCAGGGCCTCAACGTGCCCGACACCACCTCGCCCAGGGCCGCCCTCATCAACGTGGGTACCGTGAACGGGGGCTCGGCAGCCAACGTGGTGGCCGAGGAAGTGGAGCTCACCGGGACCGTGAGGACCATCGACCGCGAGGTGAGGGCCGGTTTCCCGGCCGCCATGATGAAGGTCATCACCGAGGCTGCCGGGGACACGAAGGCCGCCTTCGAGCTGGACTACGAGCACGGCTACCCGCCGGTGGTGAACGACCCGGCCATGGCGGACCTGCTCGTGGACGTCATCGGTCAGACGCTCTGGGGCAAGGGCCTCATCGAGCTGCCCCCGGTCATGGGGAGCGAGGACATGTCCTTCTACTTCGAGCAGGTGCCTGGGAGCTTTTTCTTCCTGGGCGCGGGCAACGAGGACAAGGGCCTCAACCGGCCGCTGCACAGCTCCGACTTCGACTTCGACGAATCCGCCCTGACCATCGGCGCCACGATCTTCTGCAGGCTGGCGCTCACGTTCCTGGGCTGACAGGACCGTCCGCCCGCTCACAGGCATCAAGGGGGCATGAAAGAGAATGAACGGCAGGGGTTTCCTGCGAAAGGAGCGACCTTCCATGAAACTGCGACTGAATCTGGTAATCGTGTCCTGTCTGGCCATAATGGGGATCTGTGCCGCCGCTGCGGTCGCCCAGACATCCCTGGACGACTTCGGCCTGGATGAAAAAGCCCTCAAATCCGGGGCCGTGGATTCCCTGGCGTACGGGACCATCACCGTCTACCCTGACAGAAAGCTCTTCAAGGAGGCCTCGCCATCGGCGAGGGCCGCGTTCGTGAGGAGCGCCCTGGGCTGGGTGAAGGCCTACACCGAGACCGATGCGTTCAAGGCCGATTACCGGAAAAAGCGCGAGGCCGCCAGGCCGGCCCCCCCGAAATCGAAGGGCACCCCGGACGAGCAGCACGCCAAGGTCATTGCCGAGCAGCGCAAGGGCATCGAGGACATGAAGAAGACCATGTCGCAGATGCCGCCGGACATGCAGAAGCAGATGCAGGAAACCATAAAGCAGCTCGAGGCGAACCTTGCCAGGACCGCCAAGGACCCGCAGATGGCGGCCATGATGAAGCAGGGGTTCGAGCAGACCGCAGCCTCCGAGAAGCGGGACTACCAGGGCCGCGTGGAGGCCTGGGAAAAGAAGTACCCGGCCGATCCGAAGGTGCTCATCGCCGCCCGGCTCCGCCAGTTCCTCGACCTCAGCAGGGACATCCCCTTCGACGCCAGGCTGGTGAAGGACAAGTACGGCAAGATGAGGTTTGTGGATTCCCAGTACGAGTCCAGGCCGAGCGAGTGGAAGCTCTGCTACCGCGCGGGACGGGAGCCGGTCCAGGCGGCCCGGGCCTTTGCTCAGGAATGGCTGGGCCAGATCGAGAAGAAGTAAGGGGGTGTGACATGCGCGGGATTCATCGTGTTGCAGGACAGATCCTTCTCTGTGCCGTGTTCGTGGCCGTCGCGCTGCCGGTCCCGGGCCTGGCGGACGAGCTCACCATGCAACTCCCGCCTGTCCCGAAGTTCACCTACCGCATCACCGCGGACAACAGGATCATCAGGCCCGGCCCGCTGGAGTTCAGGTTCGCCCGGAAGGACTCGAGCCCGTTCTGCGGCAAGATCGTGGAGGTCGGCATGTACACGAGCACGGCCTCTTCGAATGTCGGGTTCTACGATCCGCCCGGCAGCGCGGACCCCCAGTCGACGATCTTCACCTCGCTCATCTCGGGGGGTGCTGCGCTGTGCAACTTCAACTACAACGACAACGTGGTGAAGGTGGCCATGGAGCCCAGGATGGAGTACTACCTGAACGATACGCTCACCGCCTGGTCGAAGCCGGGCATCGCGCCCATGCGCCGCAAGCAGCTCGTGCTCACCCCGGGCATGCTGCCGTTCAAGGTGTTCCTCAAGGGGAACAACGGCGGGTACGGGTGGAGGCAGGTGATCTCCACCAACCCCCTGGTGACCATCGACCAGTACGGCCGGGGCTACATCCCCGTCGAGATCGTGTGCGACCCCATCCCGAACACCCCGCCCGTGGCCCACCTGGTGACACTGTCCACCGGCAGTGTGCCTGCGGGCGGCGGACCGGTGGACATCACCATCATCGCCTACGACGACAACAAGGTGAATAACATAACCGCCACGGCCGACACGGGGTACACCACCAGCAAGGCAGGATTCATCCGGACCTCCGTGCTGGGCATGACCCCCGGGGGGCTGCAGATCAGCGAATGGAAGTGCACGCACTACATCCAGGCGAATCTGTCGCCCTCCCCGCGCACCCACACGCTCTCCTTCACCCTGACCGACGGCGAGGGAGGGGTGACCACCGTGACCGGGGCAAACGCCAAGTTCGTGCAGCAGGCCGGCACGCCGGACACCACCCCGCCCACGGTCCAGCTCACCACGGTGGCCCCCCTGTCCCTGCCGGCTGCCGGGGGAGTGGTGACGGTCAGCGTCCGTGCCGCGGACAACGACAAGGTTTCGTCGGCCGTGATCTCGCTGGCGAGGCCCGACGGACAGACCACCCCGGTGACCATGTACCGGGCGAGCGGGACCGCGGCAAACGGCGAGTGGCGGTACTCGTGGACCGTGGGGCCCAACACCCGCACCTCCCCGCAGACGTACGGGATCAGGGTGACGCTCACGGATGCGTCCGGGAACACGGCGGGCAGCCAGCCGTACACGCTCACCGTGGCTGGGTCGACACCCCCGGCCGTCCAATCCGTCCGTCCAACGGGCCCTGCCCAGATCGCGGCGCCGAAGCCTGCTATGCCTTACCAGCCCTGACCGAGGGGAAGAGCGTACGATCGGTGTGCGGGAGGAAGAGCGCGGCCGTGTAGGCGTCCATGTAGCCCGGCCACGAGCTCAGGTCCATGTAGGTCATGCGGGAGGCGAACTCCTGCTGGCGCTCCCGGTGCCCCTTCGAGAGCAGGGCGAGCCGCGTCCCCGCCAGGGACGCGTTGCCGATGTACCGGAACCTCTCCAGCGGGATGTCCGGGAGCAGGCCGATGGCGATGGCCTTATCGAGGTCGAGGTGCTTCCCGAACCCGCCCGCCACGGAGAACGACGAGAGATCGGTGAAGGAGAGCCCGGTCTGCGAGAGCATGAGGCTGGCGGCGGAATAGATGGCCGCCTTGGCCCGCATGAGGTTGTCGATGTCGGTCTCGGAAATCCTCACAAGCGTGCCGTCCCTCGTCTCATCCGCCCCTGCCACGGTGTAGAAGGCCCGCCTGCCGTTCACCTCGATGGCCTTGCACACCCCGTTCCGGTCGAGCCTGCCGGACGAGTCCAGTAACCCCGTGAGGAAGAGCCCGGCCACGAGGTCGATGAGGCCGGACCCGCAGATCCCGGCGGGTCTGCCTCCTCCGATGACCGAGTACGTCGCCATGCCCGTCCCGGGATCGACCGTGACGCGGTCGATGGCGCCCGTGGTGGCCCGCATGCCGCAGTCGATGCCGCCGCCCTCGAAGGCCGGCCCGGCCGAGCAGGCGCAGGTCATGAGGAAGTCGCGGCTGCCCAGCACGATTTCGCCGTTGGTGCCGATGTCCAGGAGCAGGGAGACCTCTTCCCTGTCCTGCGCCAGGTCGGTGACGAGCATGCCCGCGGTGATGTCGCCCCCCACGTAGGAGCCCACGCAGGGCGAGATCCGCACGAGCGCGTTTTCGTGGATGTCAAGCCCCAGCTCCGAGGCGGTGAAGAGCGGTACGCCGAGCGCGGTGGGCGTGTAGGGCGCAAGCCGGATGTTCTCCGGGGGCAGCCCCAGGAGGAGGTGGGTCATGACCGTGTTGCCGGACAGCGCGCACGAGGTGACGTCGCCGGGCGAAGCGCCCGCGTCCCCGCAGGCCTCGCGGACCAGGCGGTTCACCGAGGCGAGGACCTTAGCCTTCAGGTCCTCCAGCCGGCCCGGCTTCGCCGCGTAGTTGATCCGGGAGATGACGTCGAGACCGCACAGGATCTGGTCGTTGTACCCGTTTCTCGTTGACAGGACCCTGCCGTCCCCGAGGTTTACGAACTGGACCGAGATGGTCGTCGTGCCGAGGTCGACCGCCATGCCCAGGCCGCCTCCATCCTCCCCGTGCCCGCCCCTCACGTCGATGGCCCTGGCGTGGGCGCCCCCGGCCGCCACGTCCACGGTCACGTCCCCGCCCGACGAGCGAAGCGCCTCGGCGAGCTTCCGGATGAACGGCAGGGGGTACTGGACCCGGCTCGCCCCCAGGAGGGGTTTCATGACCCTGTCGAGACGGTCGAGATCCGAGAGACCGTCCTCAAGGGCAGGCCCGGGCACGGTGACGCGCACCTGCGTCGACAGGGGCGACAGGTCGGCGATCCCGGCTCCGCCGCCCTCCGTGGGATCGATGGCGTCGTCGAGGTGCACGTCCCTCAGTGCGGCGGAAGGCTCGGGGATGAGGATCGTCACGTCGGACGTGACGGCGGAGAGACAGGCGTGCACGCACCCGTCAGCCCGCTCCTCTTCGGTCATCCGGGTGGCGGGCCTCGACTCGACCTGCCCCTCGGCCACCTTCACGAGGCACTTCCCGCAGGTCCCTTTACCGCCGCAGGGCTGGCTGACGGTGAGGCCCGCGAGCATGGCCGCGTCGCTTATGTTCGTCCCGTGCGGAACCTCGACACTCTTCCCTGCAGGGAGAAAGGTGACCTTCGGCATGCGCCTACCCTGTGATGAACTGCTTGATGAAGCCCTCGAGATCCGCCGCCTCTTCCGGACCCACCATGACCTTCCAGCCGGCCAGGCTGTCCTCGAGCTCTCCGCTGATCCCGGCCACGTACCCCGGGATCACGAGCGCGCGTGTGTCCACCCGGTCCTCGAAGCCCGTCTCTTTGATGAACTTCGCGATCCCCGCGGCCGTGAACTTGCCCGCAGCCCAGGCCGTGAGCACGCTCATGCCCTCGCACTCGGGCACCACCAGCCAGGCGCTGATGCCGCTGTTCTCGATCTCGCCGGACACGATGAAAAAGGTGAGCGAGAAGTTCGTGGTCACGAACACCGGGGACTGAGGCGTCGGCTCCCCGATGGGGTAGACCCCGGGCTCCACCTGGATGGGCTTCTGCGGGTCCGTGAAGATGTTGAGCCTGAGCGTGAGCAGGGTGGCCAGCTGGGCCGGGTCGAAGGTAGGCAGGACGGTTATGCCGCCGTAGCGCGTGATCTCGGTGACCGCGGCGGTCGTGTCGTCCATGAGGCTGCCGGTGTCGATGAAATGCAGAGTCGGGAACCCCAGGGGCTTGAAGCCGTCCCTGATGGCGGCCCGCCTGACGATGGTGTTCGTCTGCAGGTGCTCGGCGACCGAGTGCGTCTCGAAGCAGAGCAGGATGTCCATGAACCCCTGGTCGCGAAGCCTGGCCACTGTGCCGATGACCGCATCGAGATCGGCCCCGGTGACGGCGAGGGCGTGGCCCTCCTCTTTGACGCAGTCGATCAGCGTTTCCGCCGCCTCGGGCGAAGGCGCGCAGACGACGCTGTGCGTTCCTTTCACGGCCGATGCCGCGAGCTTGAGCGCTTCCATGCTGCCGCTCCTGAGGATCACGGGCCTGCCGGTGACGTCCGCCGCCTTCGAAGCGAGGTCAGCAAAGGCCTTGGCATCGCCGGAGCAATCGACCACGGCCACCATCTCCACAGTGAGCGTCTCACCCACCCGCTCGAGCACGTAGTCGCGCACCGACTGGAGGGTCCTGTCGATCCCGTCGGCCGGATCCGTGTCCCGGACCGCCACGGCGAGGATGGTCCTGTTCACGAAGGTCTTGTCGTGGCGGTAGAGCACGAGCTCGCCGCCGGCGAGGAGCTTTCTGTCCCTGCCGAAAGAGAGCGTCTTCACCGGGGGCTCGTTGGCGAGGCCGAGGGTGGCCTTGGCCTCGTCGGAGGCGTAGGGGCACTCCTTGATGTCGGCCTTCTTGGCCGCCAGCTTCATGGCAAAGGCCAGGCAGGTGTTCGACTTGCACTCCTTGCAGTTGGTGCCGGGCAGGAGCTTCTGTATCTGGAGACCGGTCAGCGCCACTGCTCACCTCCCGTCCATGAGTTCTTCGATGGTCTTCTTCAGGGCCACGGCGGCCTCGGGGTGGTACATGACCAGGACCGACGCCCCGGCGTAGAGCAGGGACGTGGCGGTGGAGAGCTCCCAGAGGGCGGCGCGTTTCCCCAGCTCTCCCCAGGCGGGGAAATCGCTTGACGAGGCCTTGAACTCCTTGATCTTGGCGCACTCCTGACCGGGGGTCACGATCATGGGCAGGGCAAGCGCCGCGTCGCCGCCCAGGCCCGTGAGCCTGATGCGCTCCATGACCGAGTAGGTATACTCGATGCCGTAGCCGATGGCGCTCGTGATGGGGTCGATGACGATCTTCTCCAGCGGTATGTTCATGTTGCCCAGCAGGATGCTCAGCTGCTTGGCGATGTTCACGTCGATGGGACTCTGTGCCACCACCGTGTGCCCGTAGGCGAGCGCAGCCCCGGCGATGGTGCGGTAGTTGTCCTGCTCCACCCAGGAGAGCAGCAGGTTCTCGCCCGCGCACCCCTTGGCGATCTCCTTCATGACCTCGTTGTTGCTGTCGAAGTGGCTGTGGCCGGTCACGATGAGGGGCACGTCCACGGCCTGAAGGACCGACCTCACGACCTCGAGGGCTTCCCCGGGGCTCATGTTCCCCTTTTCCGGGTGCGTGCCCTCGAGACGGACGCTGATGAGGTCTGCGCCGTACCTGTCCACGCACGCCCGGGCCATCTTCGCCGGGTCGTTCAGGAGGTCGCCCCAGATCTCCCTGAGCACCTGCGGGTACTTCGGGGATACCCGGTCGAACACCTCCATGGCCACCAGCGGACGGTTGGGCATGTCCCCTTCCCAGAGGTGGAAGGGCATGCACGTGTCACCGCCGATCGTGTACGTGCGCCCCCTGGTGCCGCCCTGCTCCCTCGTTGCGCCGAGGGTGACCTCGCATATCGCCCTCTCGCACGTGTCTCTCCTGATGGGCAGGGCCTTGACCGCAGCGATGCGCTCACGGGCCGAAGGGCCTTGCGCCGGTTTCTTCTCCGGGGCGGGAGGGGCCTCCGCGGCGGCCTCAGGTCTGTCACTTGCAGGCTTCGTGCCCAGGAACCGTTCGCTTAAGACCCCGATGATGTCGTTCACGATCTCTTTCGTGAGGCCCTGCTTGATCTCTTCCCGGATCTGGCCCATGAGCTCGGCTTTGAGCCGATCCATCATGTCCGGGGTGAACGGTGTCTCAGCCGGGGAAGCCTGCGCCTCGGGCGCCTTCCAGGCTGGCTGCTCTTCCATGGCCGGGGCCGCTGTTGGCTCCGGTCCTGCCGGTGCGTCGCCGCTCGCGGCAAAGGACGCGATGTCGCCCATCCCGAGCACGGGGTGGTTCACCTTCTCCAGGTAGGCCCTGATCTCCGCGGGGTCGATGGCCACCGACTCGTCCGGGATCTGATCGAGGAGGCCGGGCGCGCCCTGCTCCTCGAAGCGCTTCTTCAGGTCCTCGCCCAGCGCCTTCTTGAGGTTCCTGGTCATCCAGATGAGGCGCTTGTGGCCGCCCTCGGCGAACAGGAATTTCCTCGACGTGAGGAAGACCTTGCCGCAGCCCATGAAGCCCGGGGTCTGCTGACCCCCGCCCACGGACCCGGCCAGGGTGGAAAAGGTCATGCCCGCGGGGGTGTCGCCCGTGTACTCGCGGTTCACGGCCATGATGCCGTTGCACTCGGGCACGTAGGCGCAGATGACCTCGAAGCACCCGCAGGAGGTCATGGGCCGGTCCATGATGGAGTAGGCGCACACGGACGGCACGGTCTTGTGGGAGCCCAGGTACACGTACTCGTCCACGCCGGTCCACACGCCCTTGACCGGGTCGAGGCACGCGCCCTTCTTCACGGGCTGGTTGGGCCCGGTCTCGTCGATCTCGTAGGCGGCCTTGGCGTCGAGCCAGTTGTAGGCCCCGCACAGGCCCAGGCGCTCGGGCGTGACCACGCACACGTGGTTGGGCGCGAACGACTGGCACAGCAGGCACGAGTAGAAGAGCTCCACCGACTCGTCGGTCATGGACTCGAGCCTGCGGTTGCGCTCGATGTAGGTCTGCCGGGCCATGGCCAGCCTCTTCTCCACCTCTTCGAGGTCCGTGATGAGGGTGACCTTCACCTTGTCAACGATGGCCGGGTAGTTGCCCAGGAACTTCGCGTGGAGGATCTCGCCGTAGTGCCGCAGCCTCAGGCCCTTGTCGAACCCGCTCTTGGAGATGCGGGTCCAGACGATGTCCCGCTGGCCCATGTGCCAGATGCCCTCTGCGCCGTTGATGAGGTGGTGGATCTGGCGCTCGAGGATGGCCTCGAAATCGGGCTGCATCTTCCTGCCCGCCACCTCGACCCAGATGGCCAGAGGCAGGGCCGCGCCCACCGGCACCTCGTCCACGTCAGGCCCGATGATCTCGATGACGCCGTCCTCGATCTCGTCCATCTCGGCCATGGTCACGAACTCGAAGGCAGGCGTTAGGTTGCCGCCGAACTCCACCCGGGTGTCCTGCTTGCGGATGCGCTCGCCCTCGAAGGCCGGTCCGTAGGGCACCGGGATGGGCACCTTCGTGATCCTCACCTTGCAGCCCCGCACCTCGAGCGCTTTTTCCACCATGGTCTCGTAGGGTACGCTGGAGACCACGTGCTCGTAGGTGCAGATGCCCGTGGGCAGAATCTGCGGGATGTCCGTGTCCGCGATGACCGGGAAGCCGTAGTTGAGGGCGCCGGCGGCTGCGGAGTACTTCTCCTGGTCCACCTCGTCGAAGGCGAGCACGAAGGCGAAGATGCGCTCCTTGTTGTACCTGAGGTTGGCCTTGTAGTCTCCGGGCTTGACGTTGCCGAAGGAGAGCGCCGACCTGCTGGCAAAACCCAGGGGGTAGATGAGCGCGGACACGTCCGGGCCGAAGGGCACGAGCCTCGACTCCCACCCGAGCTGCACGCCCTCTTCCGCGAGTTGCTGAGCGAACTGACGCCCGTTCGTGGAGCCGGCCATGAACACGTAGATGTTCTTTTCCTGGAGCTCGCGGGCGATCTTCACGGCTATCTCGTTCGTGGGCGCCGCGCCCGTGATGGCGGCAAAGCCCGGGGCCGTGCCGTCCACGAACTCGATGCCCCGCTCGCGCATGATGACGTCGTTGGCCGCTCCCAGCCAGATGCCGCTCACCGGGTCGGGCCCGACGAGGTACTTGCACGCTTCGATGGTCTCCAGGGCAAAGAGCGTCGCCACCCCCGCATCGAGCGTGTTGCCCAGGTAGGGGAGCCAGACCTTCTCCGAGGGCACCTGGGGCAGCAGGGACCTGGCCTCCACGAGCACCGGGATGAGGTCCCCGAGCGTCTCGACCTTTCGGCCCGTGAAGGAGTAGATCACGGGCAGGTAGTAGGCGGTGTCCGGGAAGGCGACCGTGCAGCCCTCCCCCTTCTCCCGTATGGCCTCGGCGAGCTTGGCCTCGGCGCGGGCAACCCATGCGTGGGCCCCGGTGATGGCGCTTGAGCAGATGAGCTTAGACACCGAGCTCCCTCCTGTCCTTCATGTCCATGAGCTTGCGCTCGGCCTTGCGGTTGATGCCCAGCTTCTCCCGGCGCCCGTCCAGGAGCTTCAGGATGGCGGCGGCCGCTTCGATGGGGTCTTCGTGCACGTGGAACGAGGCGCCGAACACCTCCTTCACCCCGCCGTTCATGAACGAGGTCACGTTCTCCGAGCCGTTGATGTAGAACGGGTGGCCCAGGACGACGTCGATGCCCGAGGCCACGAAGTAGCACCCGATGGCGATGGCCTTCTCGCTCATCCACTCGGGCGCCACGCCCACCACGGGCACGTCCGAGAGGTCGTCCCCGAGGCCGCCTTCGAAGACCACCTCGGTGGCGGCCTCCAGGAGCCGTGAGTTGTCCACGCAGCTCCCCATGTGGAGCACGGGCGGCATGCCCACGGCCTCGCACACCTCCCTCAGGCCCGGCCCCGCGTGCTCGAAGGCCGCCTCGGGGGTGAGGTTGCCCTCCTTGGCCGAGGCGATGGCCGCGCACCCGGTCTTCAGGACGAGAACATTCTCCTTCAGCAGCTCTCTCGTCAGGGTGTTGATATAGGAGTCGAGCCGGGTCTTGGGATTGTTGCACCCCACGATGCCCACGACCCCCCTGATGCGCCCCTGGATGACCGCGTCGTTCAGAGGCCGGAAGGAGGCGCGGTAGGTGCCGCCCAGCATGTACTTGATGCTCTCCACGGAAAAGCCGGCCACCAGCGGCTTCGAGTAGCCGGGGATGGCGACCTTCTCGGGGTCCCGGTTCCTGAAGTTCTCGCAGGCCCGCTTCAGGAGCTCCTTGGAGACCTCGTACGCCCTCTCCGTGCTGAAACGCATCTCCGTTGCGCCGATGGTCTTCGCAATGGCGCTCGTGGATACGATCTGCGTATGATACGCCCTGGCCACGTCCGGCAGGCCCGGCATACAGCACTGGACGTCGATGAGCATCATCTCCACCGCGCCCGTGACGATGGCCAGCTCCTGCTGGAGGAAATTGCCCGCCAGCGGGATGCCGTGGCGCATGAGGATCTCGTTGGCCGTGCAGCAGATGCCGGCCAGCGTGATGCCTTCGGCCCCGGCGTCTTTCGCACAGGCATCGATCTCGGGGTCCGAGGCTGCCGCCGCCAGCATCTCGGACAGGGCGGGCTCGTGGCCGTGGACCAGGACGTTCACGGTGTTTTTCCCGAGGATGCCCAGGTTCGCCGTGCTCCTCACCGGCGTGGGCGTGCCGAAGATGATGTCCGAGACCTGGGACGCGATGCGCGACCCGCCCCAGCCGTCCGCCAGGGCCAGCCTGAAGGCGTGGAGGAGGATGTTCCTGTAGTCGTGATCGACCCCCATGTGGGTGCGGTGCAGGGCCTCCACCACCATTCGGTCGATGCCCGCAGGGGAGGCCTCCCGCTTCTGCCACACGCCCTGGCGGCTGGGCGGGGCGAGCTTCAGGGTCGCGAGGTGCTTTTCCTGGGAGGTGAACTCCGAGAGGAACAGCTCGGCGAGCCGTACTGCGAGCTCGTCCGCAGGGACGTCCCGCTCTTCGACGCCGTAGGAGCGGGCTATCCTCCGGAGGGCCTTTTCGTCTTTCATCACGTAGCCGCCGCCTTTGCCCTCGCCGATCTTCTTCAGGAGGAGCACCAGGTGCCGCCCGTGGTCGGAGTGGGCGGCGGCCCCGCCCGCCACCTCCCGCAGGAAGTTGCGCGCCACGATGGTGTCCGCGTCAGCGCCGCACACGCCCAGCGGCGTCTTCGGGGTGATCCGGCAGGGCCCCATGTGGCAGATCCTGCAGCACACGCCCTTGGTCCCGAAGGCGCACTGGTTTTTCTGAAGATCCATGCGGAAAAAGCTCAAGTCCACGCACTCGAGCTCGGCCTTCCGGATGGCCTCCACCGAGGCGGGGTCGCAGGCCCGCTCTTCAGCCGTTCTCGTCTTTTTTTCAGCCACAGGTCTCTCCTGCAAGGTTCAGTTGGGATATCAGACTGGCGATCCCGGACAGCACCGGGTTCGACCCGGGCACCTCCTGCATCCGCACGCCTTCTTCACCCGCCCGGGCGAGCTCGGGGTCGAAGGGCAGCGCGAGGAAGAGGTCCGCGCCCATCTCCCTGAACCTCCGGGACAGGTCCCCGGTGTCCGTCCCCTCCCGCACGAGGTTCACGATGACGGCCAGCCTGCCGTACTCGATGCCCATCTCGCCCGCCAGCACATGGAGCCTCCGTATGGTCTCGATGCCGCGCTTCGACGGGTCGCCCACGATGACGAGGAGGTCGACCGCCCGGTACAGCCTCCGGGAGAGGTTCTCGAGCCCGGCCTCGTTGTCGATGACGATGAAGGGGTAGTTCTTCGACAGGGCGTCTATGCAGTCGCCGAAGAGGTTGTTGGCGTAGCAGTAGCAGCCGGGGCCTTCGGGCCGTCCCATGGCGATGAGGTCGAAGTCCGAAGCCTCCACCAGGCCCTCGTGGATGCGCATCTCCACGAGCTCGCGCTTCGACATACCGTCGGGCTGGCCGGCGCCTGCGTCCCTGCTCTCCTCGCGGATCCGGCCCACGGTCGTCAGGGCCTTGACCCCCAGGACCTCGTCGAGGCAGGAGTTCGGGTCAGCGTCCACGGCCAGCACGGGGGAGCACCCCTTATCGATGAGGCGAGTGATCAGGGCCGCGGCGATGGTGGTCTTGCCCGTGCCCCCCTTCCCCGTGATCGCGATGGTGTACCTGGTTTTCAACGATGCATCCCTGCCCGATCAGAATCCGCTGCGCACGAGCTTCGAAAGGGCCTCGAGCTTCCCGAACACCAGCTCCGCGTCAGAGACGGCCATGGAGCCCGTTCCGCACGAGGGGGTGAGAAGGGACTGATTGAGGATGGCGTCTTTCTCGATGCCCGCCTTCGCCGCCAGACCCTCCACCAGGTCCGCCAGACGCCCGGCCAGATCGGGCACGCTCACGTCGCGGATGGCGGCCGAGGTGGGCACGATGCCCCAGGCGATGAGCCCGCCCTTGGACATGAAGCCCCGCACCGCGTCCGGGTACAGGGCAAGGGTGTCCCCGAAGGAGAAGGCGTCGAGGTTGATGAGGTCCACGCCTGCGTCGATGAGGATGGACCAGTCCGTGTTCCCGCAGCAGTGTACGCCCGCGATGGCGCCCTCGGCGTGGACGGCGTCCGCCACCTCCGCGATGGCGGCCACCACCTCGTCGCGCTTCACCGCGATGTAGGTGGAGGACCCGAACGCCGAGAGGATGGGCTCGTCGATGAAGCAGATGACCCTGTCCCCATAGGGACCGAACTTCTGGATCTGCCAGCGGCACTTCATGGCCAGGGCCTTGATCACCACGTCCCTGAACTCCTCGTTGTACCACACGGCCCGCTTGTTCTCGTCCGTGATGGTCAGCGCGAACGAGCACGGCCCCGTGGTCTGGACCTTGATGAAGGGGAAGGTCTTCCCGGAGGCCTTCAGCCGCTCCTCGAAGCCGTGGATGCCCTGGGAGAACCCGGGGCTGATGGCCATGGCCGAGCAGTCGCCCGTGCCTTCGTCCGGGTCCATGGCAGCCATGTAGGCCTCGTAGAACAGGGCGAACTCCTCCGAGTAGTCACCCGAGGTGTCGAAGAACATGCGCCCCTTTTCCCGGTCGATGACCGCCCTGGGCATGCCTTCGGAGTACTGGATCTCCATCTGCTCGCTTAAGCCCAGCTTCGGCAGCTGGGGCCACAGGGGGGCGTGGGTCAGAGACCTGAAGATGATGTCGAACGCGGACCCCGGGTCGGTGTGGGGAAAGGATCCGATGGCCGTTGCTATGCACTGTGTCCCAATTGCCATGGCTGACGTCTCTTTCGGAGGACAGAAGGGTGCCCTCGATTTCACAGTAATTTTTGGATTATATCCTCGAAGAGAGCTAGCAGATTCGGATCGAGATTGTCAATTGCGGACTTGCCGTCGCGGTCGTTGACGAGGAACTGCTCCGAGTGGGGGATGAGGCCGATGACGCGCTCGCCCCCCACGGCGTCCCTGATGAGCTCCCCGTCGGAGGATGACCTGATCTTGTTGCCCACCACGAAGAGGCTGCGTATGCCGATGTCGGCCGACATCTTCGAGATGCGCCTGAACGACTCGATGGAGCGCTGCCCCGGCTCCACCACCACGATGAAGGAGGTAACGCCCCGGGCCGTGGCGCGGCCGATGTGCTCGATGCCCGGCTCCATGTCCATGAAGAGCGCCTCGTCCCGGTGGAGCACGATGTCCTGCACCAGGCTCCTGAGCAGCACGTTCTCCGGGCAGGCGCACCCCGAGCCGCCTCCCTGGATGGCGCCCAGCACCAGGAGGTCGATGCCCCGGTGGCGGTAGGCGTACGTGTCGGCGATGTCCGACACGAAGGGATTGAGCTTGAAGATCTGGCCGTAGGAATCCACCTTGGCTCCGGTGCGCTCCTCGATGAGATCCTTCTGGTGCGCGATGGTGACGATGGCCTGCTGGTCTTCGAGGGGGATGCCCAGGGCCGAGGCGAGGTTGGCGTCCGGGTCCGCGTCGATGGCCAGGACCCTCCTGCCCTTGGCCGCCATGAGCAGCGCCAGCGCGGCGGTGATGGTGGACTTGCCCACCCCGCCCTTGCCCGTGACCGCGATCTTCATTGATCCGCCCCTGTGGGCTGCGGGGCGGTGTTCGGCCCCGGCATCCTCCTGGGAGCGTGAGTCCGGAGGTCTTTGCGCTTCCGGGTCCCTTGCATTCGCGGGAATGGCACGATGGGGCGCATGGCCGGGCCTGTCATGGCGCTACCCGCTGATCCCGGTGATGTTCCCGTCGTCGTCGATGTCGATGCCGAAGGCGGCAGGCGCCTTCGAGAGCCCGGGCATCCTGAGGATCTCGCCGGTGATGGGGATGAGGAACCCTGCGCCGGACGCGACCTTGATCTCGCGCACCGTGACGATGAAGTTGCTGGGCAGGCCCAGGAGCGAGGGGTTGTCGGACAGGGACTGCTGGGTCTTGGCGATGCACACCGGCAGCTTGTCGTAGCCGAACCGCTTGATGAGCTCGAGGTTGCGCTTGGCCAGGGGCTGGTAGTCCACGGACACCGCGCCGTAGATCTCGCTCGCCACGGTGAAGATCTTGTCCTCCACCGGGGCCTTCCAGTCGTAGAGGGGCTTGTAGTGTCCCGTGGCGGACTCGCAGAGCTTCACCACCTTCTCCGCCAGCTCGAGGCCGCCCGCGCCGCCGCTCACGAAAATCTCCGCGGGCGCGATGTTCATGCCCTCGTCCTCGGCCGCCTTGACCACGGCATCGATCTCCTCGTCCGTATCCGTGGCGAAGCGGTTGAGCGCTATGATGCAGTCGATGCCGAACTTGGCGATGTTCTCGTAGTGCTTGCGCAGGTTCGCCATGCCGAGCACGGCCAGCCGGGGATTCGAGGCGTTCAGGTCCTCCTTCGGCATGCCCGCGTGGTATTTCAGGGCCCGCACCGTGGCCACGAGCACCACGAGCTTCGGGTTCAGGTCGCCGTAGGGCGCCACGATGTCGAAGAACTTCTCCGCGCCCAGGTCGAAGCCGAAGCCAGCCTCGGTGACCACGTAGTCCCCCAGCCTCAGGGCCAGGTCCGTGGCCATAATGCTGTTGGTGCCCTGGGCGATGTTCGCGAACGGGCCGCCGTGGAGGATGGCCGGCACGCCCTCGGTGGTCTGCACCAGGTTGGGTAGGAGCGCATACTTGAGCAGGGACGTCACCGCGCCTTCGACCTTGAGGTCGCCTGCGTGGACGGGCTTGTCGTCGTAGGTGAAGGAGAGCAGGATGTTGCGGATCTTTTCTTTAAGCTCCTTGTACGAGCGGGACAGGCAGAGGATGGCCATAATCTCGCTGGAGGGCACGATGTCGAACCCGGTCTCCCGGGGCACGCCGTTCAGGGACCCGCCCAGGCCCACCACGATGTCCCGCAGGAAACGGTCGTTCATGTCGATGACCCTGCGCCATGTGATCTTGCGCGGGTCGATGTTGAGCGGGTTGCCGTGGAAGATGGAGTTGTCCAGGAGCGCGGCCAGGAGGTTGTGCGCGCTCTCGACGGCAGGGAAGTCGTTGGTGAAGTGGAGGTTGATGTCCTCCATGGGAAGCACGCGCGAAGCACCTCCGCCCGTGGCGCCTCCCTTGACCCCGAACACCGGGCCGAGAGAGGGCTCCCTCAGGGCGGCCACCACGTTCTTGCCCAGGCGCGCCAGGGCCTGGGTCAGGCCTATGGACACCGTGGTCTTGCCCTCGCCTGCGGGCGTGGGCGTCATGGCCGAGACGAGGATGAGGGACGAGCCCTTCTTCCTCTGGAACCTGCGGATCGCATCCAGCCTGACCTTGGCCTTGTAGCGGCCGTAGAACTCGAGGTCGTCGTCGTTGAGCCCCAGGGAGGCGGCTATCTCGGAAATGGGTTTCACATGAACGTTGCCGTGCTTCTTGGTTGTCTTTGCCATAGTCTCACTTGCTGATCACCGCCTCGAACCGGATGTCGATGTTGTACTCGTTGCTCAGGCGTGTGAATTCGTTTTTGAGGTCGAGGATCTTCACCGAAGGTGGCAGGGAGAAGTAGCAGACCATCTGGAAGATGTTCGCCCCGGTCACCGGGTTGTTGTCCACGTTGCTCAGGATGTCGTCGATGTTGATGCCCCTGGTGTTCAGTACCTTGCAGATCTGGTGCACGATCCCCGGGTGGTCCAGCGAGGTGGCCACGAGCTTGTAGGGGATCGCGGGCAGCGCCTCCCGGTGGCTTGGCGCCTTGGTCTTGCGCACGTGGATCTCGAGGCCGGTCTTTTCCCTCAGGCTGTCCAGGTCGCCGATGAGGCGCTCGATGTCCTGGGTGTTACCGGAGGTGAGGATGATCATGCCGAACTCGTTGCCCAGCACGCATCCGCGGGAGCGCTCGATGTTGATGCCCCGCGCGGTGAAAAACTCTGAAATCTCCTTCGCCAGACCTGCCCGGTCAGGCCCCATGGATGAAAAAACGACATATGATCTCATAGCACCACTCCCTGATATCTTGAAATCGGTATTATTAGCAAATATCTGGAGAGTGGATGGGTGTCAAGGAAGAGAATGGCGGGAAGAGGAGATCAGGCTCCCCTGACGGCTTCTTCACTGTCCCGCCCTTCCCGCTCAATATTCCACCACCTTCGCGTCGGGAAGGGCCTCGTTATTCATGCCGGGCGCGATACGATCTCCTGACGCATCTTTTCCCCTCCTGAAATCCGGGACGAGCCGCTCCAGGATGGACAGGGCGGCACGGGGGTCGCCGGAGTTCTTCACGAGCAGGCTCATGTGCTCGATGCCCTCGAAGAGGAGGGCCTCGTCTATGCGGCTGCAGGTGGTGCAGACCTTGATCTTTTCGTAGGGCGTGTCCACGACCCCTTCGCCTTCAATGAGGAGCTCCTCGTACAGCTTCTCACCGGGCCGCAGGCCGATGTACTCGATCCTGACCTCGCGATCGGGCACCAGGCCGGCCAGGCGGATCATGTTCCTGGCCAGGTCGGCGATCTTCACCGGCCTGCCTATGTCGAGCAGGAACAGCTCACCGCCCTTTCCCATGGCGCCTGCCTGGAGGACCAGCATCACGGCCTCCGGGATCGTCATGAAGTAGCGGGTGATTTCCGGATGGGTGACCGTCACCGGACCGCCGGAAGCGATCTGCTGCTGGAAGAGAGGCACCACGCTGCCGTTGCTGCCCAGGACGTTGCCGAAACGCACCACGATGAACCGTGTCCCGTTGCCGCTCAGTCCCTGCACCACGAGCTCCGCCACCCGCTTGGTGGCCCCCATCACCGAGGTGGGCTTCACCGCCTTGTCCGTGGAGATGAGCACGAACTTCTCCACGTGGTACTTGCAGGCCATGGAGGCGACCTTGAAGGTGCCGATCACGTTGTTGTTGACGGCGTCCACCGGCGAGAGCTCCATCATGGGCACGTGCTTGTAGGCCGCGGCATGATACACGAGCCCGGGCCTGTGGGCCTTGAAGATGCGCTCGATGCTCCTCCTGCTCCGCACGTCCCCGATGCAGGGGACCACCTCTGTGGCGCATCCTTCCGGCCTCTGGGTGCTCAGCTCCATGTCGATGCGGTACAGGGGCGTCTCGGCGTTGTCGATGAGGATGAGCTTCGACGGACAGTACCTGAGGAACTGCCTGCTGAGCTCGGAGCCGATGGACCCGCCCGCGCCGGTGACCGCCACGCACCGGCCCTCGATCTCCGACCTGACCACCCCCATGTCCACGTTCACCGGGTCCCTCTCCATGAGGTCTTCGAGCCTGATGTCCCTGAGGCTGTCGAACACGCCCTGATTCATCCTCTCTTCCAGCGACGGGACCTTCTTGAATCGTACGCCGCTGGCACCCAGCTCCTCGATGAGGGACCGCACGTCGGTGGGCTCGATGCCGCTGTCGGCGATGAAGATGTCCTCTATGCCGTGAAAGGACACGAGCTCCGGGATCGCGGCAAGGGGCCCCAGAACGGGGATGCCGTGGATCGTCATGCCGCTGTGGTCCTCCTTCGTTTCGATGAACCCCGCCACCCTGTACGGCACCCTGCTGTTCTCGTGTATCTCGCGCATGAGCTTTTCCGCTTGGGGGCCGGTCCCCACGATGAGGACCTTCCTCCGTGATCCCATGCTTTTCCGCCAGAACATGAGCTCGTCCATAAAGGTGCTGTTCATCTGGTAGTAGAGCCGGATCCCCAGCCTGAATCCGCCGATGCACACGATGGTGAGCAGAAGGTCGATGAGGATGATCCCGCGGGAAACGACCTTGAACGCATCGAAGAAGGCCAGGAAAGCCGTGTAGAGAATAACGCCCGCAAAGGAGGCCTTGATCAGGTTGATCAGGTCGTTGATGCCGGTGTATCGCCAGACGCCCCGGTACAGATCGAAGGCAAAGAAGCAGATGATCTTGGCCGCGATCAGGGGGGTGATGTTGACGAGCATCTGGTCCAGAACAGCCCGCGGCACGGCGCCTTCGAACCGGATGAGCCCGGCCCCGAGATAGCAGCACGCAAGGATCACCAGGTCCGCAGTCAGGATGATCCAGAAATTCACCCTCCTGGCCATGGACACCACCCTCGACAGCCAGAGCGCGAGTCCGGGCCTTCGCCCTGCGAATGCCCGCTTGTGCGGGGATGACCATTCAGCGGCCTTTTTTCTCATCCTGGTTCCTTTCACCCCGGCGAATGAGATCAACTCAGATCGATGATTTCAGAGAAAGGATACGCATACCAAACCTTCTCACGCTCATGGATGCCCGATTGCCCTCTCGTGTCCGCACTGCATGCATGCACACTGTCGCTGCGATGCTCCAAGCCGTACCGTCCTGAAGAAGCCAAGTCCTCTACATAAGCTGCCCGATATCATACCAGGATTATCCAATATATTTATAAACATTATTCCAAAAAAAATCAATCTTTTACTTGAGATAGGTGATCCCGGCACCCTTCTTCCCACGGCTTTCCCGAATCTGTCATCGCTTGGAGGCGGGCCACCCGCAGGCCAATGTACACGATCCTGACCTCGCAATCTGGCACCAGTCCGGCCAACCTGAAGATTCACCATAATTCAGGCTGATATGCATATAATCCTTCAGGCCCCGGTCCTTGTCCCCGATAAGAAGAACAACACCAATGAGCGGAGGAGCCTATGAACTTGTCAATGAAGATCTGTGCGTGCATCGCCCTTTCCCTTCTGTTTTCCCTTCCGGCACCTGCTGAGGACAAGGTCTTCAAGATCGAAGTCCTGCAGGTCATGCGGGACGCGGCCCCCTACCAGAACGCTTACAACGGGTTCATGAAGGAACTGGCGAAGAACGGGCTCGTGGAGGGGAAGAACCTCACGGTCAAAAGGAACTATGTGGACTACAACGTGGAGAAGGGTGGCATCATCAAGAAGATCGGAGTCCTCATGGACATCAGGAGTGAAGCGGGAAAGATCGCCGCACGGAAGCCTGACCTCGTCCTCACCATCGGTACGCCTGCCACGAAATACGGAAAGGACAAGCTCATCTCGGCGGGCATCCCGCTCGTGTTCACGGCCGTGGCCGTCCCCCAGGCCGCGGGGTGCAAGTCTCTCACCGAGGCAGGACCCGGATTCACCGGGGCCACGCTCTACATGAACATGAAGGACGCCTTGAGCATCGTGAAGCTGTCCTTCCCGGCGGCCAGGACCATCGGCATCGTCCACAGCGACGACGACAACGCTCTTGCCCACGTGGAAGAGGCGAAGAAGGTGGGAGCAGGGATGGGGCTCACGTTCATCACCAGACAGGTGAGCAGGACCGACTCCATCAAGCCCGCTGCCAACGAGCTGGTGAGCAAGGGCGTGCAGGCCTTCCTGGTCACGCTCGACACGTATTACGGCGTCAGGAACACGGAACCGGCCATCGAGCTTGCGGCCATATCGAGGGCCACCAGGATTCCCATCATCAGCTTCATGCTGCACAAGAGCCCGGGCGCCCTGCTCTACGTGGGCTCGGACTTCGGTGTCGTGGGCAGCCTCTCGGGCCAGCAGGCGGCGAGGATCCTCAAGGACGGTGCCAAGCCGGAAAGCCTGGCCATTCAGCAGCAGAAGGACGTCATGATCATGGTGGACACCAAGCAGTTCAAGGCCCTCGACGCGACCCTACCCATGGAGGTGCTCAAGCTGGCGAAGCCGGTCGAGTAGGGATGGAAGACAGAGAAGACAGAGGTGAGAAGGTGGAGCGGCTTGAAGGCCGCTCCATTATTTATTAATTGTTTTGAGATCTTACCTTTTGCTATCATTCTCTCCATGGACTGGCCGCGGCGCGTTTGAGGGCCTGTTGTGCGTCCTCCCCTGCACCTGTCACGTCCATAGATACCGGGGAAGGAAAGGTAACCGACGGGTGGAGCCGGTCAAGCAGTGACGACGCAGAGATACCGGCATGCACGGGCAGAGCGATCGTCCGCATGAACCCGGGGTTCCGGATTCATCGAGGGGCTTTATGTTCGAGCAGATGAAAGAGAGGATGGAGGGTCTTGCGGGTGCGCCCGCAAAGGTCGATGCCGCGCGTTTCGGGGACCCGGTCGCCATGCAGGCCGAGTGGACGCCCATCACAGGGGGCGCGGCCATAGGGGACAGGCTGGTGAAGGTCAGCCCCGTCCGATGGGAATTCCGGGCCTCCGCATGGTCGAAGCTGGCCGCCCTCCTCTTCATGCTGACCGGTGTGGGGATCGCCGCGGGACTGACCTACCACAGGCTCTCCACCGGCGGGCTGTCGTTCGACAAGGACACGATCGGGCCCATCGTCATCGGCCTCATCTTCGTGGCCTCCGGTATCGGCCTGCTGTACTTCGGCTCGGCGCCTGTGGTCTTCGACAAGGGCAAGGGCTTCTTCTGGAAGGGGAGAACGGCACCCGACGAGGTCTCCGGATCGGAGGTCCTCACCTGGTGCGCGAGGCTCGAGAACGTCCACGCCCTGCAGCTCATCTCCGAGTACTGCACCGGCCATCGCTCGGGATCATACTACCGGTATCTGCTGAATCTCGTCCTGAGAGACGGCCATCGCCTCAACGTCATCGCCCACGGCAGCAGGGACAGGATCAGGGGATTCGCGGGGGAGCTCTCCGGTTTCCTGGGCAAGCCCGTGTGGGACGCCATAGACGAGACACGCACCCGGTAAGAAGGCAAAAGCATCGCCGCTCCTTATCCGCATGCCTTCCCGTTGAGCACCCCGGACCGTCAGGCCGCACCGCCTTCTCTCACCCTCTCTCTTCTTTCCCCTGAGATCAGCGGTCCCCATTCCCTCCGGAAAAATTCATCCACATCTCCGAGTAGCTCCGGAGCTGGCTGTCCACCAGGCTGTTCACCGACCCTTCCTCGAAGACCCCGTTGCCGTCTTTCTGTCCGGCCTTCCTGCCGGTGAGGACCTCAATGCCCTCGTCGATGGTGTTCACGCTCCAGACGTGGAACCGGCCTTCCTTCACCGCCTGGACGACCTCGTCCTTGAGCACGAGGTTCTGCACGTTGCTCGCGGGGATCATCACCCCCTGCTCGCCGGTGAGGCCCTTGAGCTTGCACACGCTGAAATACCCCTCGATCTTCTCGTTCACGCCGCCGATGGCCTGGATCTCGCCCCGCTGGTTCACCGATCCCGTGACCGCGATGCCCTGTCTGATGGGCACTCCGGAAAGCGCTGAGATGATGGCGTACAGCTCGGCCGAGGAGGCCGAGTCCCCCTCGATGCCGGAATAGCTCTGCTCGAACACGAGCCGGGCGGCAAGGCTCAGGGGCTTGTCCTGGGCGTACCGGTTGGTGAGGTAGCCGGACAGGATGAGGACCCCCTTGGTGTGGATGGGGCCGGAGAGCTTCGCTTCGCGCTCGATGTCGATGAGGCCCTGGGAGCCTACCCCGATGCTCGCGGTGATCCTGTTGGGTCTGCCGAACATGACGTCCCCCATCTCCATGACCGACAGGCCGTTCACCTGGCCCACCGCCTCGCCGGTCACATCGATCATGATGAAACCCCGGTTGATGAACTCCCGGATCTTTTCCAGCATCATGTTGGATCTGTTGAACTTCTCCTCGATGGCCTGGGTGACGTGCTCCTGGGTCACCAGGGGCGAATCCTGCCTGGTGGCGTAGAAGCTCGCCTCCCTGACCACGTCCGCGATGGTCCCGAACTCGGTGGAGAGCTTGTTCTGGTCCCCGGCCAGCCGGCTGCTGTACTCCACCACCCGGGCGATGGCGTTCTTCTCGAAGTGCTTGAGGTGCTCCTCGTTGCACACGCTGCACACGAAGGACGAGAAGTTCTTCATGTTTTCTTCCGTCCGGTCCATGACGCGGTCGAAGTCTGCCTTGACCTTGAACAGGTCGCGGAAATCGGGGTCGAGCTCGTAGAGCCGGTAGTACAGGATGGGATGGCCGATGAGCACCACCTTGACGTCCCAGGGGATGGGCTCGGGGACGAGCCACCGGGTGGTCATGAAGCCCAGGCGCTCCTCCGCTTCCTCCACCCGGATGTCCTGGTTGCTGATGGAGCGCTTCAGGCTCTCCCAGGACAGCATGTTTCTGAGTACCTCGTACACGGGCAGAATGAGGTACCCGCCGTTGGCCCGGTGCACGGAGCCCGACCTGATCATGGTGAAGTCGGTGAACAGGGCCCCCAGCATGGCCTCCTTCTCGATCCTGCCGAAGAGGTTGTAGTAGGACGGGTTGAGCTCCATGATGATCGGGGCGCCATTGAGGTCCCTGTTGTCCACCACGACGTTGACCCGGTACTTCCTGAACTTCATGTCGTCCTTGAAGGCGGCGGGTGCGGGCAACTGCATCTGCAGCTCAGCCGGCAGCAGCCCCTTGCCCTCCTCCGCCCTGAAGATGGAGAGGTTGTCCAGCATGTCGTCCCGCATCTCGTCCAGGTAGGTCAGTACACCGGGGCTGTCCTGGAAGGTCTCCTTAAGCTCTTCGAGCAGGAGGTTCAGGGTGAAGGACGCGATCTCCCGGTCGAGCTTGTCGATCTGCTCCGTGGTCTTCTTCTCGATGGAGACCATCTGCCGGCCCGTCTTCTTCAGGTCTTCGTTGAGCTTCTTCTGCTTCTCGGAAATCTCGTTCTGCACGTCCTTGTCCAGCACCCTGAACTCCTCTTCCGTATACGGCCTGTTGTCCTTGAGCGGGATGGTCAGGAGCCCCATGGGGGTCGCCTGGATGAGAAAGCCCTCCTTCTGGGCCTCCTCGTTGATCTGATTGATGAGGTCCTCCCGCTCCTGCTGGACCATGCTGACGGCAGCGCTCTTCTTGGCCGCATAGTCTTCGCTCTCGAAGGCCTTGCTGACCTCCCGCCTGGCCGCATCGATGAAGTCGTCCACCTGCTTCTTGAACGTCCGGGCGCTCCCGGCTGGCAGCGAGATGGCCTTGGGCCTGTAGCTCTCCTGGAAATTGTTCACGTAGCACCAGTCGGGCGGTGTGGGCTTGTCCCTGGCTATCTCCTGGAGGTAGTTGCTCACCGCGGTCTTTTTCCCGGTCCCCGGCACGCCCGACACATAGATGTTGAATCCCTTCTCCTTGATGTCCAGACCGAACTGCAGGGCCTTGAGGGCCTTTGTCTGTCCCACGATCCCCTGCAGGGGCTTCCCTTCGCTGCTGACCTCGCAGCCGAAGATGTCCGCATTGCACCGGCAGGTGAGTTTTTCGATAGGCACCTTGTGATCCATGATTTCCTCTCCTTTCCCTTGTTTTCGGATCCCCTGGGGATCCCCGGCCTGCACGGGGCTCAGGGGTATGAGGGCACAACCTCTAAGAACGTGTGCTGAAAAATACGGGCTGAACAGGTTGACATGATAATATAATATCCCCGGCATGAGGTTGCACAAGGCAGCTTTCTCATCCTGCCCCGGGCGCCCCTCTGCCCTGGGGGCATGGAGGAGCTGCCCCATGCGGCCGAAACCCGGGCGCAGGACGCCGGGCTTTACATGGCTGGAGGAATCCTATATCACCATGCAGGTCATCTCAGGAGAGGGTATGGTGTTCAGCTATCTCAGGAACAACCGGTATTTTGCACAGGTCGCGGACGGCATCGAGGACCTGGGTGCAGGCGAGCTCACCTCGCTGGGGGCTTCCGACGTGAAGCCCACCTTCCGGGGCGTCTATTTCTCCGCGGACAAGCCGACCCTCTACCGCATCAACTACACGTCCCGGCTCCTGACGCACGTGTTCGCCCCGCTGGTGTCCTTCGACTGCCACAGCACCAAATACCTCTACAAAACGGCGCGGACGCTGCCCTGGCCGGAGCTCATGGGTCTCGAGGAGACCTTCATGATCTCGTCCAACGTGTCCCACAGCAAGATCAGGCACTCCCAGTACGCCGCCCTGGTGCTCAAGGACGCCATCGTGGACACCTTCAACGAGCGCTACGGGAAAAGGCCCGACGTGGAGCGGATACACCCTGACCTCGTCTTCAACCTCCACATTTTCAACAACAAGGCCACGATCTATCTCGACACGTCGGGGGGATCGCTCCACCGGAGGGGCTACCGGAAGGAAGCCGTGGGGGCGCCCATGCAGGAGACCCTGGCCGCGGCCATCGTCGAGCTGAGCGGGTGGGACGGCTCGACCCCGCTGTACGACCCCATGTGCGGGTCCGGCACCCTGCTCTGCGAGGCGCTCATGCGCTACTGCAGGATCCCCTCGGGATACCTGCGCACGTCCTTCGGCTTCGAGCACCTGCCGGACTTCGACCGCGCAGTCTGGGTGCGGGTGAAGAAGGGCGAGGACAAGGCGATACGGGAGCTCCCCCGGGGGCTCGTATCCGGGAGCGACGCCTCGGGCGAGGCCGTGTCGACCGCTCGGGCCAACGCGTCACGACTTAAGGGGGAAGACCGGGTCGTGCTGAAGAAATCCCGCTACCAGGAGATCGGGGGGCTCCAGGGGCACACCATCGTGTGCAACCCTCCCTACGGCATCCGCATGAAGGGGCAGGACGACATGAAGACCTTCATCCGGGAGTTCGGAGACTTTCTCAAGCAGAAATGCCAGGGGTCCACCGCGTTCGTTTATTTCGGCGACCGGAGCCTGGTGAAGTCGGTGGGTCTGCGCTCAACCTGGAAGAAACCCCTGAAGAACGGCCCCCTGGACGGCAGGCTCGTGAGGTACGACCTCTACTGATGGCTTGCCGTCTGCGTCCCACGCATGCCCTGGCCCACTGATTCCTCACCCCTCCAGAATCCCCATGGCCTTGGGAACCGTGTCTTCAGGCTTCACCTTGTACCAGGCGTCGATGATCTTGCCGTGCTCGTCGATGAGGAAGGACGAGCGGATGATGCCTTGGGACCTTTTGCCGCGGACGTTCTTCTCTCCCCACACACCGTACGCCTCTGCCACGACATGGTCAGGGTCGGAGAGGAGAGGAAACTCCAGATCGAGATCGTCGTGGAATCTTTTCAGCCTGGCCGTGCTGTCCGGGCTGATGCCCATGACGAACACCCCCAGGTCTTCCAGGTCTTCGTACGCATCCATCACCGACTCCGTCTGCAGCGTGCACCCCGACGTGCCGGCCTTGGGATAGAAGTAGAGCAGGACCTTTTCGCCCCGGTGGTCCACAAGGTTCTCTTCCTCGCCATCCTGATTGAGGAGTTCGAAGTCCGGAGCCTTGTCGCCCTTTTTCAATTCCATCATGACTTTACCTCCTGTCGGATAGAATAGAGGCCAGGCAGGGGCAATTCAATCCTCCGCGTCCGCTGCGGAGGACGGGAAGGCTTCAGGCCTGATTCCCCGCAGCCCGAAACGCTCAAGGGCGCAGGGCATGAGCGCCGGGACGCCCTTATTCGTCAATACCGTCGGGCGGCGGTTCTTCTCCGGGATTGCCGTCCTCGTAGGGCTCCTCATCGGGGGGCTGGCCGTAGAAATCCCCGTCCCGGGCATACTCCTCCGGCTCCTCGGCCTGGGGGGGGCGGCCTTCGTCCATGCGCGCGCCCTCATGAACCCGGGGATCGGGCACGGCGCCTTCATCCAGCACAAAGCCCCTGCCCACCGGCTGGCTTCCATAGGGCTGGACCGTCACCCCCATGTTCGGGGCAGGGGTTTCCCCCCTGGGATACCGGGGCCTTATAGGAGCTGCTCCGGGCCCCACGTCCTGGTCGTAGAAGTCCCTTTCACCGCTGCTGAACGCCCCGGCATTGCCGTATTCGTTCGCCTCCTGGTCCGGTTCGTGCCTGAAGGCGTACATGATGATCATGATGAGCACGATGAGGATCAGACAGGCACCTGCCGACCACCACATCTTCTTCATCCCAACCTCCTGGATCGTTCTGCTCTCGAGAGGGCATTGCCGTGAAGAGAACCCATATATACCCCGAAACGGCACCCGGTTTCAATCCTCCTTCGCGCCCGCCTCTGTGGAAGGGGAGACTGAAACATGATCCCCTATATCCTGCAGCGATTCAAGGTCCAGAATTTGCCCCGGTATTCATGCTTTTTATCGACCCTGCACCTGTTGACGCGAACGGTATGCAGCCCCATGCCGGGGTCCCCCTTTCGGTGATCCGTCTGCCGGATCGGCAAGCTTGCCCCTGAGGGGGTCTTCCCGGGGGGCGTCATCACGTTATTTTATTAGTCTAACGGGTGAGGAGGACCCCATGGGCATCGAGCTTTCGGAAAATGCACGGATCATCCTTGAGGCCAGGTACCTGGGAAGAGACGTGGAGGGCACGCTCACGGAGACGCCCCAGGACATGTTCAGCAGGGTGGCCCATGCCGTGGCGGCTGCGGAGCGGGTGTTCGACTGGAACGAGAAGGCGGGGGAATACGAAGAGAAGTTCTATCATCTCATGGCATCGCTGGAATTCCTGCCCAACTCCCCCACCCTCATGAACGCGGGCAGGGAGCTGGGCCAGCTCTCCGCATGCTTTGTCCTCCCCATCGAAGACAGCCTCGAATCCATCTTCGAGACGCTCAAGGAGACCGCAATCATCCACAAGAGCGGCGGGGGCACCGGCTTCTCCTTCAGCAGGCTGAGGCCTGCCAGCGACATCGTGGCCACCACCAGCGGCATCGCCAGCGGTCCGGTGTCCTTCATGAAGATCTTCAACACCGCCACCGACATCATCAAGCAGGGCGGCACGAGGCGCGGTGCGAACATGGGCGTCCTGAGGGCGGATCACCCGGACATCGAGGAGTTCATCACCATCAAGCGCAACCCGGACGAGCTGCAGAGCTTCAACCTCTCGGTGGGGGTCGGGGACGACTTCATGGCCGCCGCACGGCAGGATGCCCCCTTTCCCCTGGTCAACCCCAGGACGGGCAGGGTGGTCCGGGAGGTCAGGGCAAAGGACCTCTTCGACCTCATGGCGGCGTGCGCCTGGGAGAGCGGCGAGCCAGGCCTCCTCTTCCTCGACAGCATCAACCGGGACAACCCCACGCCCTGCCTGGGCGCCATCGAGTGCACCAACCCCTGCGGCGAGCAACCCCTCCTGCCCTACGAGTCGTGCAACCTGGGGTCCATCAACCTGGTGAAGATGCTTCGAAGGGGCCTTTCATCCATGGAGATCGACTGGGACAAGCTGGGCAGGACTGTCGAGCTCGCCGTGCGCTTCCTGGACGACGTCATCGAGGTGAACCACTTCCCCATCCCGGACATCGAGCGGATGACCAGGGGCAATCGGAAGGTCGGCCTGGGGGTCATGGGGTTCGCCCACCTCCTCATCCTCATGGGCATACCCTACGGGTCCAGGGAGAGCATCGCTGTGGCTGAGGAGCTCATGTCCTTCATCACGGCCCGGGCTCACGCCGCATCCCGTGATCTCGCCCGCAAGCGGGGGGAGTTCCCCAACTTCGAAAAGAGCACCCTCGCCCTGAAGGGGGACAGGCCCATGCGCAACGCGGTGGTGACCACCATCGCGCCCACCGGGACGCTCAGCATCATCGCGGACTGCTCGAACGGCATCGAGCCCCTGTACGCGCTCTGCACCACCCGGACAGTGGCAGGGGGCATCGAGCTCAGCGAGGTCGACCCCGTGTTCCGGCTGGCAGCGGGAGAGAGAGGCCTCCTTGGCGACCGGCATGAAGAGGGCCTGCAGGCCGATGTGAACGTCCTGCCCGAAGACCTGCGCAGGCTCTTCGTCACAGCCCTGGACGTCCCCCCCGTACAGCACGTCAAGGTGCAGGCGGCATTCCAGCGCCATACGGACAATGCCGTCTCGAAGACGGTCAACTTCCCATCAAACCTGTCCCCGGACGTGATGAAGGAGACGCTCCTGCTCGCCCATGAGCTAGGCTGCAAGGGGATCACCATCTACCGGGACAAGAGCAGGGCCGGCCAGGTGGTGCGCTGCGGCCAGGGAAAGGTGTGCTGATGGAGACAGCGGTTGAACGCTATCTCCATGAGCAGGAGGCCTGGATCAGTCCCTGAGCGCCCCGGTACGCCGTTTCCGATAGTAAGACACGGCCTTTGCCAGTGCACGGACAGCCTGTTCCGGGGATGAGTAGGCCATGATCCCCATCGAGTCCAGGTGCTTGGCGATATTGCCTTCGCCGGGCATGTCAAACCCGACAAGGTCAATGACCGGCAGGATGGGTTTATTGAAATGCCGGATCTGCTGTACCAGAAGATCCAGCAGCTCCATCTCTCCGGCGATCATCTTTTTGGCATGCGGCTCCATGGTCTCGCCCGGGAGAACAGGTGACGACATCCAGTTTCTGGCACGGCTGGTCATGTATCCCAGGCCCAGAAGGAGAATGGCATCCATGTCGGTGTATTTCAGCAATGCCTCGATGGAATCGGTGATCATGGAAACCCTTCCCGGTGCCACCAGATCCACCGGGTTCCTCCTGCTCCAGAATTCCGGCAGGAACGCGTCGAGCATGCCGATCACACGCTCATCCAGCGGTGGGATCTCCAGGCCCGCCATCTCACAGAGGTCAGCGGATATCACTCCCCATCCGCCGCCTTGGGTGACAATGCCGACGCGTTTTCCCATGACCTCGGGCTGGGACAGCATGAGCCCGGCGATATCAACCATCTCGTCGATGGTATCCACCAGGATCGCATTGGCCTGGCAGCACATGGACCGAAACACCGCAAAGCTTCCGGCCATGGCTCCTGTATGCGACATGGCCGCTTCCGCACCGCAGGTCCCGGTGCCTCCCTTGAGGAGTATGACCGGCTTGACCGCTGATATGCGCCTTATGGTTTCGATGAACCGGCTTCCCTGGCGCACCCCTTCGATATAGAGGCATATGATCTTTGTCTTTTCGTCCGTTTCCAGATATTCCAGATAATCCTCTATCGTGAGGTCTGCCTCGTTGCCGGAGCTGATCAGACGGCTGATGCCGATCCCGCGGCGGAGGAACCTGTACGAGATGGAGGTGCCCAGGTTGCCGCTCTGGGTCACCACTGCAACCGGCCCCGGCTTGAATGCCGCTGAGGTCATGATAGCCTGCATACGGAATGGATAGGCGCTGTATACGCCCATGGTGTTCGGTCCCACGATGCGGATGTTGCCCGCGTGCGCTATGGAGAGGACCTCCTGCTCCAGGGCTTTTCCCTCAGCACCCGTCTCGCCGAATCCGGCTGTGATGATCACGGCCGCCGGTATCCCGGCGTCGATGCATTCGCGAAGGGTATCGGGGACCCTTTCTTTGGGAACAACGATGATGGCGAGATCGACAGGCCGTGGCACTTCGCCGAGGTTCTTATATACGGGCCTGCCGAACCATGTTCCGCCCTGGGGATTTACGGGATACAGGTTTCCTTCGAAACCTCCCTTTATGATGTGGTGGAGGATGTTGAAGCCCCATTTGGAGGGATTTGTCGAGGCGCCGATGAACACGACAGTCCGCGGCTCGAACAGGGATGTGCAAAATGGTGTGTTCTTCATGTCAGTTCCTTCTCATTGATGCAGATGGACAGGTTCCTCACTCGTGGGCAGGTCGTATACCCTCCGGCCATCGCCCGGTCGCACCGGCGTTCCGGAGTGTCCGAGGCATCCCCGGAGTTCTTTGCGCATGCCCCTTTCCGAGGATCTCGGTTAAGCGACAAGAGAGAGAACCCAAACCCCGTGCTCGTTCATAAATATCTTTTTTAACTCAGTTGTACCACCCTGGATATGATTGCGCAATGATATCAATCAAGTGGAGTTTTGGGAAATCTTTTTCTCAGAAATCCAGACGAGAGGGGATGAGAGGGAGGTTCCCGGACTTAAGGCCGGGAACCTCCTGAGTTCTTATCCGTTCACCAGGAAGGCAAAGGCGTAGTACCCTACGGTGCTCCCGACGTATGCCTTGAGCCCGTAGCACACGATGTGGTCGCCCACCTCGATGTCCTTGAAGCCCATGAGCCAGTCGCTGTCTCCCGAGACATCGACCCCTGCGGCTGCGAGCGTGATGAGGACCCTGGTGTCCCCCACCGTGACGGTCCTGGCCGCGCCATCGATCGCCGTGACCTCTCCTTCGATCCTGCCCGAGGATATTTCCACCTCGGTGAGCTCTTCACCCTTGCGGATGGTGACCTGGCACTGCAGGAAGCTCTGCATCTTCACAAGGCCCGTATCGATCACGCCCTCGCCTTCGAGGCTGATGGAATAGCTGCCCGTCACCTCGACCTCTTCGACCCTGCCCCCTTCCTTGAGGATGGTGAACCGGCAGCCCCCCGGCACCGCGGTCACGGCCGTGATCGTGCCGGATATCTCCTGGGGCCTCACCGCCACGAAGCAGGCGTAGAGCTTCTGCGTCCCGGCATCAAAGATGCCCCAGACCTTGACGGCCGTGTCGCACTCGAGCGAAGAGGGGTCCACGGGTTTGCCGCACCCGCTCACCACGGGGGTCTTGTCGAACAGGGCGACTGAAACCGCCCCGGCGATCTCCTGGCCTTCGTCCGGCAGGAAGCCGAAGCCCGACCCGTCGGCGTGGTCCTTCACCGTGCCTTTCAGGCACAAAAACTCGTCGATGATCACGAGCTTCGCCTCGCAGCACCCGTCGCTCATCAGGCACTTCACGGTCACGTGCTGGCCGGGCCTGATGTCCGAAAGGCCGCCGAAGGTGCAGCTGTTCAGGAAGACGAGGGTGTCCCCATCGAGCACGACCTTCACCGTGCCCATGCAGGCATGGTCCCTGGCCAGGGTGAACCACTCCGGCGTGCCGTCCCCGTCCTCGTCGCAGACGTCCTTCACCTCGCCGCTCACGAAGCTGGGGCAGCCGGAGAGGTCGATCTTTTTCAGGAGGTCCACGAACACCACCGGCCTGAAGATGCACTTGCCTGATCTCCCCGCCTCGTGGAGGTTGATGGACTTGTTCGCGTCGATGTCGAGCCTGATGTAGAGGGTCGAGCCCGCGGTCACCACGATGGACCCCTGGCGCGGCTCGAGGTCGATCTTGCCGCCGGGCGCCTTGATCTCCATCTCCTCAGCCGGCCCGCCTTCCGCCTCGACCTTCGAGACCTTGAGCCGTATCTTCTGGTATATCCCCGCGGGGACACGCTCCTTGAGGCAGAGCAGGAAGTCCTCGTCGCGATACTTGAGCAGGTCGAAGCGGTACCCCTCCTCGGAGGCGAACACAACCACCTTCTCGCTCTCCTGACAGCCGTCCTCGGGGAGGAGCGATACCTCGGTGACGGTCACCCAGATGTGCTCGTATTCGTCCGCAGGCCCGTCCGTGAGCAGGATGCCCACCTTGCCGTACGATTCGCCCTCGGGGCCGGCCTCGGACGAGCCGCCTCCGCCTCCCCCGCACGCCCATAACAGAGACAGGGAACACAGACACACCCCGAAGAATACCCAGACCCTGGATAACCTCCTTGAACACTTCATACACAACTCCTTGCAAATATTCTCAATTTAACGTTGTCAGGATACATGCCCCGGTGACCGCACATCGGAGGACAGACCGAACACCATCATATAAATTAAGAATAATCGCAACTAAGAGGGAATCCAGTGGAGCCGGTCAGATACCCAAGGTGACAGAGCCGAGGAAGGCGTCCGCCTCGTGGGGCTCATGGACCGGCAGGTCGTGAAAGCTCAGCCTGATCCCCCTGCCCAAGATCTTCCCGAGCCTTCGTGAGACATCCCCTTCTTCCTCAGGCCCGGCCGCGGCGGGGAGGAAGACCTCCAAACCTCTGCCCCCTTCGGTGGGCAGGAGCGTGCAGGCGTCCCCCATGTCCAGCGGGGTCCTGATGAAGAGCTGGGACGAGCACGACCGGGGGTGTGTGCTCATGTACTCCCGGTCGCATGGATGCGGGGAGCGGACAGAGAGGGAGGACAGGAAGGGCAGCGCCTTGCCCGGAAGGAAGCCCTCTTCGGGCACGATCCAGGAGACGAGGGTGGAAGGGTTGGCCTCCAGGAGCGGCCTCAGCATGCCTTCGATGACCCCCATCTTGCCGAGCCAGGCGGGATCGGTTATCTCCACCGCTAGGGCCTGTCCGATGGAGCCTGGGTCCACCGGCCCGTCCCCCCTGCCCGGGGCGAGGACGACTGCGCTGACGAGCCCCTTCCCCCGGAAAGGCGCCCCCACGGTCCTGGGCAGCTCCACCGGGAAGTACGACTCCCCGGTGAACTCCTCGGCATAGGCAAAGGCCGCCCGGACATCGTCGGCTTTCATGTTCGGCGTGGACGTGACATAGTAGGGGGGTCTATCCTGATGGACGATCCCGAGCCGGGATGCCTGCTCCCGCAGCACCGTGTTGGGCAGGACGCTCACCGGGTAGAGGTTCAGGGTGGTGTAGAGCCCCCCCTGCACCAGGAAATCGACGGTTTTCATCACGTCCGCGAGGGTGTCTCCGGGCAGGCCCACCATGACGTCGGCGGTCACGTGCACGTCCGCCTCGAGGAGCATCCTCACCCCCCGGACGAAGAGGGCCTCGTCGAAGCGTCTGCCGCACAGGTCGAGCGCCCTTTTGTTCGTGCTCTGCAGGCCTATCTCCACGTGCCTCACCCCGGCGCGGACGAGCTCGTCCACCCTGCCCTGGTCGAGGTCCTCGGCGGTGAGCTCGCAGCTTATCTTCACCGGCCTCGTCCTCCGGGCTTCCTCGAGGACGGCCAGGAGGTCGCCTATGCCGGGGCGCATGGCAAAGCAGGGGTCGATGAAGCTGATCTCCGAGGCGCCGGATTCCACAGCCCACATCACCTCAGCCTTCGTCCTGGCGAGATCGAAGGTCCTGAGCTTCCTGAACTGCTTGTGGTAGGAGCAGTAGGAGCACCGGTACACGCACCCCCGGACCGTTTCCAGGAAGACCGTGCCCGTGTACGACCTGGCCAGCGACCCGCCCAGGTAGGGCGAAGGGATGGCGTCCAGCGAGCCCAGGGGTCTGCGCGGGGGTGTCGCCCTGATCCCTTCCGGCCGCGGCAGCAGGAGACCGGGGATGGAGGAGAGGTCGTCTCCGCCCGCCGACCATGCGGCCAGGAGGTCGATGAAGGCACCCTCCCCTTCACCAATGACAGCGGCATCGAACCGGGCGCCGGGGAGCAGGCCGTTGTCCGGGCTGATCTCGGGCCCGCCCAGGACGACCCTGGGGCCGCCCGGACCATGAAGCCGCCCGCACAGACCGAGGCTCCGCTCGACGTTCCACAGGTAGCAGGAAAAGCCCACCACATCGGGTGCCTGGTCGCGGATCCACCCCAGGATCGCTGCATCGCCCCCCAATGACGCGATCTCGGGCGGGCAGACGGCCACCTCCACCCCGTCACCGAAGCGCTGCCGGGCAGCCTCCCTGAGATACCCGGCGGCCAGGGGGATGTTCTCCAGGGAATAGCCGTAGTCGTGCGACTGCACGGGGAGCTGGAGCAGGACCGCCTTCACGGGTGTGCGTTCCTCGCTTCTTCCGCCTTCATCGCCTCTCCTCATGCATGAGCGTCACAGCCCGTGCTCGCAGAAATCGTGGAAGGTCATGCCCAGGTAGCGCACCCTGTCCTTGTCCCGGAAGAAACGCAGGTAGCGGTCCTTTTCGATTTTCCTGAGCTCGTCTTTCTTTCCCGGGTATTCGTTGATCACGTAGATCTCCGGCCTGGAGCCGAGGTTGAGCTCCACACGCTTCCAGAGGTAGCGCACGAGCAGGTCCGCGTCCGGGAACGAGTACCCGCAGAAGATGATCCGCCGCACCTGCCTGAGCATTGCCTCGGCCTTGCGCATGATCTGGTGGAGGAAAAAGTTCTGCACCCCCTTGAGGTAGGTGGGGGGCGTAATGATGGGCGCCGTAGGCATGCCGCACTCGAGGCAGGCCACCGGCTCCTCCACGAGCTGGGCCGCCCTGCGCTGCTCCCACGGGGTGATGGTCAGCGACACGCAGGTGGGGCAGTAGAGCCAGTTCAGGGAGCCGTGGAGCTTGTAGAGGAACACCGACCTCTCCTGGCGCGGGAGCCGCCAGTTGAGCCCCCGGGTGTAATTGGTGAACTCCACCCCGTAGTCGAGGTCGAAATCCGGGTGGAGCTCGGTCAGCGCGTTGTCGATGAGAATGTCGTAGTTGAGCGAGATGAAGGCGGTGCTCGTGAGCCTTCCCTCTCCCTTCAGCCTCTTTACCAGGGTCCCGTGGTATCCCCTGGGCTCCATGAGGGTGCGGTTCAGGACCAGGGCGATGAGGAAGATGAGGTCTTCCCGGACCTTCTGCACATCGGGCGCGCTGGTGGTGGTGGAGTACCCCCTGAAGCCCTCGCCGCGGTCGATGGCGATCTCGAGCACGCCCAGGGTCTCCTCGAAGGAGGGGAAGATCAGCCCGTGCGCCCCGGAAGCGATGTCGATGCCGAAAAACTCACGGAAGAACCGGTTGAGCCTGCCTGCGCTCTCAGGGTTGCGGGTGTGGGCGTCCTCTGACCGGAAGAACTCCGAGAAGAGGTCCTTCTGGACAGGCGCGCCTTCGGAGGCCGAAGCGCCGGCTCCCAGGAATATCACGTCCTCGATCGCCATATACGTGTTGTTGTATCAACCTTGACCACATTGCACAATCTCCGGATGTTCATCCGGACCGCGATCCCTGGAGGGCACACCCGGACCATGTGCGGGAGGGATAACGCCCCCGGCCGTGCCGGCAATTCAGTCGGCGCATCGGGTGAGGCCTCGCGAAGTCTGTACGTCCCTACGACAGCCCCTGCAGGTTCTGTTTCAGCCAGTCCGTACTGCGCGGCTTTTCAGCTCCATCAGCCAAGAAGCCCAGGACATACTGCGGGAGCCTTCTCTCCCCTGCGATCAGGGCGAAGAGAATGGACACTGCGGCGCACAACGGGATCACCAGTCTTCCCATGACACGAACCTCCTCATTTCTATTCCATGTCCAGCAACGCGGGAACGCCCGGGCAACCGGAAGCAGGCATCGAAAGCAAGGCGCCGGGGCCCGTCTTCCGGGTTGAACCATCCTTATATAATATTAGGTTTTGTTTATAAATAAAAATAATCGTGCTGTTGCCCATCCCGTGGGCACAGACCCATGCCGGATCGCCTCGAGCGGCCTGTCTCCTGCTCAGATCGCGGCCGAATGCGCTTGCATTTTTCCCCATGCATTTTATGATATGGGTGAAGCACAGGCAAAGGTTTCGCCGGAGAAAGGAGATCGCACATGCCCGTTCATGAGAACATCGGCAGGAAATGGCTCCAGAGGTTGCCCCTGTCCGCCCTCGCGGTGAGCATGCTCTGTGCGCTGGCCTTTCCTGTTCCTGCGTCCGGCCATCCGCCCAAGGACGTCTCACTGGCCTTCGACACCCAAAAGGGGGTCCTTGCGGTCACCATCACGCACTCGTCGTTCTTTCCTTCGAAGCACTACATCAAGGACGTGGTCATCTCCGTGAACGGCAAGCAGGTGGGAGGCACACCCTACACGGTCCAGCCGGCGGGCGACTCCTTCACCTACACCTACCCCGTACAGGCGTCGCCCGGGGACGTGATCTCGGTCATTGCCACGTGCAACATCTTCGGCTCGAAGGAGGGCTCCGTCACGGTGCCCAGGTAGGCCCGGCTTTCCGCGGGGTATATCTTTTTTTGTTTTCCCATGATCTAATATGGACAGACAGATGGGGCTCTCCGCAGGAGGGGCGCAGGATCGTGAAGGACAAGGATAACAAAGACAACCACCTGAACCTGCTGTGCGACATCGGCGACCTCACCGATCTCCTCATCAGCAGCCTCTCGGTGGACAACTTTCTCCAGCGTGCCGTGGACATGGTCGCCCGCTACCTCAAGGCGGATGTCTGCTCCATCTACCTCTACGACGAGCCCTCGGGCGAGCTCTACCTGGCCGCCACCACCGGGCTCAACCCCGAGGCGGTGAACAAGGTCCGCATGAAGGTGGGAGAGGGGATCGTGGGTCACTGCTTCCTGAACCTCAAGCCGGTGTGCGAGGGCAAAGCCCTGCTCAACCCGCACTTCAAGTACTTCGAGGAGGCGCACGAGGACCGGTTCCAGTCGTTCATGGTCGTGCCCATCCACCGCGGAGCCGTGAAGATCGGCGCCCTCGTGGTGCAGCACGAGAGGGCCGACGTGTTCGAGGAGGCGGAGATCCTGGCCCTGAGGGCGGCCGCCGCCCAGCTTGCCTCCTCCATCGAGAACGCCCGCCTCCTCATGCAGATGAACCGGGATCTGACGCCCCCGGCACCGCCTCAGCCCGTGCTGCCCGGCAACCTCATCAAGGCGAACGTGGCCAGCGAGGGCTTTGCCTTTGCGCCTGCGACCCTGTACCGGAAGGCCGGACCCATATCCCAGACAGAGGTGCCCGAGGAGGACCCGAGCACCATCGAGGACTTCCATCGGGCCGTCGACGCCACGGCCGAACAGCTCCAGGCCCTCCAGGCGGAGTTCGCCAAGCGCCTGCCGGAGAGCGCGTCGCTCATCTTCACCACCCACTTCATGATGCTCAAGGACGAGAGCTTTGTGGGCAAGATGGTCAGGCTCATCGAGCAGGGAGTCTCCCCCATGCACGCCGTGTCCCAGATTTCCGGGCACTACACCTCCCTCTTCCTGTCGAATCCCCACGAGTATGTCCGGGAAAAGGCCAACGACGTGGAAGACCTCACCCAGCGCATCCTCAGGAACCTGAAGGAGCGGGACCACGGGGGTGTTCTCTCCGGGGGCCGGAGCATCGTCATCGCGAGCCAGCTCTATCCTTCCGACGTCCTGAAGCTCGTGGCCAACGACGTCCAGGGCATCATCATGGTGGGCGGCGGCACCACGGCCCACATCTCGATCCTCTCGAGGTCGCTGCACATCCCGCTGCTCCTGGCCGACGAGCCCGAGCTCCTGAACGTCCCCGAGGGCACGCCCGTGCTCATGGACGCCTACATGGGAAACATCTACATCAAGCCCACGCCGAGGATCGTGAAGGGGTTCCAGACCCGCGAGAGCATCCGCCGGACCATGCAGCACAAGAGCCCGCGCAGGCGGGGCCCCACGAAGAGCAGGGACGGCGAGAAGGTCAGGCTCCTGGCCAACATCAACCTCCTGAGCGAGGTGCCGCTGGCCAGGGAGCTCAGGGCCGAGGGCGTGGGGCTCTACCGGAGCGAGTTCCCCTTCCTCGTCCGTCCCACCTTCCCTTCAGAGACCGAGCAGTACCTGGTGTACAAGCGTCTCTTCGACGAGATGAAGAGCCTCCCCGTGACCGTGCGCACCCTCGACGTGGGCGGGGAAAAGGTCATCTCCTACCTCGACACGCCCCCGGAGGCCAACCCGGAACTGGGGATGCGCTCGATCCGCTTTTCCCTCCACCACCGGGACATCTTCGAGACCCAGATCAGGGCCATCCTGCGGGCGGCCGAAGGGGCGGCGGACGCACGGATCATGTTCCCTATGATCTCGTCCCTGGACGAGTTCCTCGAGGCGAAGGGGATCGTGCGCGACTGCATGGAGGCCCTGGCACGCGAAAAGCTCCCCTTCAACGACCACCCCTCCATCGGCATGATGGTGGAGCTCCCGTCGGTGGTGGACATCATGGACGACCTCGCGCAGGTCTCTGACTTCTTCTCCATCGGGACCAACGACTTCATCCAGTACATGCTGGCCGTGGACCGATCCAACAAGCGGGTCTCCCGGTACTATGCGGCTCACCACCCCGCCGTGCTGAGGGCCCTGGCAAAGGTAGCGGCCGCTGCCGCGCGAGGGAACCGGGAGATCGCGGTGTGCGGGGAGATGGCCCACGAGACCGTGCACCTGCCCTTCCTCCTGGGCATAGGGATCCGCCAGCTCAGCGTGGACCCGCAGTTCCTGCCCTCGCTCCACCGGAGCATCTCCCGCATCGGGACAGGTGATGCACGGGACTATGTACAGGAGCTCCTGGCCCAGCCGAGCATCAGGGACGTCCGGGCGGTGATGGAAAACCAAGCCTGGCTGAGGAAGTTCGGGAAGAAGTAGCCGGCCCTTCAGGGGGCGAAGATCTCCGAGAAGAAGAGCTTCATCTGCTCCCAGGAGCGCAGGTCCGCCTTCTCGTTGTAGGCCGATCCGCTCGAGGGCCTGGAGCCTGCCGCCGGGTTGGTGAAGCTGTGCACCGCCCCTCCATAGACGACCATGTGCCAGTCAACGTTTTGGCCCCGCATCTCACTCGCGAAGGCAGCGATCTGACTGAGGGGGACCTGGGGGTCGTCGGCGCCGGTGAGCACGAGGATTCTGGCCCTGATCTTCCGGTCCTTTTCCGGGCTGGGCGTGTCGAGCCTCCCGTGGAAGCTCACCACGCCGGCCAGGGGGGCCCCGCTCCGGGCAAGCTCGAGCACGGTGGTGCCGCCGAAGCAGTAGCCGATGGCCGCAACCCTGGCGCTGTCCACGAGGGGGTGGTCCAGGAGAATCTGAAGCCCTGCGCTCGCCCGCTCCCGCAGGAGCATCCGGTCGCCCTTCATGAGCGAGCCGGAAAGGGCTTTGGCCTCCTTCGGGTCGCCGGTGGAAACCCCGCCCCCGTAGATGTCGGCGGCAAGCACCACGTACCCGAGGGACGCCACCTGCACGGCCCGCTTCCTGATGTAGTCGTTCATCCCCCACCACTCGTGCACCACCATGACGCCGGGCCGCCTGCCCTTCACTGAGTCGTCCCAGGCGAGCATTCCCACGAGCTCGGTGGGGCCCTGCCGGTACCGCACCTGCTCCGTCTTCACGGCCCCGGGAGAAGGGGAGCTCCACGCCAGCACCGTCATGAGCCCGACGAGAAGGCCTGCAATACGGTGCACGGTCCTGTTCGCTTGTCTGTCCATATCACCTCGAGTAGAACTCCACGATGTACTGCTCGTTGATGTCCGCATCGATCTCGGTGCGCTCCGGCTCCCTGAGCACCCTGCCGGTCATGCCCGAGCGCTCCAGCCAGGCCGGGACGGGCGGGGGGTTCTCCGCCAGGGCCTGAACGTCGGGCATCCTGAGGGCTTTGTCGTCCAGGGTTATCACTTCTCCGGGCCTGACGATGTAGGAGGGGATGTCCACGGGCTTGCCGTCCACGAGGACGTGTCCGTGCGACACCATCTGCCTCGACGCCAGGCGTGTGCGGGCATGGCCCAGCCGGTAGACGACGTTGTCGAGCCTGAGCTCCAGGAGCCTGAGCAGGGCGGCCCCGGTCTGGTCCGACGTCTTCTGGGCGCGACGGAAGAAGTCGAGGAACTGCTTTTCCCGCATGCCGTACATGCGCTTGACCTTCTGCTTCTCCCGCAGGCGGATGCCGTACTCGCTCGGCCGCCTCCCGGCCTTCTTCGCCCCGTGCTGGCCCGGCGGCTGCCCGAGCCTCTTGGCCAGGCTCTCTCCCCCGGTCCCGAACAGGTCGACCCCCTCTCTCCTCGACAGCTTGTGCTTCTTGACCTTGGTCATATGAGCTCCTCGGTAATAAGAATAGCGCCCAGCGAAATCCGATCAATATGGCTTGACAAAAAGGTCGGTCCTCCCCCTGGAAGCCCTGTCGACAAGATGCGCTCACCTGCCTCAATGCCTAGGCGGGAATATTCTCATGCGAGCTTCCCTTTCCCGGATCGGATGTTATCTTTACTCCCGTGTCCCAATGGGCAGAGGGTTTTTTGCCTTGCGGGATATTGCTGATAGCATGTGACTAAGGAGGTTTTTCATGAAGGTTCGTATCGTTTCAGTGGTGTGCCTCGTGCTCTTTGCCCTTGCGCCTGCCGCCCTGGCAGGGGTCCTGGGGGACGAAGCCCTCGACCGGCTGGACAGCGGGGTGTCCGGCCTGGGTATCAAGGGGCTCGCCATCGATCTCAACGCCTGCATCCAGGTCCCCGGCACACCGGACCAGCCGGCCGCCCGCCTCTACGCCACCGTGATCCGCCACGAGGGCAGGAAGCTGCCCACCATCCTGGTGGCCACGCCATACCGCAGGGAGATCATGATGCTCCTCTACCTGCCGCTGCTGTGCCACGACTACAACCTCGTGGCCGTCGACATCAGGGGCACGGGCTCATCGGCCGGGGAATGGGTCTCCTTCGGCCCGGAGGAGCACCTCGACACCGCGTACGTCATCGACGGATGGATCCCCTCCCAGGCCTGGTCCGACGGCCGGGTGGGCATGATCGGGCCTTCCTACATGGCCATCATCCAGATGCACGCCGCCGGCCAGATCGAGACCGACAGCAGCGGCAACCCTGTCCATCTGAAGGCCCTGTTCCCCATCGTGAGCATGAGCGATGCATACCGGGACATCGTGATGCACGGCGGCAACGTGGACCTCGAGTTCATCCCCATGTGGCTCGGCATGGTCGACCTCCTGGGCATCCTGCCCCCCCTCCTCTACGGGGGAGGCGAGACGCCCTCGCTGTCCGACCTGGACAGGATCGCCGAGTGCCGGGACATCTGGCAGGAGCACTACCGGAGCATCCCCATCCACCTCGGGTGGATCTTCGACGGAAACAACACATTGAAGAACGCCTTCTACGAAACCAAATCACCCATGATCTACTGGCCGGACAAGCCCGACGGCGGGTGGAACTTCCCCGAGTACCCCTACCTGGACGTCGGGACCATCCCTGAGGGCCTGCCCGTGTTCATGACCGGCGGGTGGTTCGACATCTTCACCCGGGGCACCCTGAACAACTTCCAGTACGGCCTGGCGTGTCACAAGCCGGGCGACAGGGCACTCATCATGGGTCCCTGGTACCACATCGACGGGGCCATGGGCCTCGGCCTGAACAGGATCATCACCGGCGAGCTCCCGGCCCGGTGGTTCGACTGGAAGATAAAGGGGATCGGAGACCCCTTCATGGTGGACTACCCGGTCCTGCTCTATGTGGACGGGGTGAAGAGATGGCGGGCCGAGAAGGACTGGCCCCTGCCGGCATGCCGCACGGCCGGCAAAACCCTCTACCTCTCCAAGAAACCTGCGAGCCTCGTCTCCGGAGACTGGTTCTCCAGCACGAACAAGGGCAACAACTACCGGCTCGTGGAAACCCCCACTGCAGATGACTATACGAAAAAAACCCTCCTCGGCAGGGTCAAGCGGGCCGATCCGGAGTTGAAGCACGATCCCACCTCCCTGCACGGCTGGGAGTCGCGGTCCTCGGTACGCTGGAACATGGGCCTCTCCGCCCTGATGCCCCAGATCTCGAAGCTCCTCCTGGGACTCGACTACGACAGCAAATGGTTCTTCGATGACGAGCGCACCGACGAGGTGGGCGTGCTCACCTTCACCACCGAGCCCCTGAAAAGCGACCTCGAGATCTGCGGCCCGCTCCTGCTCACCTTCTGGGCCCGCACCGATTTCACCAGGGAACTGTCGGCCGCCAAGTACACGGCCGCGGTCAACAAGATAACGAAAACGCTCAACATCGGGGACAGCCTGCCCCACCAGCTGCTCACCAGGAAGGACGTCCAGTGGGTGGTGGAGGTCAACGACGTCTTCCCGGACGGCCGGGCCAGGAATCTGAGCTCCGGGTGGCTCTCGGCCTGGCAGCGCCCCTATGACCCCGCCAACCGCCAGGCCATCGACCCCGCCTACCTGAACGACCCCTTCGACCCCTTCTACTGCCACGGCAACAAGCACCCCGACCCCATCGCGGAAAACAAAACCTATGCCTATGCCGTTGAGGTCTGGCCCATGGACAACGTCTTCAAGAAGGGCCATCGCATCCGGGTGAGCCTGTCCGCCTCCGACTTCCCCCATCTCATGCCCGTGCTCATCCCCTCGAAAAACACCATCGTCATCGACGCCGACCATCCGGCAAAGCTCCAGTTCACGAGCGTCAACTCCTCGGGCGAGGGCGTGAGCTGGAAATGGGTCGACAAGCCTGACACCTATCTGAAGACCCACAGGAACTGACCAATACAGGGAGGACCGGCGCCGGGCATTCAGGCTTCAAGGCAAGCCGGGTGCGGTCCTCCTCCGTATCCCGCAGCAGGCTACCGAATGAAGGCGAGGATCTTCGGGGCCTTTCTCGACGGCCTCTGCGGGACGGTCTTCGGGTACCCCAGGACGAGGGTGGCCATGATGCGGTGGTCTTCCGGGATCCCCAGGGCCGCGACGAGCCCGGGGTCCTTGATGTGCGAGCCCAGGTCCACCCAGCAGGTCCCGAGGCCCCGGTCCGCTGCCGAGAGCATGAGGTAGGACGCGGCCAGGGCGCAATCGGCCGGCGCGGAATGGAGGGTCTTTGGGCCGGTGATGTAGATGAGGCACGGCGCATTGAAGAACACGTTGAAGTCCTCCCTCTTCAGCACGGGCCGGTACAGGCGCACCACCGGCGATCTGAGAGACTTCATGTCCTCCAGGAGGTTCTTCCTGCTCTCGTCCGAGAGCCTCTTCATCATGTCCCGGTCAGCCACCACCGAGAAGGCCCAGGGCTGCCGGTTCCCCCCGCTGGGCGCCTCGCAGGCGTCGGCGAGGATCTCTTCGATCAGGCCTGCGGGCACCTCCCTGTCTTCGAACTCCCGTATCGACCGCCTCTTCTCCATGAGCTCCCTGAATCCGGCCATGACCGCCTCTCCCCGCACAATGTATTGACCCGGCGCAATCGCCGCAAACGATATACGGCTCCATGCCGGGGTCTCCTTTCAGTGATGTGTTCGACGGATCGGTAATCTCAGATCCACTTCTTCCGTTCGAGAAGCTTCATGAAGTTGCGCTTGCGGTTGTGCTCCGAGTTCAGCGCCTGGACGTAGGCATCGAACTCGTGCTCCCGTCCGAGCCTCACCATGAGGTCCCGGATCCTGCTCAGGAGCTTCATGGCCTCGTGGTAGGCGTCGTTGTTCTTGCGGTTGATGATGGGCTCGATCTGCTGCTGGTAGATGGACAGGGAATCCTCGGGATCGGTCTTTTCGCGCCTCAGGGCGAGCTGCATCCACAGGCCCTCGGAGCAACCCCCGGCCTTTGCCTCGTTCCAGGCCGCATCGACCTCGTCCTCCTCCAGGAAGATCTGCACGAGCAGCGAGTGGTCCAGGCGGTTGTAGAGCCGCATGGGACCCTTGCTCCGGTTCATGGATTCCTTCTTGTGCGCCAGCGTGCCCCGGATGACGGTGATGGCCTTCTCGTACCAGTGGTCCCACTGCCTCGCCCTCTTGGCGTGGCTCCTCAGACAGTGGTAGCGCTCGATGCCCGGGTTCCTGACAAAGGAGGCCCAGATGAGCTCGAGGGCCTTCTCGTGGAGACCCTTCCTGTGGTAGGCATCCGCGAGGAAATCGATGAGGCGCATGTCGGGCTCCCGTTCAAAGGCCTTCACCCCGCGTTCCGCCCAGGACAGGGCGTCGTCTTCACGCCCCGCCTCCTGGTAGAGCTGGGCGATCTCCAGGAAGCAGGCGGGCCTGGTGAGGTCCCGCTTCTTGATGTCGGCCAGCACGTCGATGTCGCCTTCCCGGCGCGCCAGGGTCTCCATGATGTGGCGCAGCCGGTGGCGGTAGGAGTCGAACTGGGTCTTTTCCCCCGGGTCCAGGGGCTTGACCGCGGTCCAGGCCTTCTCCGCGAGCCTGCGGTACTCGGCGAGGCCCTCCTTGCCCAGGACGTCCGCATAGGACTCAGCCGCGCCTGAGAACAGGCCGGATTCGGAGTGGAGCTCGTACTCGAACAGGCGGCGGGCAAGGTCCTTCCTGTCCGGCCTGGCCTTCCTGCATGCCCCGTGGTGGATGTCCATGAGCTCGGAGATGATGTCCTGCATGTAGCCGCTGGAGTCGTCCATGCTGTTGAGCGCCTGCTCGATGTTCGCAAGCGCGTGCTCCGTGAGCTCCATCACCTCCGGGGCATGCCCCTTGTCGAGGAGCCTGTCCAGGATCTCCACCGCCTTTTCCGTCCTGAGGAAATAGTCGTAGGCCTCGTGGTAGTCCACGAAATCCTCGATGAGAACGGCGTTGTCGAGGCCCTTCTTCAGCCTCTCCATGTCCAGCGTGCCGTCTTCACGGATGGACGAGTGCATCTCGAGCCAATTCCAGAAATCATCGTCATCGTCCGCGTGCTCCAGGATCATGTCCACGAGGGCCGACTTCTTCTGCCGGGCGAGCCACTCGGGGACGCTCAAGGTCTCGGCCTTTTTCCTGCCGGGCTGCCGGGCTGCCCCCTTCTGCCGGGCAAGCCACTGGAGACCGGCGGCCACGAGGTGCTTGCAGAACTTTCCTTCCAGGCCCACGGGGCAGGAGCAGGCGAACTCGATCTCCGAGCTGAGCTTGTCCACCTTGATCTGGGCGCGGTACTTCTCCGTCCCGTGGACCAGCGCCGTGATGCCGCCGTTTTTTTCCGTAAGGGACCTGACCCGGGAATCCTGGAAATACTCGATCCCGCGCCGGTAGCTCTGGGAACCGGCCAACCTCCTCAGGGTAAATTCAGACAGATAAGAACGAAGGTCGATCTTCATAACGAGAAACACATTTACGCTATTTGAGGGCTTTGTAAAGCGAATCTTCCGGCCCGGGGACCGATCCTCTCGCCTCCCTTCGGGGAAACGGTTGACTTCCTTAGGATTCCTTCCTGACCTCGCTTCTGTTCCTTTCTTTTGCCTCGGCTTCACAGAGCGCCATGCCCGCCCTCCGGATCAGGTGCTCCAGGGAAGGGCCTTTGCCCGCAGCCCCGGCGCCCATGGCGACGTACCCGTAAGCCTCGGACATCTCGTGGAAGACAGCCATGCCGCGCGCCCCGAGCTCAAGGGTTCTGGCTCTGCTGGATGGGGATGCGCACCCTGATGACCGTCCCCTTGTTCCGTCTGCCGCCGATGTTCATCCTGCCTCCCAGGAGGCTCGTGCGCTCGCGGATGCCCAGGAGGCCGAAGGAGCCTGCCTTTCTGATGTCGCTCCGGGTGATGCCCTTCCCGTTGTCCCGGATCTTGAGCTCCACGATCGAGCCGGTGAGCTTGAGCAGGATTTCCGCCCTCGTCGCCCCGGAGTGCCTGGCTATGTTGGTGAGCGCCTCCTGGCAGATCCTGAAGATGGCCGTGGTGATCTTGGGGTCCGAGATGAGGCTCTCGGGGTCCGGGTCGAGGATGGCGTCGCACATGATGCCCGTGCGTCTCTGGAACTCCTCGGTCTGCCACTCAATGGCGGAGTTCAGCCCCAGGTCGTCGAGCATCCCCGGCCGCAGATCCTTGAGGATGTGCTCCACGGTCTTGATGGTGGAGTCGATGTGGGCGATCATGGAGTGCACCTTTTCGTGCACCTCTTCCTTCTCCCCGGACATCTTCTTTTCCACCCAGCACAGGTCCATCTTGAGCGCGGTGAGGATCTGGCCGAGCTCATCGTGGATCTCCCGGGCGATCTCGGCCCGCTCGCCCTCCAGGACGGTGTGGAGGTGCTCCGCGTGGATCCTCAGCTGGCGCCTCGAACGCCTGAGCTGTTCCTCGGCGTTCTTGCGCTCGGTGATGTCGCTGATGAAGCCCTCCACCGCATGGAGCTCGCCCTCCGGCGTGAACACGCCGAGCCCCTTTTCCCAGACCCACTTGACCCTGCCTCCGGCGGTGAGGATCCGGTACATGATCTGGAACCGCTCCCGGTTCTCGAGCGCGTCCTGAACCGCGCCCCACACGTAGTCGCGGTCGTCCGGGTGGACCAGGTCTCCGTAGGACATGGTCTCGTTGTCGATGAGCTCCGCAGGGCGGTACCCCGTCAGCGCGTAGCTCCCCTCGGAGACGAACTCCATGGTCCATTTCGAGTCGTTCTTGCACCGATACGCCATGCCCGGAAGGTTGCCCATGAGGGTGGCGAGCCTGCGCTGGCTTTCCCGGAGAGACACCTCGGCCATCCTCTTCTCCGTGATGTCCGTGTGGGTGGAGATGATGCGCCTGTCGTAGCCTTTCTCACCGATGCGGGAGAAGCTCGTGAGGCAGATGACGTCGCTGCCGTCCTTTTTCCTGTAGGTGTACTCCGCGCTGTACGTCTGCGCCTCCTTCAGCTTCCGGTAGATCTTCCGCGCTTCCCGGGTGTAGGCCTTCCTGTCCTGGACGAAGAAGGACATGGTCTTGCCGATCACCTCCTCGGGCTTCCACCCGAAAACCGTCTCCACGGCATGGTTGGAGAACACGATCCTCCGGTGGTCGATGCCGATCACCGCATGGGGTATGGAGGCCAGGATGGAGGACTGGAGCGCGGTGAGCTCGTCGAGCTTCTCGCGCGCGACCTTGAGGTCGGTGATGTCGACCATGTTGAGCAGCAGCGCCTGTCCCTTCAGGTAGAAGATGGTGGTGTAGGTGAGCATCATCCACCTGACCTCTCCGGTCCTGGTGATGATCCTGAGCTCCATGGGGACGCTCGGGACCTCGGAGGCCCGGTTCTGGTCGAGGATCTCGTTGATGAGGTGCCAGTCGTCCGGGTGGACGATGGACGTGGGCTTCATCAGGGACAGCTCCTCTTCGGTGTATCCCGTGTACTCCTGGAGCTTGGGGTTGGCGAACCTGAGCATGCCCCCCTGGATGAGGCACAGGCCCACGGGCGAGCTCTTCACGAAGCTCCGGTTGAGCGCCTCCGCAGAGTCCCGCTCGGTGAAATCCTCGAGGTGCATGATGATGATGTTGGGGTGGCAAAAGGTGTAGGTGATCTCCGCGATGCGCTCCTCCCCTGTGGTGAACATCTTGTAGAGTGTCTTTCTCCGGAGGATGGAGCGCTCCTGAAAGCACTGCTCCAGGTCGGAGATGATGTCCGGCCTCTCCTGGTAGAGTTCCCGGGCGGTCTTGCCCACATGGTTGCGGATGAGGCCCCTGGTGATCTCCACGCTCCGGTTGTCGTAGCCGATGAGGATGGCTTCCTGGCCCCGGAACTCCCAGGTTATGTTGAAGCTCGGGAAATCCTGGTAGCTCGGGATCAGCCCGGCCGGCCTCTCCTGGGGTACGGGGCGCCGGTAGAAATACTGGTCGCTCACGTCCCTGAAGATGCTCAGCACGTGCTTGTCGCCGCCCACGGTGATGATCTGGCTGGAGTACTGAGCAGGGAAGACCGTCCCGTTCTTCTTCCTGGAGCTGACCCAGACGAACATCCCGTGGGTTGTGTCGCTCTCGTCGAAGAAATTCGGGATGGCATTCTCCACTTCCAGGGGGACCAGGTCCTTCAGGGTCAGCCTGAGCATCTCCTCCCGGGTGTACCCGAAGATCCTGCACGCGGCGTCGTTGCAGTCGAGGACCCTCCCGCTCTGGTCTTCCACGACCACGGCGTCCGGATACAGGTGAAACAGACAGTGATAGAGATGAGACGTCATGTCCGCTCCTTGAGCCCTGTTCCCCGGCTCACTTGATGAGGTCGTTCTCCACGGCGTAGAAGGTGAGCTGAGCGTTGTTCTTCATGCTCATCTTTTCCAGGATGCTGGCCCGGTACGTGCTGATGGTCTTTACGCTCAGGTTGAGCTCCCGGGCCGCCTCGGTGACCGTCTTGCCCGATGCGAGCAGGAGCATCACCTGGTACTCCCGGTCGGAGAGGAGCTGGTGCGGCTTCTTCGAGCTGTGCTGGTCGATCTCGGAGGCGAGTATCTCCGCCAGGTTCTGGCTCACGTATTTCCCTCCCCCGGAGACCTTGAAGATGGCCTGGATGAGCTCCACCGGCGCGCTCGCCTTTGTGAGGTAGCCGGAGGCGCCGGCCCTCAGGGCCCTGATGGCATACTGCTCCTCGGGGTAGATGCTTAGGATGAGCACCGCGACCCCGGGCCTGATATCCTTGATCTCGCCGATGATCTCGATGCCGCTCCTTCCGGGCATGCCGATATCCAGGAGGACGAGGTCGCACTCGTGCTTCCAGAGGCAGTCGATCACCTCGCCGCTGTTGGCGGCTTCCCCCACGATCTGGATCTCGGGCTCCTCCGCGATGATCTGCTTCAACCCGGTCCGCACGATCGGGTGATCGTCAGCTATCAAAACCTTGACCATTGGCACTCCCTGCACAGCCCCGGGCGCGAACACTGTCCCGGGCCGGTATCCATACCCCGGTTTACCATAGAACGACAGGACAACCAAGGGGCTGGTGCTCAGCCGGCCTGTCGACCATATGAAAGGAATCATACAACTTTCCGCCTGAAAAGGAAAAGAATTGCTTATCCGTTGGGTAAATAATTTCTTTCCGGTCGCGGCATTTTCCCTGCTGTTGCCCTTATATCTATGATATCACTATGTTATTTATTGGCACAGACATTGCTGTATTATAGCTATTGTTTTGAAATTATTATGAAATCTCGGGGCTTCCGGGGAAAAGGGGGCGACAATCATGGCAGAGAAGGCAAGCAGTCTTGATGACCAGAAATGCATCACCGCGGTAGGGATTATTCAGGAAATCATCCGTACGGAATGTCAGGGGTTCATCCTTCCTCCCTCTGAAGTGAAACGCCTGCTCGGCATACCGCTGCACTATCATACGTGGTACCTGCACAAGAACGTCCTCGAGCTGAGGAAGAAGCTCGCGAACAACTTCATATCCGTCACCGTCAGTCCCGTAAACGGCATCTGCTTCACGCTCTACAACCTCCAGAGGCACACGCACGCGAGAACGCACCAGGCCAATTAGAAGATACGAAAATACCTCCCTCCTTCCCCAAAGGGTCGGACACCTCCCTCACCAGGGGGGTGTCCGATAGTTTTTTTAAGCATCCCCTCAGGGCACACCAGGCCGGCTTGAGATTGAACTCCACCAATCTACTATACTTTCATCACCCTGGACACAGTGGGTCCCAGTGTGCCTGCGCAAGGAGGGAAAGTGGAGATCTGGCCGGGAACGCCTTATCCCCTCGGGGCCTCGTTCGACGGCTACGGCACCAACTTCTCGGTCTTTTCTGAAATCGCCCAGCGAGTCGAGCTCTGCCTCTTCAACCATGCCGGCAGGGAAAGCCGGATCGACATGCCCGAGGTGACCGCCTACTGCTGGCACATCTACCTGCCGGGAGTCGGTCCGGGCCAGCGATACGGGTTCCGGGTCCACGGGCCGTGGGACCCCGCGGCCGGCAACCGGTGCAACCCTGCCAAGCTCCTCCTCGACCCCTACGCCAGGGCCATCCAGGGGGGGATAACCTGGGACCCAGCCGTGTTCCCCTATCGTTTCGGCTCGAACGGCGACGTTCCCGAGACCACCGACAGCGCGCCCTACGTCCCCGTATCCGTGGTGGTGAACCCCTTCTTCGACTGGGGGGACGGCCACCACATCCGCCGGCCCCTCCATGAGACGGTGATCTACGAGATGCACGTCAAGGGGTTCACCATGAGACACCCCGACATCCCCGAAGAGATACGCGGCACGTACCTGGCCGTCATCCACCCGCAGGTGCTCCGGTACCTCAAGGAGCTCGGGGTCACCGCGGTCGAGCTCATGCCCGTGCACCAGTTCATCCACGACGAGCACCTCCTGAACAGGGGGCTCAGGAACTACTGGGGATACAACTCCATCGGCTACTTCGCCCCGCATAACGAGTACGCCATGGCGGGCCAGCGGGGCCAGCAGGTCCACGAGTTCAAGCAGATGGTGAAGGTGCTTCACGACGAGCACCTCGAGGTGATCCTGGACGTGGTGTACAACCACACGGCGGAGGGCAATCACCTGGGGCCCATGCTCTGCTTCAAGGGCATCGACAACGGGTACTACTACCGGCTCGAGGAATCGGACAAACGCTACTACACGGATTTCACCGGCACCGGGAACAGCTTCAACGTGGCGAACCCCCACACGCTCCAGCTCATCATGGACTCTCTGCGCTACTGGGTGCTGGAGATGCACGTGGACGGGTTCCGGTTCGATCTCGCCTCCACCCTGGCCAGGGAGCTCTACGAGGTGGACCGGCTCGCCGCGTTCTTCGACCTCATCCAGCAGGACCCGGTGGTGAGCCGGGTCAAGCTCATCGCCGAACCCTGGGACCTGGGGGTCGGAGGCTATCAGGTGGGGAACTTTCCCCCCCTGTGGTCGGAGTGGAACGGGAAATACCGCGACTGCATCCGGGACTTCTGGCGCGGCCAGGGCCACACCTTAGGCGAGTTCGCCTCGCGGCTGACCGGCAGCTCGGACCTGTACGAGAACACCCGCCGCCGCCCCTTTTCGAGCATCAACTTCATCACCGCCCACGACGGGTTCACGCTCAACGACCTCGTCTCGTACAACGAAAAACACAACGACGGGAACAGGGAGGACAACAAAGACGGCGAGGACGACAATCGCTCATGGAACTGCGGCGTCGAAGGCCCCACGGACGACTGGGGCGTCCTCGAACTCAGGGCCCGGCAGCGGCGGAACTTCCTGGCCACCCTGCTGCTCTCCCAGGGGGTCCCCATGCTTCTCGGGGGAGACGAGCTCGGACGCACCCAGCAGGGCAACAACAACGCTTACTGCCATGACGACGAGCTCTCCTGGTTCGACTGGGAGGCCTGCGATGTCGAGCTGTTCAGGTTCTGCTCGCAGCTCATCAGGTTCCGCAGAGAACACCCCGTGTTCAGGCGGAGGAGGTGGTTCCAGGGAAGGCCCATCCACGAGAGCAAGGCAGGGGATATCGGATGGTTCACCCCTGCGGGTACGGAGATGACCGAAGGGAACTGGAAGGAGGACACCGCGAGATCGCTCGGCGTGTTCCTGAACGGGGACGGCATCACCAGCCCGGACGAACGGGGGAACCAGGTCAGGGACGACACCTTCTACCTGCTGTTCAACGCGCACCACGAGCCCGTCACCTTCACGCTGCCCCCCGAGACCTGGGGGGCGAGGTGGCGCCTGATCTTCTGTACCCTGAATGGAGGGTTCATCGAGAACGGCTCTGAATTCCCCTGTGCCGGGTCAGTCGAGGTGGGGGGACGGTCGTTCAGGGTCCTGGTGCGGACCTCCCCGTCCGGGGGAAACAGGGACGTCGTATCCAGGGCATCCGGCACATCCGTACGGATGGCTAGGCCCTGTTCCTGAGGGAGGAGGTCGATGGCCTCGGAACACGTCACCCCGGCCCGGGCGCACCAGGGGACCTTCCCCTGAAAAAGGACGCGGAAATGCCTGCCATCCCCATCGCAACCTACCGGGTTCAGCTCCAGCCGGGATTCGGCTTCGAGGAGGCTGCATCCGCGACACGCTACCTGGCCGGGCTCGGGGTGACGCACCTCTACTGCTCGCCGTATCTCCAGGCCGCACCCTTGAGCCCCCACGGATACGACGTGGTGAACTACTGGCGGATCAACACCGACCTGGGCGGCGCCGAAGGGTACAGGACCCTGCGGAACGCACTGAAGGAGCACGGCCTGGGCCAGGTCCTCGACATCGTGCCCAACCACATGGCCATCTCGGGAAGGGAGAACGTGTGGTGGTGGGACGTGCTCGAAAACGGCCAGTCGAGCCGGTACGCGTGCTATTTCGACGTGGAGTGGGAACCGGCGGAGCCGCGGTTCGGGAACAAGATCCTCCTGCCCATCCTGGGCGACCACTCCGGACGGGTGCTGGAGGCCGGCGAGATACGCCTGAACCGGCACGGCGGGAGCTTCTTCATCCGCTACTACGAGCACGAGTTCCCCGCCTCCCCGGAATCCGTCGCCCCCCTGCTCGCCCGGGCAGGTGAGGTGGCAGGGAACCCCGAGCTCCTCTTCATCGCAGACGCGCTGGCCTCCCTGCCGCGGGCCAGCGCAGGGAACAGGGAGGGGCTCCTCAGGAGGCATAGGGACAAGGAGGTCATCCGGGACATGCTGGAGGGGCTCATGAATGACCGCCCCGAGGCCTCAAGGCTGGTGGATGCCCTCATCAAGGAGATGAACGGCCATCCGGACGAGCTGGAGGCTCTGCTCGACGCGCAGCACTACCGCCTGGCCCACTGGCGGATGGCTACTCAGGACCTGGGGTACCGCCGCTTCTTCGACATCAACTCCCTCGTCGGCCTGCGCACCGAGGACGAGGAGGTCTTCCTCGAGAGCCACCGCCTCATCCTCAAATGGCTCGAGGACGGGGTCCTGGACGGGGTCAGGGTCGACCACCCCGACGGGCTGGACGACCCTGCCACCTACCTCGGGAGGCTCAGGAGGGCGAGCCCGGGCACCTGGCTCGTGGCGGAAAAGATCCTTGCCAGGGACGAGCGCCTGCGCGCCGACTGGCCCGTGGACGGCACCACGGGGTACGAGTTCCTCGCCCTCCTCACCTCCCTGTTCGTCCACCCCCAGGCGGAAGCGCCCTTCACCCGATTCTACGCCCGATTCACGGGCGAGGCGAGGGACTACGGTGAGGTGCTCCTGGAAAAGAAGCACCTCGTCATCGAGAAGCTCTTCGCCAGCGACGTGAACCGGCTCGCAACGATCATGGTCTCGGTGTGCGAGCGCCACCGCCGCTACCGTGACTACACCCGCCAGGACATAGCCCTGGCGCTCCGGAAGGTCATCGCCCGATTCCCGGTCTACCGGACCTATGTCAACGCCCGGGAAGGCCTGATCTCCGACGAGGACCGGCGCATCATCGCCTCTGTGGTGGAAGGGGCCGCCCTCGAGGCCCCCGAGGTCGATCCCGACCTGCTGCGCTTCTTGGGAGACATCCTCACGCTCAAGGTCACGGGCCATGCCGAGTCCGAGCTCGTCATGCGCCTGCAGCAGCTCACGCCGCCCGTCATGGCCAAGGGGGCCGAAGACACGGCCTTCTACTGCTACAACCGGTTCGTGGTCCTGAACGAGGTGGGGTCGGACCCCGGCACCTTCGGCATCGATGACGGGACGTTCCATGCGAGGATGAGGGAGAGGCTCGAAGAGTGCCCCCTGTCGATGCTCTCCACCTCCACCCATGACACCAAGCGCAGCGAGGACGTGAGGGCCAGGCTGGTGCTGCTCTCCGAGATGCCGCAGGCCTGGTTCGAGGCAGTGGAACGGTGGTCCTCGCTGGCGGAGCGCCACCGGGTGGACGGCCTTCCGGACAGAAACACCGAGTACTTCCTCTACCAGACCCTCGTGGGTGCCTGGCCCATCGGGACGGAACGGCTCCTGGGCTACATGGAGAAGGCGGCACGGGAGGCCAAGACCCACACCTCCTGGACAGAGCCTGACCCGCACTACGAAGGGGCGCTCAAGGCCTTCATCACCGGCATCATGGGCGACGGTGCCTTTGTGGCGGACCTGGAGTCCTTCGTCTCCCTCCTGATCGAGCCGGGCAGGATCAACTCCCTTTCCCAGGTCCTCATCAAACTCACCGCCCCGGGCATCCCGGATATCTACCAGGGGTGCGAGCTCTGGGACCTGCACCTGGTGGACCCGGACAACCGCAGGCCCGTGGACTTCAGCCTTCGCACGAGACTCCTCGAAGGCCTCGACGGGCTCGACGCAAGCATGGTCATGCAGGGCATGGATGCCGGCCTTCCCAAGCTGTGGCTCATCCGCCGGACGCTGAAGGCCCGCAGGGAGCTGGCGGAGGCCTTCGGGGAGCAGGGGGCGTACGAGCCGCTCCCCTTTACCGACCCGAAGTCGGGCCATGCCTTCGGCTACCTCCGGGGAGGCAGGGCCGCTGTGGTCGTGCCCCGGTTCATCCTCACGCGGGGGGGCGGATGGGGGGACACGGCGGTCGGCCTGTCGGAAGGTCTCTGGGAGAACGTGCTCTCCGGGGCGCGTTTCGAAGGACCTGAGGTGAAGATAAGCGAGCTCCTCGCCCCTTTCCCGGTGGCGTTGCTGCTGAAACGGGGTTGACTGCATGACGAAACACGCCGGTGCATTACTGCATGGGGGAGGATCAGGGGTGGCGGGTGAATATGTTCTCCGCACCGGGGAGCGGGTCCCCTCCCACTGGTGCAGGGCAGAACTGTTAACTTCCCCTTCACGCATGAGAATCATCGTATTCCACCTGGTCGACTTAAGGCTTTTTCCCCTGCCTTCATCGGGGTCGGGGTCGGGGTCGGTATCGGGGTCGAAGAGAAAAATCGGAATCGACCCCGATACCGACCCCGACCCCGACCCCGAATGCAGTGCGTTCCATAGGGCGATCCTCTGTCTTCCAGGCACAGGGAGAACCGAACAGCTCTGCCCGCACAGGGAGAGGGGACCCGAGACGTATGATCGACGGAGAATCGAGCATCCCGGAGGCAAGGCATGGGCGTGAGCCGCGTGTGGGCTCCCTTTGCCCGGCAGGTGCTCATGGTGGTGGACGGTGTGCACTACCCCATGGAGGCTGCCGGGGGCGGCTGGTGGTTCGTGGAGAGCGAGGCTGTCAGGGACGGGGCGGACTACGCGTTCGTGCTCGACGGCTCGCACCCCCTGCCCGACCCGCGCTCCCCCTGGCAGCCCTCCGGCGTCCACGGCTTCTCGAGGGCCATCGACCACGGACGCTTCCCCTGGACCGACGCCGGATGGCAGCCGCCGGATCTCTCGAAGGCCGTCATCTACGAGCTGCACATGGGTACCTTCAGCCCGGAAGGGACCTTTGACGGGGCGGCGCGCCTGCTCGACCACCTCTGCTCCCTCGGGATCACCCATGTGGAGCTCATGCCCGTGGCCAGCTTCCCGGGGAGCCGGGGCTGGGGGTACGACGGGGTCGACCTCTTCGCGCCCCAGGAGACCTACGGGGGGCCCGACGGACTCAAGCGCCTGGTGGACGCCTGCCACGCCAAAGGGCTCGCAGTGATCCTCGACGTGGTCTACAACCACCTGGGGCCCGAGGGCAACTACCTCGAGCGGTTCGGGCCGTATTTTTCGAACTGCTACTGCTCACCCTGGGGCAAGGCCGTGAACCTCGACGGCCCGGGGAGCGACGAGGTCAGGCGCTTCTTCATCGACAACGCCCTCATGTGGCTCGAGCACTACCACATGGACGGGCTCAGGCTCGACGCGATCCACGCCCTGGTGGACATCTCCGCGGTTCATTTCCTGGAGGAGCTCGCCACCGAGGTGCGCGCCCTCGAAGGGCGTCTGGGGAGGAGCCTGGTACTCATCGCGGAAAGCAACCTGAACAACCCCAGGGTGGTTGAGCCGCCCGAGACCGGCGGCTTCGGGATCGACGCCCAGTGGAGCGACGATTTCCACCACGCCCTCCACGCGTACCTCACCGGCGAGAGGAACGGGTACTACGCCGACTTCGGATCCCTGGGAGACATCGCCAAGGCCTTGCAGGGCGTTTTCGTGCTCGACGGCGGATACTCGGTCTTCCGGGGGCGCAGGCACGGCAGGAAGGTCCGGGACCTGAACGGACATCGGTTCCTGGGCTACCTGCAGACCCACGACCAGGTGGGGAACAGGGCACGGGGCGAGCGCGCCGGCCAGCTCATGAGCCTCTCCCGGCTCATGGCCGCCTCTGCCCTCGTGCTCACCTCCCCCTTCGTACCCATGATCTTTCAGGGGGAGGAATGGGCTGCCTCGTCACCGTTTCTGTACTTCATGGACCACCAGGACGAAGCGCTGCGCAGGGCCGTTGCCGAAGGCAGGAGGGCGGAGTTCGCGTCTTTCGGCTGGAGGCCCGAAGACATCCCTGACCCGGGTGCGGAAGAGACGTACCTGAGCTCGAAGCTTTCGTGGGACGAGCTGGACAGGGAACCCCACAGGTCGGTCCTTTCCTGGTACCGAAGCCTCATCACACTGCGCAGGAGCACGCCGGAGCTCCAGGACGGGGCCCTCCGCGGCCTTCGGGTGGAATACGACGAAGACCGGCAGCTCCTGGTGGTACAGAGGGGCCGCATCGTTGTCGCCTGCAATATATCGGGGGAGCCGCTGACCCTGGACCTGCCCGAAGGGGGAGGAACCCTGCTCCTCGCCTCCCGGCCGGATGCCGACCTGCACGGACGCACTCTCTTCCTGCCCGCCGAAGTAACGGCGGTGGCCTCCCTCTGAGCATGGCGTCTCCCGATGCCTGGAAACAGAGGAACACCTCTGTGCCGTGATGCATTCGGGGTCGGGGTCGATTTTCCTCTTCGACCCCGATGCCGATACCGACCCCGACCCCGATGAAGCAGGGGGGGACCTTTTCGACAACCAGGGGGGATGCGGTGATTCCCCGGAGAAAAGGAGAACCGGACCGCCCCGGCGCGGAGGGGGGCTCAGGCACTTGACGGTCCACCGTGCACGGACACTATAATCATATGGTGAAATCCCCATGGATCCCCTGATCCGGATCGCTGCCCGATGAAGACAGACACTCAGCCCGTACTCGTGAAGGGAAGGAATTACTGGGAGATGGGGAGGGCCCACCGGGTCTCGTTCCTCATCGACGCCTCGAGCTACTTCTCCGCCTTCAGGGATGCCGCCCTGAAGGCCAGGCGCACGATCTACATCACGGGATGGGACATCGACAGCCGCACCATGCTCGTCCGTGAAGACCCCTCCTCCGGCATCCCTGTCCGCCTCGGGGAGTTCCTCGACCACATCGCCTCGCGCAGGCCCTCGCTGGACATCTACATCCTGCTGTGGGACTATGCCATCCTCTACGCCCTGGACAGGGAGCCGTTCCCGGTATGGGTGTACGACTGGAAGGCCAACCGCCGCATCCACTTTTACCAGGACAACTTCCTGCCCATGGGGGCGTCGCACCACCAGAAGATCGTGGTCGTGGACGACGAGGTCGCCTTCGTGGGCGGCATCGACCTCACGAACAGGCGCTGGGACGAGAGCGACCACCTGCCCTTCGACCTCAGACGCATCGACCCCTGGGGAAAGGAATACCCTCCCTTCCACGACGTGCAGCTCCTCGTGGACGGACCCGTGGCACACCTCCTCGGCGACCTCTTCCGCTCGCGCTGGCTCAATGCCACAAGCAGGGAGATCGTCCGGCCGGGCAGGGCGGACGCAGACCCCTGGCCCTCGGGGTGCGAGCCGGATATCCGGGAGATCGACGTGGCGATCTCGAGGACAGAGCCCGCGTTCAAGGGCAGGACCGAGGTCCGCGAGGTGGAGTCTCTCTGGGTCGATGCCATAGCTTCCGCGAAAAGGCGCATCTACATCGAAAACCCCTTCTTCACCTCCTGGAAGGTCGCGGATGCCATCGCCTCCCGGCTCAGGGAGAAGGACGGCCCGGAGGTCCTGCTCGTCACCCGGAAGAAGAGCCATGGCTGGCTCGAAGAATATACTATGGACGCCATCCGGTCTCATCTGGTAGAGAAGGTGCGGAAACTGGATCCCTGGGGTAGATTCGGATGCTTTTATCCAACGATTCCCGGTCAGGATGACGTCTTGATCGATGTACACTCGAAACTTCTCATCGTCGACGACACGTTCGTGCGCGTAGGCTCGTCAAACCTGGCGAACCGTTCCATGGGCCTCGACACCGAGTGCGATCTCAGCATGGAGACGGCCGCCCACAACCAGGCGCGCTCCTTCTGCTGCAGCCTGCTGAACCGGCTCCTGGCGGAGCACGTGGGCTCGACCCCCGAGGAGGTGGGGGCGGCGGTGGAAAGGACAGGATCCCTCATCCGGGCGGTCGAGACCATGCGGGGCACCGGCCGGGCCCTGACCCCGCTGGAGGCGTCCCCCCTGGAGAAGAACATCCTCGCGGAGCCGTACTTCGTGGACCCGGAGCGGCCCATCCGGGCCGAGAGCTTCGTGCGGAGGTTCGTGGGGGAGGAACACCGGCGCTCGAGCAGGAGGAGGATCGCGGGCTTCGCTCTTCTGGTGCTGCTCCTCACAGCCCTGGCCCTTCTCTGGCGCTTCTCGGCCCTGTCCGCCTACCTGGACGCCTCCACCATCGCGGAAGGTCTCCAGGGGATCAGGGGAAACCCCATGGCCCCGCTGATCGTCCTCGCCCTGTACGTGGCAGGAGGGATCGTCGTCTTTCCGGTGCTCCTCCTCATCGTCATCACCTCGCTGCTCTTCGAGCCGCTCACGGCCTTCGCGCTCGCCATGGCGGGATCGCTCCTGAGCGGGGTCTGCCTGTACTGGATCGGCCATGCCCTGGGCAGGAGCTTCGTGCAGCACCTCGCGGGCAGGAGGATCAACAGCCTGAGCGAGCGCCTCGGGCGGCGGGGCATCCTCACGGTCATCATCCTGAGGATCGTGCCCGTGGCCCCCTACTCCATCGTCAACCTGCTGGCAGGCGCCTCGCACATCGTGTTCCGGGATTTCCTCATCGGCACGGCCATCGGCATGTTCCCCGGGATCTTCGCCATCACCATCTTCACCGAGTCGCTGAAGAACTTCATCCTGGAGCCGAGCATCGCCAACGTCGCCATCCTCGCCGGCAGCATGATCCTGTCAGTGGCGCTCCTGGTCTGGATCTCGAAGATCACCAGGCGCGCATCCGGGAAATCATCGAGACAAGGGGGGCCATGAACCGATCCCGCAGCACGGTTGCACATCCACGAAGGATCAGGATCGCCACTTACAACGTCCATGCCTGGGTAGGCACGGACAACCGGCAGGTGCCCATGAGGGCCATGAAGGTGATCAGCGAGCTGGACGCAGACGTCATCGCGCTGCAGGAGGCCACGTTCTCGCTGGAGCAGGGCGGCCACCTCGACGAGGACTTCTTCACCCGGCTCACGGGCATGGAGGTGGCGCTGGGGCCGACCTTCTTCAAGAAGCCCTTCCATTTCGGCAACGTGCTCCTGAGCAGGCTCCCCCTCTCGCAGATCAGGAGGATCGACCTGAGCACGCACCCCTACGAGCCCAGGGGGGCCATCGACGCCATGGTGGATGTGGGAGGAAAGGTTTTACGGGTATTGTCGGCGCATCTGGGCCTGAGGGGGTACGAGCGGAGGTTCCAGACAGAGATGCTCCTGAATGCGTATGCGTCGGGCCACGCGAATCCCGCGGTGATCATGGGGGACCTCAACGAGTGGTCGCCCGGATGCCCGTCGCTCAGAAAGCTCTTTTCCCTGTTCCCCTGTTCCAGGAGCCCCCGGAGCTTCCCGTCGATCCTGCCCCTGTTCGCGCTGGACCGGATCCTGGTGAAGCCTGCGGGATCGATGGAAAAGATAAGGGCCCACAGGAGCCCGGAGATCATGCTCGCCTCGGACCATTTGCCTGTGACGGCGGAGGTCGTCCTGTGAGGCGGGCCACTCTCGGGACGATGCGCCTTCTCGCCTCCGTATTGGTCTCTTACTTCCAGGGTCTGGAGGATATCTTCTGGTTGAAGCTCTTCTTTTCCGACTCGGTCATCTTCTTCGGAACGACGTAGATCTCTTTTGCCGCCACGTTGAAATAGCCATCGGAGTTCATGCCGCCCGCGTAGACGTAGAGCCAGTCGCCCACCTTAAGGTCGCTGAAGGTTATCTTCTCCCCGTCCTTTCCGTAGATGGAGGTGGCTAGGGTCTTCCTGCCGAATGTCGACTCGATGAGGAAGACCTTCGTGTCACGCATCAGCAGGTAGTCCCCTGCCGGGCTCTTCGCGGTGATCGCCCCATGGATATGGACATACTCCATTTCAACTATCTGCTTGTAGTCGGATATCTTCTTCGCATCGCACACTCCCGGCGCCAGTGGCAGGATCGCCAGGGTTGTCACGATCGCAGCGACGATGATATTCGCGTGTCTGGTCATGGCTTCTCCCGTCCTTTTCTAATTTTGCTTCCAGTAGTACATGTTTGCCCGGGAAGGGCTGGGGATCGTAAACGTCTGCGCCCCGGTGGTCCCGCCTGCCCCACCGGTCCCGATGATGAGCATGGCGCCTCCGTCCTTGGTCACGACCAAGGTCGGGGACGACGGGAGGCCCACGCCCAGCGTCGTGGAGCGGTCGCTCGCATCCTTCACCTCGGTGGTGATGGTATTGCCGCCTGCGTCCGTGGTGGTGATGTCATTCGCGGTGTTCAGGTTCATGGCCGCCTTGCCGGTGTTGTATTCGAGGGCATACAGCCTCCCCACCCCAAGGTTTCCTCCGGAATAGCACTCGTCCGTAGCTGTGCTCGCCACTGCAGTGCTTGGTGTGTAGGTGGTGAAGAACACGATCTTGTTGTATACCAGGGGCGAGGAGACGACCTTTTCGCCCGAATTGGTATCGAGCTTGATGAACCATCCGAAATGCGGGTCAGCCCCGGTGCCGTTGTTCGACAGGTCTGCAAGGGTGTCCACGTCGTAGTTGTAACTTGTCACGTCCACGAGATTGGTCTCGTTGAGGGTGGACGAGGACCAGGTGTTCTTGATGGCATAGATCCTGTTGACGGTGTTGTTCTGGTCCGGGTGCTCGCGGTCGCCTGTGCCGATGAACACGAAGTCGCCGAAGGCCTCCTGGGAGATATCCGGCTCATAGAAGAATTTCAGGAGCGCTGTGGAAGTACCTGCTGCGGCTGACCGCGCCTGGAACAGCTTGGTCTTGGACCAGGTCCCGTTGCCGTCGCGGTCGTTGAACACAAAGAGGTTTCCGCCCAGGTCTCCGGCGTAGATAGTGTCGTCCAGACCGTCGCTGTTGTAGTCGAAGGCAGCGAGCTCCACGATGCAGGAGGTCATGTCGGAGTGCCCTGTCAGCCCGTGATTGAAATTCAGGCTTGTCTCAAGGGTGCCGTCGGCAGCGTCCACCGCGAAGATCGCCCTCCCCTTCGTATCCGCGCCCGGGACATCCGCGTCCTGATTCGTGTCGTACCCGCCGGTGAGGAGGAGGACCTTGTTCGTGGTGCTGGAGGAGGTCTTGATGGTGCTCAGCAGGGGTTTTGACCATGACTGGCCGAGCGTCTCGTTCCCGTTGTTCTTGAGCAGGTCTGGCCCGATCTTCCAGTTGAAGTACGGCGTGTCGTAGCCGCCGGTGTAGGCGCCGGAAGCGTTCAGGTTGCCCACCCTCAGGGAGTAGTAGGAGTCGCCGCCTCTTCTGAGACCAAAGGCTACGTACCGGTAGCTGCCGTCGTCGTAGATTGTGGGGCTGCCGTCCACGAACGTGGCGTGCGAGCCTGCTTCCCGGATGGCGTGGAGATTGGGCAGAAGGCTCCAAGGAACGAAATTCCAGGCCTCTGTGAGGGTGTCGTCGCTCAGGTCATCCTCAGTGCCGTTGTCGTTGTCCACGAAGGTGTGCAGAAACCCGTCGTTGGACCCAGCGAACATGATGATGTTGTCGCCGTGGATCATGGTCGCGGGCTTGGAGTGGAGGATGTCACCCAGCACCCAGTTCCTCGCTTTGGTGCCGTTTTTCGCATAGTCCCCCGTGGCGGTGAGGTAGGCCGTGAGCTCGGACGGGTCCGCCACCCCGAGAGCACTCTGCGCGTCTGCGTTCGATGTGTTGAAGGCGTTCGAAGAGTGGGTCAAATTGGATGTGACGGGTGAGCCGGCATCGTTGTACGTATAGAATTTCCTCGTGGCTTGGTTGAGGACCACGGCCCCGGCACCGCCCATCTCCGGCGTGCTCGCGTCTACCGGAGCGCTTTCGGAGAGCCTCCAGCAGGATTTGGCCGTGCTCAGGATCTGCCCGTTCTCGTCAGTCGCGGGGGTCCCGTCGTACTGGAGGATGCTGCCGTCCGATCCGAGGCCGAACTTTTTGATGTTACCGCTCCAGAACACGTTCGTGGCGTCGGGCTTGAACAGGGACAGGTATACGGAGTTGCCCGAGTAGACTCTGTTGAGCTTGCTCACCGGCACCACCGGCGCGATGAAGGTCGCGTTGGAGGTGACGATGTCGCCGAGGATCTTTTCGAAGGCAAACTTGAGCTCCATGCTGTTCGAAGCCAGATAGGCAGCGTCAGGGTTGTCATCCCTCCCGCCCCTGCCGTGAGAGGAGTCCACCACACGGTTGAGGAAGGACAGGTCCGTATTCCGACTGAACCCGATGGCAAAGGTCCTGATGTTCTGCTTGGGGTACCGCTCGTCCTGGAACGACAGCCCGGCCGAGTCGTTCCCGCTGGTGAGGAGGTCCTCCTCGTAGAGGAACTTGGCCACGTCATCGAGGTAGTGGGAGCCGTCGCTGGTCAGGGTTCCGGGGTCCCTGCCATCTTTGTCGTAATCGCCGATTGCCTTGCCGAAATAACCATTGAGCGCCTGGTTGGAGGAGTTCCTGTTCGTGAAGATGTTCTCGCCCCGGATGTTGACGCCCCGGTCCATGGTAGACTCCCCGTCCGTGACGATGACGATGTAATTCTTCTGGCACCTCCACTTGATGGGAGTGGTGTAGGTCGGACCCTGGGAGGAACTGGTGGCCTGCGACCAGGACTTCTTGCCCGCGAAATAGAGCCCGGCCTCGGCAAGGGTTTCCGCCAGGGGCGTCCACCCGTGATAGCATCCGGAGCAGAAGATCTGTGCGTTCATGGCGCTGATGATCTGTGCGTGGGTCGAGCCGATGGGTGCGATGAGCTTGCCTCCCTGGGGGTCGTTCCCGCTCCCCCACCAGTCGTAGGATGAGAAGTGGCTTGTGTTGAAGGTCATCAGCCCGAAGTTCACCGAGCCTTCCTCGACGCTGTTCAGGAGCTCGGTTATGACCTCCTGCGCGATCTGCAACTTCGTTTTCGATGGAGTGACGATGTAGTGCCCTTCATCTACCCATTTCTGCCAGTTCAGGTAGTGGCCCGTGTAAAGTTGTCTGTTCTGGCTGCTGCAGCCCCCGCCAGAGCAGCAGTTGTATGGGTAGGTGGCGTAGATCCTTCCTGACCACGTCCCGGTGGCCGGGAGACCCTTCTTTGGATCTTTCGCATCCGAGCATCCGAGCTGTGAAACCGTCACCACGGTGTTGTTGTTCGGGAAGCCGGTGATGGTGGTGTTTCTGCCTCTGCCGGTCCTCGTGTACACTCTGTCGTCCGTATATCCTGCCGACGGATTGTTGAGCTCGGACTTGTAATCGTAGCTCGGGTCGTAGTCAACGTCTATCATCACGGCATCCTGGCCGCTCTCCTCCATGCTGCCCGAGTTGTCCAGGATGATGAGGACGTTCGGTGCCACTTCCGACGATGCGCCGATGAAGATGGAGGTGTCGTCCGCATACAGCGGGACCGAGAGGAGCAGGAGATAAAGACATATCGCTGCCGCCTGGGTTTTTCTCATATTCGCTCTCCTTGCTTGTTCGCCTTTTCACGCCCCCCGTCTGGACGCACAAAGGGAGACTCATAAGATTATCGGCATATAGACCCAATACATTAGCGAAACATATTTTCTTGTACACATAAATGCTGGAATTTTCAATAATAATGAAGCCGCATCCAGCCAGAGCAGGCTTCCCTTAAGATCCTGGGGAGAAAGAGCCTCGGAGATGGAAACAATGGATCGGGTGGGCGGTCTTTCAGGCCTTTCTCACGTCCCTGGTTTAGGGAAGGCTTTCCAGAACCCCATTTCGACGGTCTGATCGTTCACGGTGGCGTCCACCCGGAAGTAGTAGGCAATGGTCTTGGCCGCGCTCGTGCCGGACCCCACCGGCGGGTTGCCGGTGCGGATGAGTGTCATGCCCACCTCGGCGTCGTCCAGGTCGCCGTCAGGCATTCGGTCGGACACGTCCACTCGCGTCCCCTCCACCCATGTGCGATCGCTCACGATACCGTCGAACTGGGGCAGGATGACCTCGGCCGCGCTCTCTGCATAGTAGAAGTTCTGGTTGTACTCCCGCTGGTTCGTCACGATCTGAGTCTCCACAATCGTGGACCTCAGCAGCGTGATCCCGATCACGATGGTGGCCAGCATGAACAGCAGCACCAGCACCAGTACCGTGCCGCCCTCGTCGCGCCCTATTTCGATGACCTTCTCTGCCGCCTTGTGCACGTTCACTCTCCACCCTCACGTAGACCGGAACATGTTCATCGTGATCCCGTGGTTGATCCCCTTTTCCGTCCACTGCACCCGGATCTTCACGTCCCGCGCATTCACCGTCGGTCCGAGGCTCGTCGTGTTCACGGTCCAGCTCAGCGTGTACGTTATCCCCTGCAGCGAAGGCAATGCGTCTCCGTTGTGACCTCCTAGCGTCATGTCCGCGTTCGTCAGGGGCAAGCCCCTCAAAACTTCGGCCTGGGTGTCCGCTATCGCCAGGGCGTTGCCCATCTGCATGCTGAATCCGCCCCCCATGATCGCCTGCTGCTGCATCTTCATCACCCCGATGAACCCCAGGGCAAACATCAGGACCGACACCACCAGCTCCACCAGCGAGTACCCGCCTTCGTCCTTGGCTATCCTACGCATCGAAGCATCTCCCTTAGAGCCCCAGGTTCCTCATCTTGAGCTGCCTGGTCATGGTCCGCCGGATGAAATCGTTGATGTCCGGGTCCTTCTTGGCACTCTGCAGCTGCAGCGTCACCCGAACCGACCGCACGCTCCTGACCTCGGCCTCCGTGTCCTGCAGCACGCCGCCGGGACCCGTGGGCACGATGACCGCATTGTTCGCATCCAGGAACGCCAGGGAAAAATCCGTTGCACGGGTCGTCAGCTCGGTCGCGACACCACCCACCGTCCTCGTCAGCACTGTTCCGGCATAGGTGTATCTCACCTGCTCGTCAGCGTCCGCCGTGTCCCCGTCATCGTTCAGGTCCATGGTGAACCCGATCCCCGTGCTGCTGCACTGGGCCGCCAAAAGCCCTGCATTGCTGTTCATCGTCGGGTCGCACCCGGCCATGCGGATGTCACGCGCCATGATGTCCATCAGCGCGCGTACGTCCTGCTGCACCGCCACCACCTCGTGCTGCGTGTCGCTCGTGCCCTTCTGCACCTGGAATGTCAGGTACACCGCCGCCATCAGAAACAGCGACAGCACCAGCACGATCATGAGCTCCACCAGCGTAAGGCCGCTCTCGTTCCAGACAGCGGTGAGCCCTTCTCCTGGCCTGATCTTCAGACGGGCCGTCACTTCCACTGCATCAAGTCGTTGTCGATCCCGGTTACCCACGTTCTGAGCTTCCCTTTCGCTGTCTCCTGTATTTTATTCACACAAGGGGACTTATGTAAGATTATCGGCAATTGGACATAATTCCTTAACTGAGATCACCCAACCCTCTTCCCGTGCGTATCCTGCCGGACCTGTGCCTGATGCCCCTGCCTCCGGTTCCTTTCCCATGCCTCACGATCCCGGTCTGATCTCGCTCTTCCACGTCCTGAGCGCCTTGTTCCTGGGGAAGTCCCTGAACTCACTGTCCGACAGATTCGCGTCCAGGAGGAAGATGTCCTTGGCAGCGATCTCGTTGTCCCTCCTGCCGCCTCCGAACACATATACCCGGTCGCCGACCCGGAGCCTCTTGAAGTCGATGAGAGAGCCGTCCTCGTCGTGCACGACCGTGGTGATGGAGCTGCCGGAATAGCTCACGTCCACGAGCCAGATCTTCCGGTCGGACACCACCAGGTAATCGCCTGACTGGCTTATGAAGGTGATGGCCCCCTGATGGGAAGCGTACTCCGTCCTCATGATGTACTCGTAATCCGAGATCTTGCCCGCATAACCCGGGGCCTGCGCGAGCATGACCGCCACCGCGGCGCTCACCAGGGAAAACACCCATCGTTTCATGCTTCGTCTCGTCATCGTCTCCTCCCGAACCTTAATAGTGTTTCCAGTAGTACATACGCGCCTTGCCCGTGGTGGGGATGGTGAACGTCTTGGCCCCGGTGGTCCCTGTGGGCCCGCTGGTGCCGATAATGAGCATGGCGCCGCCGTCCTTGGTGACGATGAGGGTCGGAGGCGAGGGGATGCCCACGCCCAGCGAGGTGGAGCGGTCGCTCTTGTCGAGCACGACCCCGGCGGTATCGTTGGCTGTGTTGAAGTTCATGGCGGCCTTGCCGGTACGGTAATCCAGGGCATAGAGCCTGCCTCCGCCGATTCCCAGGAAGCATGGGTCGTCGGTCGGGGTCGATGCCGCCGACTCCGGGACGTACGTGGTGAAGAACACGATCCCATTGTACAGGAGCGGCGAAGACGCCACCTTTTCTCCTGAGCGCTCGTCGAGCTTGATGAACCACCCGTTCCCGGTGTCCAGGCTCGTAAGGGTGGTCGCGCTGTAATCATAGGACGTGACGTTCACGAGGTTGGTCTCGTTGAGCACGGTGGAGGAGTTCCAGTCCTTGTGCTTGATGGCGTAGAACCGGTCGATGGCGGACGTGCTGGACGGGTGCTCGCGGTCGCCCGTCCCGATGAAGATGTAGTCGCCGAAGTTCTCAACCCCCACGTCGGGCTCGTAGAAGAACTTCAGGAGCATGTTCTGCGTGCCCGCGTCAACGTGTCTGGCCTGGAAGATCTTGCGAAACGAATTGGCCTCCATCCAGTTCCCGTTGCCGTCGCGGTCGTTGGCGCCGAAGAGGTTTCCCCCCATGTCGCCGGCGTAGATGGTGTCGGTGAACCCGTCGTTGTTGGAGTCGAAAGCCGTGAGCTCCACGAAGCAGTGCTTCAGGAGGCTGCTGAAGAGGCTGTTGGTGAAGGCGAGATTGCTGTACAGTCCACCGTTCGACGCATACACCGCGTAGATCGCCCTCCCCTTGGAGTCCGTAGCCGCCGGTGTCTGGGGATCTTCGCTCACGTCGTCATAGCCCCCCGGCAGGATGAGGACCTTGGCCGTGCTGGTGGAGCCCGTCTTGATGGTGCTCACAACGGGCTTTCCCCACGATTGTCCCAGCGTTTCGGAAGTCAGGGTTTTATCGTCGATCTTCCACGCGAGCGAAGGCGTCATGTACCCGTTGGACACGTACTCCCCGGTGCTGCTCACGTCGCCCACGTCCAGGGTGTAGTACCCGCTGCCCCCCCTCCTCAGGCCGAAGGTGAGGTAGCGGTTGCCCGGCTGGTTCGGGTCCCGGACGTCGTAGAGCACCGGGCTGCCGTCCATGAGCAGGTGGAGCCTCGATACGATCTCCCAGGGCGCGAAGGCCCAGGCCTCGGTGAGCGTGTCGTTGCTCAGGATGTCCTCCGAACCTTTGTTGTCGTCGACCAGGGCGTGGAGGAACCCGTCGTTGGAGCCCACGAAGATGATGGTCTTGTCTCCGTCAAACATGGTGACGGGCTTCGAGTGGAGCAGATCGCCCAGCACCCAGTCCCGCGCCAGGGACCCGTTCCGGGCATAGTCGCCGCTGGCGGTGAGGAAGTCGACGAGTGTCTGGGAGAGGCCCGTGTTCGCGGCGGTGAACGCGTTGTTGCTGGCGGTCAGGGAGCAGGAGCTCGCATCGTCCTTGTTGAAGTAGAAATGCCTGGTGGCCTGGTCCAGGAGCACCTGCCCCGCGCCGCCCTTGTCGGTCTCGCTGCCGTCGTTGGTGTCGCCCGTGACCCAGCAGGAATCCGCCGTGTCGAGGATCTGGCCGCTGATGGGGTCAGTGGCGACGACGAGGTTCTTATCCAAGAGCCTGCCGTAGGAGTCGATGCCGAACTTCTTGAGGTTGCCCTTCCAGAACGGGTCAGTCTGGCTGGGCTTGAAGAGGGAGAGATAGACACTGTTTCCCGAGTACACCTTGTTGAGCTTGTTCACCGGCACCACCGGGGCCACGAAACTGGAGTTGGCCACGAGGATCTCGTTGGTGAACTTGTCGAAGGCGTCAGCAAGCTTCGCCCCGTCCTCCGCGACCAGCGCCTTGTTGCCGAAATTCTTGCCGCCCTGCCCGTGGTCGGTGTCCACCACCCGGTCGAGGAAGGTGAAGTCGGTGCCGGTGCCGAAGCCCACGGCAAAGGTGACGATGTTCTGGATGGGGAACGTCAGGCTGTCGAAGGACTGGCCAGCATCGTCGGTACCGCCCTTGATGAGGTCCTCCTTCCAGAGGAACCTGGCCACGTCGTCGAGGTAGTGGGTCCCGCCGTAGGCATCGGTGGCCGGATCGACCCCGTCGTTGTCGTAGTCGCCGATGGCCTTTCCGAAATACTGCGGCATGGAGTGCCCGTTCTTGTCTTTGTTCAGGAAGATGTCCTGCGCGCGGTTGTTCACGCCCTGGTCGTCGGTGGACTGCCCGTCTGTCATGAGGATGACGTAGTTCTTCTGGCACCGGTACTGGACGGGCGACACGTGCGGGGGCACGTTCTCGAGGTTGCTCGACCACTTCTCCTTTCCGGCGAAGTACAGCCCCGCCTCGGCCAGGCACTCCGCCAGGGGCGTGGCCGACACGAGCTGGCTCTTCCGGGCCAGGATCTCGTTCTCCATGGCTGCGATGATCTCGTCGTCCGTGGACCCGACGGGGGCGATGATCTCCCCGCCCTGCCCCTGCTGGTTCCTGTTGTAGATCATGAGGCCGAACCTCATGATGTCGTCGTCGATGTTCCGCACCAGGTTGGCCACCGTCTCGTAGGCGATTTCGACCTTGGGCTTGGACGCGGGCACGGTCCCGTCTGCGCCGTAGTCCAGCCACTTCATGAAGTTGATGTAGTTCCCGGCGTAGAGCTTGTACGCGTCACCCCCGCAGGCATAGTACGGGTTGACACCACCCACGGTGCTCGGTGCGATCTCGATGTTGCCCATCCACCATCCCTTGGTGGTTATCCCGGTCCTCGCAGCCTCGCAGTAGTTGGTAGCCGTCCTCCAGTTCAGAGGGGTCTGGGCGCCGGACTTCTTTGACACCGGGGGCGGGAAGGTGGAGTAGACAGGTCTCTCGTGGCCGCCCCCCGTGTACCCGGAGATGTAGTAAATAAGATCGTCGCTTACGGCGAAATTGCCCTTCCCTATGGCTGTAAGCTTGGCCGCATAGCTCTGTTCCGGATAGTAGGGGGTCTGATTGATGGGATCGTTCATGGTCCCGGACGAGTCGAAAATGATGAGGACGTTCGGGGGAACGCTCACTATTCCGCTTTCGAACACATCCGTATCGTCCGCATAGGACGGGATGCTGGACATCAGGATATCCAAGGGGAGTAAAAAGGATAATAATCTTTTCATGATGCTGGCTCTCCTTTTACAAGAACGTACACCCGGTGCGCAGAGTCTTATTCACTCTCTATCTGGTTATCGGAATAAATTAGCAGAGGATCAGTTTTTTTTCAATTACGCCGTTGTTTTTATTTTGGCTTGATTGAGCATAAATGTATTATGGCGTTCTGGACATCCCTTGTTCCTCCGGAGCTCATGCATTCTCCCTCCCAAGGATCACCGGGACTTCTTCCAGACGACGTCCTGCTCGGACTTGAACCTGATGGTCCCGCCGTCCTCAGGGGAATAGAGGACGTTCATGAGGTTGGTCTCCTTGAACTGGTCGGAGTAGTAGATGGAGTACAGCATGGAGTTGTGGAGATGCCCCTTCTCGGCCTTCACCCTGGTGATGGTGTTCTCCACCACCCCTGTCTCGGAGCTGATGATGATCTTCTCCGGCGTGAATTCGATCGCCACGTCCGCGCTCTCTTCCGAAAGGGTCTTCCACACCCCCTGGATCTCCTTTGGCGCCTCCGGGCTCGAGGAGCAGCCCAGGAAAAGCCCTGTGGCGATGATCGCTGCTGCAGCCAGTACACATGCCTTCTTGGATACCATGTACCTCACTCCCCACCCCCTTTCCGAGAAACCTTCCCGCCTGACATCGCCCCCATGGGTCCAGGATAGCCACCCGGGCACCGTTTTTGTCAAGAGATACTTCATGCTACAGAATGTCCCCTGCCAGACCTATGTAGCTGCCGTTGTAGGCCCTGAGGATATCGTCCCAGCTCCTCTGTCTGTTGATGCACAGATCCGTCTTCCCGTCCTTTCCCGGGGAATAGAGGTCATAGTCGGTGTTGATCATCCTGACCTCCCGCGCGTTCCTCGCCACGGGGCGGCAGGCGCCCCTGTCCTCGGGCATGAGCTGGTAGACGTAGGCGCGGCCCCAGGGGTCCCTGACGTCCCCCTTGCCGATGCGTCCAAGACTGTCCGGATACGTGCCGTGCTCCGCATAGTACTTGTCCAGGCAGAGCTCGATGCTGGTGAGCCGGGAGATGGCCTCGGCGTTGTCGATGTCGTCCATGTACCCGCTGATGGCCGGGGCCGCAATGCAAACCACCGCGGCCGCGATGATCACGACAATGGTCATCTCCACGACCGTGAGCCCGGATGCGCCGAAGATGCCCTGATGCGGCATCGTCCGGAGCGGGTCGGGACTCACCCGGAGGTCTTCACCAGGGCCGGTGGGTTTCGATGCGAGCGAATTACAAGCTTTTCCCATTGCAACCTCCCCTGACACAATAAATATCAATGTATTCCAGCTTTCCGATGGATCTCCCTCTCTATCGGACTTTCATGGGGAAAAAATTAAAACCCGGTGAATTTGTTTCCAATTGAGAATGGCCGGATTTTCCCGTATAGGAGATATCTGCAATAAATCATCTTTGTCCGCAAGGAGCTCTGTATGAAGGCAAAGGATCTGATGGAGCCGGTAAAGGCGTCCCTCAAGCCCGGGGACGGTCTTCAGGAATTCATCGACAACGTCAAGACGGCCATGTCGTGCGGGATGACCTGCGGGGTGAGGTCCCTGCCCGTCCTCGATCAGGGGGACAGGCCCGTGGGAGTCCTCTCCATGTTCGACATCCTCAAGGCCGTCTACCCGGTCTACCTGTACAGCACCGACCTGCACCTCTTCACCTGGGACGGGATGCTCGAGTCCCTGGCGAAGGAGGTGGCGGGGAAAAAGGTCTCCGACCTCATGACGAAACCGGTCATCACCGTGAAGGAGGACCACCCGCTCATGGAGTGCGTGGACCAGATGCTCAAGCACCGCATATCCACCATCCCCGTGGTGGATAAGGACGACAGGGTCCTGGGCATGCTCTACGAGAGCGACATCTTCTTCGCCATTGCCGAGAGGCTTACAGGAGGGAAATAGCCATGGCCCCGCAGACCGCATTCTGGGTGGCAACCACGATCTTCATTCTGGCCTACGCGCTCATCATCTCCGAGAAGATCCACAAGACCATCGTAGCCCTGACAGGTGCGGCGCTCATGCTGCTCCTGGGCATCCTGGCCCAGGAGGAGGCCTTCTCCAACATCGAGTTCGGGGTGGACTGGAACGTGATCTTCCTGCTCTTCTCCATGATGGTCATCATCAACATCATGAAACCCACAGGGATTTTTGAATACATCGCAATCAAGAGCGCCAAGTTCGCCAAGGGCAAGCCCTTCATGATCATGGCGACCTTCTCGGTAGTGACCGCGGTCATCTCGGCTTTCCTGGACAACGTCACCACCGTGCTCCTCATTGCGCCCGTGACCCTGCTCATCTGCCAGGCCCTCGAGCTGGACGTGGTGCCCTACCTCATCACCGAGGCCCTGGCCTCCAACATCGGCGGCACCGCCACCCTCATCGGCGACCCGCCCAACATCATGATCGCCTCGAAAGCGGGCCTGGACTTCATGGCCTTCATCTACAACCTCGCCCCGGTCATCGTCGTTGCGCTCATCGCCTACGTGATCACGCTGAAGTTCATCTTCGGGCGCAGGCTGACCGTGAAGGAGGAGCTCCGGCAGCGCGTCATGGCCATGGACGAGAACGAGGCCATCAAGGACCCGGTGCTCATCAAAAAGTCGCTCTTCGTGCTGGGCCTCACCATGACCGGCTTCGTGTTCCACGGCGTGCTCCACATGGAGCCGGCCACCATCGCCCTGGCCGGGGCGGCCACGCTCCTGCTCCTCTCCGGCATCAAGGAACCCCACCACATCTTCTCCGAGGTGGAGTGGGCCACGCTCTTCTTCTTCATCGGGCTCTTCATCATCATCGGCGGCGTGGTGAAGGTGGGGCTCATCTCGCTCATGTCGGTCAAGGTCCTCGAGCTCACCCAGGGCAACCTCTTCGCCACGAGCATGGTGGTGATGTGGTTCTCGGCCTTTGCCTCGGCCTTCATCGACAATATCCCCTACGTGGCCACCATGAACCCGCTCATCATCGACATGGCCAGGCAGCTCTGGCCGGGCCTCCAGGGCACGGCCCTTCTGCACCACCCCGACCTCATGCCCCTGTGGTGGTCGCTGGCCCTGGGGGCCTGCCTGGGCGGGAACGGCACCGCCATCGGCGCCTCGGCCAACGTCATCGTGGTGGGCCTGTCGGAGAAGATGGGCAGGCCCATCTCCTTCAAGAGGTTCATGCTCTACGGCATGCCGCTCATGATCGAGAGCGTGTTCATCTCCATGATCTACGTCTGGCTGAGATACTACGTTTTCCACATCTGAATACGAGCCGGGAGGGCGGTGTCCCCGTCCTCCCGGTTTTCATCGATCCCCTGTCACACCGGCATCCATTCGGCCCCTGATCTCTCGAAACACGTGACCTGCGAGCAGGCAAATCGCAGGCTGTCGGACTGCCATGTGTGCGTTTCCACGGCTATCCGCGGCGGGGTGATGCGGATGAGATTGAACGAGTTCAGCTCCCCCCGCTGCCGGGTGGAGATGACCGTTCCCGCGTGGACCACCAGGGCCGTGAAGCCGTGGATCTGGTACCGTGTCGTGTTTCCCGCACGGGCGATGTGGAGATGCCCGGACAGGAAGAGGTCCGCGCCGCACCGGGCGAAGCTCTCCATGGCCATGCGGGACCGCCCCACCAGGTGGATGTTCGAGAAGCCCTCGGGCAGGTCGAAGGGGTGGTGGGTGACGAGGACTTTCATCTGCTGTTCCTCGAACTCGGAGAAGCTCCTGCAGATGCCCTGGACCTGAGCGATGTTGATGCGGCCGCCCCTGGCCACCAGGGCGCGGGCGGTGTTGGCCCCGAGCACCGCGATCTCGTCGTCGGCGTAGAGGGGGGCCAGGTCCCGGGTGATGTAGCGCCTGAATCGCGCCAGGGGAAAGAAGAAGCGGAGCACGGGGTTGTGGAGCGGGATGTCGTGATTGCCCGGCACCACGATTCCAGGTCCGGGCAAAGAGCTCAGGAAGGACTGCGCCTCCTTGAACTCGCTCCTCCTGGCCCGCTGTGTCAGGTCGCCGGAAACCGCCACCACGTCGGGCCCGATCTCCCGCACCGCCCGGACGAGAGGTTCGAGCAGCGGCCTGTGCACGCGGCCGAAGTGGAGATCGGACATGTGCACCACCACCCGCACGGGCCGTCCCTCAGTCCCTGGGGACGATCACCCGCAGGTCCCCCGGCCGTATGCGGTACCGGAGCGGGGTGTCCATGAAGGCGATCTCCCCGTCGACGGAAAGCAGGAGTCTTCTGTGGCCCGATTCGATCCTGAGGCCGTCTGAGAGCATGACATCGAGGCCGTGCTCCGGCTTGTGCCCGAGCAGGGCCCCCAGGGAGAACACGAGGAGCCTGAGTCTGCTCGTGAAGTGGGGGATGACAAGGCTCAGCACGCCTTCGTCGAGCCGGCCACGCGACCCCATCTCGAAGCCTTCCATGGCGTAGCGGTTGTTGCCCACGAACACCAGCGGGGTCGTGCGGACGAGCTCGCGCCCGCCCACGACCACCTTGACCGTCAGGAGGCGGTAGTGAGCCATTGCCCTCACCAGGCCCCGGAAAGCGGCCACCTGCTTCGGCTCCCACCTCCGCTTCCGGGTGCTGCGGTAGTGCACAAGCTCGGGATAGAGCCCCAGGGCGGAGCTGTTGATGAAGATGCGGCCGTTCACCTCCCCGACATCGACATGAGCCACCCTGCCCGTGGCAAGGGTTCGGGCAGCGGACTCGAAATCGGACGGGATCCCCAGGTCACGCGCGAAATGGTTCAGCGTGCCCACCGGGAGGACCCCAAGGACTGCCCCGGTCCCTGCGAGGACGGAGGCGACCGAGCTCACCGTGCCGTCGCCTCCCCCGGCGATGACCAAGGAGCTGCCTCGGTCGAGCGCCTCCCTGGCAAGCCCGGTGATGTCCATGCCTGCCCCGGCGAAGGTGACCCGGCCGTTGCTGCAGGTCTCCTCGATCATGCGGGCGAGCTCCTGCCGCGACCCTTCATCGATCATCGCCCAGGCCGCCTCGTTAATGATGGCTTCGACGCCTGTGCCCATGGGTGTACCCGAAGACCTCCCTTAAGAATATAATACGATGGGCCCCGGGAGGTCCCCCTCAAGGGCTTGGGAGAGCCGCCGGCCGGTGCGTGCTCACGGCGCCGGGGTGTCTTTGATCTGGACTGTCGTGCCGCGGACGGCACTTCTCCTCATCTCGTAGGCATTCAGGCCCGTGATGCAGACCGTGAGCCAGAAGAGGCCGGCCGCGAAACCGGCGAGCACGTCGCTCAGGTAGTGCACGTGCAGGTAGACCCTGCTGAGCCCGATGAGGAGCATCATGAAGCCGGACAGGGCGACCCACGCCACCCTCATCCTCCAGGACCCGGTCGACCTCACCAGGAAGTAGGCGGCCATGCCGTAGAACACCGTGGACATCATGGCATGCCCGCTGGGAAAGCTCCACCCGCCCGCGTGGACCAGGGCGTTTATATCTGTGGGCCGCTGCCTCTGGATGATGATCTTCAGGAGAACATTGAGCAACTGCCCTCCCAGGATTGCTGCAGCGAAGCCAGCAGCCTTGTCGGGGTGCCCCTTCACGAGGAGGAAGCCCACGATGAGGCTGCCTGCCGAGAGAACGAACGCCACCCCGCCGAGGTTCGTTGCACAGATCATGAGGGTATTGGTGAAGGAAGACCTGAGGTACAGGACGTGGGCGCTCACCCAGTAGTCGATGGCCACGATCTCCTCGTTGGTGAGGACCCCCTCGGCGATCTCGAGGAACAGCCACACGAAGAAGATACTTAGAACCAGGCCCACAGCGAGGTGAAGCCCGAGGTAGGAGCCCGGTGACAGCCGGTATCCCGCAAACCTCACGGCGCCCCCTCAAGAAAAGGCGACGCCGTGCCCTTCTCCCCGATACAACCATGACGGATATCCTCCAGCCGGTGTGGGGGCGGGCTGTTTTGTTCTCCTCTGGGCATGGTATTCATCGCATCCACCAGTTTGGCTTAAATTTTTCCCCCGCCTCAATCGGGGTCGGTATCGGTATCGGGGTCGAAAGAAATATATCGGGATCGACCCCGACCGCAGCACGCCCCTCCGTCTCCCGGGCACAGGGCGAAATGCCCAGCCCTCTCACCAGGGGAAAGGGGAGCCGGTTCTCCTGAGCGTGAGGTGAATCCGGAAGCCCTGCCCGCAGTCATCAGGTGTGCGGGAACACGGACGGGGGCTGTCACTGCACAGGCACGGAGCCTGTGTGCGCTCATGGGGTGACTTGCATTTTCCAGCATTATTGAATTGTAATACGGTTAACCTGGCACGAGTCAAGGACTATGAGCCCGTCCTGACGGGACGAGCACCCCCGGGCCGAACAGCCGATGCCCCTGGCCTGTTATGGCAAGGCCCTGAGAGGTTGGTCTTGAGCGCCATGTGCCCGCAGTTGCAGTGACCCCTGAACCTGGTGACGATCCGGTTCAGCGTGCAGGGGGGATCCCCCTTCCCGGACATGGAAAGAGCAGGGCTTAGCTGCCCTGCTCTTTCGAAGGGAGGAGTTGGGTTTGTCTTTTTCAGTTTCTTGAGAAATACTTTCGCTTCAGGATCCCGAGGCCCATGAGGCCGATGCCCAGCAGGCCCAAGGTGCCGGGCTCGGGTACCGGGGCCGGGGCGGCTGTCCTGGCGAAGAGCACCAGGTCCTGGTAGTCGGCGTCGCCCATGCTCAGGTCCTCGAAGGCGAGCATGTAGAGCCTGAAGCTGTCGGAATCGCTGAAGAGGCTCGCGGGCACTTCGAATGCCACGAAGTGGTCTTTCCCGTCCTCGTTCAGGAGGGTGTTCGCATACCACTGCCCCTGGCTGCACCCGCTGTCCCAACGTTCGAACCAGGTGAACGCGGCGCCCTTGGGGGGCTGGAACACGAGCGAGGTGCCGGTGATGCCCATGGGGATGCTGTCCGCCAGGGTCACTTCCAGGCCGTCCTTTGTGCGGTAGCCGAACGACTGGGCATTGCCTGCGTAGCGGACCTCGGCCTCGATGACGGTCTCGTCCTGGTTCCACCACCACTCCAGCTCGGGGTTGTCCCGCCCGACCCCGTAGGTGTTGTAGAGGTCCATGGAGGAGCCGGCGAAGCTGTCGTTCAGCACCGCGTTCCAGATGTCCTTCAGGTTCAGCTCGCCTGCGCCCGGCCCCCAGGGGTCGTTGATAGTGAGGGAGTGCGCCGGCGTGGCAAGAGCAAGGAAGATCAGGATGCCGGAAAGCACGCATACCGTCTTTTTCATTGATCAATCTCCTTGTGAGTTGAATCACGGAGGAGTTTAGCAAGGAAGATGCCAGCGCGAGGAACTCCTTTAAGTTAATAAAGTATCTGATATCATATGGTTATGAGATTCACTTCCTGAAGCGCACAAGAGGCGGAAATCTTTTGCCACTTTATTTGCTGTTATATTTTATATTGGGTAATTTTTTTCTCTCTCAGGTTCACTCGCCCTTTGCCCCCTCCCAGATGGCGTCCATCTCTTCGAGGGTCATGTCTTCGAGCAGGACCCCCCTGCTCCTGGCCTCCTCCTCTATTCTGGCGAAGCGCTTCCTGAACTTCAGGTTCGTCTTCCTCAGGGCGGCCTCGGGATCGACCTTCAGGTACCTCGCCAGGTTCACGACACTGAAGAGCAGGTCTCCCACCTCGGCCTCGATCCCGTCCGCGTCGCGCCCGTCGATGGCATCGAGGAGCTCGTCCGTCTCTTCCCGTATCTTGCCGATCACCCTCTTGGGGTCCTTCCAGTCGAACCCGACCCGCGAGGCGATCCCCTGGATCTTGCGGGCATAGAGCAGGGCCGGGAGCGAGTCCGGGATGCCGTCCAGGATGGACTCCCGGTGGGCCTTGCCTTCTTCCCTGGCCTTCAGCCGGTCCCAGTTCCTGATGACCTCCCCGGAATCGGACGCCTTTTCATTGCCGAACACGTGGGGATGGCGGTAGATGAGCTTGTCCGCCAGGTCGTTGATCACGTCCGTGATGGTGAACTCGCCCTTGTCCTTTGCGATGACGCTGTGGAACACCACCTGCAGGAGCAGGTCCCCCAGCTCCTCCCTGAGGTGGGCCATGTTGCCCGTGTCGATGGCGTCGGCGAGCTCGTACGCCTCCTCGATGGCGCACCGGGCTATGCTCCTGTGGTCCTGCTCCGCATCCCAGGGGCACCCGCCGGGCGCCCTGAGGATCTCGAAAATCTCCACCAGCCGGTCGAACTCTTTCATTTCCCTCTTCCTTTCCTGGTCGCTCATGGAAAAGAGATACCCCATGGAGATTTTTTTGCAAAGATCATATTCCGGAACACCGGTGCACAGCACAGGGATACAGGCCGCGCCCTGAGGACCCTCGTTCTTTCCCCTTGAATCTCTCCAGCGAATGTGGCGGAATACTGCTACGTTACCCAATTATAAAAAAGGCAGGTGGTTTTCCATGACGGAGGCATATCATTTTCTCACCGGTCACCCCTTTTTCTCGGGGCTGCTCCTGGGGCTGGCCATAGCGGCGTTCGTGTGGATCAGGGGGCTTTTCCGCCAGGGGAGCCTCCGCAGGGAGATCGAGGCCCTCAAGGAGAGCCTGTACACCAAGATGAAGATCGAGACGAAAGGCCAGATGTCCCGGGAAAACGAGCTCGAGGAGCTGAAGAGGCAGAACGAGAACCTGAGGGTCACGGTCGCGTCGCTCAGGCAGAAGCCCGGAAGGGCCGAGCTGCTCAAGCTCCACGCATACGATCACGCCATCCATGCCATGCTTGCCCGGGCCCCCGGCTTCGCGGCGAGCTGGGAGATGGTGCTCAAGGAGGCCGAGGAGGAGGTCAGGCTCTCCGAGACAGGCCTGAGCGCCTTCGTCCGCAGGGTCTTCCTCTCCCGCGAGCCCCTGCCCAGGGCCAGGGACGACACGAAGCTCATCGAGGACGACACGGAGGGGAAGGGATAACGTGCCTGGCAGGAAGCTGGCGGGGCTCAATCCAGCCCCTGGCCCCGGCAGCCTGTGTTCGTAGGTCAATAGTACGTGAGCACGCCCAGCCAGGACCAGCCACCGCCTTGGTTTTCACGATACCTCAGCCAGGCGGACCAGTCCCCTGCCGCGTCCTGATCTGGGATGAAGACCTGGAAGTCAGCGCCGTTCTTCTGCACGATCGTCCCGTCGGACCCGTCCAGGGTGATACGTTCTATCACACGGTACTTGACGGACGTTCCGTCCGGCAGGCTCTCTTCCCACTTGTTTTTGTTGAACTTGGACCAGTACCTCACCGTGGGTGGATCGTCCAGGGTATTTTCGAACCAGAAGCACTGGGAGCTCTCCTTGGTATAGCTGCCGTCAGGCTTCATCTTGACGGCCTTCGAGGTCTTGTGGACAACTGTGCCGTTGCCGCCCTGCCCCGAATAGAACACGTTCGCCTCGTTGAAAAACTGTTCGTAGTCCGAAGCGTTCACCTCGATGGAACCCGCCGTCTCGCTGCCATTTGCAGCCCCGTCCGGCCGGTTGATGCTCAAGGTGTAAACCTGCAGCCCGGCCTCAGCGTCCAGACCAGCAGCAGACGACAGCCCATCGGCTGCAAAGTCTCCTTCCAGCTGTGACAGGGTGATGACCACCGAACTTGCCTCTTCGGGCCATGTCACTGACACATCGATGAGAGCCGTCTCTTCCACGGGGTCAGGCTCGCTGCCGCCACCTCCTCCCCCTCCGCCGCCGCAGGCGGTAAACAGGGTCATGACCGAGATGCAGACCATCACGCCGAAAAATCTGACACAGCTGAGAATATGCATACAAACCCTCGATTTATGGAAGTTTCCACCTTTGATTCCTTATACACCCGCGGTCCTCGGGAGAAAAACCGAAAAAAGACACAAGCTCCCGTCCTGCCTCAGGCGGATCACAAGGGATCATGGAAACTTAATCGGATAGAGTGATGAAATTATTAATATCTGGGTCTGGAAGCAGGGAGAGGAGAGAAGCTGCAAGGCAGCTTCTCCATCAGAAAGGCTCCTTCTTCTGACTTCTCCCCCGCTCGAACCCCCTGATTACGGATACATCTCCGCTGCCGGGCAGTCGGGGCGCTCGGCGCAGATGGACGGCGGGTGCTCCTCGATCACCCGCATGCCCTTCCACTTGCCGCCCAGGAACCGCAGGTAGAAGCTGACGCCCAGGAGGCTCACGTAGAGCGCGGCGAAGGTCCACCCCAGGTAGAGGCCGTAGCCCAAGTACACGATACCGATGTAGCTCGGGATCACCAGCACGAACAGGGACACGGCAACGATGACGTACATGACGAACCGCGTGTCCCCGGCCCCTTTCAGGGCGGACGCGAAGATGATGCTCATGGTGTCGAAGAGGGAGTACAGGGCCACGAATCTGAGCAGGACAGTGGTGAGCACCCGAATCTGGTCGAAGATCCCCGAGTCCGCCCTGGCCGCGAAAGGCTCGATGAAGAGCCAGGGCGTGCCCACGTACAGCGCCGAGATGGCGGCCATGTAGGCAAAGGTCATGAAGAAGGCCGAGTAGGTGCTCTTCCACGCCAGGTCCGGCCGGTTTTTCCCGAGGTACTGCCCCACGAGCACCGAGACCGCGATGCCGCAGCCGATCATGGGCATGAAGGCGATGGTGTTGATGTTGAAGGCGATGTTCGTGGCCGCGAGGCTTACCGTCCCCAGGCGCCCCAGGATCATGATGAAGATGGTGAAGCCGGCCATGTCGAGGAAGAACTGCACCCCGGAAGGCAGGCCGAACCGCAGCAGCCGGGCAAAGAGCTCCCGGTCGAACCTCCACCCCTTCAGGGTCTGGAACCTGCGGTTGTAGGAGGGGCGGACGATGATGAGAATGTACGCGATGAAGTTGTAGAACCCTGCGATCACGGTGGCGATGGCCGCGCCCTTGATGCCCATCTCGGGGAACCCCAGGTACCCGAAGATCAGGATGTAGTCCAGCACGATGTTGATGGCCGTCATCTCCAGGTTGACCCACATGACGATCCTGGTCCTGCCGATGCCGGAGAAGAAGCTCGACAGGGCGGCCGACGCGATGACCCACACCGCGCCGGCGCAGAGGTACTGGAAGTAGATCACCTCGTTCTCCCGCACAGCGACGTCGTGCCCGATGAAATCGAACACCGCCGGCGCCAGCGGGATCACGGCCATGATGACCGCCCCGCCCAGGATGGCCACATAGAGCCCCTGCCACAGGGCCGGGCCGATCCGTTCGGGTCTCCCCGCGCCGTAGTACTGTGCAACGAAGGTCCCCACATAGCTCGCGGTCCCGATGAACAGGCTCATGACCGCGAAGTTCAGGATCCCTGAGGGCGTGGCCGCGGCAATGGCGTCGGCGGAGTACCAAGTGAGGAACATGCGGTCCACGAACTGCTGGACCGCCCACGAGCCCGTGCTCAGGATGAGCGGAAACGCCAGGATCAGGACCTCGCGCAGGCCCCCCTCCGAGCTCCAGCGGTCCTTGATCCGAGAGAGATACCGTCTACTCATTCACAACAGTATATAGCCCGGGGGACGGGCATGGGCAAGGAGATTCACCCGCTGGAGAACCCACCCGGGAAACCCTTTCCCCTGGATAATCCATCAAATAAATGAGGGTGACAAACAGACGGGGAAGTGATAGGTGCGATAAACAGAATAATCCAGTGGAGGGACCCATGGCTATTGAACGCGACCAGGTTGAGAAGGCACTCGAGAAGACCCGCTCCGTGCTGCGCGGAGACGGCGGCGATGTGGAGCTCGTGGACGTGACGAGCGACGGCGTTGTACAGGTCCGCCTCAAGGGCGCCTGCGGCGGATGCCCCATGGCCACCATGACCCTGAAATCGCTCATCGAGCGCGTGCTGAAAAAGGAAATTCCGGACATCAAGGCTGTCCAGCAGGTACAGTAACACCCTGTATACGAACACACGCCGGGGCCGGGCACCACGAGCCCGGCCCTGCACGTTTTCAAGAGAAGACGGAGCGCAGTGACCATCAAGCCCTTTCCCGCCATTGAAGGCATTCACGCCCTCGCCATCCCCCTGACCGGCTTCGGAGACCTCCTCACCTCGAACGTCTACGTGCTGGGTACTGGCCCGATAACCCTCATCGACACGGGCCCCAAGTACCCCGGCGCTCTCGAGGTCCTCCGGTCGCTGCTCAACGGCGCAGGCTTCGACTTTCCGGACGTGGAGCGGATCGTCATGACCCACGGCCACATCGACCATTTCGGCATGGCGGCCCGGATCACGGAGGCCGCCGGACACCCGGTCTCCTGCCATATGCACGTCGACGACATCTGGCGGGCCTCTTCAGACTATATCAGAGACGGCTTCTGGAACGATGAGGTGGAAGGGTTCGTCCGCATGGCGCACGTGCCCGAGCCTGCCATCGAGCGCATGAGGCAGCGCTCGCACTTCTTCAAGCACTTCTGCGACCCCCTCGACGGGATCACCCCCCTTCAGGACGGTGAGGTGCTCACGGGAGAGGGGTTCGCCCTGGAGGCCATCCACACCCCGGGCCACTCCCCGGGCTCCTGCTGCCTCTTCGAACGGGACAGGGGGGTGCTCTTCACCGGGGACCACATCATCAAGCACATCACCCCGAACCCCATCATGGAGCTCAGGCGCTCCCTCCTGAGCGACCCGGGCTACCAGAGCCTCAAGGCCTACGAGGCATCCCTGGAGAAGGTGAACGGGCTTCAGGTGCGCTACGCCTTCTCGGGCCACGGTGAGTACATCGACGACCTTTACAGCCTGATCGCCAGGTACCGGGAACACCACGAGCGCCGGAAGGTCCAGATCCTGCAGGCCCTCGCCGGGGGGAGCAGGGACATCTACGGGCTCACCCTGGAGCTGTTCCCGGACATACCCGATCACGAGATCTCCCTGGCCGTCTCCGAGGTGTTCTCCCACCTCGAGGTGCTCATGAACGAAGGCAGGGCCGCGGTGGCAGAGCAGGGCCCCCCTGCCCTGTTCAGTGTTGCCTGACACTTTCCCGCCCCACCTTCATCCGCACTCTTTCAAAAATGAATCCAGTATAGTAGTAGGAAGGTGAACGCCAGTGGCTGACAGGAGGGCTGGATAGGCCGTGTACAAGATTCCTGCGGAGAATTATCCCATCATAGAGGAGTGGGTGGACAAGCACAGCAGGGTCCTCGACCTTGGCTGCGGGGACGGCTCGCTGCTGGACTCGCTCATCACCAGGAAGGAGGTGGACGGGTTCGGGGTGGAGATCTCCCACGACATGATCCTCAAGTGCGTGCAGAAGGGGATCTGCGTCTACCAGGCCGACATCGACAGGGACCTCTCGGAATGGACCGACGGGTCCTTCGACTACGTCATCCTCAACGCGACCCTGCAGGTCATCACGAAACCCTACCGGGTCATCGACGAGATGCTGCGGGTGGGGAGGTTCGCCATCATCTCCATCTCGAACTTCGGCTACCTGCGCAACAGGGTCCGGGTCCTCTCACAGGGCAGGGTGAGCTCCAGGATCAGGCTTTCGGAGAGCTGGCACGACACCCCGGTGCTCCGCTTCGTCTCGCTCAGGGAATTCAGGTCGTCGCTGAGCGAGATGGGCATCGAGGTCATGGACGCCCGGTACTTCTTCCCCATGAACGTGGTGGCGAAGACGCTGCTGCCCGGGTACAACCTCCTCGCCAAGGAGGGTATCTTCAAGCTGAGGCGCGCCCGATGAGCATCGGTCCCCTTGTTGAAACGCAGATCCTCCCCGTGGAGAGGCCCTTCAGGTTCGAGTGCGGCAAGGTCCTCGACCGCATCGACATCGCCTACGAGACCTACGGCACGCTCAACAGCGACCGCAGCAACGCCATCCTCATCGAGCACGCGCTGTCGGGCGACGCCCACGCCGCGTTCTACCACGAGGGCGACATAAAGCCCGGCTGGTGGGACTGCATGATCGGCCCGGGCAAGGCCTTCGACACGGACCGGTTCTTCGTCGTCTGCTCCAACGTCATCGGCGGGTGCAAGGGCACCACAGGCCCCGCCTCCATCGACCCGGCCACGGGCAGGCCCTACGGGCTCACCTTCCCCACCATGACCGTGCGCGACATGGTGGAGGTGCAGAGAATCCTGCTCAAGCACCTGGGCATCGAGCGTCTCAAGAGCATTGCCGGCGGGTCCATGGGCGGGATGCAGACCCTGCAGTACTTCTGCGACTACCCATCCCAGACCGACTCCTTCATCTGCATCGCCTCGGCCATGAAGCACTCGGCCCAGCAGATCGCGTTCAACGAGGTGGGCAGGCGCGCCATCATGGCCGACCCGCGGTGGAACGACGGCAACTACTACGGCGGCATCTCTCCGGAGGGAGGGCTGTCGGTTGCGCGGATGATCGGGCACATCACCTACATCTCGGAAAAGATGATGCAGGAGAAGTTCGGCAGGCAGAAGAAGGAGAAGGATTCGAAGGCCGTGTTCAAGCCGTCCTTCGAGGTGGAGCACTACCTCGACTACCAGGGCATCTCCTTCGTGAAGCGCTTCGACGCCAACAGCTACCTCTACATCACCGACGCCATCGACAACTTCGACCTCATGGGGTCCATCTCGTCGAAGGAGCGCTTCCGGGGCCACGGCCGGGAGCGGGGCATGAACATGGGCGACCTGCGGACCAAGAAGGGGCTCGTGATCTCGTTCAGCTCGGACTGGCTCTACCCGTCCTCCCAATCGCGGGAGATCGTGCGGCTCTTCACGGCCATGAACGTCCAGGTCTCCTACACGGAGATCGCCACCGAGCACGGCCACGACGCCTTCCTCACCGACTACGAGAAGCCCTCGGAGATCATCCAGGGCTTCCTCGCTTCCCTGGGGTGAACCCTCAGACCGCGAGCGTCATGTTGTCGATGAGGCGGGTCTTCCCCACCCTCACCGCCAGCGCCATCACGGCCCGGTCCTCGATCCTCTCGAGGGGCTCGAGCGTGTCCGGATGCACGATCTCTATGTAGTCGATGGCGCACCCCGGGGTGGCCGCGATGGCCGCCTCGGCCTCGGACCTGACGGCAGCCGCGCTGTGCTCGCCGCCCTTGACCCGCTCACGGGCCTTGAGCAGCGAACGGTTGAGCACCAGGGCGTTCCTGCGCTCTTCGGGGTTCAGGTACTTGTTCCGGGAGCTCATGGCCAGGCCGTCCTCCTCGCGCACCGTGGGATGGGCGAGGACCTTCACGGTCATGTTCAGGTCGTCGACCATCTTCCGGATGACCGTGAGCTGTTGGTAGTCCTTCTCCCCGAACACCGACACGTCGGGCTCCACGATGTTGAAGAGCTTGGCCACCACCGTGGTCACCCCCCTGAAGTGGCCCGGCCGCGACGCCCCGCAGAGCCCGTCCGTGATCTCCTCCACGTTGACATAGGTCTGGTAGCCCTTGGGGTACATGTCGATGGCCTCGGGGTGGAAGATGCACTCCACGCCGACTGACTCAGCCAGGGCCGTGTCCCGCGGCAGGTCGCGGGGGTACTTGTCGAGGTCCTCGTTCACGCCGAACTGGGTGGGGTTCACGAAGATGCTGATGACCAGGCGGTCCGCCAGGGGCCTGCCCATGCGCATGAGGTCGAGGTGGCCTTCGTGCAGGTAGCCCATGGTGGGGACGAGGCAGATGGTCTCTCCCCTCGACTTCACGGCCCGGACCCAGTCCTTCATGGCTGCGACGGTTCGAATGATTTCCATGGCCCTAGTCCTTGTAGGAGTGCTCTTCGCCCGGGAACGTCCCTGACCTGACCTCCGAGGCATAGGTGTCCACCGCGCCCTTGATGATGTCGAAGAGGTTCGCGTACTGCTTGACGAACTTGGGCTTGAAGGTCTGGTCCATGCCCAGTAGGTCCTGGATCACGAGCACCTGCCCGTCGCAGTCGATCCCAGCGCCGATGCCGATGGTGGGCACCTCCAGCGCCCTGCTCACCTCCCCCGCGACGCGCGCAGGCACGCCCTCGAGCACCATGGAGAACACGCCCGCGTCCTGGAGGGCCAGGGCGTTGTCCATGAGGAGCTTCGCGGCCTCTGCCCCCCGCGCCTGGACCTTGTAGCCGCCGAAGGCGTGGACGGACTGGGGGGTCAGCCCCAGGTGGCCCATCACGGGTATGTCCGCCTTGACGATGGCCCTGACCTGCTCGATGACCCTGAGCCCGCCTTCGAGCTTGACCGCCTGGGCGCCCGCTTCCTTGAGGAACCGGCCGGCGTTGCGCACCGCGTCCTCCACGGAGGTCTGGTACGAGAGGAAGGGCATGTCGCCCACCACGAGGGCCTTGGGCTTCACACGGGTCACGCACTGGGTGTGGTAGATCATCTGGTCCATGGTGATGCCCAGTGTGTTGTCCATGCCGGCCATGACGTTGCCGGCGGAGTCGCCCACGAGGATGATGTCGACGTCGGAAGCGTCGAGGATGCGGGTCATGGTGGCATCGTAGGAGGTAACCATGACGATGCGTTCCTTGCCTTTCTTGTCCATTATGTCTCTTACCGAGGTCGTTCGCTTCATGTTCCCCTCCTTAAGCGCATAGGTACTATCCTTCGGGGATCGGTTCAAGCGGAATTTCACGGCCCTGGCGCCGCGGTTGCAGAGCGTCATAAAGAGCGTCCAGGGCAAGCCGTCTGCTGGAATGGCAATGTCCGGCAACGGCCTGATGAATCCTCCTGAAATGGGACCAGGCAAAGACTGCCTTTGCGAGGCGTAAGCTGACACGAAGGAGGATTCGCATCAGGCATGCCGGTCTTTTTCATGCCCGGCATGCCTGATGATCGGAACTTATTGTGCCCTGATATTACTCGGTAAATTTGGGATGACCGGGGTTATGGGGTTGATTGGAACTTTTGTTTTGACACCTGGTTGTTTGAGATTTGGCTCTATTCGAACGGGTGATGTGGAAAGGGTGAAGGCTTCCTGTTTCTGGTTGTTGGCCGTAGAGATCTCCGGGCAGGAATTGGCGGAGGCCCAGGCGGACAGATACAGCTGATAGGTCCCGTCGGCAAGGCGCTGGTTCGTGTCCGCATCCCTGACCTGGAAGACGAGCTGCCTGGTTGCGCCGGGAGCAAACGATCCGCTGTACGGGTAGATCACCTGCTTGGCCGAGAAGGCCTGGCGGGCGCCGCTGGTGATCTTGGCGGTGAGCTCGACGTTGAAATTGCAGCGCAAGGTGTCGGTACCCAGGTTGGCCGTGTCCACCACGAGCTCATGATATGATCCCTTGTCGTTGAAGCGGTAGCCCGTGATGGCGAGGTCGCCGTTCGTCCCGGGCTCACGGCCGGCAATAATCGTGTAGTTCAGGGTGAAGGTGTTGTTCGCAAGGTTGGTCTCCTTGCCATAAGCGCTTCCACCCATGGTGAGCGTGGCTTTAACCTCATAGCTGCCTCCGGGCAGGTACGTCGCGTTGTAGAGGTTCGCCTGCAGGCTGACAACCTCGCCTGCTGCGATGCGCGGATTCGAATAGGGCTTGCTGAATGAAACCCCGGAGAATTGCGTGGTCTGTCCGCTGGAACCATCCGTGCGGCGGTTCGAGAGGTTCACTAAAATCTGTGCGCCGTCAATCGGGTCCGGCCCTACGTTCTTCACCTTTATTACCAGTGACGGCCTCGTGTTCTCGTAACACTGCGCCGGACTCAGCGAAACAGACTCGATCGCAAAATCCACTGTGCCGGCTGCTTCGATCCGAGCCGAAATCCCTGATGTGATCGTCAAGACCAGAAATGCTGCCAAAGTAATGGAAATAAACCGGATCCGCTCTCTCTTTCCTGACTTCATCGTTGCTGTCTCCTCCTCGCGGTGCCCGCCGGACAGGGTGCGAACGCCAGGCGAGCTTAAGCCTTTCGCACATGTCCGGGATTATAAAAGCTGATGCGCTTTCGAATGATTGGATCGATGCTCCACTGTTTTCACAGGCGTCAACCTGTCGTCCATAGTATAAAAATGCAGGGGGGAAAGCAAGTTAAGATCAACGAAGGCCCTCATCGGGTAAACCGGAAATTTCCATGTTGGCAATTGATGAGATTTTTACCAATAAATATTCCATGGATCGTTGACGATAATGAAAAGAGGATAAGCAACCACGTATGGTTTCTATGCCGGGAGATCTATATGACAGACGTGAAAGACATTTTCGAAAGCGATCACAAATTGTTTACCCTCATCAAAACAGCCATTGAGCGTGAGGTGGAATCTCAGCAGATGTACAAGGAAGCACTGGGGTACTGCCGTGATCCCTTACTGCAGAAGGTGCTTGAAAGACTGTACAAAGAAGAGACGATCCATGAGAAACGACTCATAAAATTGTACAGCCGCCTTCGCCGGGACTATGAAGCCGATGGAAGGCCTCTATCAGGGAAGAAAAAATAAAGGGGTCATCTTTACTGATCCCGCAGACGGATCACGTAAAGCGGGATCCCGGCATGGAACAGTAGAGCGTTCACGGCGATTGTGCCAGGTCGATGAGATTGCCTGTGTCCATCAAGAGGAGTCTGTATGCAGCGCAGTATAACGGTGAACTTGGGAAATCTGGTCTTATCGCTTTCAGATGCCATGGACCTGGCCAGCCCCACACTCATTCATCACCAGCAGAGGGTCGCCTTCGTCACCTGGGAAATGGCCAAGGCGGCAAAGATCTCAAACGAAAGGCTCGAGCGGAGCTTCATCGCGGCCCTGCTTCATGATATCGGAGCGCTCACCCTGGAAGACAAAATCGCCCTGCGGCTCTCTGAGACGGATGATACCGATGAGCATTGCGTCCGTGGCGGGCTCTTGATCGATCAAGTCCCCTGGTTCAAGAATTCTGCAAGGATCATAGGCAATCATCACACGAAATGGCAGGACTGGAATGATTCCATCGAAGACCCTGTCGTTTTCGATTCACAGGTCGTGTCCCTCTCGGACTTTCTGGAAAGGCTGATTAACAGGGATCAGTACATCCTTTTACAGAATGAGAGGATAATCGAAGAAATCAGAGCCGGCACAGGGTCTCTCTTCCACCCCATGATCGTGGACCTCTTCCTGTCGGTGTGCAATCGTGAGGAGTTCTGGCTGGATCTGGTTTCCCCCAGGCTGTACTCGATCCTGCTCAATGAAGGTCCTTTCAGGAAGATCGAAATCAACCTCGATGACATAGCCCTTATCTCCGAGCTTTTCAGGGACATCATAGACTTCAGGTCGCGTTACACAGCGACCCATTCTTCCGGTGTCGCTGCTTCCGCATCCATACTGGCGAAGATCTTCGGGCTGACCGACATGGAAATAAGGCTCATGGAGGTCGCAGGAAATCTTCACGACCTGGGAAAGCTTGCCGTGCCCAACAGCATCCTTGAGAAACCCGGCAAGCTGACAAAGGAAGAAATGGCGATCATCAAGTCCCACACCTACTACACATACTTCATTATCAATACCATCGGCGGCCTGCAGAGCATTGCGGAATGGGCAGCCTATCACCATGAGAGGTTCGATGGCACCGGGTATCCTTTCCATTGCACTGCAGGAGAGCTGAGCACAGGGTCGAGGATCATGATGGTCGCCGACATCTTTACTGCACTGGCGGAAGACAGACCCTACAGAGACGGCATGTCCAGGAAAGAAGTCATGGAAATCATCGGACAGCTCTCCAGAAGGCAATCCCTGGATACGAGGATAGTCGATCTTCTCTTCGACAGCTATGAAGAAGTATATTCCTGTATGGCCGAGAAGCAGGCTGCCGCACGGGAATACTACGAGAAGCAGTCCGAGCAGTGCGAAAGGCTGAGCCGATAAAGGGCGGGACAAGGGTGGGCAACCTTCTCTACATCATCTGGCAGAAAGAGAATGAAGTGGGGATCCCCATAATCGACGAACAGCACAGAGGTCTCATAGCTTCCATCAATTCCTTGCATTATTTTATCCAGGAAGGGGAAGGCGCTGAGGTGCTGAAGCCTACGCTCCAGACACTCATGCAGTACACGAACATCCATTTCAGGACAGAAGAGGCGTTGATGAAGAGAGCCGGTTACCCGGAATTTGACAGCCACGTGCTTCTTCATGAAAAACTGATCGAACAAACGAAGTCCACGGCGTATGAATGCTTGTCCAGCAGCGATGCAGAGCCGGCTTTGAGATTCCTCAAAGAGTGGTGGCTGAATCACATTAACAATACTGATAGACAATACGCTCCTTACCTGAAGAGAGCGCTTGGAATCACATAAAGCACGGGATGCCTCACCGTGACGGCGATCGTTATTTCCTCGCCTTCTCGAAGGCACGCTCGAGGTCGCCGATGATGTCGTTCACGTCCTCGAGGCCCACCGCGAGCCTGAAGAGGGTGTCCGTGATGCCCAGCTCGTAGCGGGCCTCACGGGTGTAGTCGTAGTAGCTCACCGTGGCCGGGTGCGTGATGAGGGTCTCGGCGCCTCCGAAGCTGGGGCCGATGAAGATCATCTCCAGGTTGTCCATGAGCCTGTTGGCGTTCCTGAGGTCGCCCTTCATCTCGAAGGTGACAACGCACCCGCCGCCCGTCATCTGCTCTTTGGCTATGTGGTAGTGCTGGTGGCTCTCCAGGAAGGGATAGTACACCCGCTCCACGTCGGGGTGGCCTTCCAGGAAGCGCGCCACCTCCAGGGCTGTGGCGTTCATCTTCTCCACCCGCATGGGGAAGGTCTTCAGGCCGCGCAGGAGCATGTAGCAGCAGTGCGGGTCGATGAGGCCGCCCATGGACTTGTGGAGGCTGCGGATGGGCGCGATGAGCTCGCTGCTGCCGAGCACGGTCCCGGCCAGGATGTCGTTGTGGCCGGAGAGGTATTTCGTCGCGCTGTGGGTCACGAGGTCGATGCCGAACTCCAGCGGCCTCTGGTTGATGGGCGTGGCGATGGTGGAGTCGATGAGGGTGAGCACGCCGTGGCGGTCCGCGATCTTCTTCAGGAGCACGAGGTCGAACACGTTCAGGTAAGGGTTCGTGGGTGACTCGGAAAAGATGAAGCGCGTATTCTTCTTGATGGCGGCCTCGAGCACGTCGTACTGCCCGAAGGGCACGATGGTGCACTCGATGCCGAAGCGCTGCAGGTAGTTCTTGCAGAACTCGAGGGTCTTCTTGTAGGAGTCGTCCGTGATGACGATGTGGTCGCCGGTGCGCACCAGGGAGAGGATGGTGGTGGCGATGGCCATCATGCCCGAGGAAAAGACCACGCAGTCTTCCGCGCCCTCCAAGTCGGCGAGCCGGTTCTGGGCGATGAGCTCGGTGGGGTTGCCGTACCTGCCGTACTCGAAGCGCTCCTTCTTGTACTTGGTGTACTCCTCGATGTCCCTACTGTTCTTGAAGACATAGGTGGACGTCTGGAAGATGGGCGTGGTGATCGCGTCAGCATAGTGCTCCCGGGGCTCTCCGGCATGGATCGCCCTCGAGGACATGCCCAGCCTGTCTTTCTTGTCCGTGCTCATATCCATACTCCTTTCCCGTTCCATGGAAGCCTGAGTCCGAACAGACCTCACCGGGGATGGCTACAAAACATGGCTAATATATGGACAGTTTTCCTGTCAAGGACAATCAGGCCCTTCAAGGGAGCCCGCCTCCCCCGAAGGGCCACATTTTTCAGAGGCTGCCCGAGCAACCCCCTTGTATGCCCTGAGGCTCTTGTGCTATCAGCCTTTAACCATGCAGGATACGGTTGAATCCATCAGGGAATTTGCCCGCACGCACTTCTCGGACGCGAAGTACAGCCACGACTGGGAGCACACCGAGCGGGTGTACCGTCTGGCCATGCACATCGGCGCCGTGGAGGGCGCGGACCTCGAGATCCTGGCCGTCGCCGCCTATCTCCACGACATCGGCAGGGCCATCCAGGACAGGTCGAAAGGTGCGCTGTGCCACGCCGAGCAGGGCGCAGCCATCGCGGCAGAAGTGCTCGAACAGTATCCCATCCCCCGGGAGAAGAAGGAGAACATCCTCCACTGCATCGTGTCCCACCGGTTCAGGAACAGCCACCATCCCGAAACCCTGGAGGCAAAGGTGCTCTTCGACGCGGACAAGCTCGACGCCATCGGCGCCGTGGGCATCGCAAGGGCCTACCTCTTCGCGGGCGAGGTGGGGGCGGTCCTGCACAACCAGGACCAGGACCCCCATGAGGCCAAGGCCTACAGCAGAGACGACACCGGCTACCGGGAGTACCGGGTCAAGCTCTCGAAGATCAAGGACAGGATGCTCACCGCCGAGGGCCGCCGCATGGCCGTCGAGCGCCATGCCTTCATGGAGGCCTTCTTCGAGCGGTTCCTGAAGGAGCACGAGGGGCTACTGTAGGCCGGGTCGGCCGAGCACGGCAGCGGCATCATCCGCGCGACCTCCTCCGGGCGTCCGGTCGAGCCCTGCCTGCCGTCAGTTCATATGCCATCTATTCATAGAATTATGATTTACTGGCAAATAGTTCATATGCTATTCGATTTTTTAAGGTGAGAGCGTGAAAGCCCCGGCCGGAAGGCCTGCGCCGGGGCAAGGTGGCGGGAAGTGAAACGTATCCGCATTAACCCGAGCATCGAGTACATCGAGCCGCACGGCGGAAGGAAGCTCTACGCCTGCTCCGGCCTCGCCCTGAGCGGCCGGGTGAAGGTGGTCATCGACACGAACCCCGGGAGGAACGAGACCAGGGACTTCCTCAGGGACTTCGATCCGGACATCGCCATCATCTCCCACTACCACCCGGACCACTCCTCATGGGGGGCTTCCGTGCTGGAGCACACGCACGCCGAGCTCTTCGTGCCCGAGGACGAGGAGCGCTGCTTCAGGAGCCTCGACCATGCCGTGACCACCTCCGAAGGCGGCGGCGAGATGGGGGGCATCATGAAGCTCTTTGCCGAAAGCCACCTCCTGTACAGCGAGATCGACGCCTTCATCACCTACGACAGCCCGTTGAGCTTCATCTTCGGCGACATATCCCTCGAGTGCATCAGGTCTTCGGGTCACTCCCCGGGGCACACCTCGTTCTACCTGCCGGAGCACAAGATCCTCTTCACCTCGGACATGGGGATCGACCGCCTGGGCCCCTGGTACGGCTGGCAGGACTGCAGCATCGAGGCTGTCGTGGACTCCATCCTCTCCCTGCGGTCACTGGAGGTGAACCTGCTGCTGACGAGCCATGGCGGGGTCATCACCCGAGACATCAGGCAGAGGTGGGACAGGGCGCTGATGCACATCCTGGACCGCGAGCACAAGATCCTCAGCGCCCTCGAGAAGGGCCTCACCCGGGAGGAGATCGTCGGCAGGGGCGTGTGCTACCCCTGCAAGGACAGGATGGGCGAGCCCATCAGGTCCATCTTCACCCTGTGGGACTCCGTGATGTTCGACCACCACGCAAGGATCCTCGGCTCTTCCTCGCTGACCCGCCTCTTCCCCGACCTGAAGGCCGTCGAGTTCGCCTGCAGCGGGGACCATGACCGCTTTCCACTGTCCGCTTCCCTTATCCAGTAAATCGGGTTATAGAAAGCTCATGTCCAGACTTGCTCACATACTTTCCCCGACTGTCCCCGAAGGAGGATGCCATGCATGAGCTCCCGGTGGTCCAGGGCATCCTCGACATCGTGCTCAGGCATGCCGTGAAGAACCACGTCACGAAGATCCACGCCATCAATCTCGCCGTAGGCGGGCTGAGCGACCTGCAGGACGAATGGATCCAGAGGTATTTCGACTACATCAGCGCAGGCACCCTGGCCGAGGGCGCGAAGGTCAGGATCGAGCGGGTGCCCGTGGTGTTCCGGTGCAAGGCGTGCACGGAGAGCTTCCAGGTGGAGGTCGGCGAGATGAAGGACATCACCTGCCCTTCCTGCGGGGCCAAGGATTTTACCCTCGTGTCGGGCAGAGAATACTACATACGGGACATGGAGGCTGAATGACCAGCGACGTACGGCTCATCGAGATAAAGGAAGACATCCTCTCCGACAACACGGTCCAGGCGGAGGAGCTCAAACGCAGGCTCAAGGAAAAGAAGACCTTTCTCCTGAACCTCATGTCCTCCCCTGGGTCGGGCAAGACCAGCCTCATCCTCAGGACCATCGAGCGGCTCAAGGAGCGGTTCTCCATCGGGGTGCTCGAGGCGGACATCGACTCCATGGTGGATGCCGAGAAGGTCGCCGCCAGCGGGGTCCGAGCCGTACAGCTCAAGACCGGGGGCTTCTGCCACCTCGACGCCGCCATGGTGAGAACGGGTCTCGAGGCTTTCGACCTCGACGGGCTCGACCTGGTCATCATCGAGAACGTGGGCAACCTCGTGTGCCCGGCGGAGTTCGACACCGGCTCGGCCAGGAACGCCATGATCCTGAGCGTGCCCGAAGGCGACGACAAGCCCCTGAAGTACCCCCTCATGTTTTCCGTGTGCCAGGTGCTCCTGGTGAACAAGGTCGACTACCTAGGCCTGTCGGACTTCAACATGGACCTCCTGAAGGAGCGGGTAAGAAAGCTCAATGGAGGGATAAAGATCATCGAGGTCTCGTGCAGGACGGGGGAAGGGATCGATGAGTGGGCGGGCTGGCTGGCGAACGAGGTCGAGGAATACATCAGGTAGAAAAAACAGTCAGACCGGCAGGCGTTATTCTTTCTGGTACCCCTTGATCACTGCATAGAACCGCTCCGCAATGATCTGGTATCCACGGTCGTTCGGGTGGATGGGGTCGCTCATGAGGTCGTCGCGGCCCAGGATGCCTTCGTAGATGTTGGGGATGAGGAGGGCGCCGGTTTCCTCGCAGAGGGTCTTGTAGCCCTCGTAATACGACCTGCCCCTGAAGGGGATGTCGATCCCCCCTACCACCACCAGGGCCCCCCTCTCCTGGATGCGCTCCACGATGTCCTTGAGGCGGGTGAACGCCTCCCTGCTGGGCACGCCGTTCTTGAGGTCGTTGCCGCCCAGGGTGATGAGCACGATCCTGGGCGATCGTTCGAGCACATCCTTCTCGAGCCTGGCGGCTGCGTCCTGCGTGGTGTCCCCGGGCACGCCCGCGTTGATCACCGGGTCCGCGACCAGGCCGGAGAGCTGCGAGGGGTAGTCCATGCCCGGAGACGCGCCGGTGCCGGCGGTCAGGCTGTCGCCGAAGCAGATGACGTTCTCCCCCTGGAGGACCTCCTTCTGAACCGGCTTTTCCTCGGGGTAGAACAGGTACAGACCCACGGCGGCGGCGACAGCGATCACCAGGACCAGAACGGCCTTTTTCATGAATCTCTCCCTTCGGATCCACCCTCCAGGACGAGGGTGTCCTCATGAGCATATGCGGGGCAGCAGCAGCACAGGATGACCAGGGGGCCTTCCCCGGTGTTTTCGATCTTGTGGGGCGTGCCCGGCCTGATGAGCACGCTGTCCCCCGGGGCCACCTCGAAGGTTTCCCCGGCCAGACTCATGCGGCCCGTGCCCCTGGTGACGTGGTAGAGCTCCTCGCTGGCATTGTGGATGTGGAGCAGGGTCGCCGCTCCGGGCGGGACCGTTGCCTCGGCAAGGCTCATGGCCGCCTCGACTCCCAGGTCCGGGTGGAGGAGCTCCCGGATCACGGATCCGTCCTTGGTGACGTAGGGCCGGCTCTGGCAGTACTCCCTTTTCACTGTGTCCCCTCTGCGGGACGATTATAGCACCTTTACGCGTTGAACCGAATACTCATGATGTCCCCGTCATTGACGAGGTAGCCCTTGCCCTCGAGCCTGAAGAGCCCCTTGTCCCTGAGCGCCTTCTCGCTCCCGAGGCCCACGAGGTCGTCGTACGAGAAGCACTCGGCCCTGATGAAGCCCCGGGCCAGGTCCGAGTGGATGGCCCCGGCGGCGTCCACCGCCGTGCCGCCTTTGCGTATCGTCCAGGCCTTCACCTCGTCAGCCCCCACCGTGAAGAAGGTGATGTACCCCAGCACCTCGTAGGCCAGCATGCTGAGCCGGTCCTTTGCCGACGCCGGGATCTTCATGTCCTCCATGAACTCCCTGGCCTCGTCCGCGTCGAGACCGGAGAGCTCCATCTCGAACCTGCCCGCGAACTCAATGGCGCGGAAGCCCTGCTCGAGCTCGCCCAGTAGCTCCCGGCTCCTGCCGAAGCGATCCTCGTCGGAGTTGAGGATGATGAGCAGGGGCTTTTCCGTGAGGAACCTGAAGCCCCGCACGGGCTTGAGCTCCTCGGCGGTCATGCCGAGCGAGCTGATGGTTTCGTTCCTGTTCAGGGCCTCGCTGATCTTCAGGAGCGCCTTCCTCTCCAGCTCCATGTCCGGGGTGGAAGCTCCTCTCTTGATGAAGTGATCGATGCGCTCGAGCCTGGTCTCGGCGAGGATGAGGTCCGAGAGGATGAGCTCGGTGAGGATGGTGTCCCTGTCCCGCACCGGGTCCGGCTCGCCCAGGAGGCCGTCGAGCATCTCGTGGGAGAAGTTCCTGAGCACCAGGGCAAGGGCGTCGGCGTTCTTCACCAGGGCGAGCTCGCCCGGGCTGAAGATCTCCTTCTTGTCCTCGCCCGAGGCAAATCCCCCGAAATCCATGCACTCGATGGAGGCATAGGTGGTCTTCCTGGGCTGGTACATGGACACGAGCCTTTCCACCCGGGGGTCGGCCACCTGCACCACGGCGACGTTCGGCTCGTTCTTCGTGGAGGCGAACGCGTTCGTCTCGATGTGCGACCCGGTCAGGGCATTGAAGATGGTGGTCTTTCCCGATTTCTCGAGCCCGATGAGGCCAATTTTCATGTTCTTCCCTTTCTCTGGTGATCTAAACCCCGCGTATATAGCATCAAAGGCATGAAAAACCAACCCTTGGGCTCTATGTTCTCCCCACATTCATCGGGGTCGGTATCGGTATCGGGGTCGAAAAGCCCCGATCGGATCGCCCCCCTCGGGCGCTCCTTTGCTTTCGGTCATGCTGCAGCTATGTTCTATCTCATGACCCCATGGGGCCGGAAGGAGGACGCATGCTCAGGGCAAAGGATATCATGACGACTCGGGTGATCACGCTGTCTCCGGGCCAGGAGGTCATGGAAGCGGCCAGGATCCTGCTGGAGAACCACATCAACGGGGCGCCCGTGCTGGACGAGGACGGGGCGATCATCGGCGTGCTCACCCGGGACGACCTCATCTCCCAGCAGAAGGAGCTGCCGCTCCCCTCCTACTTCGTGGTCCTCGACGCGCTCATCCCCATCAGGTCCATCGGGCAGGTGGAGCGGGAGGTGGAGAAGATCGCGGCCACCACTGTGGAGCATGCCATGACCCCTGACCCTGTCATCGTCACGCCGGACACGCCCATCGACCAGATCGCCGAGCTCATGGTGGACAAGAAGATCCACACCATCCCTGTCCAGGAGCCCGGCGGCACGCTGGCGGGCGTCATAGGCAAGGAGGACCTCCTCCGGACCATCGTCCCCGGCCAGGAGAGAAAGACCTGACGGCCTTCGCTACCGGATGCCCCCGCAGTTCTTCCCGCCCTCGGCCGACAGGAGGGAAAGGTCCCTGAAGCCCTGTTTCATGGCGAGGTTCAGGGAGTGCTGATACGACACCCTCAGGGCCCGCACCGCCTCTTCGGGCGACTCGAAGAGCGGCACCTGGTACTTGTTCCGGTAGCTCACGGTCTTGTGCACCGCGTTGGGCGTGTAGATGGCTGCCGGCTTGCCGTACTGGTGGCACTTCTTCACGAGCTCCACGATGGCGTCGATGACCATGGGGTGCCAGAGGCTCGGCACGGGGAGCAGCCCGTCCACCTCGTCGGAAGAGAGCAGGATGTCGAAGATCTCCAGGAAGGTCTGCATGGAGATCGCCGGCCCCAGGTCCACGGGGTTGGAGGCGTTGAAGATCTGACCCGTCCTGGCGAGCTTCTCCTGGGTATCCTTCGATAGCCTGGCCATCTCGAGGCCGGACTGCACCAGGAGGTCCGCGGTGATGCCGCCGAAGGCCCCTGAGTTCGTGAACACCGCGATGCGCCTGCCCTTCAAAGGCGGCATGTGGGTGAACATCTTGGGCAGGGAGTGGAGCTCGGAGATGGAGTTCACCCGTATGACGCCCGCCTGCCTGCAGGCGGTGTCGAACACGGCGTCGTTGTTGGCCATGCCCGCGGTGTGGGACATGGCCGCCCGGGCGCCCTCGCTCGTGCGGCCCACCTTGAAGACCAGCACCGGCTTCTTCACCTTCCGTGCCACGTCGATGAACTTCTTCCCCTGCTTGATGTTCTCGAGGTACATGGCGATGACCCTGGTGGAGTCGTCCCCCTCGAAATACTCGAGCACGTCGGCCTCGTCGATGTCGGACTTGTTGCCGATGGACACGATCTTGTTGGCCTTCACCACGTCCATGGTGAAGGACTCGAGCACGATCACCACGATGCCGCCGCTCTGGATGATGAACGACACCGAGCCCGTTCCGTCGTCGCCGAGGAAGTCGTGGTGGTTGTCCGGCTGCATGCCGTAGAAACAGCAGAACCCGTTCCTGGTGTTGAGCACGCCCAGGCAGTTGGGCCCCATGATCCGGATGCCGTGGGCTTTGGCGGTTTCGTCGATCCGCCGCTGCATGGCCCGGCCCTCTTCCCCGCCCTCGGAGAAGCCCGAGCTCTCGATGATGATGCGCTTGATGCCCTTGGCCGCACACTGCTCCACGAATTCGGGCACCACCTTGGCCGGGGTGATGATGACCGCCAGGTCCACGTCGGCCTCGATGTCGGTTACTGCCTGGTATCCCCTGCATCCGCAGACGTCCTCCCCTTTGCGGTTCACGGCAAAGACGTCCCCTTCCCAGGGGGAGTACTCATTCAGGGCCCGGCAGATGGTCGAGCCCAGGTTGAAGGGCGAATTCGAGGCCCCGATCACCGCTACGCGGCGGGGGTTGAAGAACGTATCCATCGCTACCACCTCTCATAACGATTTGTCCCACAGGAATCGGGCTCGATACCAGCGGTCACAAATCATTATTCAATTTTTTTCTTCTCTCCAGCTCGGTACGGTACACGTCCCTGAGCATCTCGATGAGCCTCACGATGGTGCTGTAGATGAACTGGCCGTTGGCGTCGGCCAGGTGCTCGGCGTCATCCTTCATGTGTCCCAGGTCCTCCAGCTGCTCCTCCAGCGAGCTGATCTCGTTTTCGAACTGCTCGATCACCTCTTCGTCGGAAAGAAACCTGAAGAAGAAGGCGCGGGTGAGAAAGTCAAGCTGGTAGTCCACCGGGATGGGAGGCGCGGTCAAGGCCCTCAGGAATTCCTTTTTACCGTTCTCCGTAATGGAATAGACGTGCTTGTTGGGCTTGCCCGTCTGGAACACGACCTCCTTGCGCACCAGGTCGCTCGACTCGAGCTTCCGGAGCGCCGGGTAGATCTGGTTCAGGCTCAGGTTGTAGGCCATCATGAGCTTGCCCGTGATGTTCTTGATCTTGTAGCCGCTCTTGGGGCCAGACATGAGAAAACCCAGAATCATCTGATCGGTTTCCATGGATCAACCCCGTTTTTGCTTTTATTCACATTAGTTTTGCTGACTATATTTTATGAGAAAATATCATATTCTCCAATATATGTCAATATGGCAGACTGGCAGGTTTGATCCTGCCCTCTTTTCCGGAGAGCAGAAAAAGGGGTTCGTTCTCAGGAGAAAATGCTCGGGCAGCGCTTGAGTGATCACCGTTCGTGACGATAGGAAAGGCATACAACGAAGGCTCCGCAACGTGGAGACTTCCCCATAACGGAGGCCAGGCAGTACGGCATTGCCTGGCCTTCACTTTTCATCCCCTGTCATCGGTCAGGCTGTGACACAGCCACGGCGGTCCGAACGAACCGCACCTCCGTGCCCTTATCCCCGCTCACCGCAGAGTGCGCGCCCTGCGGGCATAGTACCTCGACACGTGACCTATGGCCCTGAGGGCCTTCTTGATGTCGTCGTAGACCGGGATGCCCTTGCCCAGGAAGGTATCCCGCATCTCGCGGTTCATATCCTCGATGTCCATGGATTCGGCGCCCTGCTTGATGTTGGGGAGCACGAGCACGATGGGCTTGCCTGTCCGGGCGGCCACGTCGGCCGAGACCTGGGCAAGCTCCCGGTAGGGCACGACGTCCTTGACCGACACCACGCCCATTGCCTTCGACAGGGACTGGTAGTGGTAGACGAGCTGGACGAGGACCTGGAGGTCTATCCTGGGGTCCTCTGCGGCCTTCAGGAAGATCTCCCGGTAGGCATCGGGACCCACGAAGGGGTTTGCCGCGTCGATGGGGTTCCTGGCGCTGGAGCCCGGTCTCGGGAGGACACTCAGGATGGCCTCGGTGATCCCGGGGTCGAGCATGGGGAGCTTGAGCCCGAACGCTTCCGCCGTGTCGCAGGCGCTCACGCCCAGGGCGCCTCCCCCCCCGGCCACGGTGATGTTCTCGTACGCCCGCGGGGGGAGCAGCGAGAACGCAAGGCAGGCCTCCGCCATCTCCCAGAGGTCGCCCACCTGCACGGCCCCGCACTGCCTGATCACCGCCTCCCAGATCCTTGAGCTCCCGCCCAGGGAAGCGGTGTGGCTCTCCACGGCGCGGCTCCCCGCCTCGGAGAGACCGCCCTTGTTGATGACCACGGGCTTCCGCGCGGCCACGTCCTTGAGCATGGAGAGGAACGCCCTGCCGTTGTCGACACCTTCGAGGTATACGGCGATGACCTGCGTCTCCGGGTCGTCCCGGAAATACTCGAGCAGCTCGGTCTCGCGCAGGTCAGCGCCGTTGCCGAAGCTCACCACCTTTGAAAATCCGATGCCCATCCACTTGCCGATGTGCGCAAAGTCGATGGACATGCCGCCGCTCTGGGACAGAAACCCCACCGGCCCGCTCTGCCGGGAAAGGTCAGGGCCGGGCAGCAGGGTCAGTCCGCTCCTGGGGCAGTAGATGCCGAAGCAGTTCGGGCCCACCACCCGGATGCCCCGGGAGACGATGTTTTTGATCTCCTGCTCGAGCCGGTTCCCCTCCTCGGTCCCGAGCTCGGAAAACCCGGACGAGAGGATCTCCGCCCCGGCGGCGCCCTTGAGCCTGCACTCCTCCAGGGCCTGGGGCACACGCTCCGCAGGGACAGCGATGATGGCGAAGTCGACCGTGCCCGGGATCTCCTCGAGGCTCCGGAAGACCTTCCTGCCGCCGATCTCGCCGCCCTTGGGGTTCACGGGGTAGATCTCCCCCTCGAACCCGATGGCCGCGAGCGCGTTCATGATGCCGGTGCCGAAGACGTTCCCCCTGGCCGAGACACCGATAACGGCAACGTTTCTGGGATGGAAGATGCGCTCGAACACGTCTTCCCTTGCGGGACTGTCCGCTTTACATTCCATGACACCCTCCTGTGTACAACACTGCGAAATTATTGATTCCATGTTTCCAGCCTCCAAGTCAAATACTTTTCAGAGCGCTTTCTGTTTACTTGCCCAGGCGATATCCTTATTATGAACATGTAGGAAACGAGGAGGGACCCGTACAAAGCATGCCCAAGGAGAACACCCATCTCTGGTTCGCCCACAGCCTTCTGAAGGAGCTCCCCGAAGGCAGGATGCTTCAGGGCATCTCAGCGAACATCGCCCACTACTACCTGGGCTCCATCATCCCGGACACGTTCTACTACGCCTCCCGCACGTCGATCGAGACGATCTCCGAGATCATCCACGGCAAGGACGGCGTTCCCACGAACGTCATGATCCTGGCCGTGCTCGACCAGGCGAAGGGGCCCGAAGACATCGCCTTCATCCTGGGCTACATCACCCACTGCGCCCTGGACATCACCTTCCACCCCATGGTGGACAGCCTGAGCGGCGACTACTACGACGATGACCCCTCCCGCAGGGAGAACGCCCAGGCCGTGCACCGCGGCCTGGAGACCTGCATCGACATCAGAATCCGCAACAGCCTGCGCATCTTCCGGCTCGTGAGCCCGCGCCTGCTCAGGGGCCTGGCCTTCGAAAGCATCGTGAGCAGGGATTTCGCCGTGACGCCGGGCAGGATCGAGTCGACGCTCCAGAAGCAGATCCTGTCGAACCGCATGTTCGCGAGCCCTGTTGCCTACAGGATCGCGGCCTCGCTGAATTCCCTGGGCATCCTGAAGTCGAGGAGCTTCCTCCCCCTGTTCTATGCGGACGTCCGCGACCCGGACGCCTGCATCCCGGACCCGGTGAGGTACCGCGACAGCGCCACCGGGACCGAGCTCGTGGAGTCCCTCTCCGCTCTGTTCGCCCGGGCGCGCACCAAGGCCCTGCCCATGATGGAGGCGGCCTGGGGGTATTCCGAGGGGTCGGTGTCGCGGGAAAAGCTGGTCCAGTTCATCCCGGGGGAAAACCTGAGCACGGGCAAGGTCCCGGAGAAGGCCCCGTCCTGAGCCCCGCGTCCACCCGCATCCAGCGCCGACAGGCAGGCCGGCCTTTACCTCTTGAGGCTCACACCGCGCACTTGAAGGCCCTGTTGTGCACCCACCCCATTCTGAAAGGCCGCACGGGCAGGGTCTCCCGGTCGAGGCCCGAAGCGATGCCGCTCAGCTTGCTGAAGGTGTAGCCCAGGGATAAGGCCTTCTCGAGGATGATCTCGAAGTCATGGCCGAACCTCCCGCCCTCCACCTCGGTGTGCACGGGCAGAACCTGCGGCACGGGGCTCGACACCCCTTGCTCCAGGGCATGAAGGACGCCTCCGGTGCCCACTTCCTCGATGCAGGGGAGGTTCGACGGGACTTCGATCATCCCGTTCTCCGCGAAGACGAAAGGCGCTTCCGCCCTGGTGCAGCTCAGGTAGGAGAATCCGAAACCAGGGATAAGGCCGAGGACCCGGCCGTCGATGCACCACCCGGGCGCCCCGAAGGCCCCGGGCGCCCTGCCGAAGACGTCGCGGTACGCGGCCGTCATGCGCTCGAGCCAGGCCTTCACCGATGCCGCCCTCATGAAGGGCAGCCAGTCCTGCCACAGGCGGTGGTCCCAGGCGTGGCACGCGGTCTCGTGGCCTGAAGCGTCGAGCTCCCTGAGGCGCTCCGGGAAGGCGCACCCGATCATGGGCGCCTTCAGGAGGGTGCCGTACAGGGCGGTTTTGAGTCCGTAGGTGGAGGGGGCGTTGGTCCTGAGCATCTTCCAGGCGAACCTGGGCCTGAGCAGCTGGAGGACCGCCAGGCCCGAGCGGTCCGGGCCGAAGCTGATGAAGAAGCTCGCGGGGATGCCCCTTGAAGAGAGGATCTCCACGATCCTCGGGAGGCCGGAGCGCATCCCCTCGAAGGTGTCGATGTCGACCTTGAGACCGAGGACGGGCATGGGCTAGAGGCCGGCCTCCTTGAGGAAGCTCTCGAGGGTGAGCCGCAGCGCGTCGTCCAGCGACACCTCAGGCTCCCAGCCCAGGAGCTTTTTCGCGTTGGCGATGGAGGGCACCCTCGTGCTGATGTCCTGGTAGTTGCTGCCGTAGAAGGCCTCGGACTTCTTCACCACGACCCTTGGCTCGTACTTCTTCGGATCGAAGGAGGAGTGCCCCTTGAACAGGGTGATGAGCCTGTCCGCGAGCTCCCTGATGGAGCAGTTGTTCGCGGGGTTGCCGATGTTGAAGATCTGGCCCCGGGCCTTTCCGCCAGGATTCTCGATGATCTTCATGAGCGCGTTTATGCCGTCGTCGATGTAGGTGAAGGACCTGCTCTGGTTCCCGCCGTCCACGAGCGTGATGGGCTCGTTGCTCACCAGGGCCGCAATGAACTGGGTCACCACCCTCGACGACCCCTCCTTGGCGGTCTCCAGGGAGTCGAGGCGGGCGCCGATCCAGTTGAAGGGTCTGATCAGGGTGAAGTCGAGCCCCTGCCTGCCGTAGGCCCAGATGACCCGGTCGAGGAGCTGCTTGGAGCACGAGTAGATCCAGCGCTCCTTGTGGATGGGGCCGAGCACGAAGCTCGAGCTGAACTCGTCGAAGGCCTCGTCCGGGCACATGCCGTAGACCTCGGAGGTGGAGGGGAAGATCACCCGCTTGCGGTACTTGACGCACTGCCGGATGATCCGGAGGTTCTCCTCGAAGTCCAGCTCGAAGACGCTCAAGGGGTTCTCCACGTAGGTCTTGGGTGTGGCGATGGCGACGAGCGGCAGCACCACGTCGCACTTCTTGATGTGGTACTCGATCCACTCCTTGTTGATGGCGATGTCGCCTTCCACGAAGTGGAACCGCTCGCTGTTCAGGCTTCCTCCGAGCTTGTCCACGCCCAGGTCCATGCCGTAGACATGCCAGTCCGTGTCGTTCAGTATCCGTGCGCTCAGGTGCGACCCGATGAACCCGTTGACGCCTAAGATGAGAACCTTCATTGCATGCTTTCTCCCTCGTATGGTCTGAAAAATACGAAAATATCCCTGCCCGTGCGTACCGTGCCGCCCTCCTCGATCTCCAGGGGCACGAGGACGCCGGAAGCGGTGCCGATGCGAACCTCTTCCCCTTCAAGCGCGATGAGCCCCGGCTGAAGGCGCTCACCATCGACGGGCCTGGCCCACCAGAAGAGGACCTTCCTCCCGTGCAGAAAGCCGAAGGCGCCGGGATAGGGGCGGGTCACGCCACGGATGAGGTTGAAGACCTCCCGCGCGCTCCTGCCCCAGGCGATGCGCCCGTCCTCGGGCTTCCGGCCGCCGAAGTACGAGCCCCTGCTTAAGTCCTGCGGCCTCTTCGGGATCTCTCCTCTGGACATGCGCGGCAGGATGCGGTCCAGCATCCGCGCCGCCGCCTTCTCCATCTTTGCGAAAAGCATCACGGCCGTGTCTTCCGGACCGATGGCAACCCGCTCCTGGTCCACGATGTCCCCCGCGTCGGGCTTCTCCACCATCTCGTGCAGGGTGACGCCGGTGACCTCCTCGCCCCTGACGAGCACCCAGTTGACCGGCGCCCTCCCCCGGTAGGCGGGCAGCAGGGACCCGTGGAGGTTGTACCCCCCCAGGGGGGGGATGCGGAGGATCTCCATGCCGATCATGTGCCGGTAGTAGAAGCTGAAGATGATGTCGGGCTCAAGCGCCGCGATGCGGCCGGCCCACTCCCTGGTGTTGGGGTTCTCCGGGGCCGCGTGCTCGATGTCCCTGTCCCGGCAGAGCCGGGCCACTGACTGAAACCAGATGTTTTCGCTTGCGCTGTCCTCGTGGGTGAGGACCAGGGGCACCTGGAACCCGTGCTCGAGGAGCTTCGTTATCCCCAGCACCCCCATGTTGTGGTAGGCGAAGACCACTGTCTTCATCTAGTATATCCTTCGTACGGTGTAGCTGGGCCTGCGCTTGACCTCGCGGTAGATCCTGCCCACGTACTCGCCCATGAGGCCGAAGGCCAGGAACTGCGCCCCCATGAAGAAGAACAGGACCGCGAACAGGGTGAACACGCCCTGGGCCGCCCACAGGGCACCGAAGTAGAGACGGGCCACGGCGAGGAAGACGCCGAATCCCACCCCCAGGAGGGACATGAGGGACCCGAGGTAGAACAGGAGCTTCAGGGGGAACTCGGAGAACGAGGTGACGAGGTCGAACTGGAGCGCCACGAGCTTGAGGAGCGAGTACTTCGATTCCCCGGCGAAGCGCTCGTTGTGGCCCACCTCGATCTCGGTGATGCGTTTGGCAAAGGTGGTGGCGAGCGCCGGGATGAAGGTCGAGTGCTCGCGGCTCTCCACCATGTACCGCACCACCTCCCTGCGGTAGGCCCTGAGCATACACCCCCAGTCGTTGAGGTTCACGCCCGTGATCTTCCTGGTCATGGCATTGACCACCGAGCTCGCTGTCCTCCGGAAGAGGGAGTCCTGCCGGGCCAGCCTGATGGTGCCCACCACCTCGTAGTTCCCCTCCTCCATGGTCTTCACCAGCCTGGGGATCTCCTGGGGCGGGTTCTGCAGGTCCGCGTCCATGGTGACGACGATGGCGCCGTCGCTGCTCTCGAAACCGGCGAAAACCGCAGCGTGCTGGCCGTAGTTGCGGGTGAGCTCCACCACGCGGATCTTTTCCCCCGCGTGCCTCTTGAGGATCTCCAGGGAACGGTCGGTGCTGCCGTCGTCCACGAGTACGATCTCGTAGCTCCGGCCCATGCCCTCCATGACCGGTACGAGCTGCCTGAAGAGCTCCTCGAGACCCTGCTCCTCGTTGTACACCGGGATAACCACCGATATCTTGTCCTGGTTCATGCCTTCTCCTGACTGCTGGACTCTATGCGCTCCTAACCACCCACGGCAGGAAAAGTCAACACCCCGGTTTCCCTATGCCCGTGGGCGAACGCCCGGGGCCACTGCCTCACCCGAAGATTTCCCTGACCGCCCGGATCACCCGCTGCACCTGGGCTTCTTCCATGCCCGGGTAGAGGGGGAGGCTCAGGATCCGCTCGGCAGCCTCCTCGGTGACAGGCAGGCTGACTCTGCCGCAGGCCTCCCTGACGCAGCTCAAGCTGTGGCAGGCCGGGAAGTGGAGCCCGTACCCGATGCCCTTCTCCGCGAGCTTCTCCATGAAGCGCTTCCTCTCGATGCCCCTGGCCTTGACCACGAACAGGTGCCACGAGTGCACGTGCTCGTAGCCCGGGCTCCCGGGCAGGTCGAGGCCGCTTATCCCCGACAGGCCGTCGAGATACGCCTGCGCGATCTCGGCCCGGCGGGCGTTCATCCAGGGGAGCCGGGTGAACTGCACCAGGCCGAGGGCCGCCTGGATGTCCGTCATGTTGTACTTGAAGCCGGGCGTGGTGATGTCGTAGCTGGGGTCCGACGCCTTGCCGTAGCGCTTCCAGGCGTCCCGCTCGATGCCGTGGAACCTGAGGAGCTTCATTCTTTCCATGAGCTCGGGGTCGTGACCAGTGATGAGCCCGCCCTCGCCGGTGGTGATGTTCTTGATGGGGTGGAAGGAGAACACGGCAAGGTTCCGGTAGCCAATGTGGCGGCCTTTGTAATGGGTGCCGATGGCGTGGGCGGCGTCTTCGATGACGGGGATGTCCCCCGCGGCCTCCTCGATGGCGTCCATGTGGGCGGGCGCGCCGGCGAAGTGCACGGGGATGACGGCCTTCGTGCGCTTCGTGACGAGCCTCGATATCTCTTCCGGCCTCACGAGCAGGGTGTCGTAGTCGATGTCGGCGAACACGGGCTTCGCCCCCGCCAGGAGGATCTGGTTGACCGTGGAGGCAAAGGTCATGGAGGGGGTGATGACCTCGTCGCCCGGGCCTATGCCCATGGCCCTGAAGATCAGGTGCATGCCCGCGGTGCCCGAGGTGAGGCTCAAGCCCGCGCGGGCATTGGTGAGCTTCGCGAACTGCTCTTCGAACTCGTAGCTCTTCGGCCCGGTGGTGATCCAGCCCGACCTGAGGACCCGGGCCACCGCCTCGATCTCCTCGTCGCCGATGAACGGCCTGCTCATGGGTATGAACTCATCTTCCACAGCTCTATCTCCCTTCGCATTCCACCACCGCCCCGGTACGCAGGGACCGCACAGGAGCCGAGCTCCCTCCACAGCCCCTCGTCCATCCTGCCGGGCAGCACGATAATGTACCCGGCTTCGCGGCGCTTCATTATATCGATGAAAACCAATCTGTCTTCTATATTCTTTACAGCGAACTGTCCATAGAAAGGTCCAAGGGCCTCCACGGTCTCGGTGAGCCGGTACCCTATGACCTCACTGTGGGAGACGATCCTGCCCAGCTCTTCAAACATACCCCTGTAGCTCTTGCCCTTGTCGAGCTGGGGGATGACCACGGGCGTCCAGACGAGGAGCAGCAGCGTCCAGCCCAGGAGGACCGGCATGAAATGCAGGGCGCGGAAACGCACCCACACGATCCGGAAGAGGACGCAGAGCGCAGAGACGGCGAGCCCGGCAACGGCGAGGCTCCCCCCGATGGCCACGTATGCCGCGGGCAGGGCAAGGCTGCAGGCTGCCACGAGACCGGAAACCGCCTTCATGAGCCTGTCTTCCCATGGCTGCCGCGAATCCCCGGGCCTGGACTCCCACCAGGCTATGAGGAGGGCCATGGCAGGGAGCATGGGCAGAAAGTAGATTTCGCGCTTGGTGGACGCAAGGCTCAGGACGAGGAGCCCGCCCAGGAGCCAGGAGAAGAGAAACCTTTCACTGGCTCCGGCCTTCCTCGCGTATGCGGCTGCGGGGATGAGGAGCAGGGAGAAAGGCGCTGTCTGGAGAGGGATGTTGTAGAGATAGTAGTAGAAGGGTTTGACGTGCCCTCCCCCGTAGACGATGCCGGCGGGGATGAACCTTCCGATCTGGTTGTAGACGAAGAAGGTGTGGAGATAGCCGTATCCGCCCCGCATGTAGAGGACACCGGCCCAGGCGGCGATGACGGCCAGGACGAGAAGGACCCCCTGGGGGACCCACGCGTCCCTGAGGAAGCCCGTGTCATGATGCCAGAGCACGAAGAGGAGCAGGCCAGCCCCCGGGATGGCCAGACCGATGATGCCCTTGCAGAGGAAAGAGCATGCAAGGGACACCCAGAACACCCGGTACAGGGTCCTGCTCCTTTCCCGCCAGGCGATGAGGAAGGAGCACATGGCCGTGGTGATGAAGAACACGAGCCCCATGTCCACGATGATCCTGTGGGACGAGACGAAGAACAGGGGAAAAGTTGCGAGGATGAGCGGGGCCGGCAGGGCATCGCGGTCGGAGTACAGCCTCCTGGCGGTCAGCCACACCACGAGCAGGGTTCCCAGGGCAAACACCAGGGACGCGACCCTCCCCGCCTCCGGGAAGCGGTCCCCGAGCAGGGCATAGGAGGCGGCCGAAGCCAGGTAGTAGAGGGGCGGCTTTTCCAGGAACGCATTCCCCGCCAGGCGCGGGATGAGATAATCCCCTGCCAGCGACATCTCGCGGACGATCTGTGCCTCCCTGGGCTCATCGGGGGTCCACAGGGAGTGGTCTGCGATGCCTGCACACTGCAGGAGCACAACAAGGGCCAGCAGCTTCACGAACGGCCATTGCATGACAGAAGACCTCCATTCAACATAACAGGACAGTAGTGCAACAACAGCAGAGAATATGATGATTTATCCTGCAGGAGTCAAGCAGGTTTTCCGGAGCTCGCACCCCTTCGGCCGTGCGGCCGGGGAAAGCGGGTGAGCGGCTGATGAAAGCGCTAGTTGGTCAGGGTCTCCGCTTCATCCTCGTCGTCGAGGATCCTGCGCGCCCCCACGATCTTCGTCAGGAAGTGACCCGCCTCGAGCCTGTCCATCTTGATCTCTCGCGATCGGGAGGAGCTGGCGGCATGGATGAACTGGCCGTTGCCCAAGTAGAGACCCACGTGGTCGATGCGGCCGGGGTTCTTCCTCCGCTGGTCCATCTGGAAAAAGATGAGGTCGCCGGGCCTGATGTCGGACAGCTCCACGGGCTTGCCCTCAAGGGCCTGCTGCCGGGAGGAGCGCCCGAGCTCGATGCCGTTCTCCCTGAACACGTACCTCACGAACCCGGAGCAGTCGAACCCCTGCGTGGTCGTCCCGCCCGGACGGTAGGGTATGCCGAGGCACCGTTGCGCCAGCCTGATCACCCTGTCGGTCAGGGACAATGGCTGTTCGGGCTCGACATCACACCCCAGGGAGTTGACGGCGTCGGGGCTCTGCCGCGCGAGGTAGAGGTCAGACGGCCTGGGGGTTTCGATGCTGTATTCCGGAGCAGGGCTCACCTGCTCGGATACGGCCTTTTCGGGCTTGCTAGCGCGCCTGGCTTCCTGGGTGCGGGCAAGCGAACGGCGATTCTTCTCCTTGGCCTTCGAAACCTTCGCCCCTTTCTTGTGGGCTACCCTTTTCTCGGTATGGGCCACCTTGCCCTTGGCTGACTTCTTCTCATCGAGGGCGACCTTGCTGCGAGCCGCCTTGTTCTTGGAAACCTTATTGTTTTTGTTATTGTTATTGTGAAGGGCTGCCTTTTCTTGGTTGGTCTTTTCCTTGTGGAGAGCCACCTTCTTCTTGGCCGCCTTGTCCTTGTGCTTGGCGACCTTGCCGGAGCCTGCGTCCTTCTTGTGGTCGGGTTTCTCTGTATGGCCGCTCAGGGAGGTGTGCCCGTCCTTCTGTTTCCCCTTGCTTTTACCTGCGGACACATGTCCGGCCTTCTCGGGGGAGCTTCCCTTCTTGGCCTTGACGACGGCCTGCGTCTTTTCAGGGGCCTTCTTGCTGGCCTTCGTATCCTCTGATGCGGCAACCGTGGCTTCCGCCTTATGGGTCTTTGCCTGCGCGGTCGGTATGAAGCCTGAACCTGTCAGCCCAATGATCAGCAAGCACATGACAACTGGACCGAGAATGTTTCTCTTCATCATTTGCCCCCGCCTCACATTCCATTCTCAGTTATTTCAGTATCGGCTTGAACAGAAAACTCATTACAATTTCGTACCCTATACAGGGCCATAAGCATGTATGTCAAGCTCACTTCAATAACTGGATTCAGTAATTTCTTATCTATCGGCATACATTGGATAATTTTTTAAATTTACCCTGCGTGGGGTCATGCTCCAGGATGTATGCGCCGGAGACCGCCGGAAGATCGGCTGTCAAACCCTTGCCGGTTGCCGTTCTCCACAGGCCTCAGAAGGGTATGGACAGCAGGGCGCATGTGCCTTACCGTAGGGAACAAAAAGCGCGAACGAGAGGTGCATGCCATGGCAAGGATCCTGATCCATCCGGCCCGCTACGAGAACGTCAGCCAGGCCGTCGCGAGGTGTTTCGAGCTCTTTCCCCTCGAGATCAGAGGCAGGCGGGTCCTCATCAAGCCCAACGTGCTCCGGGCCTCCCGTCCCGAGGAGGGCATCACCACCCACCCTGCGGTACTCAGGGCCGTGGTGGACCAGGTGGAGTCCATGGGTCCGGCGTCTCTCGTCGTGGGAGACAACCCCGGGCTCGTGAACTACGGGGCAAACCAGGAGGCCTTCAGGGCCACGGGGCTCATGGAGGCGGCCAAGGGCTATTACCGGAACATCGGTGACGATTCGGTGAGGCTGGACTTCGACCCCTCGTTCGTGCCGAGCGTGACCCTGTCCCGTGCGATATGGGACGCGGACGTCATCATCAGCCTGCCCAAGTTCAAGACCCACGGCCTGACCGTGGTATCCGGGTGCATCAAGAACAGCTACGGTTTCCTGCCCGGTGCCCAGAAGGCCGCCCTGCACAGGATCGCGGGCAGCGCTGAACGCTTCCATGAGCTGATCGTGAGCATCTTCAAGCTGAAGATCCCGGACCTGTTCATCGTGGACGCAGTCTTAGGCATGGAGGGCAACGGACCGGCATCCCCAGACCTCAGGGACATCGGGCTGATCCTGGCATCGGACTCCGCCGTGGCCCTGGATGCGGCCATCTCCACCATGATGGGCTGCGACCCCGGGAGCCTTCCCTTCCTGGCAAAGGCCCAGGCCGAGGGGCTCGGGTGCCATGACCTCTCGCAGGCCCAGATCATCGGCGAATTTAAGGTGATACCCGGATTCAAGCTCCCCCCGCTCAGCGGCGAGGGGAACCTCAAGAACGAGCACATCCAGGGGCTCATCAAAAGCCGGTCGCTCTTCCGCCCCCTCGCCCACCGCGACCAGTGCACGGGCTGCGGCACCTGCGTCGACCAGTGCCCCGTATCCGCTCTGTCCATGGACAGTGACGGCATCCCCGTGGTCGACCGGGAGGCATGCATCGCGTGCTTCTGCTGCCAGGAGATCTGTCCGGAAAAGGCCATCGTTCTTCAGTAGGAGGGGCAAGGCCCGGCAATTGCCGGCATCCGGTCTGTCCGCGTCAGGGAGAAGCCCACTGTCCCGCCTGGGTGCGAGCCTTCAGGGCGCACCCCTAAAGCGGGGTCACAGTATCTCTCCTAAGGCATGGGTGATGTCAGCGGCATTCACGAACTGCTTGTCAGGCATCCTGTTCAGGGCGTCGATGACGTCATCGGGCGCGTTCCTGCTCTGGGCATACTGCACCAGCTCGGATTTGCTCTTCGGGAGATCGATCCCCCGGAGATATTCCAGTATCTCGCCCGTGCTTGCCATGGTTTCTCTCCTCCTTTTTTCCGTGCTCGCGTGTTCGGCACAGGAACGGCTCGAGAAGGAGCCGTTCACTCGGGCAGGTCCACGGCGGTAAGGACATCCGCTGCAGACTCGAACTGCCGGTCAGGCAGCCTGCTCAGCATCTCCACGACATCCCCGGGCGCATTCCTGCTCCGGGCGTGGCTCACGACTTCTTCCCTGCCCTTGGGGAACTGAATGCCCTGGATATACTCCCACACGAGGTCAGCGTCTGCCATGCTCATCCCCCTTGCCCGGTCCCCCGGGCCGAAGTACGGCCATGCGGCAGGTAACAAACCATGTCCCGGGGAGGACCGGCCTTTCACCCACAGCCTTGCACCCCTCCTAGGGCATACAGGCGGCCCGAGGCGGCGGGCTGCATCGTCATGCCCGTCCGGCCCCAGGCTGCTGGACTGCCGACCTACCTCGACTCCCCCAGCGCCCTGCTGATGTCCCCGATGGAGTGGTACTCCCAGTCGGGAAGGGCTATGAGCAGGTCGATGACATCCCGCGGGGCCTGGTTTTCCTGGGCCTTCTGGATCAGGTCCCCCTTTCTCGAAGGGTAGTCCACGCCCTCCAGATAGGCTTTGAGATCGACCGTGCTGACTCCCATTCATTCACCTCGTCCCTGCCCGGCCTGCCGCCTGTTTGAGACCGCCCGCGGCCCTGGAGGCGTCGATGGGCGTGTGGTGATCCCTGTCAGGCAGGTTGTTCAGGAGATCCATCACGTCATCCGGCGCCCCGTTCTCACGGGCCTTCCTGATCAAGCCATCCTTATCCGAGGGGAAACTCATCCCCTTGAGGAACATTTCCACATCCACTGTGCTCACGTCACCGGATCCGGCCATCACTTGGGCCTCCCTGAAGCTTCCATCCGGACTGCCAGCTCAGGGTATTTCCTGTTGTATCTTCCCCGAAAGAGCCCGCTATTCTATCTTGCCGATGGCCCTGCTGACTTCGGCGGCAGAGCCGTACTCCTGGTCAGGAAGCTGGTTCAGGATGTCCAGCACGTCGTTGGGCGCATTGTTCTGGCGGGCCTTTTCGAGGATGCCGTTTCTCCTCGCGGGGTAATCCATGCCCCGTAGAAATTCCTGAATCACTGCTGCGCTTACACCCATACTCCGTCCTCCCGTTCCTTCAACCCCAAAGTCCCGACGACCAAGGGGGTGCATCGTCCCCGCTAGATCTTCCCCACGGCCTTGTTGACGTCAGCCGGAGAGGGGTAGCTCTGGTCGGGAAGCCTTTTTATGAGGTCCACCACGTCCTGGGGCGCCTTGTTTGCCCGGGCGGTCTTCATCAGGTCGTCCTTGTCCGCCGGATAGTGTATGCCGTGCAGATACTGCTGGAGCTCACCTGTGCTTACCATTGCTCGTCCTCCTTGGTTCGTGCCCACCGTGCACTGGATTTGGAAAGGGGCTGCAGGTGCAGCCCTTGCAATATCAAGACCCGGTCGGTTATTCGATGTCGCCGATCGCCTTGTTGACGTCTATGGGGGTCGAAAACTTCTGATCCGGCAGCCTGTCCAGCATGTCGATCACATCCTGCGGCGCATTGTTGCTCTTGGCCTTGCTGAGCAGGTCGCTCTTCCCGGCCGGATAGTTCATCCCGTGCAGGTATTCCTGGATTTCACCTGTACTTACCATGACTGGAACCTCCTTGATCTTCTGTGGTTCGAACGTGGGAAAAGCCCTTCTTTAAGGGTTCGTGCCGATGGGTTCCGTACGGGACATCAGTCGACGCGGCTCACGGCCTTGTTCACATCAACTGGAGAAGGATAACTCTGGTCCGGGAGCTTGTTCAGGATGTCCATGACATCCTGGGACGCGTTGTTGCCCTGCGCTGTCTTCAGGAGATCGCTCTTGTTGGCAGGATAGTGAATGCCTTTCAGGCTTTCTTGAATAAGACTGGTTGTTACCATTTTTCCACCTCCACCGTTCTTTTTTTCTGACCATGTCTGCTCGTCATTCGGTCATCGCTGATGACATCACGATGGACCGGAAACCGTGCATCCTCCCTTCTCAATCAACGCCGGCGGCTTCGATCACGTCGTCCGGCGACGAATACTCCCGGTCAGGCAACCCTCTGAGCAGGTCCAGGGTTTCGTCGGTGGCATGGTTGACTTGGGCCAGGTTCAACACCTCATCCTTTGTGGCAGGGAACGCGATCCCCTCCAGGTACCATTCCAGCTCAGCGGCATTTACTGGCATGTCTCACCTCGTCTTCTCTCTGCTCACGGTTCATGGTCTGTTTCCTTCACTCCCGGCTCACGGGGTGCATCCGCATCCCTGCTGCTACTCGATTTCCTCGATGGCCCTGGAGACTTCCATGGGGGAATTGAACCGCCGCTGGGGCAGGTTGTTGATGAGGTCAATGATGATGTCAGGGGCCTGGTTGTCACGAGCCTGCTTGTTCAGGTCGTTCTTGCTTGCGGGATATTGGGTGCCTCGGAGGAACTTTTCGATCTCTGCTGCCTTCACTCCCATGAATCTTACCTCTTTTCAGTACTGGGTTACGCCGATTCTCTCAGGTTGAAGCCGTGATCACCGTTCTTTGGATATTTGTTCTAAGTATTTATTATAGGCCTCCAGCTATCTTTCTCAATGCGAAGTTTCCCATGAATATCCTTGGGGTTTTCCCATAAAGCCATCAGCCGGCGTCTATTCGATTTCAACAATGATTAATATATGTTGATTGATTTACGTACATACAGGAATATTTCTCCAACGCCTTCTCAGAGTATTTCTATCTTGCACACGTGTTCCTGCTCTCCATCGGAAGGCATTCCGGAAGGGTGCAGGCAGCAAAGGTCGAAAGGCCGGCAGGGTTCGCCCTGCATGTCGATGGAAGATGCGTGTGGGGCAGGTCTTGAGAGAAAGGAGCGCCCTGTGCACCGTGGTGCATTCGGGGCCAGCCAGGTGTTAGGGTAAAGGAGGGCATACGCAGCCCCATGACAGGGCTTAAGAGACAGGGACGCATCAGAAGGCGAGGGTCCTGCCCATGAGCGTCACCGGGGTGCCGTTGTACGCCTTGAGCTCCAGGATGCGCCAGCCCAGCCTCGTATAGAAGTGCGCCGAGTCGGGCGTGTAGAGGAACAGCTCGCTGAAGCCTATGTGCTGGGCCTTTTCCTCCACGGCCTTCACGAGTATGGAACCCACCCCCCTGCACCTCCACTCCTTTGCCACGTAGAGCCCGGCAAGCCAGGGGGCGAGGTCGAACCGGTCGTCCATGTCGTACATCTTCAGCGATGCGGTGCCGATGACGAGGTCGGATTCGATCGCGACCAGGGCAAAGGGGATCCTGTCGCGATTCGCCCTCTCCCGGACAACCCGCTCGAAGTCCTCCATGCTCCTCTCGGGGTACAGATACGACCACTCATTATAGAACCATCCGGCTATCTGCGGGACAGAGTCCTGGTAGTTTGCAAGGTAACCGACTTCCATGCATCCCTCATTGAGAGTTCGGGCTACCAATCTATAAATAGGATGTTTCCTGTCGTTCACAAGGGAGCGCACCCGGGCGCACGCATCTGATACGCCCGACCAGGCCGGGTATCCGTATGCGGATCATCGGTATCGATCCGGCACCTGTTGCCGGGAACCACAGACAGCGCCATGCAGGGGTCCCGCTACCAGAGATTTGACTGCTGGAACATTAATTACTGTCAAGCGGCCTGATGATATGGTTTAATAGAGCCATTACAACCAAGAGGAGGGCGTGCCGTGGAGGGCATACATGAGATCAAGGTGAAAAAATCGATGACGGCAAAGCTCATTGTGGGCGTCATAGCCGTATTCTTCCTGCTGTCCGTCGCCAATCCCATCGTGATGATACCCGCGGGACACGTGGGCGTGCAGGACCTCTTCGGCAACGTCCTGTCCACCACCCTGAAGCCCGGCCTGAGGATCGTGATCCCCTTCACGAAGGTGGTGAAGATGTCGGTCCAGACCCAGGAATACATGGAGGTGGCGGACACCCCCTCGAAAGAGGGCCTCATCATCAACCTGGACGTCTCCCTGCTCTACCGGCTCGATCCCGAAAAGGCCGCGGACATCTACAAGACCGTGGGGACCGGGTACAAAGAGATCGTGGTCGAGCCGCAGCTGCGCTCGGCCGTCAGGGAGGTGACCGCATCCTACGAGGCAAAGGCCCTGTACTCGGCCGAGCGGGAGCGGGTCGCGGGCGAGATCAAGAACCTGTATTCGAAGATAACCAAGGATCGGGGCATCATCACGGACCAGATCCTGCTCCGGAAGATCGGGCTCCCGAACACGCTGGCCATGGCCATCCAGGAAAAGCTCAAGCGGGAGCAGGAGTCCGAACAGATGAAGTTCGTGCTTCAGAAGGAGCAGCAGGAGGCTGAGCGCAAGCGCATCGAGGCGCAGGGCATCTCCGACTTCCAGAGGATCGTGTCCCAGGGCATCACCCCACAGATCCTGGAGTGGAAGGGCATCGAGGCCACGGAGAAGCTCGCCAACAGCCAGAACACGAAGATCGTGGTCATCGGGAACCCGAAGAACGGCCTGCCGCTGATCCTGGGGGGCGAGAAGTAGCCTCTCCCCCCTTCATCGGGGTCGGGGTCGGTATCGGGGTCGAACGTCCGAAAAGGGGACATTCTGATCCCGGTGCAGAGAGCCCTTCCCTGTCTCCCGGAACGGGAAGAACATAAGCAGCCCTGCCGTTGGCGGGGGTTGTCCTACGCGCTCAGGACGTCTATGACCCATTCCACGCGGTCCCTGACAGCCATGTCGTTGATGGCGGGAATGGTGTTGAAATCGCCCCTGAGCATCCGCAGGCCGTAGAGCTCCAGCTGGATCTCCTCCTTGGTGCGGAACCCCAGCCTTCTGAGGAGCATGTCCGGGGCGCTCCACCCGCGCAGGGAATGCTGGAGGAGGAACGCGAGCGCTGCGATGGGGAGCAGGATGAACAGGCGGCTCCTCACGACGAGTGCCATGAACAGGCCGAACAGGCCGAGGATGGAGGCGTTGGCCTCCAGGGTCTGCTCGATGTCCGGCTCGCCCTTGAGCCTGCCGATCCTGTCTTCGATCCCTTCCGGATGCTCTGCATAGAACAGCAGGGACTTTCTCATCCCGTCCAGGATCATCTGGTTTATGAGGGGGCTGGTGTTCTGAGCCACCCTGCTGCTCAGACTCCTTCCGTACGCGATAGTATCCATTCTGGCTTTCTCCTTTTGCCGGTCACGGTGTCCGGGTCGTTCACCGGATGAACACCCCTGCCGGTTCCGACCGGGACCGGGGTAGAGTGTCCATATATAGATAATGGGAGAAAAGCCCGAATCACTCCACCGGCAGGAGGGCGCAGCGTTCCATCTCCTGCCGGGGACGGGCGGACGACCACTCCTCGCTTCAGGTATGGTGCTCAGGGATGAGCATGGGACAGGCGAGTCGGATCATTCTCCGGAGAACGGCCCTCCCTCTTTTTCGAAAACCCTGCATACCGAGCCCCAGGGACACCTCTCCCGGCAGAACGCCAGGGGGGTCTTCTCCAGGACGAGCCTGCGGAGCTCCCGGGCCTCGAGCCGGTCCCCGTAGGCCAGCCCAAGCCCCTCGAGAATCCTGGCGTCCCATTTCCGCACCTTGTGCTCCTGGCCGTGGATGCTCTCGCAGCGGCCGTCCCGGCATTCCGGGCACGAGACGCACACCGCGTCTATGCCCTCGGCCATCTCCACGACGGTGTCCTCCCCGCGGGTGATCACCCCCTTCAGCTCGCGGGCCGTGCCGAGAAAGGGCTCCCCCCGGTCCGACATCAGGAAGGGGAGGTACAGCAGGCACAGGACGTGGTGCGGCCTTGCCCGGATGGGATCACGCTCCATGGCTGCGCACCTCGTTCCTCAGCACGCCGATGCCCTCGACCTCGAGCTCCACGACGTCTCCGGGCTTGAGGAACCTTCCCATCTCCAGGCCGCATCCCCTGCCCTGGGAGCCCGAACAGGTGCCCGAGCCGATGAACTCGCCTGGGTAAAGGGTCTCATCCTTCGAGATGTACGCAATGATGTCCTCGAACGTCCAGTACATCTCAGAGGTCGAGCCCCGGGACCACTCCTGTCCGTTCACCCTGGCGAGCATGGTCAGGCTGTAGGGGTCCGGGATCTCGTCCGGGGTGACGAGGCAGGGCCCCATGGCGTTGCCGGTGTCGAAGTCCTTGCCCTTGGCCGGTCCGAGCCGTCCGCGAAGCTCGCGCATCTGGATGTCGCGCGCCGAGAAGTCGTTGAAGACCGTATACCCGCCGATGTGCTGGCGGGCCCGGTCCCTGGGTATGTCCGCGCCTCCCCTGCCGATGAAGACGCCCCACTCGAGCTCGTAGTCGAACTGCTTCGTATAGGCCGGCATGACCACGGGCGCGTCGGTGCCCGTCACCGAGAAGCGGTTGCTCTTGTAGTAGACGGGACGCTCGTACCAGGCACGGTTGAGGAGATAGGCCAGGGAGCGCCTGCGGCCGAAGGTCCTCTCGATCCACTCGTCCACCGGGGCGAACGTCCTGAAGCCCACGGCGCGGATGCTGTTGATGATGTGCTGCTCGAAGGCCATGCAGTCGCGGATCGACTCGGGGCGCGGCACGGGGGCCAGGAGCGAGACCTTTCCCAGGGGCAGGAGGGCGTCCGGGGGACGCTGGGAGAGGATGAACTCGAGTACGAGCTCCCCCTTTTCCCGGGCCTCCTCCCCTGCCCTGAGGAAGGCGAGCATGTCCGTGAAGAAGGGGGATGAAACCCCGTCCATTGCCCTGGCCCCGGCCTGAAGGTACCCCACCGAGCGCCCGTCCCCGGTCAGGGCACCCACCAGGGCCTGCCCGTCCCCCCTGTGGAAGGTCACGAGCCTCACGGCCTGTCCCCGTCCCCGGGACCGGCCGGCCCGGCGTCGTCATCGAAAACCAGGTCTGCCTTCCGGACGCCCATCCTGACGAGGCGGCCGTTCGAGGCGATGTGACGGTGGAGCAGGTACTCGAACAAAAGCCAGACCAGGACCGCAACGGTCATGAACGGGAGGATGTACGAGGCCCCGTGCTCGGACATCCCGGTGGCGAACTCGTAGGCCAAAGCAACGAAGGCCGCGGTCATGCCCAGGAGGAAAAGGCCCAGACGGGGTGCCCTGACCCGGTAACGGGCATTGCATCTGAAGCACCGGAACCGGTAGGGCACGGCCTGGCGCAGGGCCATGAAAAAGGTCAGCTCAGCCTGGCAGTTCTCACACCTCATGGTCGACCTCCCATTCTTCATATTCGCATGCCCAGGCACCGCTTCCGCCTGGCGGGCCGCTGCACACCGCCAGGGCCGTGCCCGGGACATTGCCCGTGTCAGAAATTCAGCTCCTCCATCCTCCGCAGCAGGGTCTCCATCACCGAGTTGATGAGGGAGAACCTCGCCCTGTCCGAGAGCATCTCCTCTTCCGTCTGCACATATCGCGATCCGTCCAGTTCGTGCCTGCAGTGCCTGATGAGGGACCTGGCCAAGGCCGGGGTGGTCTCCAGGTGGAACTGGAGCCCCATGATCCTGTTGCCGACCATGAACCCCTGGTTCCTGCACGCCTCGCTCGAAGCGAAGGGCACTCCGTTCTCGGGGATGTCGAAGGTGTCACCGTGCCAGTGGAACGCCTCGAGCCTGGCCGGGAAGACGCCCTTGAGCACAGGGGCCGTCTCGTGGGAGATCTTCACCGGAAACCACCCGATCTCCCGGCATCCGTTGCTCCTCACCTCCGCACCCAGGGCATGGGCGACGAGCTGCGCGCCGAGGCAGATCCCCAGCACGATCTTGCCGGAGAAGACCGCCTCCCGGATGTAGAGCCTCTCCCTCTTCATCCAGGAAGGGCCTGGCTGGTCGTGAACACCCATGGGCCCGCCCATGACGATGAGCCAGTCGATGGTGCCCATCTGTGGAAGCCCCTGCCCGAGATACAGGTGCGTGGAGGTGAGCTTGTGCCCCCGCGCCCGGAAATAGCCCTCTATGCAGCCCGGCCCCTCAAAGGGCACGTGCTGCAGGAAGTGTACGTGCACAGTGGTCCTCCTCGTGATGCCCGCTTCGATCGCTGCATGCAGGGAAACCTATACCACGTTCATTTTCTTAAGTGCCAGGTAAAGATTGGCCGCTCCTGCCGGAAACCATCACCCCTCCCCATACAGTCGACCCGCCTGGATGCCCACGGGCCGTCAAAGGTCGAAGCCCGGTTTGCCGATGGGCAGACCGCCCCAGTAGCTGTCGCACACGTCGGCCATCTCGTTCAGGGTGCGCTCCACCTCGACTCGGATGCCCTCGGTCTCGCCCTTGTTCGCGTCGCCCGGCACATACACCGGGTTGCCGTGGTACACCACGATGTCCGTGAAGGGCATGGGGACCATGTACCGGTCCCAGCTCCCGAGGATGATGGTGCGCCTGGCGCCGTACATCATGGGGATGATGGGCTTGCCGGTCATCTTCGCGATCCTCACCGTCCCCCCCTTGAGGACCCTGGGAGGACCGTTGGGGCCGTCCCCCATCATGCCAGCCGCGTGCGCGCCCCGGCTGAGCCGCTTGACGAGCTCGTACATGGCCCGGTGCCCGTCCCTCACCCGGCTGCCCCTGACGGACTGGAAGCCCAGCAGGTGGGCGATGGCGTCGGCATAGTCGCCGTCCTTGCTCCTGCCGATCATCATGATGATGTTGCGCCTGCCGAAATCGTGGAAAAAGTAAAACATCCTCTGGTGCCAGGTGGCGTAGACAGCGCCGCCCGAGGCCAGGAGCGCCGACCGTTCGCGCCCCTCGTTGATGCGCTCCACCACCCGGTACGTCCGGCACCAGCCATCGATGAGGGACGCCGCCACGTGGGGTATGGAACCGAGCATCGCCTTTTCGAAGAGACTGAGCTGGTCCTGGCTCCTACTGGGCATGTGTCATCCTGGAAGATTCCTCAGAATGAACAAATAATGGGCTGAGGATGCAAAATCAAGCCGCAGGGACGTGCCTGCCCGGACGCCTTCAGCGGATGAGGGGCTTCCCTGCCGCCGGTTCCGCTCAGGGCAGAGGCGGGTAGTCGATGTACCCCCTGGGGCCCGGGGTGTAGTAGGTCCTGGTGTCCGGGACGGCCCAGGCCGCACCTCTGCGGATCCTCTCCACGAGGTCGGGATTGGCGATGAAGGCGCTCCCGAAGGACACGGCGTCCGCATATCCCTCCTCGATGACCCGGTTCGCCTTTTCCGCGGTGAACCCGCAGTTGATCACGAGGGTCCCGTGGAACAGGGGCCGGAAGTGCCTGGCGATGTTGGGCTCGGCGTAGGGCACGCCGTCCACCGGGACCATGGGCTCGACGAAGTGGGCGTACGCGAGGTCGGGGTAGTCGTTCAGGCGCTCCGTGATGTGGTCGAAGGTGGGGATGGTGTCTTTGTCCACCGTTATGCCGAAGAACCCGTGAGCCGACGGGTTGAGCCTGATGCCGGTCCTGTCGAACCCGATGGCGCCCCCCACGGCCTCGAGGGTCTCGAAGAAGAACCTCGCCCTGTTCTCATGGCTCCCGCCGTATTCGTCGGTACGGCGGTTGGCGCAGTTCACGAAGAACTGGTGGAAGAGATAGCCGTTGGCAGAGTGGATCTCCACGCCGTCGAACCCGGCGGAGATCGCATTCAGGGCCGCCTTCCGGAAGTCCTCCGTGACCGCGTGGATCTCGTCGACCGTCAGGGCGCGAGGCGTTACGGTATCCTTGAAGCCGGCCGGGGTGTATACCCGGTCCTGCGGGTTGACGGCGGAGGGGGCCACGGGAAGCGATCCCCCGTGGAAGTCCGGGTGGGACATGCGGCCCACGTGCCAGAGCTGACAGAAGATGTGTCCCCCGCATTCGTGGACAGCAGCGGTGACGGGCTTCCAGCCCTCGACCTGCTCGGGGCTGTGGATGCCCGGGGTGTTGACATACCCCACGCCCTGGGTCGATACCTGGGAGCCCTCGGAAATGATGAGCCCCGCCGAAGCGCGCTGGGCATAGTACTCGACCATGAGCCCGTTGGGCACGCGGCCGGGGTTGTCTGCACGGCTGCGCGTCATGGGGGCCATGAAGACCCGGTTGGGCAGCTCGTAGGGCCCGATCCGGACAGGTGTCAGCACAGGTGCTTCTGCCATGCGTTCCTCCTTGCCTTCTACGGTCACGTGGCCAATTTAAGGTCATTCCCCGCCATCATCGGCGTCGGGGTCGGTATCGGTATCGGGGTCGCCCACCTCCGCACGATACACACTGAGATGCACGCAGAAGCTGGTCCTTGGCGTTGCGATGGCCTTTCAGCGTCTCGCAATACCGGTAAACCCAGCCGACGTACTCGATGGCGACACGGTACACATCGAGTTTCTCATGACCGAAGGCCATTGAGCTCCTCTCGACCCCGATTCCGATACCGACCCCGACCCCGAATGCATCGTACTCCATCGGGTGTTCCCCCATCAATCTGCCAATAGTAATAGCCCCACCCCCGTGCACGTCAAGGGAGCGGGAGGGGGATCATTCCGGAAGAGCATGCTCACGTCCGAGGCGCTTTGCCATCACGATGCAGGGCAGCTCGGTGCCGCCCGGGAGCACGTATCTGGACGACTCGATGCGGATGAACCTCATCCGCTCGTAGAAGCCCACGGCGTTGAGCGTGGATTTCAGGTTCAGCTCCCGCACCCCGGCCTCCCTGGCCATGGCCTCCACCTCCTGCACGAGGGTCCGCCCTATCCCCATTCCCGCATTTTCCGGAGACACGTAGAGCGCCGTGATCTCGGCCTTTGAGGCATTGAAGATGCACAGGCCCACGACACCCCCCTCTACGGCCACGATGAAGTCATAGACCTCCATGGCCCTGAGATACCCCTGGGGCTTGAGCGCGCCCGTCCACTCGCGTATCTGCTCTTCGGTGTAAGAGGGCGTGCACAGCTCCCTGATGGAGGCGTTGTGCACCTCGCAGATGGTGGGGAGATCGCCCGGGACCGCCCTGCGGATGGCCACCCGAGACTTCCCGTTCACGGTCAGGCCCCTTCCAGGAGGGCTGCCTCGCGGCCGATGGCCCCGCTCTGAACGAGCTCCAGGAATTCCTCCCCCAGGATGGAGCTCGCCGCCACCACCTTTTCCCAGTAGGCGACCCGCTCGCGGTCGCTGCCCCGGAACAGGATGAAGTCGTCGCGGTCCGGGATCTTCCTGTGGGGCAGGCGGGCGATGAAGTCCTCGGACGGACACACGAGGACCACGTGCCTGATGTTGTCCCGGTCGGGTTTCCGCCAGGGCAGCATCTTGTCGAGCCACCCCGGTATGATGGAGTCCGTGTAGTGCGGGAAGAGCACGATGCCGTCGTCCCCGAAGGGGATGTCGAGGTGGTAGTCGAGGAGGCCGCCGTCCCGGTACATGCCCGGGGCCGCTCCGTCGAGGTCCCTCACCCCCTCCATGACCAGCGGGATGGACCCCGAGGCGAGCAACGCGCTGCCCATGTTCTCCGGCGTCAGCGGCACCCTCTGGAGGCCATCCTGCTTTGCGAAAAAGGGCGGCCGGGAGCGGGGATCGAAGAGCAGGGTGCGCGAGAAGAAGAGCTTCAGCGCCGTGCGGCTCATGCCGTTGACGAGCCCTGCCAGGAGCATGGCCGGGCCCAGGGCATAGCGTTCGTCCCGGGAAAGGAGGCCGCGGCAGCGCACCGCCAGCATGCTCAGCCTGAAGAACGGGTGATCCAGGACGGCCCGGGCGCCGGCCTGGTCGAGGTAGGCCTCCATGACCCTGACAGTGCCCCGGCTCACCTCGGCGGCCGTGGGCCAGTCCGAGTAGCGCTGGGCCAGATAGGCCTGCTCGAACCGGTCGTAAGCACCCGAGCCCATGCCCTGGGCGATGGCGGCAAAGCGCCAGGCGCCGATGGAAGATCCGATGAGGAAGACGGGATGGGGCGAGAAATCCAGCCACGACGAGAACAGGGCCCGGTCGAGGCCGTTCAGGACAAGCCATTTCGGCCCGCCGGCAGCGCCGGCAACGACCGTAACGGACTCCTTTTTCAGGCCCTCGTCGCGCAGGATGGACAGTGCACGCGCTCCTGCCAGGATTTTCAGGTTTTTCTTCATGTCTTCAATAAAATCAAAATACTCTTCACTCTTCGCAATTCAAGCCCCGTGTTTCTCCCGACTCAGGCGGGACCCGGACCTCCACGGAATAAAACCCGCCCCTGAGGTCGTACTTCACCTCGTACCCGAGGTCCTTCAGGATCCGGGCCATGGCGGTGTTGCGCGGGTCCATCATGCTCCCGAACCGGGTGATGCCGTGCTCCCGGGCGACGGACACGGTCCTTTCCAGCAGGGCCTTGCCGAGCCCCAGGCCCTGCCAGTCGTCCCTCACCGCGATCCCCAGGTCCGTGGGGTCGTCATCCCGGCCGCGGGCATACCGGCCCACGGCGACGAGGGCGTCTCTCCCCTGCTCCTTTACCACGGCCACGAGGGCGAACTCGCTCATATAATCGACGTGGGTGAAGTGGTGGAGCATCTCCTCGGGAAGGCTCCTGATGTCTCTGAGGAAGCGCTGATAGAGCGACTGCGGCGAGATCCTGGCGAACAGGTCGACGATGAGATCCCCGTCGCTTGCCTTGATCGGCCTGAGCAACACCTCCCGTCCGTCCTTGAGCAGGAGTTTGCCCTCGTACTGGAGCGGATAGGCAGGGGGTGAAACGTCCAAGGCCATGGGTCTAACCCCTGAACATCGCGGCGGCCCGGCACGCCTCCACGGGATGGTCCCCCACGGCGGTCTCATCCGAAAGCACGAGCCCGCGGTACCCTCGGACCAGCGCATCGTGGATGCAGCACACCTCGGACCGGGTGGGCACCGGCGACTTCACCATGTGCTCCAGGACCTGGCCGGCGAGCGTGACGGGCACCGGCAGGCCGGGGACCTGCCCCGTGAACCGGTGGATCGCTTCGGCCATGCGGACGAGACCCATCTCCGCGCCCAGGTCCCCCCTGCAGAGCCACATCTCATCCGCTGATGAGGCGATGCCGTGGGCGTCCGCAAGGGCGGTCTCCCGCTCGAGCTTGGCGATGAGGTGCGCCCCCTTGCCGAAGGCGCGGCGGTACCGCGCCATCTCCTCGGCATCCTTCACGTACGAGACGGCATACCTGACAAAGGCCGCCCCCCTGGTCCGCTCGAGGATGGCCCTGTCCTTCCCGCCGAGGTCTTCGATGCGGTACCCGCACGAAGCGAAGGTGATCCCCTTCCGGGGCGAGAGCTCCCCCCCCTGCACCACCCGCGCGGTGATGGCGCGTTCGGCGCACGTCTCCCGGAGGAGGACGACCTTTGCGTCGTTCAGGACGATCTCCCGGCCCGAGGCGGGCGCCGCCTGGAAAAAGTCCAGATGCGGCACGGGCAGCACGTCCGGCTCAGAGGCGGACCGGCCGTATGCGAGGGTGACCGTCCGGCCGGGCTCCAGGCTCACGTGGGGAAACTCCCCGAGACGCCACTTGCCCCCCTGGAGGTCCAGCACAAGGGGAAGTCCGGTGGGGCCCAGGAAGGCGCCCGCCCTCCTGACCCATCCGTCGAGCTCCTCGAGGGTGAGGTGCGACGTGTTCAAGCGGAACCCGCCTGCCCCGGCGGACACCATGTCCCCCCAGACGGATTCCCGGCTGCTTCCCGGTCCGATCGTTGCGATGATGCGGTAGTCCATGCGCCTGTTCCCTTCCCTGGTGGAGCGATGCCCCACCGCGCCATCAGCATAAGTTCAGGCACGAGATATTGCAACCCCTTTTCATCCCCCTGCAACGGGCGTCCACAATGCACCGTGGTGCATTCGGGGTCGGGGTCGGTATCGGGGTCGATTCCGATTTTCCTCTTCGGATGTTCGACCCCGATACCGATACCGACCCCGATGAAGAGGGGGGATTTAAGCCAACCAGGTGCAAGGCGACGATGCGTAAAGGAGAACGTAAGCAGTACTGCCCTTGATTCCGCAGGTGCCGGGGGATACTAATATTCATACCACGGCTGGGCATCCCACGGGAGGCCCGGCTTCAATTTCACCAGGAGGGCACGATGCGCGGCCATGGTATGGAAGTCTTGATTACGGGCTTGAAGAAGGATGTTTCCCTGAAGGCGTCATGGGGTGCGAAGGGGCTGGCCCTGCTGCTCGCGTTCCTTGCGGCCGCGACGCCCCTGCCAAGGGCCGCGGCCTCCGATGCAGGGCCCGGCCGGGAGCCCGGGGTCCACCGCGCCACCCTGGAAAACGACCTGCGCGTCGTCATCGTCCAAAACGAGCTCGCCCCCGTGGCGACCATCGTCGTCAACTATCTGGTGGGCTCCAACGAGGAGCCGGAAGGCTTCCCCGGCATGTCCCACGCACTGGAGCACATGATGTTCCGGGGCAGCCCGGGGCTCACCGCTGACCAGCTTGCCAACATCACGGCCGCCATGGGGGGCAACTTCAACGCCGCCACCTCCCAGACCGCCACCCAGTACTTTTTCACCGTCCCTGCGAAGGACTTGGACGTGGCCCTTAAGGTCGAGTCCATCCGCATGCGCGGCGTGCTCAGTACGGATGAGCTCTGGGGCCAGGAGCGGGGGGCGCTGCTCCAGGAGGTTGCCCAGAACCTCTCCATCCCGGAGTACCTCTTTTACAGAAAGCTGCTGGAAGCCATGTTCACGGGGACCCCCTACGCCCACGACCCGCTGGGCAGCCGCGAATCCTACAGCAAGACCACCGGGGACATGCTCAGGAGATTCCACGACACCTGGTATGCGCCCAACAACGCCATCCTGGTCATCGTGGGCAACATCGACCCCGAAAAGGCCATGGCGCAGGTGAAGAAGCTCTTCGGCCCCATCCCGGCCAGGAAGGTACCCCCTCGGCCCGGGGTGAACCTGCAGCCCGTCGAGGCCCAGACCATGGAGCTCAAGACCGACAAGCCCTTCGGCATGTACATCGTGTCCTTCCGGATGCCCGGGTACGACAGTCCGGACTACGCGGCGGCCCAGGTCCTCACCGACGTGCTCGCCAGCCGGCGGGGGAGACTGTACAGCCTGGTCCCCGAAGGCAAGGCCCTGGATGCCGGTTTCGAGAACTACACCCTGCCCGCCTCAGGCCTGGGCTATGCCATTGCGGCATACCCCCAGGGGGCCGACGTGAAAGCCCTGGCGGGCGAGGTCCGCACGGTCCTCGCGGACATTGCGGCCAACGGGGTGCCCGGAGACCTCGTGGAGGCCGCGAAGAGGCTCAGGGTGACGGACGTGGAGCTGCAGAAGAACTCGGTGGAGGGGCTCGCCATGGCGTGGTCGCATGCCCTGGCGGTCGAGGGCAGGTCGTCCCCTGAGGACGAGGTGGAGGCCATCAGGAAGGTCACGGTCCAGGACGTGAACAGGGTGGCGCGGACATATCTCGACCTGGACCACGCCATAACCGCCGTGCTCTCCCCCCAGCCATCGGCCAATCCCGTGTCGGGCAGCGGCTTCGGGGGCAGGGAGTCGTTCACGCCCAAGGAGGTGAAGCCCGTGCCGCTCCCGGCCTGGGCGCGGGAATCGCTGGACAGGCTCACCATCCCCAGGTCCACCCTCGACCCCGTGGTCACGGTTCTCCCCAACGGGATCAGGCTCATCGTGCAGAGGGAAAACGTGAGCGACACGGTGAGCGTGTACGGCCGCGTGAGGAACAGACCCGAGCTCCAGGAGCCGGCGGGCAAGGAGGGGGTGTCCGACGTCCTCGACAGGCTCTTCTCCTTCGGCACCAAATCCCTGGACAGGACCGCGTACCTGAAGGCCCTCGACGACATCGGGGCAAGGGCGGCCGCCGGCACCGACTTCTCGCTCGAGGTCCTCAAGGAGCACTTTGACCGGGGCATTGAGCTCCTGGCCGAGGGCGTGCTGCGCCCGGCGCTTCCCGAGTCTGCGTTCACGGTTGTCAGGCAGCAGACGGCGGCCGCTCTGGCAGGCCGGCTCAAGAGCCCGGACTACCTCTCCGACCGCGCCCTCCTGAAGGCCCTCTACCCCGGGAACGACCCCAAGCTGCGCCAGGCCACTCCGGAGACCGTCTCGTCCCTGGGCATCCAGGATGTGAGGGATTACTATTCTGGGGTTGTCAGGCCGGACATGACCACCATCGTGGTCATCGGGAACATCGCCCCGGAGGCGGCGCGCCAGGCCGTGGAGAAGCGTTTCGGCGGGTGGAAGGCCCCCGGGAGCCCCAAGCCGGAAACCCTCCTCCCGAAGGTGCCCTTGAGCGGCCCGTCAACCACGGTGGTGCCCAACGAGAGCCGCGTCCAGGACAGGGTGACCCTTGCCCAGACACTGGGATTGGACCGCTCACACCCGGACTATTACGCCCTCAGGCTGGGGAACAGCGTGCTGGGCGGCGCCTTCTACGCCACGAGGCTCTACCGCGACCTGAGGCAGAACGAGGGGCTCGTGTACTACGTGTGGTCGGATTTCGAGATGAACCAGACCCGCGCCGTGTACCAGGCCGAGTTCGGGTGCGACCCTCAGAACGTGGGCCGCGCACGGGCCATCGTGGTACGCAACCTCACGGACATGGCCAGGAAGCCCGTGAGCCCGGGCGAGCTTCACCGTGCCAAGGCCCTGCTCCTGAGGACCATACCGCTTTCAGAGGCCGGCGTGGAGACCATAGCCCTCGGGTTCATCAGACGTACCGAGCTCGACCTTCCCCTGGATGAGCCCACCCGGGCTGCCGAACGGTACGTTAAGCTCACCGCTGAGCAGGTCAGGGCCGCCTTTGCCAGGTGGATCCGGCCAAAGGACCTCGCCCAGGTGATCCAGGGTCCTGCCCCCCGCTGAGCAGGGCCTCCCCTGTGCGTGCCCGGAAAAGGGCGACGGGGTGCCTACACCCGCAGGATAACGCCCCGGATGGGACCCTTCTCGCCGTGACCCTGTCGTTTGTATTTTGACCATCGGGCAAAAAGCATGTATAATCAGTCCCGTTTTCAATAAAATGGGAGGACGGGGCTATTGTGAGTCGTCAGAGAGAGCGCATCACCCGTACCGGGAGGCTTGCCGCGGTCCTCTGTGCCGCCCTCACTCTGGCGTGCGCCCTCCTTTCCCCTCCCGCCTGCGCCGACCCGGCCGTAAGGAGCAGGGAGATCCTCATCCTCTACCACGAGGCCGGCTTTGCGGCCCCTTCCAACCGTGCGCTGTTCACCGGCATGCATGCCTTTTTCGCTGCGAATTCCGGAAGCAAAGTCATTATGTACACGGAAACACTCGATCTCTCGCTCTTTCAGGGAGAGGGAGAAGAGCAGGCCCTCGTGGATTTCTACCAGCGCAAATACGCCTTCGAGCACATCGACGCCCTGGTGCCCGTGCAGGGGCCTGCGCTCGATTTCCTTCTCAAGCACCGGGATACCCTGTTCCCGGGCGTGCCCATCGTGTACACAGCGCCCGTGGAGATCACCCCTGCCCCGGAGAAGAGGGCTGACCTCACGGGCATCGCGCTGGCGGTCGACATACGGGGCACGGTCGACCTCGCCCGAACGATCCACCCGGGCCTGAAGCGTCTCGCCCTCGCCGGCGGGACGGGCAAAACGGACCAGGCCATAGCGCGGCTCGCCCGCAGCACCCTCAAGGAAGGGATCCAGGGTCTCGAGATCATCGACCTGGTGGGTCTGCCCATGGACGAGATCCTGAACCGGGTGCGCTCGCTTCCCGAATCCACGGCCATCCTCTACCTCCCCGTCTTCATGGACGGGACCGGCAGGCGCTTCGTCCCCACGGAGGCCCTGAAGGCCGTATCGAGCGCCGCGAACGCCCCGGTGTACTGCGTCTACGATTCCGACCTCGGGAATGGGTGCGTGGGAGGCAGCATGGCGAGCTACGAAGCCTTGGGCGCGAGAGCGGCCGGTCTGGTGCTGCAGGTGATGGGCGGCGAAACGCCGGGGAGCATACGGCCCGAGGTCATGGGAAGCGCTGTTCCCATGTTCGACTGGCGGCAGCTGAAACGCTGGAAGATACCGGAAGAGGCCCTGCCCACCGGAAGCGTCGTCCAGTACCGGGAGCTCACCTTCTGGGAGCGGGACAAATGGTTCATCATAGGGATCGCCCTGTCCACCGTGGCGCAGCTTACGCTCATCGCGTTTCTCCTGCTGGCCATCAGAACGCGCAAGCGCATCGAGGACGAGCTGCGGGAGTCGGAGTTCCGCTACCGAACCGTTTCTGACTTCACCTATGACTGGGAGTACTGGATCGGCCCGGACGGTAATTTCATCTACACCTCGTCGTCGTGCGAACGGGTCACGGGCTATTCTTCGGAGGATTTCTCCAGCGATCCCGGGCTGCGCCGGAGGATCATCGTCCCGGAAGACCAGGGGCTCTGGGAGGAGCACCTCCGTGAAGAATCGGAGATGATCGAGCTGAGGTCCATCCAGTTCAGGATACGCACAAAGGACGGCCAGGTCCGCTGGATCGACCACGCCTGCGTCCCGGTGCGGGACGACTCCGGAAGGTTCCTGGGCTACCGGGCCAGCAACAGGGACATCACCGAGCGCAAGCGTGCGGAAGAATACCTGGACCTGTCCCGCAGGGACCTCGAAGAAGAGATAGCCCGACGGCGCATCGCCCAGGAAGCGCTTGCCTCCAGCGAGGCTGACCTGAAGCGGGCGCAGGAGGTGGCCCTCATCGGGAGCTGGCAGCTCGACATCGCAGGCGACGTCCTGACCTGGTCCGAAGGCGTGTACGACATCTTCGGCCTGCCCCGCGGCGCACCGCTGAGCTTCGAAACCTTTCTGGACACGATCCATCCCGACGACCGCGAGCTCGTGATCAGGAGCTGGGACCGTGCGCTTCATGGAGAGCTCTACGACCTCGAGCACCGCATCATCGTGAACGGGGCCGTGAAATGGGTGAGGGAGAAGGCGGAGGTGGATTTCTCCCCGGAAGGCGAGCCCTTGAGGGGGACCGGCATCGTGCAGGACATCACCATGCGCAAGCTGGCGGAAGAGGAGTACCACAAGCTCTTCCAGTCACTGGTTCACGTGTCCCGGATATCGACGGTCGGGGAGCTCACCGCAACCCTTGCCCACGAGATCAACCAGCCCCTGGCGGCCATCCTCGCCAACGCCCAGGCCGCGCGTCACATGGTCGACGCGGACGAGCCCGATCTCGCCGAGCTCCGCGAGACCATCGACGACATCATCAGCGACGACAAGCGGGCCAGGGAGGTGGTGCAGCGGATCAGGGCGATCATGAAGAAGGAGGGGGGCGTCTTCGAGAACATGGACATCGCCGGGGTGGTCAGGGAAGCCTGCAAACTCGTGGAGAAGGAGTCCCTCATCCGGGACATCCGCCTCAGGATCGAGCACTCCCCGGATACGCCCGCAGTGACCGCCGACCGGATACAGCTCCAGCAGGTGCTCATCAACCTCATCATCAACGCCATGGAATCCATGACCGACAACGGCGCCTCCCGCAGCATCACGGTGCGCAGCTTCAGGAGCGACTCGGGAAACGCGGTCGTTTCCGTGGAAGACACCGGGAAGGGGATAAGCCAGGAGGACGCGCAGCTCCTGTTCGAGCCGTTCTACACGACGAAGCAGGGCGGCCTCGGCCTGGGCCTCTCCATCAGCCGGTCCATCATCGAAGCCCACGGGGGGAAGCTGCTCGCCCTGCCGAACCCGGGAGGAGGCGCTGTGTTTTTCTTCACCATCCCCGCTGCGAAGGGAAACGCATGACATGAAGAACGATCTCGAATCAGAAGTGTTCATCATCGACGACGACCCGTCCATGAGGACGGCGCTCAAGAGGCTCCTGAACACCGTGGGATTCAGGACCAGGACGTTTACGTCCGCAACCGAGTTCCTGCAGGAGGATTTCAGGCAGGACACCGTCGGCTGCCTCGTTCTGGACGTCAAGATGCCGGGAATGAGCGGGATGGAGCTGCAGGACGAGCTCCTGGGGCGCGGCCTGTCCTTCCCCATCGTCTTCATCACCGGCCACGGCACCGTGCCCATGAGCGTGAAGGCCATGAAGGCAGGGGCTTTCGATTTTCTCGAAAAGCCCTTCGAGGACCGCGACCTCATCCAGGCCATCTCAAGGGCCCTGGAAAAAGGCCGCCAGAGCCTGGCCCGGCAGATGGAGAGCAGGGACATCCGCCAGCGCTTCGAGCTGCTCACGCCCAGGGAGCAGGAGGTCTTCGCCCACGTGGTGGCAGGCCTGCTCAACAAGCAGATCGCTGCCGAGCTCGGCACCGCGGAGAAGACCGTCAAGGTTCACCGGGCGAGGGTCATGGAAAAGATGCAGGCAGGCTCTCTGGCAGAGCTGGTGCGCATGGCGGAAAAGCTCAAGTAAGCGGGTTCGCGAGAACGGCCAGGGGGGGCGGACGCCCCCCTGATGAGACCGGCCGTCACACCTACCGTACCAGAGCTGCGGGCTCCTGAACCATGAGCTGGTTGTTCACGCCCTTCACACCATCGATGTCGGCGATGATTTTGGTGACCAGGTCCTTCTGGGCCTGGCTGTCAGCAAAGCCCGACACCGTGACGATCCCGTCGCTGGTCACGATCACCGCGTCGATGTCGGTGGTCGACCTGTTCGCCTCCAAGGCCGTCCCGACCTGGGTGGTGATGGCCGCGTCATCGGCCGGCTCGGCTGATGCCTGAGGGGCTGCACCGGCAGGGCCCGTCACCCTGATATCGTTCACCACATCCCTGACCCCTTCCACATCCCTGGCATACACGCCGGCAAGGTCCCTCTGGGCAGGGTTTACCGCCTCACCGCGCAGGGTCACGCGTCCGTCGCGCACGTAGACGTCGCTTTCAACGACGTTCAGGGTGGGGTGCGACATGAGCTCGGCCTTCACCATGGCCGCTATCCACGGGTCGGTGCCCTTTTCCGGGGTTCCTCCGACCGCCTCCAGTCTGTTGTCGACGCTCTTGACCCCTGCCACGCTCTTGGCGATCTCTTCAGCCAGGAACTTGTAGGACGCATCGGGAACGGTTCCCATCAGAGTGACCTTGTCGCCCCGGGTCTCGATGGTGATGTTTTCGTCCTGCAGGTGGGTCCTGAAGGCGTCGGAGTTCCTGATGGACGACTCGATGCCGGCACCCCTCTGGGGTGCGCCCGTCGTTGCACAGGCCGACAGCACGAGGGCAGCGGCAACCAGAAAGGCCGTAAAGAGCGCTGTCCTGAGAACGCTCGTTCTTTCACTTTTCATAGGATTCATCCTCCTTTTCGCTCAGCCCAGCTTGACCACACGCACCAGGATTGCAGGAGCAGCGGCTCGGGAGGACCGGCTGCGATGCCGGCCACGCTGCCGCATTGCTGGAGATCTCGTGGATGGATGATGTCCATTTATGGTCTCCGGTAAGAGAAATCAAGCTTCCCGGGCATGGTGCGAGGCAGGGGGAAGGCCGGCCCGCCTCGGCTTTTTCACCGAGGGCCCCGGCATGGGCGACACCCTGCTGCTGTTCAGCCTTCACCCCTGTCACTGGCGCGCCATGATCCTGCGCAGCTCCGCCTCGATGTCCTTGGCGGGGTCGCCCCCCAGGTCCACGGTCACCGAGTGGATCGTACCCGTGAAGGCGAAGGGGGTGTCGTAGTCCGCGACCACGGGGGATCCCGGGTCAGAGCCCGTGGCAACGGCCCCGGCCAGGCCGAAGGAGATGGGCGCGGTCACGGGCAGCTCCGCCGACCCAACCATCTCCCCGTCGATGAACAGCTTTCCCCGTCCGGGTGAGCCCTTTCCCTGGAAGATCTCCGCCTTGCCGGTGGGCTCGAACTCGTATCGGAGCTCGTGCTTGCCCTCGGGGACCGGGCTGTCCGACACGATGTCGTACCTCGAGCGGCCCAGGAAGTTGTAGGCGTAGCGCAGACGGTCGTCCTTGACGTACAGGGAGAACCCCCCGTCCACGCCACCCACGGACATGAGAACCCCCTTGGCCCCCTCCTTCGGGATCTCCACGTCGGCGCTGATGGCATAGGGCCGGTTCATGAAGTACGCCCCCGCCTCGGGCGGGACGGTCTGGGTGCCGGGATAATAGGTGTAGTGCTTGCGTTCCCCCGCGATGGAGGGCCGCTCGTCCGCCAGACGCAGGGTCCCCCGGCCGTCGATGGGCAGCACGTTGTACCTGCCCGCCTCCACGTACCACTGGGTAACCATGCCGATGAGCATGGCGCGGTTCTCGGCGGCCACGTTGTGCGTCTCGGTGAAGTCCCCATCCACGTGGTAGAGCTCCCATCCGTGCTCGTCGAGCTCGATGGCCTGCAGGATGTTGATGGGCGCGCCGAAAGGCTTGCCCGCCTCGGCGAACGACGGTCCGGGCCACGGGCAGACGGCCCGCCAGCCGTCGTGGTAGATGGCGCGGTGCCCCATCATCTCGAAGTACTGGGTGCGGTGCCTTGACGGGGCCCCGGCGTCGTCGAAGGTGTGGGCGAAGCTCTTCCCCTGGATGGGGGACTGGGTGACGCCCCTGATCTCGGTGGGCGGCTCGATACCGAAGGCCTCGAGCACCGTGGGAACCATGTCGATGGCATGTGCGTACTGGGTGCGCACCTCGCCTCTGGACCTGAAACCGTTCGGCCAGTGGACGATGAAGGGGTCGCTGGTCCCTCCCCGGTACGTCTCGCGCTTCCAGCGCCTGAAGGGCGTGTCGCCCGCCCATGCCCATCCCCAGGGATAGTGGTTGAAGTGCTTGGGTCCGCCGATCTCGTCCAAGGCCCGGTAGTTTTCCTCCAGCGACTCGGGCACGTTGTTGAAGAACAGGTTCTCGTTCAGCGAGCCGTTGGGCCCCCCTTCAGGGCTGGCGCCGTTGTCGGAGATGAGCATGACAAGGGTGTTGTCCCATTGTCCCATATCCTTGAGGAAGTCGAACAGGCGGCCCAGGTGGTGGTCGGTGTGGGAGAGATATCCGGCGAAGACCTCCATCATGCGCGCATAGACCTTCTTTTCCATGTCCGAGCACTCGCTCCAGTGCTTCACGTCCGGGTCATGCCGCGAGAGCTCGGTGTTTTCGGGGATAATGCCCAGCTCCTTCTGCCTTTTGAAAACCTTCTCCCGGTAGGCCTCCCAGCCGTCGTCGAACATGCCCCGGTACCGGTCGGCCCATTCCCTGGGCACGTGGTGGGGTGCGTGCATGGCGCCCGTGCAGAAGTACAGGAAGAACGGCTTGTCCGGCGCGACCTGCTTGGCGTCGGCAACGAAGGAGATGGCCTTGTCCACCAGGTCGGGGGTCAGGTGGTAGCCCTGCTCCGGCGTTCCCGGCGGGTCCACCTGGTGGTTGTCGTACACCAGGTCCGGATAGTACTGGTGGGTGTCCCCGCCCAGGAACCCGTAGAAGCGCTCGAACCCGCGGCCCAGGGGCCAGCGGTCGTAGGGCCCGGCGGCGGAGTTCTGCTCCCCCGGGGTGAGGTGCCACTTGCCCACGGCATAGGTGTTGTAGCCGTGCTGCAGGAGGATCTCCGAGAGGAACCCGTTTTCGAAGGGGATGTAGCCCGTCCCGCCGGGAAACCCTGTCGATCCTTCGGTGATGCACGCCATGGCGTTGGAGTGGTGGTTGCGGCCGGTGAGGATGCACGACCGGGTGGGCGAGCACAGGGCCGTGGTGTGCATGTTGCGGTAGCGGATCCCATCCCTGGCGAGCGCGTCGATGTTGGGGGTGTCGATGGGGCTGCCGTAGCAGCCGAGCTGACCGTATCCGGTGTCGTCGAGCACGACGAAGAGCACGTTGGGCGCCCCCTCCCGTGCCCTCACCGGCTCGGGCCAGGCCGGCTCCGACATGTCCACGGTCCGGCCCACGACCCCCGAGAAGGGGGTGCCTGGTTTGAACTCTTTGAGCGTCATGGGAATCTTCTCCTTTCAGAACGCGAGGTTCTCGGTCTCCGGCCGGTCCGCAGCGGCACACCGGAGCACGGCCGGAAGCTCAAGGGATCATGCGCTGGATGGCTGGGGCGGTGGGGAGGAGTCGAATGAGAGCACACCGCTTCTTCCGACTTCATTGCCCATGCTCCTTCCGGTCTGTCCGGTCTCGCGGTCGGCTTGAAGTCCTGCTCAGGCCTTGTTTACTGATCCGCCAAACACATCGCTAAAAAGCGGGACCCCGGCATGGAGCCGCACACCGTTCACGGCAGGAGGTGCCGGGTCAATAAAGTGTCATGAAGTCATAATAGGGCGGATGGGGCGGGCATCAAGACGCATCCCCCGGGCTTCGGGCCGAGGTGCGAAGGCTTCCTCGCGGCGATGGCTGACCCTGCCCGTCATTGGAGGGGAGCCCCTCCATTGATTCCTCTTGTGCTCTTGATTTTTCCCCTCCCCCCGGTATCAAAAAAATAACCTCGAATCGAGCTGGAGACAACTATGCCGCGCTGCGGGAAGTGACCCTTGATAAAGGAAGAATGCACGATCTGTATCGTTGACGACGACGTGTCCCTGTCCCGGGCCCTGGCCCGGCTGCTGAGGTCGACCGGGTTCAGGAACGTGAGCACGTTTCCCTCTGCGGAGGACTTCATGGAGACAGCCCCGGCGAAGACCTGCTCCATCCTCATCCTCGACCTCCAGCTCCCGGGCATGAGCGGGCTGGAGCTCCTCCACCATCTTCGCACCTCCGGCCGGTCCTTGCCCATCATCCTCATCTCCGCTCACGACGAGGAGCTGAGGCGCGCCAGGGACGCGAACGGGCAGTGGGCCGCCTTCCTGCACAAGCCCTTCGAGGAGACGGAGCTCATCTCGGTCATATCCACCCTGACCGCCCGGTGCAGTCCTGCCTCCGCATAGGCCCCCGGTCAGTAGGACTAAAGTCCAATAGACCAAGGTCCAATTTCTTCATTCTGAAAAATCCTCTAGATTATCAGGAGAACTTAACCGGGAAGGCACATGAGTCCCGGGTAACCGATGAGCCGGAAAGACATAAACAGGATGTGCAGTGCACCGTTACTTGTTCCGGCTTGAACATGAAACGTTATGGGGGGGAGCTATGAAGAGCAATTATCAACCGTACGAACTTTCACTGTATTCCAAGAGGATAAACGAGTACCCGAACCTGACCCTCGAAGAGGAGCTTGAGCTCGCCAGGCGCTACCGGGAGGGCGACAAGAAGGCCGGGCAGTCCATCATCAACTCCAACCTGCGCCTGGCGCTCAAGATCAGCAGGGCATATTTCCATCACGGCCACAACCCCCTGGAGATCGTCCAGGAGGCCAACATGGGCCTCGTCAAGGCGCTCACCATGTTCGAGCCGGAGAGGAACATCCGGTTCTTCAGCTACGCGGTCTGGTGGGTCCATGCCCACATCAAGAAGTTCGTGTACAAGAGCTCGCGGGGGACCCTGGGCCATGCCGCGAACCTCCTTTCCCTCGACACGACCCTGTCCGATCACGAGAACTCGGACGAGTGCTTCATCGACCACCTCCCGAGCGATGCGCCCTGCCAGGAGGACGAGTATTTCGCCAGGCAGAAGGCAGGGGTCATCTCCCAGATCCTGTATGCGGAAAACGGCCCCTTAAACCCCAGGGAGGTCTACATCCTGGAGCGGAGGTTCTTCGAAGAGCCGCGGCCTACCCTGGGCCAGCTTTCCCAGAAGCTGAACATCACCCGGGAGCGCATCAGGCAGATCGAGAACAGCTCCCTTGCAAAGCTCAGGAACCACATGAGAAAACACCACGCCCTGAAGAAGGAGGATTTCATGGAATCCAGCCTCCAGGGTGCTCAAGGCAGGGGATCCTTCCCGGAGGTCCGGGCGGCAGTCTGATTCACGGGGATGGAAAACCAGGCCCTTGTCCCGTGAGCTGCGTGCTTCCTGATCCGGCAGACAGATCACTGAAAACGGGATCCCGGCATGGGGCTGCATACCGTTCACGGCAAGAGGCGCAGGGTCGATAAGGGGCTTCTTCCTGTCGTTTGTCCCGCTTCTTCAGCCGGCGAAGGCCTCGCGCACCTGGATGGCGAGGAGCCCCAGGACCTCGTGGGCCACGATCTCGCAGATGCGGATCCCGTCCGCCCGGGGGAAGAAGGTGGCCGGGCTCAGGCTGTCGGCGTCGACGGCGTAGTGCCCCGTGGGGGCGGGAACGGGGTTCAGGCCCCGGGCCTTGAACAGGACCATGGAGCGGGGCATGTGGTAGGCCGAGGTGACGAGGATGAAGGGCTCCCTGCCCACCATGGGCGCGATGAGCTCCGCTTCCTCGCCCGTGTCCCTCGATCGGTCTTCCAGCACGATGCGCTTCGGATCGAGCCCGACCTCGGAGGCGAGCCGCGCCATGAGCTCGGCGCTCGAGACGGTGCCGAAGACCTTGCCCCCGGACACCACGAGCCGGGACCCGGGCAGGCCCCGGAAGATGCGGATGCCCTCGTTCAGCCGAGCCTGGGTCTCCGGGACGAGCGTGCTGGTGACCGGGAGAGCCTCTTCCGTCGAATAATGCCCGGCCGACAGCACCACAACCCATTTCACCTTCGCCTCCCGGGCTTCCGAAAGATCGAGGGGCCCGTACATACCTTCCAGGCGCGCCAGGGTCGCATAGGCTAAGAGGCCGAAGCCCTCGATGAGGAGAAGGACCGTGCCGATGGTGACGATCACCTTTCCGAGGGTCTGGCGGCGGGTGAACCAGAGGAGCACCAGGCCCGCGACGAGCAGCTCGAGCACGAGCGGCAGCGGCATGAGCATGCCGGATATGATCTTCTTCATCACGAACACGGCATCACCCGCAGGTCCGGCCCTATCTGACGACGATCTCCTGGGTGACCCCCGGCTCGGCGAGGTCGAAGCGGATCCTGCCGTAATCCGGCGGCCCGAACTTGCCCCTGACGTTGTTGGAGCTTCCGTAGGCCTCCTTGGGCACGCCCATGAGGTTCTTGTCCAGCACCCCGTTGCTGTTCACGTCGTGGAACACGACAATGGCGTACTGCCCGTAGGGCAGGCCCCTGAGGGTGAACTCCACCTTCCTGCCGATGATCCGGGACCTGATCAGGCACAGGGACTTTGCCTCGTTGGTCAGGGCCTGCTCCGAATCCATGACCGAGATCCTGGCCATGCCCTTGTCGCTCTTGAACCCGGTGATGATCATGGTGAGGTCGCCGGACGGGGGCGCGTCCCCTGCACTCAGCGGACACGAGAAGATCAGGGCGCTCACCAGGAGAAACGCTGCTCTCAGGAACCTCATGCTATCCTCCTCTTCGCTCTGCACGGATAACCCGTTGGTACGGTCGTGCACTCCTAAGCCCATACAGGAGAACCATGGGTGAAAGCAACAGCTAAGGCCTGATGATGAGCTCCACGCCGCCGAAAGGGCCCGAATGCAGCGGCTCGCAGGCGGCCTGCGCTCAGGCCCGTCGATCAGGACCCGACCCCCAGTCCCCTTGTCCACAGGTCCCTCAGGCCCGCAACGTCGCCTGCCGCCTCCAGACCCGCATTGACGCCGATGCCATGGAACACCGTGGATGAGCGTCCTGAGCTCCGGGCATGGAGCCTTACCTCGATGGCTGCGGTGAGCGTTTCGGTGATCCTCCGGTCCATGGCCTGCACTGAGGGGGCCAGGAGCAGGGAGCCCTCCGCCCGCGTCGCGGTGATCTCCAGGACGTGCTCCCGGTCCCGGATGGTCCAGGAGACCTCGTGGTCTGTGATGGAGAGCTCTTCCACCACGGCGCCTGTATAGGTCGCGAACCGGAGGAGCCTTCCCCGGTGCAGGAACCCGGCGGTGAACCCCGCAAAGGACCGCCCTATCCAGGGAACGACCGCCATGGACGCACTGAGGCTCGTCCCGGTTTCGGGAAAGTGGTTCGACTGCATCCAGATCCAGGCAGAGGGGAAAGACCTGCCCCAGTCCTTCTCTGTGTAGCCCCTGCCCCCGTCGAAGCTCACGTACTCCCCGTTTATGGTGAGCCCTCCCCTGATGCCGTGGTCCATGCTCACCACGCCGTGGTAGCATTCCATGAAGGGCATCCAGGCATACCATCCCATGACGCCTGGGGAAAGGAGCGTGACCGGCCAGGCCACAGGGGAGAGAAAGTCCAGCTCCGGCCCGTCGATGTCCACCAGCATGCGGCCTGTGCTGAAACGGCTCCTGCCGATGGAGACGTCGAACCTTTTCCGGGCCGGCACGAACTCACCGACCGGATAGGACCGGTACGCCGCAGACCCGGTGGTGCCGTCGGAAATCTGGATGAAGGCGTGACTTCCCCCGGGCTCCCTGCTCAGGTAGATGCCCGGGATGACGGCGTACCGGCGGTCCCCGGCCGCGTTCACCACTTTGAAGTACCACCCCTCGAAGAAGGGCGGCCTCCTGCCGGACCCGTGGTAGGCTTCCGGGTTCAGTGTCGTGCTCAACCATCGGAACATGCAGGCCTCCTGATAGATAATATGCAATAAAGGGGCATGCCCCCAGCATCCCTCATTAAAGATCGTATTCGTATATTCCGATAGACGATCTATGCACTGCGCTTTCATGGATTGGGAGGTACGGGTTCCCTGTTTATGCCGAGACGCTTCGAACCCCCCTTCAGCAGTGCATGGTTAAAGAAGCGTGGAATGAACTCATGCGATGCAAGGAGGGAAGGTATGGAATGGAATGTGACCAGAGGAATGAGGAGGGTGTCTGAAGCTGTCCGTGCGGCTTCCGGCCGGAATGCCGGTATCGTTTTGTGGGTTGTCATCGTCATGGCGCTCGTGCTCACGATGCCCTTGCCGCGCGCCCATGCCAGCGAGGACGGAGCCAGCTCGTTCACCCCGGGCGCCCAGGGCGACTTCGGGATGTGCTTCCTGCCGCCCGGTCTGCACGTCAAGAACAGCCTCATCTACACCCGGGGCGAGCTGGACGGCTATCCTGGCATCATCGAGGGGCACCCCCTGCTGGGGACCCAGTCCGTGGAGACGAGGCTCGAGACCGAGGTCTGGTGGGACCTGCTCCAGATCGTGTATTCCTCGGACTTCGAGATTCTCGGCGGCCGCTACATAGGGGCCATCAACATCCCCTTCCTCTTCAGCCAGGAGCTGAAGACGTCGAGCACCTTCCCTGCCGTGCCCATGATCCCGGCGGTGGAGGACGAGTCCACCACCTCGGGCCTGGGCGACATCCAGGTCGTCCCCTTCGGGCTGATCTGGGACATCGGCAACCTCCACATCATGGCCGCCCAGAACCTGGTCTTTAAGACCGGGCGATACGACGTGGACAAGGCGAACAACACCGGCAGGAACTACTTCTCCTATGACGAGCTCCTGGGCGCCACCTGGGTGGACATGGAGCGCGGCCACGAGCTGTCCTTCCTCGCCGGGTACATGATCAACACCAGGAACGACAAGACCGAGTACAAGACCGGCAACGAGTTCCACGTGGACTTCACTATTGCCCAGCACTTCTCGAAGCACTTCGGCCTCGGGATCGTGGGCTACTACTACAAGCAGCTCGAGGACGACGACAGCCCGGAGCTCGACGCGATCAATGCCTTCAACGCGGCCGCAGGGCTCGACAGGCCCGGCGGCTTCCGGAGCGAAGGGGCTGCGGCAGGCCCGGCGGTCATCTACTCGCCGAGCCTAGGCGGCAGGGATGTCCACATCATCGCCAAGTGGCTCCACGAGTTCGGTGCGGAGAACCGCCTCGAGGGAGACTGGGTCTGGCTCTCCCTGTGCGCGAAGTTCTAGAGGTCAGGATCTGCTCTTGAAGAGGGCCGGGACGGACGCCTGGAGGAGGCGCCCGTTCCGGCCCTTCCCGTTCGTCTGGAACATCGGACACCTCAGGAGGACTCGGGCAGGCCTCTCGCGAACAGCCCGTCAGTGTACTTAAGCGTTCTCCTTTGCCCCGAGCATCTTGTCTACGATCCGGGTGATCCCCAGCACGCCCGCGATGAAGATCGCGCCGAAGACGAGCTCCACTCCCATCCAGATGTAGGGGTTCTGATTCCCCACCTTGCCCGCCAGGGCGGCCACGAGGAAGAACATGAAGGCGTAGCTGTTGAAGACGTAGGGGATGGCGTCCTTGAGGAGCACGATGGCGTACACGAAGAGGCCGATGAAGGTGAGCTTGGCAGCCTCGTCGCCCAGGTACGGCCCGAAGAGATGGATGAACTCCTTGACGAGGACGGCGCAGGCGATCCCGGCAAGGCCCCCGATGAGGATGTTGGGCGCCAGGGAGGCGTTCTCGTGGGCCACGAAGAAGAAGACCATGACCATGAACGCCGGCCACGGGGGAAGGTCGAAGTGGCTGAAGACAAGCTCGAAGACGATGATGAATCCGACCAGCAGAAAACCGAACAGCACGTTGCGGGCACTGAGCACCTTGTTCATGTTCCCCTCCCCTTCAAGTTGGGGCAAATAGTACAATAACACGGGTTATCCGGCAAGCGCATGATGCTCGTCCCTTCCACTCCGGACCGAAACTGTGCTAAGGTGCGAATCCAGCCACATCGACATCTCATTTGCCATGGAGAGGTTTTGGACATGAAGTACGACGGCATGACCAGGGAGCAGCTGGTCGAGGAGCTGACCGAGGCCCACCAGCTCATCAGCGACATGATGGCACGGGAGTCCGTGCACAGGGAGGCCCTCAGGAAGCTGCGCATGTCCGAGGCACGCCACCAGATCTATTTCTCCCACTCGAACGACGTCATGTTCACCTACGACGTCAACCTGGTACTGCTCTACGTCTCGCCCAACGTGGAGAGGATCCTGGGCTACCTGCCCGAGGAGCTCCAGGGAAAGCCTTTCTACGACTTAGGCATCCTGCACCCGGCGGACCTGAACGACGCCATGGAGGACGCCCTGAGCATCCTCACGGGCAAGCTCAGCTACCGCACGATCCACCGGTTCTTCGCCAAGGACGGGAGCGTCCGGTTCGGCGAGCTGTGCATCATCCCCTTCGAGGAGCAGGGCAAGGTATCCGAGATCATCTCCGTTGCCCGCGACATCACCGAGCGCATCGAGCGGGAACGGCTCTTCAAGGAAAGCCAGGAGACGGCGCGGGTGCTCCTGGACGCCTTCAGCGACTCCTCGGCCGTGCTCGACGTGTCCGGCAGCGTCATCGCCATCAACGAGCCCGCGGCCAGGAGGCTCGGCAAGGACGCCCGCGAGCTCATGGGCACCTGTCTCTTCGACCGCTTCCCTCCGGAGTCGGCCGCCCAGATCAGGACGGCCTTCGAACGGGTGGTCAGCACCTCCGAGCCTGTCCAGCTGGTCGCCGAGCCCATGGGCAAGCCCATCATCTTCAGGATGTACCCCATCAGGGACGCCCTGGGCAAGGTCTCCCGGGTCGCGGTGAACGCGAAACAGGTCCCGGAAGCGGACTGGAAGCTCAAGATCTAGCCGGGCTCCCCGTCGACACGGGCTGCCGGCTGGCAGCAGTTCATGAACATTGACAGATATCCGCGGGCTGTCACAATGCGTTAGATGCGATGAACGATTTCAGGGATGAGGAGGTTCAATGGAAAGCAGGGCTTTCGAACCCGCCACCCTTGCGGGCTTTTCGGTAAAGAACAGGATCATCCGGTCCGCCACCCACGAAGGGCTGGCGAACGGGCTCGGGCTTCCCACGGAAGGGCTGGAGAAGCTCTACCTCAGGCTTGCCCGTGGCGGCGCCGGCGCCATCGTCACCGGGTATGCGGCCGTCCAGCCCGATGGCAGGTGCCCCCTGGTGAACATGCTCATGGCCGACCACGACCGGTGCGTGGACGCCTGGCGTCCGATCGTGGACGCGGTGCACGCCGAAGGCACGGCAATCATGCTCCAGGTCGCCCACTGCGGGCGCCAGACCCGCTCGAAGGTCACGGGCCTGCCCACGGTGGCCCCCTCCGCCATCCGTGACCGGTACTATTTCGAGGACAGGCCTAGGGAGCTGAGCGAGGACGGCATCGAGGAGGTCATCGATAATTTCGTGAGCGCCATACGCCGGGGCCGTGATGCCGGGTTCGACGCGGTGCAGCTCCACGGGGCCCACGGCTACCTCCTCTCCCAGTTCCTCTCCCCTGCATCGAACCGGCGCAGGGACCGGTGGGGAGGCCCCCTGGAGAACCGGTACCGGATCGTGGGTGAGACCCTCTCCCGGGCCCGACGGGAGGTGGGGAATTACCCTGTCCTCATCAAGCTGAACGGGTACGACGGCAGGAGGAACGGCATGCGGACGGGCGAGGCTGTGAGGATCGCGGGCATGCTCGAAGGGGACGGGTGCGCAGGCATCGAGGTCTCCTGCGGGACCGCCGAGGACGGGCTGTTCATGACGCGGGGGGAGCACGCCCCCATCGACGCCGTGTTCGCCTACCACTCCCTGCTCAAGAGGCTTCCCAAGCCCGTGAAGTCCCTGCTGAGGCCGTTCGGCGACATCCTCTCCCCGCCGGTGAAGCCGACCGCGACCTACAACCTGGAGGCTGCGCAGATGATCAAGAAGGGTGTCTCCATCCCGGTGATCGTGGTGGGGGGCATCAGGACCCTTGCCCACATCAGGGACATCATCGAGAATGGAAAGGCCGACTTCGTGTCCATGTGCAGACCCTTCATCATCGAGCCAGGCATCGTGAACAAGCTGAAGGAGGGAAGGCAGGACGCATCGAGGTGCATCGCCTGCAACTACTGCCTGATCGCCGCGGAGGCGAGACCCCTGCAGTGCTACTACGGACAGGTCAGGACCTGACGGCCGGCGGCTGAAGCCGCGCAGATGCGGTTATCGGTCTTTCAGGATGGAGAAGGGCCGCTGCGGCCTATGCCCTGGCTTAGGACCGCAGCGGCCGGCACACGTCAGTCGAGAGGCTTTGCCAGCCTCAGGAGCTCCATGGGAAGCTGGACATTGAATTCCTTGTAGGCCTTCTGGTCGACAAGGATGATGAGGTCCTTCTGCCGCAGTATGGGGAGCGTGTCCGGCTTCACCCCGTCCTTGAGGATCTTTGCCGCCTGCTGTCCGGAAAGCCCGCCGATGTAGCCGAAGTCGGACCCTGTGTAGAGGACGGCCCCCGGGATCTTCACCGTGCCCAGGCCGATGGCGGGGATGTGGAGAACGTCCCGCCGCAGGGCGTAGAGCTCCAGCGACGCCTCGTTGTTGCGCAGGGCATAGTAGGTGTCCAGCGGCACGACGAAGAGCTGGACGCCCTTGCCTGCGAGCTCCTTGGCAGCGGGGGTGATGCGGTCGCTCTTGCCCACCAGCTTGGTGACAAAGGTCAGGCCCATGGAGGCTCCGACCTTCCTGGCCTCTTCCACCTGGGCAACGGCGTTTTCGTCGTCGCTGTGGATTATGCCCATGGTGGTTGCCTTGGGGAAGGCGAGCTTGATGATGTTGAGGATGTCCTTCATGTCCATGTACAGGGTCGCCCCGGTGAACCCGGGCCCTGCCTCGGTCATGGATTTGCACCCTGCGGCGACCGGGTAGGCCACGGCAGAGAACACGAGCGGGATGCCGGCCGCCGTGATCTTGTCCTTGGCGTACTTCGTGGCGGGCGTGCCGATGGTGAGCACGAGATCGGGCTTTTCACCGGCGATGCGGGAGGCCTCGCTCCTGATGCGCATGAGCACGCTGATCTTTTTCCACAGGCCCGCCTTCTCGATGTCGAAGTCGATGATCGTGCGCTTGATGGTGAGGTTCTTTCCCTGTACGAGGCCTCTGTCCGCCAGCGCCTTCACGAAGCTGTTGAACGCATTGTCGAACGGCTCGATCTTCGTCACCTGCAGGACCTCGATCCTGTAGCTTTTGTCCGCTGCGAAGCAGGACATCGAGAAGCCGACCGCCATCACGAGACAGAGACAGACCAGAATACCCTTCTTCATGTGATTCCTCCCTTCGTGCTTTGTTCATGCCGGCGGCATCGGGGCCCGGTCCCGGCTGCATAGCGGGCACCGGAATCTCCGGGAATGCGCGCCCCGTACGGCGGTGTCCTGCAGTGTTTCACACGGTCCCAGCCCCACGTGGTCCCATGCCGATACGGCAAACCAATGAAAGAGAAAGATCAAAAGGCCTGATGAAAACCCCGGTGCTCCGTTCAGCACCTGGAGCCTGAGCCTCTTCCGCAGCAATGCATTCCATGGATCAGCCGCCCATCGGCGCCTGATCGTATCGTGATATTCACATATTCCCAATAAACATGGTTGTCAATTCCTGAACATTACAGGAACAATCATTGGATACAGGGAACGGAGAGGCAGGGTCGTCAGGTTGACGGCCGGATGAAGTGCGGGATGTCGTCGGGAAGCTCGAGCACCAGCTCCACGAAGCCCGCGTACGCGCCGCCCTCATACCAGGGGCTCTGGTAGATGAGCTTCTTCCTGCCGTTCTTCTCGATGGTGTAGACGTTGGCGCGGCGGTGCTCCATGATGTCCTCGAGCTTTGCCCTGGCCTTCGCGGGGTGGCAGTCGAGCAGGTTCGTACCCAGGAGTCTGCGGCCGCCCTGGTTCTCGAACATCTTCACCGCCCGTTCGTTCATCTCGAGGATGATGCCCTGGGGGTCGCACACCGTGACAGCCCCCGGAAATTCCCGTATCCACCGATGCTCGTCCATGATCGTTCAGCCTTTCCTGATGAATAAGGATGTTCAGCAGGTGCAATCATAACCTGTCGGAGGGGAGAGCGCAAGGGTGCTGGTCGCCCAGGTAGGGGACGCTGTGCAGCTCCATCACGGTGAGGATCATGGGCAGGGCCGTGGTCATCTCGGCGCTCAAGGGCGCGCTGCCGGTTGTTCCGGACTTGCTCTTCCAGGTGAAGACGTATCCCATCCTGCCGCTTCCGCCCGGGACCTTCCGGTACGCCACGGAGATCCCGTCGATGTCTCTGATGTCGAGCCTCTGGACCGTGGGCGAAAACCTCGTGCCCTTCTCGATGGCCACGTACTCGGGGTCCACCACCACGCGCTCCGTGCCTGCCACGAACGGGACCGCGGGGATGAGCAGGCCCAGGATGATGATTTTATCGCAGTTTCTCACCCCGAGCTGGCGCAGGAACCATCCTGCCAGGGCGACGGTGAAGGCGAGGAGGAAGACCCCCAGGTAAAAGTAGAGGCTCCTGGAGATGATCACCTGCGGGCCTAAGGTCCTGATGTCGCAGAGGCCCGCTGCCCGCACGATGGTGAGCACGGACAGGCACAGCAGGGACAGGATCAGGAGCGCGTACGGCAGCCGTGCGAACAGTTTCCAGAACACTTCTTCGGTCGTCTTGGTCATCTTGAGCTTCCTTCGGTGATCATACCACATGTTTCCAGATGGCTCCACGTTCATCCTGCGGTCTGCTCAAGGCGCTATCGGCAGGGGATCGCAAGCGGCTTTACATGAATCGCTAATGCCTCGATTCGCAGGGTTTTTTGATGGCATCCTGCCATCTCACCCCTCTGGAAGGGCTTCTTCGTCAGAGAACAGATCCCTGAGCCTGTCTGGCAGGTCTTCCAGGAGGAGTGCGGCATCGACGTATCGACCCGGCGGGTATGGCCGTGAACGGTATGCAGCTCCATGCCGGGATCCTGCTCTCAGAGATGTGTTTGCCGGATCAGGAAGGCTTCTTCCGTCCAATCATGAGGAAGACGGTGAAGACGGTCATACCTTCGCCCACCACGAATTTCACGACACCGGACACCGTCCTGTGCCTCACCTCTTCGAACCCTGCCTCCTGCATGGCCGCGGCCAGCGCGGAGCGGTCGAGCCCGTGGTGGAACACGCCCTCGTTGCTGCTGTGGAACTTGCCCTCGTCGGGGTCGAGGTCCGCGATGCAGAGATGCCCGCCTGGCAGGGTGACCCGGGCGAACTTTTCGAAGAGGCGGAAGATGTCCGGCACATGGTGCAGCGTCATGCTGCTCACGACCAGGTGAAAGCCGCCGGCGAGCTCGTCCCGGCCGTCCGTTTCCAGGTGAAGGGTCTGTACGTTGCCGATGCCGCCCTGTTCGATCTTCCCCTGAAGGACATCGAGCATGCCCCTCGAGCTGTCCGCGCAGACCGCCGACCTGACAAGGGGGGCGAGCCTGAGGGTGAGGAGCCCGGTGCCGCAGCCGAAATCCAGCATGTCCATGTCGTTCCCGAGGGTTATCTCCTGCCTGACCGCCCGGGCGATGTCCTCGGACAGCTTGACCCTCCCGGGATCGTCGTCCCAGGCAGCCGCCTCCGCGTCGAATCCCCTCGTCCCCGCAGCCTCTGCTTTATCATTATCCATAGTATTAGAATATATCGGCTCTTTTATGAGTTGTTCTTGAGTCCTGCCGTGCCCGCACGCTCACGCAAGGATGACGAGCAGGGGCGACCGGTATCGCCAGGATCAGGGGACCGGGACCGTCCATCAGCCGGCATGCGGTGGCTCGGGAGCCGGGCTGACCCGCACCGGCGGGTGCATGCCCGGAGCAGACAGGGCTCGTCGGAATGCGTGCGCGGCCGGGGGCCCTGATCAGATCGCCTCGTCCACCTCGTCTTCCTCGGGCTCGACGTCGTCCTTCACCCTGAGCAATGCCCTGGCCTCGTCCGCCGGGAGCTCCTGCACGTCCTTGAGCTTTCTGCCGATGGCCCGGGTACGGGTCTGGGCCTGGTCGATGGTGTTCGAGGCCTCGTGGAGCTTCTTCTGCACTTTTGCGAGGACGTCGCCGTACTTGGTCCACTCGGTCTTCACAGCGCCCAGCAGGTCCCACACCTCGCTGGAGCGCTTCTCGATGGCCAGGGTCCTGAAGCCCATCTGCAGACTGTTCAGGATGGACCAGAGCGTGGTGGGCCCGGCGATGACCACCTTGCACTCCCGCTGCACGAACTCCGCCAGGCCGGGCCTGCGGATCACCTCCGCGAAGAGGCCCTCGATGGGGAGGAAGAGGATGCCGAAGTCCGTGGTGGCGGGTGGATTCAGGTACTTTTCACAGATGTCCCAGGCGCACTGCTTGATCCTGTTCTCGAGCCCCTTCGAGGCGGCCTCGGCCCCTTCCGCGTCGGACCTCTCCTGGGCCTCCACGAGGCGCTGCCAGTCCTCCACCGGGAACTTGGCGTCGATGGGGAGCCACACCACGTCATCGGGATCAGCCCCACGGCCCGGGAGCCTGATGGCGAACTCCACCCGCTCCGCGCCCCCCTTGGTGGCAACGTTCACGTCGTACTGGTCCGGGTTGAGGACCTGCTCGAGCATGGCCCAGAGCTGGACCTCGCCCCAGGTGCCCCGGGTCTTGACGTTGGTGAGCACCTTCTTGAGGTCGCCCACGCCGGTGGCAAGGGCCTGCATCTCGCCGAGGCCCTTGTAGACCTGCTCCAGACGGTCGCTCACCTGCTTGAACGACTCTCCCAGCCGCTTCTCCAGCGTGCCCTGGAGCTTCTCGTCAACGGTGGCCCGCATGCTCTCGAGCTGCTTGGCGTTGTCCTCCTGGATGCATCTCAGCCTCTCCTCCACGGCCGCCTTGAGCCCGTCGAGCTTGGCCTCGTTGCTCGAGGTGAGCTTCTCGAGGCGCTCGCCGAACGCCGAGAGCCTCTCCCCCTGCACCCTTCCCATCTCGCCTATGAGCGCCGTGAGGGTGTCGGTGAAGTGCTTCATGGTGAGGCTCATCTCTTCCTTGAGGGTCTTCGAGGAGAGGAGGGAGTCCTGCCTGACCCCCTCGAGCCTGCCGGCCGAGTCGTTCTGGATGGCCTGCAGCCTCGCCTCGACGGTCTCCCGGACCCGCTCGAGCTTCTGGTCACTGGTCCCGATGAGGGAGGCGAGCTGACTGTTGAGCGTGTCGGAGAGGTTCTTCAGGGCGCGCGCGAGCTCTTCCCGGGAGTCGCGCAGGGACGCGCCCACCTCCTCGCGGTTCCTGGCTATCTCGGCCTGCACGAGGCGCTCGGTGCGCTCGTAGGTCTTCTCCACGGTCCTGACGGCTTCTTCGATGGGACCGGCACCGGGCTTCCGGAGGAACAGGACGATCGACAGGACGAGGTCAACGCCCAGGAGAACCAGAACAGCCGTCAGGAGTACGGTACTCACCATGCCCTTCACCTTTCCCTTTCAACAAGCGATACCACAAGGATGAGCCTTCCCCTGTATAGGCACTTTGTCCGTCGGCGGTCAATGAAAAGCTGGGGATGCTCAAGCCGATACGAAGATGCCGTGGCCGGCGTCGTCGGTGAGGATCTCGAACGCAGCCCTGCTCCTGGTCTCCAGGGTCTCGGAGATCCCTTCCTTCAAGTCGCTGAACCGGAGCCTGCACGAGGCGATCTTCGAGTTCAGGCAGTACTTGATGCCCCCCGGCGGGTTGCGGTAGCCCAGGCACACGAAATCCTCGGGCCGGGCCGTCATGGTGCCGTCGATCTCCATGAGGGGGGTCTTCGACGTGAACCTCCAGGTGAAATAATCGAACGCCCCGCGGGCCTTCACGGCCTGGAGCAGCCCGTTGGCCGCATACTCCCGGCCCGCGTGCCTGAGTACCACGAGCGTGAAGGCGGGCGACCGGAACGGCCCGAGCTTGAGCTTTGCCGTGGCGAGCTCGAGAAAGCTTTCGGGGTGGGTGTCGAACCCCGCCACCTGTCCCCAGGCGTAGAGATCCGTGTGCTTCGAGCCCCAGTTGTGGTTCTGGCTCCCGGTCCAGTCGTGGATGTCGATCGTCTCGCCGTCCACTTGGACCCTGCCCCTGAACCGCGCCATGGGCTGCCCCACGAGGCTCTTGGCAGCGGGGAGCTTCGTGGAGTAGAGCTTCTCGGGAAGGAGCAGCAGGGGCTCCTGCCCGCCTTCGTAGGACAGGTCCCACGAGATGGCATGGGAGGCCCCGTACACGGCGCCGGAGAGGCCCCGGGAGGTGAGCCAGGCGTCGCCCACCCGGACGTGGAACTTCGCGGTGTCGAAGAAGCAGTCCTGAATGGGGAGGTCGACCTTCACGGCCGCGTGCCTGCCTTTCTCGCCGTTGAAAAAGACGGCCCAGAGCTCGCCCCTGGCCTTCCCGGGGCAGGACCTGGGGCTGAAGATGGTGTACCTGATCCAGAACGCCAGGGTCCGGTCCGGGTGGTTTGCGCGCAGAAAGAAGCTTTCGTAGTGGCCCTGAACCTGCCCGTGGTATCGCGCGTGGTTAGCCTGCAGGGCAAATGCCGACGTGTCATCGCTCATGAGCAACCTCCTTCATGATCCTGTGGAGCAAACGGCCCCTTACTGATCCCGTAAATTACTTAAAGCGGGATCCCGGCATTGAGCTGTATACCGTTCGCGGCAACAGGCGCCGGGTCAATAAGGGCCTTCATATCATGCATCACCTTTCGTCACATCGGACAGGATTCCTTAATCCTTTTCGCCTCGTATCACCGCAGCCCTCATCTGCTCGAGGAGGTCCCGGACAAAGGTTTCGGTGTCGCCGCCCGGGGTACGGCCCTGGGAGGAGACGCCCTTCAGCTCGTGGGAGAGGCAGGCCCTCATCTCCGAGAGCGTTCTGCCTCCCCGCGAGCACGGCGCGTCGGCGCACCGGTTGAACGATCCCTTCCTCCAGCAGCCGGCGAAGGTCAGGGAGAAGCGAACGATCTCACTTAAGGGTGCATCGCGGGGCGGGATCATCTCCGGGGTGAGCTCGGCATTGGAAATGTACTCCGGCAGCAGGGTCTCTTCTCCGTCATCCCATCTCAGGAGCCTGCTCATGAGCTTTCTCACGCGCGGTCCTCCCGGAGAGCGCTAGTGTTCACGGGGCTCCCGCGCGTTCTCCCCGGCCTCGTCCCGGGGAACGGCGGGCTCGGGCGGGGTGCCTGTCCTGGGCCTGGGCATCCGGGTCACGACCGTGCGGGTGCTGTCGGTCTCTACCTCGGGGAAATAGATCTCGAAGACCGTGCCCTGCCCTGGGGTGCTCCTGCAGAGGATGCCCCCCCGGTGATTCCTGACGATCCCCTGGACCACGGCCAGGCCGAGGCCGGCCCCATGCTCCCGGTCCCTGGTGGTGAAGTAGGGGTCGAAGATCCGGTCAAGCGTCCTCCTGCTCATGCCGCTGCCCGTGTCGCTGACGGTCAGCATCAGGCAGGACCCGGGCGGCAGGTCGAGGCCGGCCGGGCGATCCTCCCCCGCATCCACCCGCCTCAAACCCAGCTCCAGAACCCCCTGTCCGTCCTTCATGGCATGGGCGGCATTGGTGCAGAGGTTCATGACGACCTGGTGGATCTGGCCGGGGTCCCCCATGATCGCGCCCTTCAGGGAGAGGTCTGTGCGGATCTCCACCGTCCTGGGCAGGATGGACGTGACGATCTTGAGGGAATCCTCCACCGCGGCGCCCAGCTCGAGGGGGACGGGCGCCTTTTCCATGTGCCGGCTGAAGGCGAGGATCTGGTTCACGAGGTCCCGCGCGCGCAGCGCAGACCTGCGCACCTCGCCCAGGTCGCTGCGGACCGAGGAGAAGTCGCCCGCCGGGCCCGCCTTTGCCGCGAGGTCCTTGAGCGTCATCTTCGTGTAGCCGATGATGGTGGTCAGGATGTTGTTGAAGTCGTGGGCAATGCCCTTTGCCAGCGTCCCCAGCGCCTCGAACTTCTGGGCACTCACCTCGATGAGCCTCTTTTCCTCCTCCACCCGCTTGAGCGCGGTCACGTCCGTCATGACCACCACCATGCAGCCCTGCCCGTCGTAGTCCACGGGCCTGGCGGAGACGAAGGCATCGAGCACGTCACCCCCCCTGCTCCGGCAGCGGCACTCAAGGCTGTCGACGGGCTGGGCTTTCCGGATAAGGTCGATGAAGTCCTCCATGTCCTTGGGGTTTTCGGCCAGGTCAAGCTCGAGGATCGGCTTCCCCACCGTCTCGTCAGCGGAAAAGCCCGTGATCTTCGTGAATGCCTGGTTCACGTACAGGAACCGGCAGTCGCCCGTGGTGAGGATGCACACGGCATCGGGCATGCTCTCGAGGGTGGTGCGGTACCTCTCCTCGCTCCGCCTCAGCGAGTTTTCCATCTCGATGCGTGCCGTGATGTCCCGGGATACGGCGACCACCTTGACGACCCTGCCGCCGTGCACGATGGGCACGCCGCTCACCTCGCCGAACTTCATCGTGCCGTCTCTGGTGATGAACCGGTAGACCGACCCGTGCACCGTCTGCCCGGAGAGCGCCTTGAGCGCGTTGGTGACGGCGGTGGTCATGCAGGCGGGGTCCAGGACGCCCGCCTCGTGGAACGATTTCCCGATGAACTCCTCGGGCCGGTAGCCGAGGACCCTCTCCACGTTGGGCGACACGGAAAGGACCTTGAACTGGTCGTTGTAGGAGAACATGATGTCGTTGGCGAGCAGGAAGTGGAACCGGTAATTCTCCTCGCCCTCGCGCAGGTCGGCTTCTATAGCCTTCTGCCGGGCGAGAGCCACTTCCAGTTCCCCGATGCGGCGCCGCGCCTCCTCGAGGTCCTGCTGAAGCCCCTGTGCTGTATCCCTCTTGTCCCCCATGAACATCCCCTGCCGCGGTCGCACGTACCTGCTCCCGCCTCACGCCCGCCATACCACAGGCCGGGCAGTGCCCAAGCCCTGTCTCTCCCACCTCGCCCGGAATCCCCCCCTGCATCCGCCAGTACGACATGACAATCGGTATAACATTATGTTCAACTATATTATAATACCTCAGGTCGACACTGGAAAGTTTTTTTCAGAAGGGCCATTCGGGGTCCCAGCATGCATCGTCCCCTGACCACGATACCAGGAACTCCCCGCGGATTTCCAGCAGGTCTGCGAGCTCCGGGCTTGCTTCCTCGAGGCCGGTCCAGGTGGCGGGCCGGGTGTCGCCCTCCTTCATGCATCTCGCCGCCTCGATCCATCGGCTGCCGATGGCGTGCATGGCGTTCCGGGCGCTCCCGGCGAAAACGGCGCTGACGCAGTCGGTGGGCAGGCCCCCGCAGATCACCCACCAGTCACCCCACGCAGGATTCTCCTCGTTCCGGGCAGCCCAGATGCACGAGTAAGGCGCCCTGTGCCACGCGGGCGTATCGTCGATGCGCAGCCCCCACAGCCCTCGCTGTTCCAGATATTCGCATGCCCGCTGTCTGAGGATGTCGAGCCACTTCAGCTCATCGGAAGCGGTCATGGATGGAGCCGTTTCTGAAGGCATGATTTCATCTCCCCTTACCAGGCTCTGCTCAGGAAGGCCTCAGGGGGACGGCAGGATCTCTTTGGGCCCGAGCCTTAAGGCCGCTTTGAGGGGTGCGGGCACCATGGTCTTGAAGAAGGTCCCCTGCTCCTGCAGGGGTATCCGGAGGATGCGGACGACCCGGTCCCTGTCGACGGCATAGTATCCCGCCACGATGCCCACGTACCGGGCGCCTTCCGCCCTGTCCATGGTGACCCTCCGGCCCTTGCCCGGCTGGACGATGACCCGCCTGGCAGCGACGACGCTCGGGTCGAACCCGGTGCACTGCAGCAGACGGTGGAGGCCGTCCTCGTTCGCCGCGAGCCCCTCGAATGCTTTCGTGTCGCTGAGCTGGTACACGCACAGGGCCAGGGTGTGGGGCTCCCCGCCCCGCCAGTTGAGGTTCCGGTCCGCCTCGAAGGCCAGGCTGACGGCGTCCTTCCCGGGGCCCCGCCCAGCCTGCTGCCAGGCCGCGCACGAGGCCAGGACCATGAACGCCATGAGCAGGAGGGCACATAGAGCGGAACGCATCCCTCTTCCCCCTAGAAGCTCACGATGTTGCGCACGAGTTCAGACGAAAACCCCACCCTGCCCTCGGCACCCACCAGCTCGGTGCGCTCCATCTCCAGCAGCTCCTCTTTGCCTGCCTGGATGTGGGCCAGGGTCCTCGAGCCGTCGGCGAGCCTGCCGAGCACGGTCCCCAGGGCCGGCTCGCCCGCGCTGTCGTGCCGGATCACGTAGGCCTCCACCCTGAGCACGCCCCTGGCCTCCGCCTCCGGCTCGGGCAGGGCCTCGGCGTCGATGGCTCGTTGGACGGACGAGTCGTCCCGCTCTACCCAGGGATTCACAGGGGGCTCCCCGCCGTAGACGCCCACCGAGTGCTTGGTGATGTACCACCCGTTGGCGTTGACGAGCACCTTCTTCCCTCTGTCCCGCCTGACCGTCTGGGCAGCCTCGGCTATGGCGTGCAGGGAGTAGTTGTTCCCCGGCCCCCCGAAGAAGGAGAGCCCGCCGGTGAGACTGATGGGCCTGGGGTCGGTCTCGCTGATGCCCATCTCCCTCATGGCGATCTGGACGGCTGACGGGAAGCAGCTGTAGAGGTCGAAGGCGTCGATGTCGTCAGGTTCAAGGCCTGCCTGGTCCAGCGCGATGCGGGACGCGTGCCTGATGGCCGGCGACCGGTCGAGGGAAGGCCTGCGGGTCACGTACCAGACGTCGTAGAAGTCCCCGCCGCCTAAGGGGAAGACCCGTTTTTCCCGGGAGATCCCGAGCCGATCCGCCTCCTCCGTGGTGGTGAGGAGCACGGCCGCCCCCTGGTCCACGTTGATGTTCGCGACCATGTGCTTTACGTAGGGATACGCGATGTAGCGGTTATCCGGCGTCACGGCGGCGATCTCGGAAGCGCTCATGGCCACCCTGCTCCAGGCGTGGGGGTTGGCGGCCGCCACCTTCGAGAGGCGCTCCCACAGGCCTGCCATGAAGAGCCGGTGCTCGTCCGGTGCCCTCCCGGAGGCCGCCCTGATGGCGGTCTCGATGAGGGGGTACATGGTGGCGGGGAAGAACAGGTCGTAGGCCCCTTCGAGGTCGCTGACGCTCTGGCGTTCCTCGCCGTCGATGCGGCCCGGGGGCTCGCTCTTCGGCCAGTCGAGCCGGAGCTCGCCCTTGAGCGCCCTCCTGACGGAGTAGACCGCCTCGGCCCCGGTGATGAGCACTGCCCTCACCCTGCCTGCGGCCAGGGCGCGGCAGGCCCGGTTCACGAGCAGCTGGGGCGTGTTGCCGCCGATGGGGGTGTAGTACCGCTCGCCCGGACCGAGGCCGAGCTTCTCCGCCAGCATGCCCGGCGCGTCCCGGTAGGGCCACTGGAAGAGGTTCACCACCTGGAGAGAGTCCACGAGGTCCCGAACCTTCTCGTTCCCGGCGTCGAGAAAGGCCTCCCGGCACACCTTTTCCATAAGGCCCAAGGGATCGAGGGGGTGCTCAACGGTCCTTCGCTGGGTATACTGGGCGACGCCCGCGATGATAGGGGTATAAGGACTGGCCATCTTTGGGATAATAAAAGCTTTCTTCCCCGCTGTCAATTGCGCCGCAGAGGTCGCGCGTGCGCCCGTGAGCAATTGCCCAACTGATTTTCAGCCTTCATTTCAATCCTGGAATGGTATATAAATAACCAATATTATCAATTGTTATTGAGGATGGTTTCGCCATGCGCATGAGAGACATCATGACCTGCTCGTACGAAAGCCTGAGCCCCGGGGACGACCTCAAGCGGGTGGCCCGCCTGTTCAGGCAGACCCGGCTCGAGGCCCTGCCCGTGGTGGAGGACGGCTCTGGAAAGCTTATGGGCATCATGACCAAGGCGAACCTCTACGATGCCCTGGCCGAAGGCAACGGCCCCGACGCCTGCATCAGGGACGTCTACTCCCGGGACGTGCTCAAGCTCAGCGAGTCCCTCTCCTATGACGAGGTCAAGGAGGTGGTGCGCACGAGCAGGGCGGGCAACGCGGTGGTGGTGAACGAGAAGGGAGAGATCACGGGCGTGTTCACCAAGGCCGGGTGGATCATGGCCATGCTCAAGCGGGAGACCCAGTTGAGCAGCGATCTGGGCGCCCTCCTCCAGACCATGTACAACGGTCTCGTCGCCATCGACCGGAAAGGCACGGTCATGGAGATCAACCGGGCAGCGCAGAAGGCCCTGTCCGTGAGCGCGGAAAAGGCCATCGGCGGCAGGCTCGAAGACATCCTCCCCGGGCTCGGGTTCGACAGCGTGCTCTCAGACGGGCAGCCCCTGGTGGGCCACCACTACGCGGTCCGGGAGATCAGCCTGCTCTGCAACATCACGCCCGTCACCCGGGAGGGGCGCATCACCGGGGCCATCATCGTGTTTCAGGACGTCACCGACCTCATCCGCATCGTCTCGGAGCTCGAGAGCGTCACCAAGCTCTACCGAACCCTGCAGTCGGTGATCGACCTCGTGTACGACGGCATCGTCGTCACCGACGAGAAGGCGCGGATCACCATGGCCAACCAGGCCGCAGAGCGGTTCCTGCGCAGGAACCTCGACACGGTCGTGGGCAGGCCCATCGACGAGGTCATCGAAAACGCCAGGATAAACCAGGTCCTCAAGACGGGCGTGCCCGAGATCAACCGGCTGCAGTTCATCCGGGGCGTGCCCTACGTGGTGTCGTCCCTGCCCATCATCCGCAAGGGACACGTGGTTGGGGCCGTGGGCAAGATCCTGTTCCGCAACCTCGACGAGGTCAAGGACCTCGCCCGCAAGCTGGCAAGCGTGGACAGGGAGATCACCTCGCTGTCCAGGAAGGGCCGGGAGGATGCCGATACGGACGGCGACTTCGACCACATCGTGACCGCAGACCCCGTCTTCAGGCAGATCATCGACGAGGCCGCCATCGTGTCCCGCGGCACCTCGAACATCCTCATCACCGGCGAGAGCGGCACGGGCAAGGAGCTCATCGCCCAGGCCATCCACAGGAACAGCGCCTTCAAGTCCGGCCCGCTCGTGAAGGTGAACTGCGCCGCCATACCCGACAGCCTCATGGAGTCCGAGTTCTTCGGCTACGTGCCGGGCGCCTTCACCGGCGCCCACCGGAGCGGCAAGAAAGGCAAGCTCGCCATGGCCGACGGCGGCACCCTGTTCCTGGACGAGATCGGGGATATGCCCATCACGCTCCAGAGCAAGCTCCTGCGGGTGATCCAGGACAAGTGCTTCGAGCCCATCGGCTCCAACAGGCCCCAGAAGATCGACGTACGGTTCATCGCGGCCACCAACCAGGACATAGGCGAGCTCGTCAGGGAAGGCAGGTTCCGCTCCGACCTCTTCTACCGCCTCAACGTGATCCACCTGCACATCCCGCCGCTGCGCTCCCGCCGCCAGGACATCAACCTGCTGGTGCAGTACTTCCTGGAGAAGTACAACCGCATGTTCGGCACGCACGTGAGCGACATATCGAAGGAGGTGCGGGAGATCTTCCTCGCCCACTCGTGGCCGGGCAACGTGCGCGAGCTGGAGAACGTCATCGAGCGGGGCATCAACTTCGCCCGGGGCCCCTTTATCGAGAAGCAGGACCTCCCCCTCCACCTCAGGGACGCCATCGGGACCGTCCCTTCCGGAACGAAGCCCCAGACCCGCTCCCCGAGGCTGAAGTCCAGCAGGGAGGACCACGAGCGCGAGCTCGTCCTCGAGGCCCTGAGACAGGCCGGCGGAAACCGGTCACGGGCCGCCAGGGCCCTGGGCATCAGCAGGTCGTGGCTGTATGAGAAGATGGGGAAGATGGGGCTCGATCAGGGGAGCCGGTCAGGCATGAAGAAGACGGAAGACGGAAGTTAGAAGGCGCGGCAGGTATTTCTCCACGCGCTGCAGGGCACGGCGCCATCAGACAATTAACGTGAGAAAACCGGCAGCATCGTGCTTCCTGATTCGCTCGATACATCCCGTCTGCCGGGCTTGCATCCCATGCCTTGACCTCTGCGGCTTCCCCTGCAGGTACCGTCCCTGCTTCTGTCATCCTCCTCGCTACATCGCGCGCTTCAGAGCTTCAATCCTCAGCTCCAGCGCCGGGTGGGTCGAGAACAGGGCCATGAATCCCCCCTTCCCAGCCACCTTGAGCGTGTCGAGGGCAGCTCCCCTGGTGTCGATGGGCTCGAAGTTGCGCTTCAGACTCTCCAGGGCCGCTATCATCTTTTCCCTGCCCGCGAGCATGGCGCCTCCATTGTCGGCCCTGAACTCCCGCGCCCGCGAGAAGTAGGCCACCACGATGGAGCCCAGGATGCTGAAGAAGATGTCCAGCGCGATGGTCAGCACGATCCTCACGAGGAAGGCCATGTCCTCCTTCACGGACAGGCTCACGAAGTAGCTGATCACCCGGGAGAGGAACATGGCGAAGGCGTTCACCACGCCCGCGATGAGCGTCATGGTGACCATGTCGCCGTTGGCGATGTGGCTGACCTCGTGGGCCAGCACCCCCTCCACCTCGTCCCTGCTCATGGTCCGGAGCAGGCCGGACGACACGGCCACGAGGCTCCGCTTCTTGGTGGGCCCGGTGGCGAAGGCATTGATCTCCGGCGACTCGTAGATCCCGACTTCCGGCATGGGAAGACCCGCCTTCTGGCAGAGTCCGGCCACCATGAGCACGAGCTCGTGGCCCGAGTTGGGGTCGATCACCTTGACCCCCATGGCCGTCTTGGCGATGAACCTCGACATGGCCAGCGATATGAAGGCCCCGGCCATACCCCAGACCCCGCAGAAGATGGCCAGCGAGACCCAGTTGATGCCGCGGGCGGACAGGTAGTGGCTCACCCCCAGCAGGTTCATGATGATCGAGACCGTGACCATCACGAGAATGTTCGTCAATATAAAGAGAAAGATTCTTTTCGGCATGCTCATCTCCCTGATTTGTTTGCTGTCTTCAGCTTGGCCATAAGCCCCTGCCTCTGTCAAGCTCTGAAACACCCGGGCACCACTGGGTGGTGCCCGGACCGAGGAGGGCGTGGGACCGGTTCACTTCATACCCAAAGGATAAGATTACCTGTATCGTTATATTTCAACAATAATTAAATTTTTAATTGATACTTCCAAATATTCGAAGTATCGTTCCGGCATGAACTGGCTCAACTATCACCACCTCCTGTACTTCTGGATCGTTGCCCGCGAGGGGAGCCTGGCCGCGGCGAGCGCCGAGCTCAGGCTTTCGCAGTCGGCCATCAGCGGCCAGATCAGGGCCCTGGAGAATTCCATCGGCGAGAAGCTGTTCGTGAAGAGCGGGCGCAGGCTCATGCTTTCGGAGGCAGGCCGCATGGTCTTCCGGTATGCGGACGAGATCTTCACCCTGGGCAAGGAGCTCCAGGAGACGCTCAAGGACGGCCCCATGGGCAGGCCCCTGCGCGTGACCGTCGGCGTTGCCGACGTCGTCCCCAAGCTCATCGCCCGGGAGCTCATCCAGCCGGCACTCCTCCTTCCCGGCCCCGTCACCCTCGTCTGCCGGGAGGACAAGCCCGACCGCCTCCTTGCCCAGCTCGCCCTGCACGAGCTCGACGTGATCCTCACCGACGCGCCGGCCAGCACGCACGTGAAGGTCAAGGCCTTCAACCACCTCCTGGGCGAGTGCGACATCTTCTTCCTCGCCAGGCCGGAGCTGACGCTTCACCGGGAAGGGTTCCCCTCCTCGCTGGCCGGCGCACCCGTGCTCCTGCCGAGCGAGAACACCGCGCTCAGGCGCACGCTCGACCTCTGGTTCCGGGAGCACGACATCAGGCCCAAGGTCATGGGGGAGTTCGAGGACAACGCCCTGCTCAACGTCTTCGGCCAGATGGGGGTCGGCCTGTTCCCCTGCCCTTCCCTCATCGTGGAGAAGGTCATGCGCCAACACCAGGTGGAAGCCATCGGGAGGCTCACGGACGTGCGGCAGCAGTTCTACGCCGTGACCGTTGACCGCCGCCTCGTCCACCCGGCAGCCGTGGCGATCTGCCAGGAAGCCAGGAAGCTTCTGCATGGGGAAAAACAGGAGGGGTGATGAGGACACGATAGAAGAGAGGGTTCAGAAGACAGGAGAAGGTGCGTGCCTTTGCCCGCTTTCTTATCTCCCTCTTCCGTGTCCAGCATACAGGACAATATCCGGTATCCCGGACAGCTCCTGTCCGGGATGCAGTCACAACATAAAGGAATCACACCTGATCACACCTGGCATGTCCGTTGCTCTCCTACAGGCGGGTAAGAATATCTGACGAGGAGGTTTCATTCATGTTCAAATCGTATGACGATGCCTACAAGCGCTCGCTTGAGGACAGGGAAGGCTTCTGGAGCATCGCTGCAGGGGCGATCCAGTGGGAGAAGAAGTGGGACAGGGTCCTCGACGACTCGAAGGCCCCCCTGTACAGGTGGTTCGTGGGCGGCAGGCTGAACACCTGCTACAACGCCGTCGACTACCACGTGGAAAACGGCCGCAGGGACCAGGTCGCCATCATCTACGACAGCCCGGTCACGAACACGGTCGAGAAGATCACCTACGGCGAACTCCTCGACAGGGTGGCCCTGTTCGCCGGCGTGCTGAAGTCCCTGGGCGTGGAAAAGGGCGACCGGGTGGTCATCTACATGCCCATGGTCCCCGAGGCGGCGGTGGCCATGCTCGCCTGCGCCCGCATCGGCGCCATCCACTCCCTGGTGTTCGGCGGGTTCGCCCCCAACGAGCTTGCGGTGCGGATCGAAGACGCCAAGCCAAAGGTCATGCTCTCCGCCTCCTGCGGCATCGAGCCCAAGGGCGCCATCCCCTACAAGCCGCTCCTCGACAAGGCCATCGAGCTCTCGAGCCACAAGCCCGAGAAGTGCGTCATCCTCCAGCGGCCCCAGGTCAAGGCAGACCTCACCCCGGGCATGGACATCGACTGGCAGGACGCGCTCAAAGGCGCGACGCCTGCGGGCTGCGTCACGGTCGAGGCCACCGACCCCCTCTACATCCTCTACACCTCCGGCACCACGGGCATCCCCAAGGGGGTCGTCCGGGACAACGGCGGCCATGCCGTGGCGCTCAAGTGGTCGCTCAAGCACATCTACGGCATCGAGCCCGGCGACGTGTTCTGGGCCGCTTCCGACGTGGGCTGGGTCGTGGGCCACTCGTACATCATCTATGCCCCGCTCCTCTACGGAGCCACCACCATCATGTACGAGGGCAAGCCCGTGGGCACCCCTGACCCGGGAGCCTTCTGGCGGGTCATCAACCAGCACAAAGTAAAAGTCCTGTTCACCGCGCCCACCGCCTTCCGGGCCATCAAGAAGGAAGACCCCACGGGCTCCTACATCGAGAAGTACGACATCTCCTGCCTGAAGTACCTGTTCCTGGCGGGCGAGCGGCTCGACCCGGACACCTACCACTGGGCCAGCGACATGCTCAAGATCCCGGTGGTGGACCACTGGTGGCAGACCGAGACCGGCTGGCCCATCGCGGCCAACTGCATGGGCATCGAAGAGCTGCCCATCAAGGCGGGCTCGCCCACGAAACCGGTGCCCGGCTACGACGTGAGGATCCTGAACGACCAGGGCCAGGAGCTGCCCGACGGAAACGAGGGCATCATCGGCATCAGGCTCCCGCTGCCCCCCGGCTGCCTCCCCACCCTGTGGCAGAAGGACGACGCCTACATCAGGTCCTACCTGAGCGACTTCCCGGGCTACTACGCCACGGGCGACGGCGGGTACAAGGATGACGACGGCTACCTCTACATCATGGGCCGCGTGGACGACATCATCAACGTGGCGGGCCACAGGCTCTCCACCGGAGGCATGGAAGAGGTGGTCTCGAGGCACCCCGACGTGGCCGAGTGCGCGGTCATCGGCGTGGAGGACGTTCTCAAGGGCCAGGTCCCGGTGGGGTTCGTGGTCCTGAAGGCAGGGGTCTCGAAGGCCGAGGCCGACGTCCAGAAAGAGGTCGTGGGCATGGTGCGCGCCGAGATCGGTGCACTGGCCTGCCTCAAGGACATCTCGGTGGTCAGGCGCCTGCCCAAGACCAGGAGCGGCAAGATCCTCAGGGCCACCATGCGCAAAATCGCGGACGGCCAGAAGTTCCAGGTGCCTTCCACCATCGAGGACCCCGCGGTGCTCGGCGAGATCGAGGAAGCCCTCAAGGGCATCGGCTACCCGAAGGCCGGCTGAGTTTTACCGAATGAATGGGGCAGGGGCGATAACCCTGCCCCATCTGTATATGGACATCTTCACCCGCAGTCTCTGCCAAGCGGGCAGGGCTCATCCGTGCACCCCGGTCCGGGTGCCGGTTTCATGTGCTGAAATCATCGAAAGGGAGAACAGTATGCAGAAAGCGGAGAACATCGTTGTCGGACAGGAACAGGAAACAAGGAGCCCCATGCCCCGATGGGTGCCCCTCATCGGGGGCATCCTGGGGAGCACCACATGCGGCCTCCTGCTCTATGCGTGGAGCGTGTTCATCAAACCCTTGAGCGCGGAGTTCGGGTGGACGAGGGCTGAGATCGCCATGGCCTTCGCCATCTGCGCCCTGGTGTTCGGCCTGACCACCTTCGTCGCGGGCAAGCTGAGCGACCGGTACGGCCCCAGGATCGTGGTGCTCGCGGGGTCGGTCATCCTGTGTGCCGGGTTCATCCTCTCTGGCTTCATCCATTCGAAGGCACAGCTCTACCTCACCTACGGCCTCATCGCGGGCTTCGGCGGCGGGCTCGTGTACCTGCCCCCCATCGCCACGGCCCCCAAGTGGTGGCCCGACCGGAAGGCGCTCGCCACGGGCTTCGCCGTGGTGGGACTGGGCCTCGGGTCCTTCATCATGGCGCCTCTGGCCACGGCCATCATCACCAGCCCCGAGCTGGGGTGGCGTTACGTGTTCATCTACGTGGGCATCGCCATGGGGGTCATGGGCATCGTCTCGGCAGCCTGCCTCGACGTGCCCCCTTCCGGATGGAAGCCGGCCGGATACACCCCCCCTGCCCCGGCCGCCGGCGTTCCGGCGCGGAAGCTGCGCGACTACACCTTCGGCGAGACCATCAGGACCTCCCAGTTCTGGCTCCTGTACCTGGCCTACTTCTGCGGGTGCTTCGCAGGCCTCATGGTCATTGGCCACATCGCGGGCCACGGACGGGACGCGGGCCTCGATCCCATGCAGGCGGCTGCGGCGGTGAGCACCCTGGCCATCTTCAACGCGGCCACCCGCTTCCTCATCGGCGCCATCGCCGACAAGGTGGGCACCAGGATTTCGTTCATCGGGATCTTCGTGCTCCAGGCAGGGGCCATGGCCCTGCTCTATCCCTCCGGGTCCTCGGCAGTCTTCCTGGCCGCGGTGGCGGCGCTCATCGGGTGGAACTACGGGGCCATGTTCACCCTGTTCCCGGCCACCTGCCTCCAGTACTACGGCCCCACCTCCCAAGGTTCGAACTACGGCCTGCTCTTCACCTCGTTCGGGCTCGCCGGGTTCCTGGGCCCCTGGATAGGAGGCCTGCTCAAGGACACCACCGGCACGTACTACGCCCCCTTCCTGGTGGGTGCGTCCATGGTGTGCGTCTCCGTGGTCATCACTGCCCTCATCAGGCAGCCGGAGAAAAAGCCGGTTTAAAAATGCCGGGAGACGTCGTGCACCATGAAGAAGATCTCGAGGGTGATGATCCACTCGAGGCCGGCGGAGTGCTCAGGGGCTTCCGGCACATGGAGGTAATTTTTTTCAGGCGTTCTGACGATAGTGAGAGGTATGGAGCTGGAACCCGCAACCGATCCCGTCGAGGCCCATATCACCGGCAGCCCAGAACCATCCGAGACCGGCCCGGAGGACTCTCCCCTGGACTACAGCCTGAGCTCGTGCTCGCTGCGGTTCCTGTCGTCGGCCTTCACCGGCCTCTTCCTGGACATCCTCATCCTCTGCTTCTACGGCATCGCCGTCCTCCTGGGGTTCAGGCCGGGCGTCATGGGGCTCTTCTACACCCTCATCGAGGTGCCGGTCATCCTGGGCATACTGGGCATCTTCTTCCACGACGAGATGAGCGGCCTCGCAGAGGACATCGCCTCCCTGCTCCCCCTGCGCAGGCGCTAGACAACTCCCGGCACTCTCCCTTTGCAGCAATAGAAATCGCAAGAAACACCAGGGCGCATGGGTATGGAAAATCCCATGTCTATCGGCTTTCGATCGAGCCATGGATCTCCGGGGGTACGTTTCGATCTCAAAGAGACGGAACGCGGGGTGCTGGACGACCACTCATGAGCCGGCGATAAGGGATTATCCAGCCGGGCTCTGCTGCCCTTCAACCCTGGGCGCCTTCGGAGGCGGCGGGAGAGAACCTGATGACAGACCCGCAGCTCGAGCAGGTGAGCCTGCTGCCGCTGAAGCGGGGGGAGATCTCGTAGGGGTGTCCGCAGACCTGGCAGCTGATGCTCTGCCACTTCCCGGGCACGATCTCCACCTTCTGCTCGCGGGCCTGCCGAGGAGAATCCATGGCCGCGGTGGAGCGCAGCACGCCGGCGAAGGTGCCCGCGTCCGGCTTCTTCACCTCATGCTTCCTCCCGCACCTCGGGCAGGTCGCCTCCCTGCCGGCGAACTCCGGGGGCAGCTTGAGCTTGACCCCGCAGGGGCAGGTGATGAAGTAGAAGTCGTTCATGGCCCGGATGATCTCCCCTGCCCTCCGCCTCACCTCTTCCACCTGCGGCTGGGTGAAGGGCTCGTCGTGCGGCGCCCTGATGTCGACGTGGCCGGCGTCCTTCAGGTCGCTCTGGGGGACGAGCGCCGCGCGGTTGCGCGTGACCTCGACGTAGGCCTTCAGGTAGTCGAGGTAGCCCGCTCCCCGGCTCATGGCCCGCAGGATCTTGATGCGCTGCGAAAGCGGCGGGTGGGTGGACATCACCGAGTCGGACAGGCTCTGACTGCCCGGGTTGACGATGCAGAAGGGCGCGGTCACCGCTGGCGCGGCGCTCAAGCTCCCCGGGTATTTCCCGATCTTGTCCAGGGCCGAGGCCAGGCCTTCGGGATAGCGGGTGAGCCGGGCGCTCGTGGCGTCGGCCAGGAACTCCCGCTTGCGGGATATGGAGAAGTAGAGGATCCGGGCGAACACGGGCCCCAGGACGGCCAGCAGGACGGCTACGAGGAGGAAGACGCCCGCCGACTTACCGGCGGCCTTTCCGGCCTTCCCCGACCTGGAGGTGAACCTGACGGCCGAGTACCTGAGCGAGCGCAGGAAATAGTCCGAGAGGAGGAGGACCGAGCCCAGCATGGATGCGGCCACGGTCATGTAGAGCACGTCCCGGTTCATGATGTGCCCGATCTCGTGGGCCACGACCCCCTGCAGTTCGTCCCGGCTGCACAGGGCCAGCAGGCCCGCGGTCACGCACAGGTGGCTCTTCTGCGGGGACTTGCCCATGGCGAAGGCGTTGGGCGCCGGGTCGGCCACCACGTAGACCTTGGGCATGGCGGGGAGAGAGCCGGCGATGACCATCTCCTCCACCACGTTGAAGAGCTGGGGATAGGTCTCCCTGCTCACCTCCCGGGCGCGGGAGGCTTCCAGGAGGATGGTGTCGGAGGCGTAGAGGCTCGTGAGGAGCATGACGACCCAGATCACGGCCGCGATCAGGGCGCCCGTGAGGCCTGAGGAGTAATGGTCTCCCCCGAGGACGGCCATGCCGATGGCCGCCCCGAAGAGGATGAGGAAGAGCCCCATCAGGACGACGAGCAGGACCGTCTTTTTCCTGTTGGCCTCGATGATGGACCAGAACATGTCTTTCTAGCCGAAGCTGACCTTCACCGGATCGCGCTCGGCCTTGTCCTCCAGTTCGAAATACCCCTCGGTCCTGAAGGCGAACATGCCCGCGATGACGTTCGAGGGGAACATCTGCACCTTGTTGTTGAGGAAGAGCACCTGGTCGTTGTAGGCCTGGCGCGCGAAGGCGATGCGGTTCTCCGTGGAGGAGAGCTCCTCCTGGAGGGCCAGGAAGTTCTGGTTGGCCTTGAGCTCCGGGTAGTTCTCCATCACGGCCATGAAGCGGGACAGGACCCCGGTGAGCTCGCTCTCGGCCTTCGAGATCTCGGGCAGGGACCGCGCTCCGGCCGCCTTTGCCCGGGCCTGGGTCACGGCGTCGAAGGTCCCCTTCTCGTGGGCCGCATACCCCTTGGTGGTCTCCACCAGGTTGGGGATGAGGTCGTGGCGCCTCTTGAGCTGCACGTCGATCTGGGACCACGCGTTCCTGATGGCGTTCCTGAGCGACACGAGCGAATTGTAGACGGCTACGCAGTAGAGGATAAGGGCGACGATGAGCAGCATCAGCGCCAGGAGAAACATGGTGCCTGTGGTCATGAAAGAACCCTCCTTACGGTGTGTAATGCCTGTCCGAGGCAAAGATTTCGTCGAGGAGCGTCAGCAGCCCGCTCGTACCTGCCCCCCGGTGGCTGTCCGCGCAGCCTTCCGAGAGGACCTTCGTAAGCTCGCCCCGGTCGAACCAGAGGCCGTGGTCAGGGCACTGATCGAGGAGCACGGGCTCGGCGTTCCCGATGAAGACCTTGTCCATGCGCTTCAGGCAGATGGGGCACCTGCGCCTCGACTCCTTACCCCCGCCCGGCCTCATGGTGACGAGCAGGGAATCGCTCCGTCCTTCCCGGTCGCGGAGCGCCTCGAGCTCGCCCGAGTCCAGCCATATGCCCCCGCAGTGGTCGCAGCAGTCGATCTCGACGCGGTCGAACTCGATGGTCATGAGGGCGCCTCTGCACTTCGGGCATTTCATGAGGTAATTATAGCACATTTCCCGGCGGGAACGCCAGGGGGCTATTTCCGGGCAGGGGCCTTCCCGAGGGCTTCGGTGAAGGTGTCCATGAAGGCTATGTACTGGATCAGGTGCGCCTCCGCGTACTCGTAATAGGAGGGGTCGCCCGTCCGGACATACCTGTAGGCCTGGGATATGGAGGACTCGAGGGAGAGGAGCTGGAGCGTCTTGACGTCCCGCGCCCTGAGCAGGCCGAAATCCGGGAGCTTCATCTCCCTCCACGCGCTCATGAGCCCGGCGGCCTTTTCCTCCTCCACCTCGAGGACGTCTTCGAGGCCCTGCTTCGCCTCAGGGTCGATGGCCTCCCTCTTCCCCACCGGGTACACGGATATCTTTTTCAGGGTTTCGGCCTGGCCCGCGGCAAGGGCCTTTTCGGTCTCCTCGAGCTCGGAGACCTGCCTGAAGAAGGCGTCCATGGCGGCTTCACGCGCCCTCTCCTTTTCCGGGGAGAGGTTTTCGGGCGTGACGGACCTGACGTCGTAGACGTTCACGGGCGGTTGCCCCTCGGGGAAGTGCATCTTCCCTCCCTGGACCCAGTAGGAATCGGCTCTGAAGGTCCTGCCGTCGATGCCGGTGACGAGGTAGTCGGCCCGCAGGGGTGCTGCAGGCAGGACGGCCAGCAGGAGGACGGCCAGAGCGGTCACTGCCTGAGCGTAATACCGAGCTCTTTTTCGAGTGACTGAACGATGCGGTCCTGCCATTTGTGTATGGTGGAGTCTTCCAGCGTCCTGGTGTCGGACTGGTACGTGAGCCTGATGGTGACGCCCTTCTTGCCCTGGGGAAGCTTTTCCCCGGTGTAGAGGTCCACGGGCACCACGGAGCGCAGCTCCCTGATGCCGAGGCTGCCGATGACCCTCGTGATCTCCGCGTAAACCACCCCTTCGTCAGCAACCAGGGAGAGGTCCCGCCAGGTCATGGGGAATTTGGGGATCTCGGTGATGCCCTTCCACTTCCTGCCCAGCAGGGCGTACGCATCGAGCTCGGCCGCGTATACGTCGTCCGCGATGTCGAGCATGGCCAGGATGTCGCTGCTCAGCGCACCCAGGTGGCCGACGACCTCGGAATCGAGCAGGACGTCCGCCTGGTGGCCGGGCTTGTAGAAGGCGTGCGCCGAGGGCTTCAGGGTGATGCCCGGCAGGAGCGCCTCAACGAGGCCCTTGATGTCGTAGAAATCGACCTCCTGGGCACGGAGGGACCAGTGGGTGTCCTGCCGCTGCCCGGAGATGGCGACGCCCAGCCTCTGCCGCTCGTCCGGCAACTCCCCCTTGCCCTTCGGGTAGAAGCAGATGCCCACCTCGAAGATGCTGATGTCCCGTCTCTGGAGGTTCTTGTTCCTGGCAATGGTGGTGGCGAGCCCGGGGATGATGGAGGTGCGCATGACCTTCATCTCGTCCGAGATGGGGTTCATGAGCTCGAGGGCGTCCTCGCCGAAGAACTGCCTGAACCGGGGAGAGATGAACGAATAGTTCACCACCTCCTGGTACCCCATGGCCGACAGTCTGGTCCTCAGCTCGTTGAAGCTCACCCCCTCCGAAGGGGCGGCCATGGGCTTGAACGTGGGGAGCTCGGGCTCGATCTTGTCCATGCCGTAGACCCTGATGAACTCCTCCACGAGGTCGATCTCCCGGGTCACGTCGTGCCGGAGCGCAGGCCTTGTGACCTCCCAGCCGGCGTCGATCTTCCTGAGGGTGAACCCGAGCCTGCTCAGGATGCCGGAGACGTCCTCGTCCGTAAAATCGCTTATCCCGAGGACCCTTTCGATGTAGCTCCTCCTCAGGGTAATGGGCTCGGCGGCGTAGCCGTAGTAGTTGGCGTCGATGACGCCCTTCAGGACCCGGGCATCGGCGAGCTCCTGCATGAGGTAGGCGGCGCGGGTGGCCGCGTCGGCCTGGACCGCAGGGTCGATGCCCCGCTCGAAACGGTAGGACGCCTCGGTGGCAAGGCCTAGGCCCTTGGAGGTCCTGCGGATGCCGATGGGATCGAAGAACGCGCTCTCGAGCGCGATGGTCTTCGTGGTGTCGAGCACTTCCGAGTTCTCGCCGCCCATGACGCCTGCCAGGGCAACGGGCTTTTCCCTGTCGCAGATGAGGAGATCCACGTCCCTCAAGGTCCTCTCGACCGAGTCCAGGGTGGTGAACTTCTCGCCTGCCGTTGCCTTCCTCACCACGATGCCGCTTCCCGCGAGGAAGGTGTAGTCGAAGGCGTGCAGGGGCTGGCCGTACTCGAGCATGACGTAGTTGGTGATGTCCACGATGTTGTTGATGGCCCGCACGCCCGCCTGGAACAGCCGCCTGCGCATGGTGAAGGGGCTCTTCCTGATGTTCACGTCCTCGATGACCCGGGCCGCGTACCGCGGGCAGGCGTCCTTCGCGAGGATCTCCACGCTGAGCACGTCCTCCACGGGCTTGTCGGATTCCCGGATGACGCTCCCGGGCAGCCTGAGCTCAGCGCCGAAGATGGCCGAGAGCTCGCGGGCGATGCCGATGACCGAGAGCTCGTCGCCCCGGTTGGGCGTGATGTTGATGCCGAAGACCCAGTCCTCGAGGTCCAGCGCGTCGATGAGGACATCGCCGGGTTTGAGGTCGGACTCGATCTCCATGATGCCGGTATGGTCGTCGGTGAGCCCCAGCTCACGCTCGGACACGAGCACGCCGAAGGACTCGACGCCCCGGATCTTGGCCTTCTTCACCATCATGCCCTGGCCCAGGTCGGTGCCGATGGGCGCGAACGCGGAGATCATGCCCGGCCGGCAGTTGGGTGCGCCGCACACCACCTGGAGGGTCTCCGTGCCGGTGTCGGTCATGCAGATCTTCAGCTTGTCCGCGTCGGGGTGAGGTTTGACTTCGACTATCCTGGCGGCGATGACCGAGCGGGGGATGGCCTCATGAATAATCTCCTCCACCTCGGTGCCGCTCATGGTGAGCGCCTGAGCAACATCGGCCGCTGTGCGGTCGATGTTCACGTATTCCCTGATCCACTTGTAGCCCAGCTTCATGGCGTCCCTTTATCAGGCAAACTGTCCGAGGAACCGGAGGTCGTTTTCGAAGTACATGCGGATGTCGCCCACGCCGTACTTCAGCATGGCGATGCGCTCGATGCCGAGGCCGAAGGCGAACCCGGTGACCTTTTCCGGATCGATGTTCACGTACGTGTAGACCTCCGGGTCGACCATGCCGCAGCCCAGGATCTCCATCCACCCCGAGCCCTTGCACACCCGGCAGCCCTTGCCCTTGCACATGATGCAGCTGATGTCCACCTCGGCGGAGGGTTCGGTGAAGGAGAAGAACGAGGGCCGGAAGCGGAGCACCACGTCCTTGCCGAAGAGCCGGTGGATGAACTCGTAGAGCACGCCCTTCAGATGCGCGAAGGTGATGCCCTCCTCCACCCAGAGGCCTTCTATCTGGTGGAACATGGGGGTGTGGCTCACGTCGGAGTCGCACCGGTAGACCCGGCCGGGCGCGATGATCCGCACCGGCAGGCCGCTCTTTTCCATGACCCTGATCTGCACCGGCGAGGTGTGGGTCCTGAGCAGCATGCCCTGCTGGAAGTAGAAGGTGTCCTGCATGTCCCTGGCGGGGTGGTGCTCCGGGATGTTGAGCGCCTGGAAGTTGTGGTAGTCGTCCTCCACCTCGGGCCCGGAGGCCACGGTGAAGCCGAGACCGAAGAAGATGTCCTCGAGCTCCCTGATCACGGAGTTGATGATGTGGATCCCGCCCCTGCGGGGGGCCCTGCCGGGCAGGGTCACATCGATGCCGGCGCCGGCGGACGAGCGTTTGAGCTCGTCGGCCCTGGCGGCGATCGCCTCTTCCATGAAGGTCTTCAGGGTGTTCGAGAGCGCCCCCATGCGCGGGCGCTCCTCAGCCGGGATGGTGCCCATCTGGCGGAGGATGGAGGTCAGAGCCCCCTTCCTCCCGAGGTATTTCACCCGCATGGGCTCGAGATCATCTGTATTGCGTATCTGATCGAGTTCTTCGCAAAAGGACTGCTTTAAGGCTTCGAGCTGGCTTTCCATCCTATGCCTGAATCACATTCTCCACGATGTAGGAAAAACCCTTGGGATCGGTGACCGCGATGTCGGCGAGCACCTTCCTGTCGAGATCCACGCCTTTGACGTCGAGCGCGTGGATGAACCGCGAGTACGTGTAACCCCGCTCCCTGAGCGCCGCGTTGATGCGGGCTATCCACAGCGTGCGGAACTCCCGCTTCTTCTGCCGCCTGTCACGGTAGGCATATGCCAGACCCTTGTTCAAGGTTTCCTTCGCTGCCCTGAGAAGGTTTCTCCTGCCGCCCACGAAGCCTTTCGTCAGCTTGTGGAGCTTCCTTCTCTTCCTGACTCCTATCTTGCCGCGTTTTACTCGCATTTCCGTAACCCCTTAGATATATGGCAACATCCGTCTGACGCCGCAGATATTCGCCGAGTCAACGAGTGTTGATTTTCTCAGGTTGCGTTTCCGTTTCCTTGACTTCGAAGAGAGCAGGTGGCTTGCGTACGCCTTGCTCCTCTTCACCTTGCCGCTTCCGGTAAGGCTGAACCTCTTTGCCGCGCTCCTGTTTGTCTTGAGTTTCATCTCATGCTCCTCTTTCTACTTCGGGGCAAGCATCATGATCAGGGTGCGGCCCTCGGCCTTTGCGTCCGACTCGACTGCTGCCAGCTCGACCGTATCGTCCTTGATCCGGTTGAGCATTTCCACACCTTTGTCCATGTGTATGATCTCCCGTCCCCGGAAGCGTACCACGACTTTTACTTTATTCTTTGCCATCAAGAACCGCTTGATGTGGTTCATCTTGAACTGATAATCGTGCTCGTCGGTCTTGGGCCTGAATTTAATCTCCTTGATGACGACGACGGTCTGCTTCTTCTTTGCAGCGCTTTCCCGCTTCGCCTTCTCGTATTTGAACTTGCCGTACTCCATGATACGGCACACAGGAGGGGTGGCCTTCGGCGCGATCTCGACCAGGTCCATTCCGTAATCCCTCGCCCGGTCGAGCGCCGCCGGGACGGTCATGATCCCAAGCTGCTCACCATCGGGCGAGATGACACGCACGCTCTCAGCGTTTATCGCGTTGTTGATCCTGATGGTATCCTTGTCTTTCCCCGATTTTTTAAAGCCTTCTTTAGCTATAACGCCCTCCAGTTTTTTAAAATTACGCGCCTTTGTAACCTACTGATGTAGGAATTGTCAATATGGATTACAACACTGGCTGTGCATCCTTTATCAACTGGATGAACTCGTCCGTCGTCATGGCCTTCTGCTCGCCGCTCCGGTCGCGCACGGTGACGGTGCCCTCCTCCTTCTCCCGGTCGCCGATGACGAGCATGTAGGGCACCTTCTGCAGCCGCGCTTCCCTGATCTTGAAGCCGATCTTCTCGTTGCGCAGGTCGGTCTCCACGCGGACGTCGTTCCTGATGAGCTTTGCCGCCACCTCGGCCGCATAGTCGGCCTGGGCGTCCGTAATATTCATTACTACTGCCTGCACGGGAGAAATCCACACGGGGAAAGCGCCCGCGAAGTGCTCGATGAGCACGCCGATGAAGCGCTCCAGGGAGCCGAGGATGACCCGGTGGAGCATGACCGGCCGGTGCCGCTCGCCGTCGGCGCCCACGTAGTGGACGTCGAAGCGCTCGGGCAACTGGAAGTCGCACTGGATGGTGGCGCACTGCCACTCCCTTCCGATGGCGTCCTTAATCTTCACGTCGATCTTGGGTCCGTAGAACGCGCCGTCACCCTCGTTGATCTCGTACGCAAGGCCCTTCCTGTCGAGGGCGTCCTTCAGGGCGTTCGTGGCCATGTCCCACATCTCCTGGGAACCCATGGACTTCTCGGGCCGGGTGGAGATCTCCATGGTGTAGGAGAACCCGAAGACTGCCATGACCTCTGCCACCATGTCGATGATGCCGTTGACCTCGTCGATGATCTGGTCGGGCCGGCAGAAGATGTGCGCGTCGTCCTGGGTGAACTGGCGGGTGCGCAGCAGGCCGTGGATCACGCCCGACTTCTCGTTGCGGGTGACGTTGCCCAGCTCGAAGTACCTCAGCGGCAGGTCGCGGTAGCTCCTGACCTTGGACTTGTAGATGAGGATGTGGGAGAGGCAGTTCATGGGCTTGATGCCGTAGAGCTGCTCGTCGAGCTCGGTGAAGTACATGTTCTCCTTGTAGTTGTCCATGTGGCCCGAGATCTCCCAGAGCCTGCCCCTCAGGATCGCGGGACCGTAGACGATCTCGTAGCCCCTGCGGAAGTGGAGCTGCTTCTCGAACTCTTCCAGCAGCGAGCGGAGCCTGCCGCCCTTGGGCATGTAGATGACGAGCCCGGGGCCTGCGTCCTCGGAGAACATGAAGAGCTCGAGCTCACGTCCGAGCTTGCGGTGGTCGCGCTTGCGGGCCTCCTCGAGCAGGGTGAGGTATTCCTTGAGCTCCTTGGGCGTGGCGAAGGCGGTGCCGTAGATGCGCTGGAGCATCTTGTTCTTCTCGTCGCCCCGCCAGTAGGCCCCTGCCACTGACATGAGCTTGAAGGCCTTGACGTAGCCCGAGGAGGGCACGTGCGGCCCGCGGCACAGGTCGAGGAAGGAGCCCAGCTCGTAGAGGGATACGCTCCTGACGTCTTCGGGCAGGTCGCCTATGATCTCGACCTTGTAGGGCTCGCCCTTTTTCGTGAAGATCTCGACCGCCTCTTCCCGGCTCACCTCTTTGCGGACAAATGGCTGGTCCTGCTTGACGATCTCCTCCATCTTGGCCTCGATCCTCTCGAGGTCTTCGGGGGAGAAGCTCTGGTCGAAGTCGAAGTCGTAGTAGTAGCCGTCTTCGGTGGACGGGCCGATGGTGGGCTTGGCGCTCGGGAAGAGCTGCTTGACGGCCTCCGCCATGATGTGGGAGGCGGAGTGGCGGATGATGGCCAGGCCGTCGGCCGAGTCGATGTCCACGGTCTCGATGACCTGCCCTTCCTTCAGAGGTGCGGACAGATCCTTCAGGACCCCGTCGACCCGCGCTGCAACCGCCCGCTTGTTCCTGATGACGTCCCTGACAACTGATCCTTCCGAAGCTGTGGGCTTGCCGTCCACGGTTACCTGAGGCATATGCGCTCCATACAATATGAGCACGCAGAAGCGCTCTTCGCGCTGCTCCGTGCTATCTTTTCTTACACGAAAACTGGCTCTGATCTCCACATATTGGGAGATTCACTCTGGTAGTATCGGGAGATAGCATCTATGATTGAAAAAGTAAATAGCTTATACTTTGGCGGCAGGTGGCTCTTGGGGCTCCAACTCATGCTCACAACGCTTTCTTCCACACACCTTGTGAAAAGACATATTGCTTGGAATCCACCGAGATCTTGGAGCCCTCTTTTACATGGATCTCCTTGTTCACAACACCCACTTCTCCACTTAGAAACTGAACAGAGTGCTTTAGCCCGCCCTTATAGGTGCACTTGAACTGAGCACCCGGTATCATCACGATCTGAAGGCCATGAACACCGTTTACGTCCTCTGGTTTCTGCCCGATGCCGTTGCAGGTCAACTCGAAGTTCGTATTGCCATTGTATTTTGCCAGGCGCTGCTTCAGTCCGTCGGACAGCTCCGGATGCGGGAGGTTCGTATTCTGGGAGACGCAAACAATGGCCAGATCTACCGCGTCCTTTGCCGATTCGGGAAGAGAATCGGATCTGCTGCAGGAAACCAGGAAAAACGCTAGAATTGTCACGGCAATTATACTGTAAGATTTCATATTACCACCCTTCAATACAGTAATATTAACCTAAGCAGTGTAATAATATACCCCTCGCGCAACTATTCCACAATGGTTTACTCTCGTCGCAGCAAGAAGGCGAGCTGATCCAATACCAAGAGCCCGCACAGGGTTTGCACAGGTTCAAAAGAGGGGTTTTGGGGGTGTAACCGATTGAAATAATTGGTAGGCACGCAGGGATTTGAACCCTGGACCCCCACCGCGTCAAGGTGGTGCTCTCCCCCTGAGCTACGTGCCTGCAACTGCCCTTTGGTTAACCTGTATGCAGATCGTTTGTCAATCGGATTTTCATGCCTGCCCCTCTGTTCATGCAATTTTTTCCTGAATGATTTTCGAAGATCCTGAGGGCCTTCACACGGCCCTGCGTGTGTGCTACAAGGAGCGGACATTCGTTGTTCGAGAAAAGGAATCGTATGAATATCCAGGCGCACGAGATCGCGTTCGACTTCGACGGGGTGGTTGCGGACACCTTCAGGCTGTTCGTCAGCATGGCCAAGCAGGAATTCGATGTGGACATCGACTACGAGGAGATCACCGAGTACGACTTCATGCGGGTGGTGAAGATGGACCAGGAATACGTCGCCCGGATCTTCGAGACCCTCACCTACCGCATCCACGAGCTGGACCTGCATCCCAAGACGGGGGCGGACGAAGTCCTCACGAGGCTGGGCCAGGCAGCCCCTCCCCTTTCCGTGGTCACGGCGCGCCCCGTCAAGGAGCCCGTGGAGCTCTGGTTCGAAAAGCACGTCCCCGGGCTCGTGCCCGACTGCCTGAACATCATAGCCACCAGCGTGAGCACGGCGAAGCTCGAGATTCTCAAAAGCCTGGGCACGAGATTCTTCGTGGAGGACCGGATCGACACCTGCCACCTCATCGCGGCCCACGGCATCACGCCCATCGTGTTCGACCAGCCCTGGAACCGGGTGGACCACCCCTTCATGGTGGTGAAGACCTGGGAGGAGATCTCGTCGCTCATCGATTGGGGCGGCAACGCATAAGCACACCGCCCCGCTGCCGGAGAAGGCATTTTTGCTCCTCCCCGCATGATCACACCAGGACCCCTCACCCTGCAAGGGGCGGAGTCGCTCAGCCAACCCTGAACCCTGAAAATCAGATCCCATCTCCCCTTGCTGGAGAGGGGCAGAGAGAGGGCTCCGAATATTCAGGCGTGGACGCACCCCTCCCCGAGAGGGGTTTTTTCATGCTGAGGGAACGGGACGAGAACCCTGCCCCGCACGGGGCGTGGTTCCCTATTCCTCTTCCCTGAGGGCCTTCCTTAAGGACTTCTCGATGAAATCGATGTGCTCGATCGTGAAGGCCTTGGCGGCGTCCGGATTTCTCTTGTCAACGGCCTCGATGATCTTGGCGAGCTGCTCCACGATCTGGGCCGAGGAGTTGTCCACCCGGGCGAGCTTTTTCCTGCTGTAGGGGAAGGCGCCGGTGAGCACGTGGGCGATGGAGTCCCGCAGGTGCACGAATATGGTGTTCTTCGTGGAGTCGGCGAGGATGTCGAAGAAGTCCGAGTAGAGCTTGCCGCCCTCCTTGGACGTGAGGACGTTGTTCTCGCCGATGTCCGCGATGCGCTCGATGAGCTTGGTGAAGCGCTTCTTCTGTTCCTTCGAAACGTTCTTGGCCGCAAGGTAGGCGGCCTCGGAGTCGATGAGCCGTCTCACGGCCAGGAGCTCCCATATCTTGTCGTGGTCGACGGAGATGAGATCCTCGATGGAGGACTTCACGTTGTCGGTCAGGGACCTGACGTACTTGCCCTTCCTGTCCCTGGACTCGATGTAGCCCTTTGCCTCGAGGAGCTTCATGGCTTCCCGCAGGGAGATCCGGCTTATGCCGAACAGCTCGGTCATCTCCTGCTCGGAGGGGAGCTTCTCTCCGATCTTGAGCTTGCCCTGGGAGATGAGCTCGATGATCTGGTTCATCACCAGGGTAGGTATATCCGGGGACTTCTCGATTCTGGACAGACCTGGGAGTTTGGTTTTCTTTATCATGATCAGCCTCTACCTCCTAAATACACAAAGTATTATAAGTATACAAGCTTAAGATACACCGCCAATGCTGTATATTTCAAGTAAAAAAATTGTCACAGCCCCGGGTCGAGGATGAGCTTCGGCTTGAAGTCGAGATAGTCCGCCGAGGCGAACTCGAACCGGATGCCTTCCACCGTCCGATTGAACCCGCCGTAGTCGAGGCTGCCCAGGTGCATGTGGCCGAATACCCAGATGTCGCAGCCGAACTCACGGGCGATGGCCACCGCCCTGCTGGGCCTGCCGTCCAGGGAGATGGGCGGGAAGTGTGTCATGACGATCCTCGTCTTCAGGCCCCTGGGCAGGGTCTGGAGGGACAGCCTGAGCCGGTCGAGCTCGCGCTCCCAGATCTTCTTGTCCTCCGGCGTGGTGTGCTCGAGCTTGAGGTCCGGGTCGAGCCAGAGGCGGGACCCGGCGATGCCGATGTCATCGAACACCACCGATGAGTTCTGCAGCGGGACGATCGACTCGGGCACGGACTGCCTCACCTTGCTCAGGCTCGCCCACCAGTAGTCGTGGTTGCCCTTGATGATGATCTTTTTCCCGGGCAGGCTTCCCAGGAAGGCGAAGTCCTCCACCGCCTCGCTCAGCCGCATGGCCCAGGAGATGTCGCCGGGCACGAGCACGAGGTCGTCTTCCGCCACGACCCCGGGCCAGGCGGTCCTGATCTTTTCTGCATGGTCCAGCCAGGCAGGGCCGAAGATGTCCATGGGCTTGTCCACCTGGAAGGACAGGTGGAGGTCAGAAAGTGCGAAGATCCTCACCGGTCTTCCTTCCCTCGAGTATGTCCCGGGCCATCTTGCAGTCCGCCTCGATCTGGTCGACGAGGTACTGCTTGTCAGCGAACTTGATCTCGCCGCGGATGTGCTCCACGAACTCGACGGTAAGCTCCCGGCCGTAGATGTCCTCGTCCAGGTCGAAGATAAAGGCCTCGATGGAGGTGCCCACATCGCCGAAGGTGGGGTTGTTGCCGATGTTGACCACACCCTTGAGCTTCCTGTCCCCGATGTAGATATGGACAGCGTAGACCCCGTAGGCCGGGATGAGCTCCTTGTCGGGCTTCACGTTGGCAGTGGGGAAGCCCAGGCCCTTGCCCCGGGACATGCCGTGGACCACGGGCCCGTGGATGCGGAAGGGGAACTTCATGAGAGCAGCCGCCCCGGCCACGTCGCCGGAGAGGATGAGCTTTCTGATGAGGGTGCTCGACACCACGCTCCCCTCGCAGCGTACCGGGTCCACGCACTCCACGAAGAAGCCCCGCTTGGCGCCCATGCGCTTCAGGAAGGGGATGTCGCCCATGGCCTTCCTGCCGAACGTGAAGTCGTACCCCACGACCACGCCCTGGGCGCCGATCCGGTTGATGGTGATCTCCTCCACGAACGCCTCGGGATCGGTGTCCGCCACCTCGTGGGTGAACGGGGCGATGACGAGGTGGTCCATGCCCAGGCAGCGCACGGCCTCGATCTTCTCCTCCACCGTGAAGATGAGCTGGGGGGTTACGCCCTTGAGCACGGAGGCGGGGTGGGGGTTGAAGGTGTAGACCACCGAGGTCCCCGATATCTTTGCGGCATGGGACTTGACCCGCTGGAAGATCTTCTGGTGGCCGATGTGGCACCCGTCGAAGTTGCCGATGGTGACCACCGGCCGCACGAACCTCCCGGGCTCGAGGTCTTCATTTTTCCAGATCACGTCCATGCGATACATCCTTGACAAAGAATGGTGCAAAACTATATATGAGATTCACCTGATGAATTCAAGGTCAGAGTGCCGGGATGGCGGAATTGGCAGACGCGCTAGATTCAGGTTCTAGTGGGGGTAGCCCTGTGCAGGTTCAAGTCCTGTTCCCGGCACCAATTCAAATCTCAACCAAATCGAATTGACCGTGATCAGAAATACGTTTACTACGATTATCCTTGTTTCCAGATGTACATCAGCCACATAACAAAAATACCCTCATTTTTTACTTTGACCTCTTGAGATTATCAGCGCGTGTTACATTTATTAATTATTAAAGTCAGAACTCATGACAAGCTGAACTTCTTAGTTTAGCGGCCAGGGACTGGCCGCTTTTTTTTTCAAGAAGGTCCTTCGCTCAGACCCCTTCTTAGTTAATATGAGGTACTACGGCCTGTTTGCAAACTTATGACCGAGCCACTGCATCAAAATATAAATGAACAGAAGGCATGAGTTAAGCGAGAAGCAGTGGCAGAAGTTAAAAGAGTATCTTCCTCCTCAGAAGCCTGAAACG